>WBZV01000028.1_pt1 | contig 109952 bp, 98 predicted proteins | sample 5204221 | NCBI WGS metagenome assembly WBZV01 (sample SAMN12344360, study PRJNA552823) | activated sludge metagenome | biome: Activated sludge suspended growth; feature: Nitrification reactor; material: Wastewater; isolation source: activated sludge from nitrification reactor of wastewater... | reverse complement strand
GCGCTGTTTCGAGGCTCTCGGCGAGCCGCGGAGCAAGGCCGGGACGGACGACGATGCGGTCGACGACAACCTCGATCTCGTGCTTCTTTTTCTTGTCGAGCGCCGGAACCGCGTCGATGTCGTGCAAGGTGCCGTTGACCTTGACCCGCTGGAACCCCCGCCGCTGCAAATCCGCCAGCTCCTTGCGATACTCACCCTTGCGGCCGCGCACCACGGGAGCAAGGAGCAGCAGCCGCCGGCCCTCGGGCATGGCGAGAACGCGGTCGACCATCTGGCTGACGGTCTGGCTTTCGATCGGCAGGCCTGTCACCGGTGAATGCGGCACGCCAATCCGCGCCCAGAGCAGCCGCATGTAGTCGTAAATCTCGGTCACCGTTCCGACGGTCGAGCGCGGATTTCTGGACGTGGTTTTCTGCTCTATCGAAATCGCCGGCGACAGTCCCTCGATGCTGTCCACGTCGGGTTTCTGCATCAACTCGAGAAATTGCCGGGCGTAGGCCGACAGCGATTCGACGTAGCGGCGCTGGCCCTCGGCGTAGATGGTGTCAAAGGCCAGGCTGGATTTGCCCGAGCCGGAAAGCCCGGTGATGACGGTCAGCCTGTCCCGTGGGATCTCGACGTCGATGTTCCGGAGGTTGTGCTCGCGGGCACCGCGGATGACAATTTTGTCCATGCCTGTTCCCATGGGGGGTCAGGCAACTAAGATATGTCGCCGGACACCGTTGCCATAGCTTGCTGCACAGGCCCGCTCCTGATGCCATTGCAACTCTCGCCGATCCGCAAGCTGCGGCTGCCGGGCCTATACCCCGCCTTCTAGTCCAGAAGCGCGCTTCCATCCAGGGGCCGAGCTTCACTTCCTCTCAGACCTGGGCAACGTCAATTCGGCTGGGCGGAACCCGGCGTCGACCGCGCGCATTCGCTGGTGGCGAGCGAAGCGGCTTTGGTTGTAGTCTCGCCCCGATGCGCAGGCGCGGCCGTGCGACCTGGATTCTGCGCGCGACGTAAACCAGCAGCGAATTGCGATGAAAGCAGATGGCAGGATCAGTCAATAAGGTCATTCTTGTCGGGAATCTCGGTCGTGATCCGGAGGTTCGCAACACCCAGGATGGGGCGAGGATCGTCCATCTTTCGATCGCGACCTCGGAGAGCTGGAAGGATCGCGGCTCCGGTGAACGCAAGGAGCGGACCGAATGGCACCGCGTGGTGATCTTCAACGACAGATTGGGGGAGATCGCCGAGCGCTATCTGCGCAAGGGCTCGAAGGTTTATCTCGAGGGTGCGCTGCAGACGCGAAAATGGGCCGGCCAGGACGGTCAGGAACGATACACTACGGAAGTGGTTCTGGGTCGCTTCCGCGGCGAACTCACCTTGCTGGATGGTCGTGGCGAAAGCGGCGGGGGCGGCTACGGCGGCAGCGGCTGGAGCGGCGGCGATGCTTACGGATCGGCGGAGGGGTCGCGCGGCGGTGGCGGGCGAACCGACCCCGCCGGACCTCCGCCGGACTTTGACGACGAAATTCCTTTTTGAGCGGAGCGCTTCCGGCGACCCTGATTGAACGGTCCTTGCCGGATCCGCTGCGACGGAGCATGTCCAGGCGGTGGAATATGCCCTGAGCCGGGCTGAGTTCAACCCAATGCTCGATCCGCATGGCCCGAGACTGACGCCTTGAGGGATTCGGATACCTATGGTCCACAGAGCAGCTGCCAAAGCCGAGCGACCCCCCGCGAAAGGCCAGCCTTTCGGGTTTGTCCAGCTTATTATGATAATTACGGTTCTGATCCAATATTTCTACATTTTCACATTTAATTACGCACCGGAGACCGTCCGATTCGTTCTGGCCGGGGCGCTTCTGGCTATTCATTTCGGAATGTTTCCATATGCCCTTGGCAAAAAAGGCCAACTTTGGCAGGCTTTAATACTCGTTTCTATTGCCATGACCATGGCATCTTGGACGATTGCACACGGTATCCATGCAACGACAGTGGAGCTGACGGTTACTGAACTCTTGCGAAATGTAGCGATGTTTGTCATGCCAGTGTGGCTGTTGTCCTTCCCGGAGCATTTACCGCATCGTTTTCTTTCGATAGTTACGGTATTAAGCATTTTTCTCGGCGGAATGGTCGCTCTGACTGGTACTCCTGTCTATGTCAGTGGCACTCCAAGGCTTGGATCGATAACCGGCACCCTGACACAAATGCACCCAAGTGCGAAATTTATGGCATTACAGTTGATTGTTGTTTTTCAATACTATTATGCACGTTTACTAAGCCCGAAAATTGCTCTGCTAGCTATAGTTTTTGCTGTAGCAATACTGATCGGATATCGTGGAAGAAACGAGATGTTGTTTGTTTTGGCATATTTTGCCGGCCTTTTATATTTTAGATATCAGGGTGTGTTCGCGATCAAGTGGGCTCCTCCGGTGTTGATCCTGCTGGCAATCGTCATTGCAGCGGCCGCGCTACATCTGGGGGAAGACGTGGAGAAGTGGGGAAGTGGTCGCATCGGCGTGTGGGAACATCGTCTTGGACTGATCTGGGGCCGGGACCTTTTGACTTTCTTGTTTGGTGGTGGTTTGGGCGCTGACCAGATTTGGAATCCACAATGGTGGTGGATGGACGAAGCCGCCGCGCACAATGACTTTCTGCACATCACGATGGAGAGTGGGTTAGTAGGCCTCATCGCGGCCATCATATTTATCGCAGCTCTGCTTATGCGAATGCCTGGCAACAGTAAATCCATTGTAGTGGCGCTGGTTGTTGAATCAATGTTCAGCAATGGGCAGTTCCAATCGCCTCTCATCGCGTTGAACTATTTTCTGCTAGCGTCCATTTCGATTTTTTGCTGGCAACGGCGTTCCGCGCTTGATGCCCTGCGCAAGGACCGGGAACGACGGCGTCCTGGACTTGCGTCGACGGTTGAGACCCGCGCGTGAGTTCCGCAAGGCGGCCGGCAGCGTGCGCGGGATGCTGGATTTCGTCGATTCCGACCAAGCGGAAGGCGAGGACAGCGCCGCATCAGCGGCCGCATGACCGCGCGCTTGCCAAGGCGTGACGGTCTGATGGGCGTGATGGTGGAGCGGCTTCGCGCGGCTTTTCGCGGTTCGTTCCTGCGAAGTCTCGCCATTCTATCGTCGGCCGCGGTTATTCAAAATGCCTTGGTTCTGGCGGCGTCTCCGATTCTGTCGCGGCTGTTCACGCCGGATGAATTCGGGACTGCCGGACTGATCTACGCGATCGCTGCCGTGCCCATGACCGCCGGGAGCGCGCATTATTACCTTGCCGTCACCCAGACCGGGAAGCGTGTGGAATGGATCAACGTGATCGCGCTTTCCCTGTTTTTCGTCACCCTCACGTCCGTGCTTGCCGCGATCATCACCGTCATTGTTCATTTTGATCTGCTGCATATCGGCGATATCGGTGGCCAGCTTGGCGGCCTGATCTTCTGGATCCCCGGGTCAATCTTTTTGGAAAGCAGCCTCAACATTGGGCGGATCTGGGAGTTGCGGCGGGCAAACTACCGGTCGCTGTTCCGCAACCGCCTCATCGAGACGGTCTCGATGATTGCCGCCCAGGTTCTGGCCGGCTTCCTTGGCGTTGGCCCGGTCGGCCTGATCGTCGGGCGCCTGCTGGGCATGGGGGCCGCCTGCGCCGACGCCTTTCTCGGGATCATAAGGAATATCGGCCGCAGAGGCCGCCGCGCGCTCCATATCGGCAAGATGAAGCAACTCGCTCGGCGGTACTGGCGGTTTCCGGCCTATACGACGCCTACCGAGTTGCTGGGTTCACTGAGCCGGCAGATCCCGCCGCTCTTTCTGGGGGCTTATTTCACCGTTGAAGCCGTCGGCCTCTACTGGCTGGCCGACCGCGTTTTGGCACGGCCGACGTTCCTGTTTGGCAGAGAGATCAGCAGGGTGTTGCTGCAGCAGCTTGCTGATAAACAGGATCGCAGCAAAGAATCGCTGGCCCTTCTGGCCAAAACCACGCTGGCGCTGGCGGCGCTCTCTTTGCCGCCATTTGCAATTGTGATTTTGCTGGGGCCTTGGGTCTTTTCGGTCGCATTCGGAGATGTCTGGCTGCATGCCGGTGATTATGCGCGATGGATGTCGTTAATCTCCTTCGCGCAATTGATCGCCCTGCCTTCGCGTACGGCTGCCCTGTTCAATGGACTGCAGAGGACGCAAGCCCTGTTGGAGACCGGGAGAGCGCTGGCGGGTGCCGCGGCGATCGCGCTTGCTGCCGAACTCACGGGCGATGACATCATGGCGATGGCGGCATTTTGCGTGGTGCAGACGGTCATCGTTCTGCTGTTCGTTCTCATCACATTCCTTGTGGCCTGGAAGCGCCAGCCGGTTCGCGCCGATTTAAGCCGTTGAACTGGCAGGAAAAACTTTCACCATGCCGGCGGGTTGGGACGCATTCGAATGGGAGGTGGCGCGGTGGAAGACGGCCGATTTGACCTCGCCCGACGCCGAAATGCTGGTTGCCGTTCGATTTTCCAACTATAAGAGCGGCGGCCGGTCGGGCGGTGAGCGTGCCGGACTGCGACATTCGTGACCCGCCGCCCCCCTCAACCCCAGTCGACAAGTGCGTAGGATGAAGCCATGGATGCCGACACAAGAGTAACGCCGGCAGACAGCGTCGCCGGAGGGAGCGATCAGCCGGGGCCCCGCTGCCGATTTTGTGGCTCCACGCGCCTGAAGACTTTCGTTGATCTCGGAATGTCGCCGCTGTGCGAGTCCTTCGTTCCGGCGGAGAAGGTGAACGCAATGGAGGCGTTCTACCCTCTGCATGCCCTGGTATGCCAGGACTGCCTGCTGGTGCAGCTCGAGGCCTACGTGTCCGCCTCAGAAATCTTCAGCGAGTACGCTTACTTTTCCTCCTACGCGGACAGTTGGGTGGCGCACGTCGGCCGCTACGCCGAGCACATGATCGCGGACTTCGGCATCGACCAAAACTCGTTCGTGGTGGAGGTTGCGAGCAACGACGGCTATCTGCTGCAACACTTCGTCAACCGTGGCATCCCGGTGCTCGGCGTGGAGCCGGCGGCCAACGTGGCAAAGGTGGCGGTGGCCAAGGGCATTCCTTCTGAAGTCGTGTTCTTCGGGCGCGCCAGTGCCGAGGAACTGCGTGGCCGCTATGGCCCGGCCGACCTGATGGCGGCGAACAATGTCATCGCCCATGTCCCCGATATCAATGACTTCGTGGCTGGCTTCAAGGTGATGTTGGCGGATCGCGGGGTGTTTACGGCGGAAATCCCGCACATCGCCAAGCTCATCGAATTCAATCAGTTCGACACCATCTACCATGAGCATTTCTGCTATTACTCTCTATATACGTTGCAGAACATCCTGGCGGCGCACGGCTTGCGTGTGTTCGACGTCGCCGAGTTGCCGACACACGGCGGCTCGCTGAGGACTTACGCCTGTCACGCCGAGAATACCGAGCGGACGGCGTCCGAGCGCCTGCTCCGTCTCCAGCAATGGGAGCATGAGCATCGGTTCGATCGGGCCGAAACCTATGTCGGCTTTGAGGAGCAGGTGCGTGAAACCAAAAGGAAGCTGCTGGAATTCCTGATCTCGGCGAAACGGGCCGGCAAGTCGGTCGTCGGGTACGGGGCGCCGGGAAAGGGAAATACTCTGTTGAATTACTGCGGGATCCGGCAGGACTTCCTGGACTACACGGTAGACCGCAATACCTATAAGCATGGGAAGTACACACCCGGCACACATATCCCGATTTATCCCCCCGACAAGATCAGCGAGACAAAGCCGGACTACATCCTGATTCTCCCGTGGAACCTGAAAGACGAGATCACCGCTCAGCTCGCATATGCACGCGAATGGGGTGCGCGTTTTGTCGTCCCGATTCCTGAGGCGACTGTTCTTCCCTGATCTGTCTTGCCACCCCTATGCGGCAATCGTAACGTCAGTTGCGACAGAGCTGCGGACGATCGGCAATCGGTGTTGCAAGCATCTTCCGAATTCTAGGAGAGCCAATGAAGAACGCTCAGGATGTCATTGCCACGGATCTGACCTATATTTGTGGCAACCTTGAGGAGGAATTTGCCGCCATTGCTGGCAAAAATCTTCTCATCGTCGGCGGCGCAGGTTTCTTGGGCTATTACCTCGTCCAGTCCGCCCTCCACTACAACAAGGGCGCCGCGAACCCGATCCGCGTCACGGTGTACGACAATTACGTCCGGGGCGTGCCGCAGTGGCTGGATGACCTGTCAGACGACCCGAACCTGACGCTGGTCAGGCACGACATCACCCATCCGCTGCCGGCCGACATGCCGGACTTCTCGTACATCATGCACGGTGGCTCGATCGCCTCGCCGACCTATTACCGGCAGTATCCGATCGAGACGATGGACGCCAATGTCAGCGGGCTGCGCAGCCTGCTCGATTATGCCAAGGGACAAAAGGACATCGGCAAGCCGCTGGACGGCTTCGTCTTCTTCTCGTCCAGTGAGATTTACGGCGATCCGACCCCAGAGAACATTCCGACCCCGGAAGATTACCGCGGTTATGTTTCCTGCACCGGTCCCCGCGCGTGCTACGACGAATCCAAGCGCTATGGCGAGACCTTGTGCGTGAACTTCGCGCAGCAGCACGGATTGCCGATAAAGATGGCGCGGCCCTTCAACAATATCGGGCCGGGCCTCAAGATCACCGATCGGCGGGTCCTCCCCGATTTCGCCCGCGATATCTTCGCCGGGCGGGACATCGTCATGTTGTCGGACGGAAGCCCGAAGCGGACATTCTGCTACGTCGCCGAGGCGGTCATCGGATATTACAAGATCCTGGTGAAAGGCCATCCGGGCGAGCCGTACAACGTCGGCGTCGAAACGCCGGAGATTTCGGTGGCCGAACTCGCTGAACGTCTGGTCGCCCTGGCGAGAGACCTGTTCGGCTACACGGGAAGGGTGATCCGTCAGGCATCTGCAGATGCGGATTATCTCATCGACAACCCCAATCGCCGCTGCCCGGTGATCGCGAAGGCCCGTTCGCACCTGGGCTTCAACCCCACCATCGGCATCGACGAAGCGCTGAAACGGGCGCTTCTTTGGTATTCGGGAAATCTCGTGGCGGAGGACGCGTAATGCGGGTCTCGGTCATCGGAACCGGCTATGTCGGCCTGGTTACGGGGACATGCCTGGCCGAGAAGGGGATCGACGTCACCTGCGTCGATATCGATCAGGGCAAGGTGGATTGCATCAACCGGGGTGAGACGCCGATCTACGAACGCGGATTGGAGGATCTGCTCAAGAAGAACATTGGCGTGCGCCTCCGGGCCACCGCCAATCTTCGGACGGCGGTGCTGCAATCGGACGTGACGATGATTACCGTCGGCACGCCGTTTCGCCCCGAGGGCGTGGATCTCCAGTTCGTCGAGGAGGTTTCGCGGCAGATCGGCGCCGCGCTGAAGGACAAGCCGGATTATCACGTCGTGGTCGTCAAGAGCACGGTGGTGCCCGGAACGACCGATGGTGTCGTGAAGCCCCTGCTCGAGCAGGCCTCGGGCAAGCAGGCCGGAGAGGACTTCGGCGTGGGGATGAATCCGGAGTTCCTCACCGAAGGCGAGGCGGTGAGCGACTTCATGTTCCCCGATCGTATTGTGATCGGCGGCATCGATGACCGCACGCTCGACCTGCAGAGCCGTCTCTACCAGGGCTTTCCCGACGTCGAGACACTGCGGACCAACAACAATACCGCGGAGATGATCAAGTATGCGTCTAACGCCTTGCTGGCGACGCTGATCTCCTTCTCCAACGAACTGGCGAACCTCGGGGCTGCGATCGGCGACATCGACACCGCCGATGTCAGTCGGGGCTTGCAGATGAGCCGGTATCTCTCCACCGTGCTGCCCGACGGCCGGCGGTTCCTGCCGCCGATCAACGCGTTTCTCCTTGCGGGTTGCGGTTTCGGCGGGAGCTGCCTGCCGAAGGATGTAGCCGCCCTCATCGCCCACGGGCGCAAACACGGGCAGGAGATGAGCCTGTTGGACGCTGTTCTGTTGATAAACCGGCAACAGCCCGCCCGCATCCTCGGCCTGCTCGGCAAGCACTTTTCCGATCTGTCTGGAAAGCGCATCTCCGTCCTCGGCCTTGCCTTCCGTCCCGACACCGATGATATGCGCGAATCCCCCGCCATTCCGATCGTTCGCGATCTGCTCGCGAGCGGTGCGGTGGTTCGCGGTTACGATCCGGTTGCGAGCGGTGAAGCGCGGAAGGTCTTCGGCGAGAGTCTGCCCCTGTGCGACAGCCTGGAGGAGGCGCTGCGGGACTGTGACGCGGCGGTGCTGGTCACCCGTTGGAGCGAATTCGAGACGGTGCCGGAACTGGTGGCCCGGATGAACCCGCAACCGCTGCTGGTCGATGGACGGCGGATGTTGGATAAGCACAAGTTCGCGCGGTACGAGGGCATCGGTCTGTGAAACCGCCGGGATTGGCGAAGATATTGGCGGTCTCAAGGGGTATTGCGGCGCCATGCTCCGCCTGATCCCGCGGTTGCAAGCTTCCTCGAACATTCGGGTGCTCTGCCTCGGCGCCCATTCCGACGACATCGAAATCGGCTGTGGCGGGACGATTCTCCGATTGCAGGAGGAGTTCCCTGAGATCGAGTTTTATTGGGTCGTTTTCGGGGCGACCGGCCAGCGGATGGACGAGGCACGGGCCAGCGCCGAGGCCTTCCTGGCAAAGTCCGCCCGCAAGACCATCATTCTCAAGGAGTTCCGAAACAGCTTTTTTCCGTACCTCGGCGAGCAAATCAAAGAGATATTCGAAGACATCAAGAGCATTGCCAAGCCGGATCTGATATTGACTCACTATCGCGATGATTTGCACCAGGACCATCGGCTGATAGCGCAGTTCACGTGGAACGCATTTCGAGACCATTTCATATTGGAATACGAGATACCAAAGTACGACGGCGATATGGGTGTCCCGAATTTCTTTGTTGCGCTTGATAGAGCGACCTGCGACCGGAAAACGGCAATGATTTTGGAAAATTTTCCATCGCAGGCGAACCGGCAGTGGTTCAGCGAGGACACGTTTCTCGCGTTGATGCGGCTGCGCGGCATCGAGGCGAACGCGCCGAATAGGTACGCCGAAGCCTTCTACTGTCGGAAAGCCGTCTTCTAGGAAAGGCCTTTGGTGGCCGCCCAAGGGCCATGCGGCAAGTGAAGTCGCCCGGCGTCGTTCCCACATAAGCGGCAACCAGCAGACCCAGGGAGGAGACGATGAAAGTTCTGTACACCACGACGGCAACCGCCACCGGCGGCCGCGACGGCAAGGCGGCCACCAAGGATGGCAGCTTCTCGGTAACCCTGGCGACGCCCAAGGAGCTGGGCGGCGCGGGCGGTGCCGGCAACAATCCCGAGCAGCTCTTCGCCGCAGGGTATTCAGCCTGCTTTCTCGGTGCGCTAAAGTTCGTCGCCGGTAAGGAGAAGGTGACGGTTCCAGCGGACACCACGGTCACCGCGACGGTCGGCATCGGCCCGCGCGATGACGGTACCGGCTTCGGCCTCGACGTAGCGCTCGCCATCTCTCTGCCCGGCATCGACAAGGCAAAGGCCGAGGACCTGGTGCAGAAGGCGCATATCGTTTGCCCGTACTCGGAGGCCACCCGCAGCAACCTCGACGTGCGCCTCAGCGTCGCCTGATCCCTTCACGCCCCGACCCCGGCTGAAACGGGGGCGCCCGGAGCGCTTGCGCCGGACGCCCCCGCCGGGCCATGCTGGGCCAAAATACCCGACAGCCCAGGAGCAACAGCCATGCGCGCCGAAACGCAAGCCATCGTCGATGCCGTCAGCGGATCGCTGCAGCGGCTGCGGAGGCATCTTTGACTACGATGCGGCGCGCAAGCGGCTGGACGAACTGAGCCAACTCGCCGAGGACCCGGCGTTCTGGAACGATCCGGCGGCGGCGCAAATGGTGATGCGCGAGCGCACCCGGCTGGAGAGCCGGATGGTTCGCATCGACGAGATCACCCGCGACCTCAACGATAACGTTACCCTGATCGACCTGGGCGAGGCCGAGGAGGACGAGGCGGTCGTCGCCGAGGCCGAGGCAGCGCTGACCGCCCTGCAGAAGACCGCCGACCGCGCTGAACTGGAGGCCCTGCTGTCAGGCGAGGCCGACGGCAACGATTGCTGGGTCGAAGTGCATGCCGGCGCCGGTGGCACCGAGGCGCAGGACTGGGCCGAGATGCTTCTGCGCATGTATACCCGCTGGGCCGAGCGCCGTCGCCTGAAGGTGGAGTGGATCGAGGAGAGCCCCGGCGAAGAAGCCGGCATCAAATCGGCGACGATCCGCGTCAACGGCACCGACGCCTATGGATGGCTGAAGACCGAGACCGGCGTGCACCGGCTGGTGCGAATCTCGCCGTTCGATTCCAGCGCCCGGCGGCACACCAGCTTCGCCTCGGTCGGCGCCTATCCGGTGATCGACGAGTCGATCGAGCTGGAGATCCTGGAGAAGGACCTGCGCATCGATACCTACCGCGCGTCCGGTGCTGGCGGCCAGCACGTCAACCGCACCGATTCTGCGGTGCGCATCACGCATATGCCCACGGGCATCGTCGTGCAATGCCAGAATGACCGCTCGCAGCACCGCAACCGGGCGATGGCGATGCAGATGCTGAAGGCCCGCCTCTACGAGATGGAGCTGCGCAAGCGCGAGGAGGCGGCGAAGGCCGAGCACGACGCGAAGAGCGACATCGGCTGGGGCCACCAGATCCGCTCCTACGTGCTGCAGCCCTATCAGATGATCAAGGACCTGCGCACCGGTGTCGAGACCTCAAACACCCAGGCGGTTCTCGACGGCGACCTCGACGACTTCATGGTCGCCGCGCTGGCGGGACAGACCAGGGACAAGAGCGGCCGCGGGGGAGCGGAGGCGGACGAGGATTAGCGGCGGTTACGCGAGTGCGTGCGCGTTCGTATCGGCCTTGTCGTCGTGCGTTACGGCGGCGCCAGAGACCTCTATCCGGCTCGGGTTGCGTACGGCGCGGGCATCGCTATAGTCGCAGCCGTGGCGGAGCGTGGCGCAGCCTGGTAGCGCACTAGACTGGGGGTCTAGGGGTCGCCGGTTCGAGTCCGGCCGCTCCGACCACTGAAACGACGGAAGAGCGTCCGTCTTATGCCCGGACTCTTTTCGCGTTGATCTGACAGCAATTCCTTCCTTTTTTGGGCGAAGCGGGGGTGAGCGGCGCGAATGCCCAGGGCGTCGGCATTTGCCTTGATCGCCGCCATCCGAGCGATCGGCGGCTTTTCCCAGTCGATGCCCCATTTCTGGCGTGAATAATTCCAGCGACATCGACAACGGCGTCTTTCCGCGTCGCTAAAGTGACAAAATTATGCAGATGCGTGATCGCGCCGAGGCCTGTTGCAGGCCGGGATCCTGAACATGCCACTTCCCTGGGCCATTTCGGGCATTTGGCACGGTGCGTGCATAGAGATATGTGGCAACCAGGGTTCCCTACCCTCCGCCTGTTCGCCTCTCCCGGTGACGGGCCGCCGCGTTGCCCCCTCAGAGACCCGGAAACTCCGAGGCTCCGCGATCATCGCGGAGCCTCCTTTTCGTGGCTATAACGGGGACTGGCCAAGATCGCCGTTCCGACGGGAGAAGGCAGGAATGTCGGCGTCCATTGTCTATGTTACCGCGTCGTCACGGGAGGAAGCGCTGGCGATCGGTCGCGCTGTGGTCAGCGAGCGACTCGCCGCGGCCGCCAACGTTGTCGGCGCCGTCCGTTCCATCTACTGGTGGGAAGGGCAGATGAGCGAGGACGATGAAGCGTTGCTCATTCTGAAGACCACCGAAGCCCGCCTCGCCGCACTGATCGAGCGCATCCGGGATCTGCACTCCTACACCACGCCGTGCGTCACCGCCTGGCCGATCACGGCCGCCAATCCCGACTACCTCGCCTGGATCGAAGCCGAGACGACCGTCGACTAATCCGCCAACGGCAACTCCACGCTCGCCGCGGCCTGGGCGGCGATTCCCTCGCGGCGCCCGGTGAATCCCAGCTCCTCGGTGGTCGTCGCCTTGACGCTGACGCGGGCGACGGAGAGGTTGAGCAGGTCCGCGATGCGGGCTCGCATCGCGGCGCGGTGTGCCCCGACCTTCGGCCTCTCGCAGATCAGCGTCACGTCCACATTGACGATGCGGCCGCCGGCTTCGGCGATCAGTGCGGCCGCGTGGCGCAGGAACAGTTCCGACGGGGCACCGCGCCAGCGGGGATCCGAAGGCGGGAAGTGGCTGCCGATATCGCCCTCGCCGATCGCGCCCAGCAAGGCGTCCGTCAGCGCGTGCAGGCCGACGTCGGCGTCGGAATGGCCCAGCAGGGCGTGGTCATGCGGAACCGAGACGCCGCAGAGCATCACGTGGTCCCCCGGGCAGAACCGGTGGACGTCGAAGCCGGTGGCGGTTCGCGTTTCGCGGCAGCCGGCAAGGATTCGCTCCGCGCGGAACACGTCGTCTTCTGTCGTCACTTTCAGGTTGTCCTCGTCGCCGGGCACCAACTCCACGTCCATTCCCGCTGCCTCCGCCACGGCGGCGTCGTCGGTCAGGTTCTGGCCGGCCGCCGCCCGGTGCGCCGCTAGAAGCGCGGCATAGCGAAAACCCTGGGGGGTTTGCGCCCGCCACAGGCCGGCCCGGTCCTGCGTGCCCACGATCAGCGGCGCCGCGCCGTCGCTGCCTCGCTTCAGCGTGTCGACCACCGGCAGCGCCGGGATGGCACCCTCGCGGCGATCCAGCGCGGCGAGGATTCGATCGAGCAACGCCGCCGAAACAAGGGGCCGCGCGGCATCGTGAATCAGTACGTTGCGCGGAGGTGCTTGTGCAAGGCTCTCCAATCCGCACAACGCCGACCCCTGGCGGGTGGCGGCACCAAGCACCGGCGACATCAACGGCAGATCGCCGACCGCCACGCGATAGGTGTCGGTGTCGTCAGGGTGAATAATGACTCTTACCCCGTCGATGAGCGGGTGAGCCAGCAAGGGAGCAACGGAGCGGCGAAGAAGGGGCTGGCCGGACAGCGGTCTGTATTGTTTCGGCACACCCTGACCGAAACGATTGCCACGCCCGGCGGCGACAACCAGCGCAATACACTCGGTCATTCTTTTGCGGTGCTCTTCTTCTCGTTCCGGACGCCGGCCGCGCGGGGTTGACCGTGCTGGCGTTTGACGAGGCTAGAGCGATCGAGACATCTTGCCAAGCGCGCCGCCGGAAAGGGATGCTATCTTTCTCCTACGGCGTCGGGCGCAAGGACTTGCGGGCATATGTGGCTGAGCTTCATCGCACTGACCAGCATCGTGCCGGCGGTGTTGCAGGCGTTTCGAGAGCGGGCGAGGCGGGACGCGGTCTTCTGGATCACGCTCGCGCTGGCCGTGCTGGGGCCGCTGGCCTGGTTGACCGTTCACAACGCGCCATCGTGGCAGACGAGTTTCGCCGCGACCTTGTGGGCGAACATCGCCGTCAGTCTGGCGCTGTTCGCACTCGTGTCGGCGGTCTTTGACCAGGCCTGGCGGCTCGGATCTTTTCTCGCTGGTTACCTGTTGCTGCTGGGTATCGGCGCTGTGGTCTGGCAGGATGCGCCGGGAGAGCCCCTGCAGGCGGTGCCTTCAGACCGTGTATGGGTCATCGCACACATTGCGTTCGGGGTTATCACGTATGGCTTGGTGACGATCGCGTCGATTGCCGCGTTTGCGGCGGTTCAGCAGGAACGCACCCTGAAACGAAAACAACCGTCGTTGCTGGTTCGCCATCTGCCGTCACTCGCGCATTGTGAGCGGTTACAGCTCAGTCTGCTCCAGTCTGGCTGGGGCGTTCTTGGGGTCGGAGTGGTGACGGGGATGGCGCTGCAGTGGCAGGAAAGCCGGCAGTTGCTGCTCTTCAACCACAAGGTCATCCTGACCCTGGCGGCGTTCGCGGTCATCAGCGGCCTGCTGGCGGCGCAGCGGTGGGGCGGGGTTCGCGGCCGGCGGGCCGGCCGGCTGATGCTGCTCGGCTACCTGTTGCTGACGCTGGGTTATCCGGGTGTCAAGTTCGTCAGCGAGGTGTTGATCGGCTAATTGGCGAATGCCTGCTATGAGGGCAAGAGGCTTGCTTTCTGTCAACAATGCCTCTGTAATGGGCAGCAATCGATGTTCCGCCGCAATGTCCCCGCCAAAATCAGCTGGATGCTGCTGATTCGGGGAGAAGTGGATCTATCCACGCCAGAGTTCCGATAGCGTCCTTGGCATGAGGGTCTACCGTGGAATTTCCGGGAATGATGCGCCGCCGGCGGCGGCGTCGCAAGGACGATTCGGCCCCAGGAACCCCTGCGATCTTGCCTGGTCACCGGAGCATGGGAGTATTTGAACTGCGTAAGCCGCCACACAAGGTCGAAATTGATCCCGACCTTATTCTCAACGTCGTTGCTTCGATCGTGCTCGCGGTGGATGGCGACGGGCGCATTCTTTACGTGAACAACGCCGGTGAGCAGTTGTTCCAAAGCAGTGCCAGCAATCTGCGTGGTCAGCGCCTTGAGCAGTTAATCCCAGGCGATAGCCCGGTTTTTTCGCTGATTCAGCAGGCTAGGGCAGCAGAGGGACCGGTGGTCGAATACCAGTTGACCCTGGCCAGCCCCAGAATCGGTCATCACGTGGTCAACGTGCAGGCGTCACCGTTACCCGAACGGGAGGGAGCCGTCGTCCTGTCGATGCAGGAGCGTTCCCTCGCCGCGAAGATCGACCGGCAGCTCACCCACCGCGGTGCCGCTCGCTCGGTCGGCGCGATGGCGGCAATGCTGGCGCATGAGGTGAAGAACCCGCTGGCCGGAATCCGCGGCGCGGCGCAACTGCTCGAACAGAGTGTCCGGGCGGAAGACCGGACGCTGACCCGCCTGATCTGCGACGAAACGGATCGCGTCTGCTCTCTGGTGGATCGGATGGAGATTTTCTCGGCCGGAGGACCGCTTCAGCGGGACGCGGTCAATATCCACGAGGTGCTGGTACGCGTACGAACGCTCGCAGAGAACAGTTTCGGCCGGCATCTCCACTTTAACGAGTATTTCGACCCGTCTCTACCCGACGTGTACGGCAATCGCGATCAGCTGGTTCAAGTTTTCCTCAACCTGGTGAAGAATGCTGCCGAAGCGGCACCACTGGAGGGCGGGGAAGTTACGATTTCCACAGCTTATTGGCACGGTGTTCGCTTCGCTGTCTCGGCGAACCACGCCCGGATGCATCTTCCGCTCATGGTTTCGATCCAGGACAACGGGGAGGGAATACCGGAAGACCTGAAACCGCATCTGTTTGAGCCGTTCATCACGGCCAAGCCCAAGGGCAGCGGCCTTGGTCTGGCCATGGTGGCGAAGATCATTGGCGACCACGGCGGGGTCGTCGAGTTCGACAGCGAACCGAAGCGGACGGTGTTCCGGGTGATGCTCCCCATGCATTCGCCGACGGAGGAATCAACGTGACCACGTCAACCGTTCTCGTCGCCGACGACGACGCGGGAATTCGCACTGTCATCGGCCAGGCGCTCGAGCGCAGTGGCTATCAGGTCCGGGTGACGAGCAATGCCGCGACCCTCTGGCGGTGGATATCCGACGGACAGGGCGACGTGGTGATCACCGATGTGGTGATGCCCGACGAGAACGGCCTCGACCTGATCCCGCGCATTCGCAAGATCAGGCCGGAACTCAGGGTGATCGTGATGAGCGCCCAGAACACGCTTCTGACCGCGGTGAAGGCGACGGAGCGCGGAGCGTTCGAATACCTGCCCAAGCCCTTCGATCTCAACGAGCTGATTTCCGTCGTCCGGCGTGCACTGGAAGTCCCTCGACAAGCCCCGCAGTTCCCGTCGGCGGGAGAGGGACCGGACGAGAAACTGCCCCTTATCGGCCGCTCGCCGGCGATGCAGGAGATTTACCGGACGCTGGCAAGGCTGATGGTCACGGACCTGACAGTCTTGATCAATGGAGAGTCGGGCACCGGCAAGGAACTGGTGGCGCGGGCCCTGCACGACTATGGCAAGCGGCGTGCCGGCCCGTTCGTCGCCATCAACATGGCGGCAATCCCCCGGGAGCTCATCGAAAGCGAATTGTTCGGCCATGAGAAGGGCGCCTTTACCGGGGCAACACATCGCAGTGCCGGGAGATTCGAGCAGGCGGAGGGGGGTACCCTTTTTCTCGACGAAATCGGCGACATGCCGCCCGAAGCACAGACGCGATTGCTCCGGGTGCTGCAGGAGGGTGAGTACACGACCGTGGGCGGCAGAACCGCCATACGCGCCAATGTGCGGATTGTTGCCGCCACACATCACGATCTGCGACAGCTCATAGGCCACGGGCAGTTTCGTGAAGACCTTTACTTTCGCCTGAATGTCGTCCCGATCCGCCTGCCGCCCTTGCGCGAGCGGACCGTCGATATTCCCGAACTCGTTCGACATTTCATGGGACGGGCGGCAAACGAGGGGTTGCCACCAAAGATTCTCGACCTTACCGCGATGGAAAGGTTGAAAGGATATCGCTGGCCGGGAAATGTGCGCGAACTTGAGAATCTCGTCCGAAGGCTTGCGGCGCTGTATTCTGAAGAGATCATCGGCGTCGGTGTGATCGAGGCAGAACTCGCGGATGCCTCGCCGCCCGCACCGGAACCGGAAGCCGATGGGCTGGGTCATTCGGTAGAGAGGCAATTGCGAACCTACTTCTCGGCTCACGGTGACGCCATGCCAGCTCCCGGTCTGTTCGATCGTGTGCTGCGTGAGGTGGAGAAACCCTTGATTGTTCTCACGCTTGAGGCAACGCGCGGCAATCAGATCCGCGCCGCGGAGATCCTCGGCCTCAACCGGAATACGCTTCGCAAGAAAATCAGGGAACTGAACATCCCGGTCGTTCGAGGAGGAGGGGGGGCCCGGTGAGGGCTGGCACGCGAGTCTCTTTTCCCCGCCGGCTGGCGCTCTACTGGAAAATCCTCGACCGGCGCTATCGCCTGGACCGCAAACTTGCGTTTGCGGTCGTTCTAGCCGCGGTCGTCTCCGGCGTCGTCACCGTTGTTGCCTGGACAGGCTCGGCCGAGTTCGGCCCCGATCCGGACACCGTTCTGATCCTGCTCTACATCGACACGGTGCTCCTGCTGTTGCTGGGGGCGATCGTCGTCCGCCAGCTTGTCCGTGTCTGGGCAGAGCGACGTCGGGGACTTGCCGGTTCCGGCCTCCACGTTCGAATCGTCATCCTGTTTAGTTTGGTTGCGGTAACCCCGGCGATCCTTGTGGCCGTGTTTTCCGCGCTCTTCCTGAACTTTGGCATCCAGGCCTGGTTCAGCGAGCGGGTGCGTACGGCCGTCGAGGCGTCCAGCGCCGTGGCCCAGGCCTATCTCGGCGAACATCGTCAGAGCATCCGCGCCGAGGCGTTTGCCATGGCGAACGACCTCAACCGCGACGCTTCCGCCCTGATGCGGAACCCCTCCGCGTTTGACGAATTGCTGGGCGTTCAGGCCGCGCTTCGCTCGCTGTCCGAAGCGGTGGTGATTGACGGCAACGGTCGGATAATCTCCCGGGCGCCGCTGAGCCTGTCGCTGGAACTCGATCTGGTGCCCTGGGAGGTTATCGAGGAGGCCGATAGCGGCCAGGTCGTCGTGCTGTCGACGGAGCGCGAAGACCGGGTGCGAGCAGCGGTAAAGCTCAATCGGTTTATCGACGCCTACCTCGTGATCGGACGCTTCCTTGATCCCTCCGTCCTCGAGCAAATTCAGCGCACGGAATTGGCTGTCGCCCAGTACCGGCGGCTGGAACAAAGCCGGGAGGGGATTCTTATCACTTTCGTTATGATCTTTGTCATCGTTGCCCTGTTGCTGCTGCTGGCCGCCGTGTGGATGGGACTGACGCTTGCTACACATATTTCGCGACCGATCAGCGGCCTGATCTCGGCTGCGGAGCGGGTGCGGGACGGGGATATGTCCGTGCGTGTGAAGCCGGTGACGACGATCGGCGAATTCGCGATGCTCGGCCGCGCTTTCAACCGCATGACCAGCCAGTTGCAGAGCCAACAGACGGGCCTGTTGCTGGCGAATCGCGACCTGGACGAGCGGCGACGGTTCACGGAAGCAGTGCTGAGCGGCGTATCGGCAGGCGTCATTGGGCTGAACGCCGATGCGACCATCAACCTGCCGAACCGCTCGGCGACCGAGTTGCTGGGCCTGAACCTCGACGCGGCGCGCGGTACGCCCCTCGCCGCGGTCGTCCCCGAAATGGCCGACCTGATTCAAACCGCGGTGGAGCACCCGGAGCGAACCTGCGAGGCGGAGGTGCGGCTGATCAGATCGACGCGGGCCCGCACGTTGATCGTTCGGATCGCTGCAGAAATACGCGACGGCGAGGTGGTCGGGTATGTGGTGACATTCGATGATATAACGGCTCTCGTTCAGGCGGAACGCAAGGCGGCATGGGCAGACGTTGCGCGTCGGATCGCTCACGAGATTAAAAACCCCCTCACCCCCATTCAACTTGCGTCGGAGCGCCTGAAGCGGAAATACTCGCGCGAAATCACTTCTGATCCCGATACATTCATCGCCTGCACTGAAACTATCATCCGGCAGGTCGAGGACATCGGCCGCATGGTGGATGAATTCTCGTCGTTTGCCAGAATGCCCCGTCCGGAGCTAAAGCCAGAGAATCTCGCCGAGTTGGTCCGGCAAGCGGTCTTCCTTGAGCGAAATCGCTCGCCCGACATTGCCATTGAGTTGACCGCGCCTGGCACTCCAGTGCCGCTCCTGTGCGATGCCAGGCTGGTGTCCCAGGCGCTGATCAACGTGCTCAAGAACGCTGCGGAGGCCGTTCACGGCCTTGACGCTGTCGAAAGGGCGAAGGGGTGGATCGGTGTTGAGCTTTTCGCCGATGATGCAACGCGTGTGGTGATCGAAGACAATGGACGCGGTTTACCCAAGGAGAACCGAGACCGCCTTACCGAGCCGTACGTCACCACACGTGCCAAGGGCACCGGATTAGGCCTCGCGATCGTCAAGAAGATCATGGAAGATCACAATGGAGACCTGCTGCTGGAAGATCGCGAGGGCGGTGGCGCGCGGGTTTCGCTGATCTTCAGGGAGGCGCAGAGACCGACGCTGGTTTCGCCGGATGGTTCGTCAGACCGACAAGACAAGACGCGGCCATCCTACGCTGTCGGGATGCATGTCAATGGCTAGCAGTTCACAAAGCAAAAGCGAAGACATCCTGATTGTCGACGATGAGGCCGACATCCGCTCGCTCGTAGCCGGTATTCTTGAGGATGAAGGGTACGAAGCGCGCGAGGCGGCGGACAGCGATTCGGCTTTCGCCGCGGTCGCCGCTCGCCGTCCGGGATTGATGCTCCTGGACATTTGGCTCCAGGGCAGCCGGCTTGACGGCATGCAGATGCTGGAGCAGCTCAAGCAGGAGCATCCCTCGCTGCCCGTGCTGATCATGAGTGGCCACGGCAACATCGAGACGGCCGTCCAGGCGATCAAGCTCGGTGCCTACGATTTCATCGAAAAGCCGTTCAAGGCCGACCGGATGATTCTAATGGTCCGGCGGGCCATAGAAGCTGCCCATCTGAGGCGTGAAAACGAGGAGCTTCGGCTCCGGGCGGGTGGAGGCGCGGACCTGATCGGTCACTCGCCCCCCGTCAATCAGCTGCGCCAGGCGATCGAGCGCGTTGCGCCGACGAACAGCCGCGTCCTCATTTCAGGTCCAGCCGGGTCGGGGAAGGAGGTGGTCGCACGGCTCATCCATACCCGCTCACGTCGGGTCGGCGGTCCCTTCGTTATTCTTAACTGTGCATCAATGGCGCCGGAGCGGATGGAGATCGAGCTGTTCGGTGTCGAAGGTCCCGATCCCGCGACGGGCGGAGCCCGCAAGGTCGGCACTTTTGAAACCGCTCATAACGGGACCCTGCTGCTCGACGAGGTCGCCGACATGCCGGCCGAAACGCAGGGCAAGATCGTGCGCGTCTTGCAGGAACAGACCTTTCAGAGGGTCGGCGGGGAAACGCGAGTCGAGGTTAACGTGCGAGTGATTGCTTCGACCACGCGGGATCTTGCAGAAGAGATCAGGGCCGGCCGCTTTCGCGAAGACCTGTTTTACCGCTTGAGCGTCGTGCCTTTGCGGGTGCCGTCGCTCAAGGAACGCCGCGAGGACATCCCCTTGCTCGCTCATCATTTCATGGCGCGGGCGGCGGAAGGCTCGGGTCAGAAAGTGCGCGAAATCAGCGATGATGCGATGGCAGCCTTGCAGACCTACGACTGGCCGGGGAACGTCCGCGAATTGCGCAATATCATCGAGCGGCTCCTGATCATGGCGCCGGGTGGTCTGGAAGATCCGATCCGCGCGGACATGCTGCCTGCCGAGTTCGATGCGAAATTCGCGGCCTCTCGCCGCTCCGAGCGTTCGGCAGAGATCATGGGGCTTCCTTTGAAGAACGCCCGCGAAATCTTCGAGCGGGAGTACCTGCTGGCGCAGGTCAGCCGGTTCGGGGGCAACATCTCCCGGACAGCGGCGTTCGTCGGCATGGAGCGTTCGGCTCTTCATCGCAAGCTGAAGTCGCTCGGCATTCAGGGCGACGAGAAGTCGCGCCAGCCGGGCGAATGACGACCCCCTCCGCCGGCCTCCGTGATGGCGATGCGGGAAGCCGGCGATGAAGATCGTCGTTTGTGGCGCCGGTCAGGTTGGCTTCAACATTGCCCGGCACTTATCGATGGAAGGCAACGATGTGATCGTCATCGACACATCGCCCGATTTGATTCGCCGCATCAACGACAACCTCGACGCGCAGGGTGTTGTTGGTCACGCCTCACGGCCAGACGTGCTGGACCGAGCGGGTATCAGCGATGCCGACATGATCATCGCCGTCACGCATACGGACGAAGTCAACATGGTCGCGTGCCAGGTGGCGCACTCCCTCTTCGAGGTGCCGACGAAGATTGCGCGCGTGCGCGAGCAGAGCTATCTGGATCCCGCCTGGTCAAACCTGTTTTCCCGCGACCATTTGCCCATTGACGTCATCATCTCGCCGGAAGTCGAAGTTGCCCGCGCCATTATCCGCCGGCTACAGGTGCCGGGCTCGTTCGAAATGATTCCGCTGGCTGATGACAAGGTTCGGCTCATCGGCGTGCGATGCGACGTGCACTGCCCGCTCATCAATACGCCGATCAAGCAGCTCACGCAGTTGTTCCCCGACCTGAGTATCGTGATCGTCGGTCTGATGCGGCAGGACGAACCCGTGCGGCTGACCGGCGAAGACGAACTGCTCGTCGGCGACGATGTCTATTTCGTGGTCGAAACCGGACATGTCAGTCGGGCGATGTCCGCCTTCGGGTATGACGAGCCGGAAGCTCGCCGGTTGCTGATCTGTGGCGGCGGCAACGTCGCCCTGCTCCTGGCGCAGGAGATCGAGGCCGGGGAAGCCGGCATCACCGTCAAGATTATCGAGGGCGATGCGGAACGGGCGGCAACGGTGGCCAGCCTTCTGAGCGGAACCGTTGTCCTGCACGGCGACGTTCTCGACCCGGAGATCCTCGAGGAAGCGGGCGTTTCATCGACGGACACCGTTGTCACGGTTACCCATGACGACGAAACGAATATTCTCGCGTCGCTCCTCGCCAAGCGGCACGGGGCACGTCGTGCCATCACGTTGCTGAATAAGGGCACCTACGAGCCGCTCATCGCGGTTCTCGGTATCGATGTCGTCGTCAGTCCCCGCAACATCACGGCATCAACAATTCTTCAGCACGTGCGGCGTGGCCGAATACACGCCGTGCATACGCTGCGAGACGGCTTCGGCGAATTGATTGAAGCGGAGGCGCTGGAAACATCGAGTTTGGTGGGTCAGCCGCTCCGCGATATAGACTTGCCCTCCGGTGTCATGATCGGTGCCATCGTCCGGCGCGGGCAGGTCATCAGTCCGCGCGGCAATACCGTCGTCGAACACAAAGATCGGGTTGTGCTGTTTGCAACCTCGGATGCGGTGCGCAAGGTCGAGAAACTGTTCTCGGTGCGCCTCGAATATTTCTAATCAGGGACGCTCGGCGAACCATGAGCCGCATCGCTTACGTTGACGGCCGCTACGTGGCCCATCGCCATGCCAGCGTCCACCCGGAGGATCGAGGCTACCAGTTCGCCGACGGTGTGTATGAAGTGTTCGCGGTCCTCGGTCATCGCCTTATTGACGAAGAGCTGCACCTCGATCGATTGCAGCGCTCGTTGTGCGAGCTGGGTATACGATGGCCGATGAGCCGGCCTGCCCTTCGCCTGGTGATGCGCGAGATGATCCGCCGCAACCGCATTCGCGGGCCGGGGGCCCTTTACCTGCAGATCACGCGGGGAGTAGCACCGCGAAACCATGCATTTCCCGCTGAGGCAAAACCAGTGACGGTCATGACGGCCCGCTCATTGCCGCCATTCGACTTCGAGGCGGCCCGACGTGGCGTCAAAGTCATTTCCCTGCCGGACGACCGTTGGCGGCGGCCCGACATCAAGTCGGTCTCCCTCCTGCCGAACGTGCTGGCGAAACAGCGGGCGATTGAATGTGGAGCGTTCGAGGCATGGCTGCTGGACGACAACGGGATGGTGACCGAGGGGACCGCGTCCAACGCCTGGATCGTCAATGACGCAGGCGACCTGGTGACGCATGCCGCAGACCGATCCATCCTCGCCGGGATCACTCGCGCTACGGCGTTTCGGCTGGCAGCCGAGCATGGGGTGCGGCCGGTGGAGCGGCCATTTTCGCTCGATGAGGCAAAGCGGGCGCGCGAGGCGTTCCTGACCAGCACGACATCCTGGGTAAAGGCGGTGGTCAGCATCGACGATACGCGGATCGGCGAGGGCACGGCCGGCCCCTTGACCACCCGGCTGCTTGACTGGTACGGCGCTTATGTGGCTTCGATCAACGAAGGTGCGCCAAATGAATGAGTGCCATGGGACCTTCCGCGGTCAGCAACGTGTTGTCCTCGCCAAGCCGCGTGCAATCATCTTCGACTGGGACAACACGCTGATCGACAGTTGGTACGCGATCCAGGACGCCCAGAATCATACGCTTGAGGCCTTCGGTCTGGAGCCCTGGTCGCTGGAGGAGACGCGCCGGCGCGTGCGCGGTTCCATGCGCGATTCCTATCCGGCACTGTTCGGGAAGCGCTGGCGGGAGGCTGGAGAAGTCTTCTACAGGCGGTTTGAGGAGCGTCACATGCAGACCCTGCGACCGCTGCCCGGCGCCGAAGCTATGCTGCGAGAGCTGGCGGACGGTGGCTTCTACTTGGGTGTATGCAGCAACAAGAAGGGTGAATATCTGCGCAAGGAGGCCGAGCATTTGGGCTGGAGCGGATTTTTCGGCCGGATCGTCGGCGCCTTCGATGCAGAGCGTGACAAGCCCGCCCCCGATCCCGTGGAGCTGGCGCTGACGGGCTCGGGAATCGTGCCCGGGCCGAATGTTTGGTTTGCAGGTGATGCGGACATAGACCTGGAGTGCGCTGCAAACGCTGGATGCACCCCCGTTCTGGTTCGTATGGAACCGCCCGGCATTGACGAGTTCGCCCCACACCCGCCCGCCCTGCATGTGGACGGCTGCATGACGCTTTCAAAGGTGATCGTGAACCTGTAATCTCCAACTTTTGGGGGTTTATGCCATCGGATGCCGATGTTCGGTCGGCGGGGCGGCGCGACCCCGACCCGAGTTGGCATCGTTGCCCTCGTGCGCTAAAAGGGCCTCGCAATCGGGTTTCGGGACCGGAACGAAACAGGGAATGGACCAATGTCCACTGAAAAATCACAAAATGTGCAGGATGTATTCCTCAACCATATTCGAAAGAACAAGACCCCGGTAACGATCTTTTTGGTTAACGGTGTGAAGCTCCAGGGCATTATCACGTGGTTCGACCAGTTCTCTGTCTTGCTGCGGCGAGACGGGCATACCCAGCTTGTTTACAAACACGCGATTTCGACCGTTATGCCTTCGGTACAGATCCAACTGTTTGATCCCGACAAGGAAGCCGCGGCGAGTTAGCGGTCGCTCAAGGCCGCCCCATGTCTGAAGCAGCCGCCTCTGCTTCGGTCAGGAAGAGGTGCATTGTCGTTCATCCCAGGCCACGTCCCACCGACGAGGGTCAGCGAGACGCCGCTGCACGTCTGGAAGAAGCGACCGGCTTGGCACGCGCCATCGACCTCGATGTTGTGGCCGCCGAGGCCATAAGCTTGGCTTCCGCCCATCCTGCGACGCTTTTCGGCGCCGGAACTGTGGCGAGATTGGCGAGCAGTCTTCGCGAGCTTGAGGAGGCCGGATCCCCGGTCACGGTAGCCATCGTCGATGCCGCCTTGACGCCCGTGCAGCAGCGCAATCTTGAAAAGGCCTGGAATACCAAGGTCGTCGATCGAACCGGCCTGATTCTCGAGATTTTTGGCGAGCGCGCCCGGACCCGGGAAGGCGAGATGCAGGTTGAACTGGCGGCCCTGACCTATCAGAAGAGCCGCCTGGTTCGGAGCTGGACCCACCTTGAGCGACAGCGCGGCGGCTTCGGCTTTTTCGGCGGCCCTGGCGAATCGCAGATCGAAACCGATCGGCGGCTGATCCGTGACCGCATCGCCCGGCTGAAGCGTGAGTTGGCGCAGGTGCGCCGCACCCGAGAGTTGCACCGTCGCGCGCGAAGCCGGGTGCCCTATCCTGTCATAGCCCTGGTTGGGTACACCAACGCCGGCAAATCATCGCTGTTCAATCGGTTGACCCGCTCTTCCGTAGACGCTCAGGATCTGCTCTTCGCCACCCTCGATCCGACGATGCGAGCGCTGGATCTGCCGTCCGGGCGGCGGGTGATCATGTCGGATACGGTGGGATTCATTTCCGACCTGCCGCACGAACTGGTCGAGGCGTTCCGTGCGACGCTCGAAGAGGTGGTCGCCGCCGATCTGATCGTTCACGTCCGCGACGTTTCTCACCCGCAAAGCGCACAGCAGAAGACGGATGTGGAGACGGTCCTGTGTGGCTTGGGGCTGGCCGAGGTGATCGACACGGGAGGCGTGATCGAGGCGTTGAACAAGAAGGACCTGCTTCCGGAGGAAGAGCAGGAACCGGTGGCGAACCGGGCCGCGCGGGCGCGGGGACAGTCTCTTCTGCTCTCGGCGGTTACCGGCGAAGGGTGTGCCGAGCTGATTACGGCCATTGATGTGCGGCTGGCCGCCGGTCGGGAGGTGATCGACGTGGATGTTGCCGCTGAAGATGGCGCCGGTCTCGCGTGGCTTTATCGCCACGGAGAGGTGCTGGAGCGCAGTGTTCAGGGCAACACGCTTCACCTGCGTGTTCGCCTCTCCCCCGCTGACGCGGCCCGCTTCCCGAAACATCACGAGAAGTTGCCAGAGACCGCGGCGGGGGGCGGGGTGTCGGATTTTCGTCGGTAACCGGCACCCCGTACGCTCATCGCCGGTTCAGAACGGAAGCAGGATGTCCATGATCTGCGTGCCCCAGCGCGGCTGCTGAAGATCACTCAGCGTCCCCCGGCCACCGTAGGCCACGCGCATTTCGGCGATCCGTTCATGCGAAATGGAATTATCGGCCTCGATGTCCTGAGGTCTGACGACACCGACCAGCATCAGTTCCCGCAACTCGAAGTTCACCCGAACTTCCTGCCGGCCGAGGATGGCGAGCGAGCCGTTCGGCAGCACCTGCGTCACCATTGCCGCAAACGTCAACTCCAGTTTCTCACTGCGACCGATATTGCCGTCACCATCGGTGTTGCTCTTGGTCCCGAAGGCGAACAGGTCGGCGTTGTCGACGTTCTTCGGGAAAAATTTGCCGAGCTTGGTCTCGTAGCCGAAGATCGAATCGATCCCCATGGCCTCGTTGTCGTCCCGCTTGCGCTTCGTGATGTTTTGCATCTTCGCGCTGTCGTCTAGCTTCAGCCGGACCGTCAACGTGTCTCCCACATCCTTGGCCCGGATATCCTTGAAGAACGCTTTGGCTCCCGCACGCCACAGCGAATTCGGATTTTCAGTCACCGGCTGCGGCGCCGGCATCGGCAGGTTGACGGGCCGGTATCCCGGCTGTGCCTGTGGATTGGTGATCTTCGACATCTCCGGATAGTCGCCGACTTCGGAGAGGCGGGTGGCCATATTGCATCCACTAACACTAATTGCAAACAGAATGGCAACCATAACGTGTGCCGCATGGCGAGATGAAAGCCGGTCCATCGGGAGAATCCTCTACTGCTGCGGCCGGGCGCTGGCGACGATCACGTCTACGTGGCCGTCCTCCCGCACAACCCCGCTGACGACAGCGCGGCTCTGGGGGTTGACGACACGGACGGTATCGCCGACCGCACCCTCGTCGAGCGCCTGACCGCGCGCCGTCAGCCGCATGTTCTGCATGCTCATGACGATGATCACCTGTGCACCGCGAGCCACGACCACCGGCCGCTTCAGGTCGGCGGACGTCACCAGTCCGCCCTGCTGCAGCGGCCGGCGGGGCATCTGGCCGATCATCTCGCCCGCATCCCGGATCGCATTCGCGGGCAGGCGCCGATCGCCCCACGACACCAATTCGAGATCGGACGCTGCAATGACCTGCCCGGCCGCCAGCGGTCGGACTGGCACCGGCACCTGGATATCCCGGGACAGTTGTCCGATCACCGAAATGCGCTGGGTATCGCCTTGCTGTGGCTTCGCAAGAAGCGAGGCGAAAAAGCGCTGCGTCGCAGGCTGCCAGCTGATCCGCTCAACCGAGAGGTCGGCTTCCGTGGCCACCGCGGCGGTCGCTGAGAGGCCGGTAAACCGCACGGTGGCGCCCTTCACATCGACCTGCCTTTGGGCCAGCGCCTCCAGAATGACGTCCTCGATGACCGCTTCGGCGAGCCGCTTCGTCGCCATCTGCAGCACCGCGTCCCGAGGATCCGCCGGCTGGCCTGCGGCTTCGGCCGAAGCGGCGAGTACGAACAGCAGGCAGCCTGCCAGCACGACAATGGCGCGCATTCCCCCCTCCTATCGAACGTTGCCGACCGTCGCCAACATCTCGTCGGCGGCTTGGATGACTTTGGAGTTCATTTCATAGGCGCGCTGCGCCGAGATCAGGTTGGTGATCTCTTCGACGGCATTGACGTTGGAGGTTTCGAGGAAGCCCTGGAGCATGCTGCCGAACCCGAGTGCCTGCGGCTGACCGATGACGGGAGCCCCGGAACCTGCGGTCTCGCGAAAGAGATTGCTGCCGACCGCTTCGAGGCCAGCTTCGTTGGGGAAGACAGCCAGCTGCAGCTGCCCGACATTCTGCAGCTCGACCTGGCCATCGATCTTGGCCAGGACTTCGCCGCTCTGATTGATCGTGACGTCGACGGCGTCCACCGGCACCGCCAGCGCCGGCTGGACGATCCAACCGTCGTGGGTCACCATTTGTCCCTCGGCGTTGAGCTGGAACGTACCGTCGCGGGTGTAGGCGGTGCTGCCGTCCGGCATCTCCACCTGAAAAAACCCTTTGCCCTGGATCGCGAGGTCGAACGGATTGTCGGTCGCGGTGAGGTTCCCTTGGGCGTGGATGCGGTAGACGCCAGCCAGCTTTACCCCGAGGCCGATCTGAACGCCGGTCGGCACGACCTCCCCGTTTTCCGAGGATGTGGAGCCGACGCGGCGGATGTTCTGATACAGCAGATCCTGAAATTCCGTGCGCCTGCGCAGGAAGCCCGTCGTATTCATGTTCGCGAGGTTGTTGGAGACGACCTCGACGTTGCGTTGCTGGGCGAGCATTCCGGTCGCTGCGATGTTGAGAGCTCTCATCTAATCAATCCGTTCGAGGGGTTGCTGCCGCTTACCCGGCGTAGGTCTGAAGCATCTTTCGAATGCGGTCGTCCTCACGGTCGACGAGCTGGCGGGCCTGGTCGTAGGCGCGCTGGACTTCGATCAATCGTTCGATCTCGGGGATGGGTTCGACGTTTGACCCCTCCAGCATCCCTTGCAGCACGACGGGCGAGGCGACCGGTTCCGGCTGCTGGTTGCCGGCCATCATCAGTCCCCCTTCCGCCGCCGACAGCGCCTGCGGCCTGGAAAAGCGGACGATGTCGAGCCGACCGAGATCCGTGTTTTCACTCGAGATCATGCCGTCGCGGGCAATGGTGATGCGGCTGTCTTCGAGACCGAGCTGAACGGGCGCACCCTGGGCAAACACGGGCTGGCCCTGTGACGTCACCAGTTCTCCGTTCTCGTTCAGCTGCAGGTGGCCGTTGCGGGTGTAGCGGGGCCCTTCCGGAGTGGAAACAGTCAGGTAGCCCTCGCCAGCGATGGCGACGTCCAGATCGCCGCCGGTTTCCTTCAGCTCACCAACGGCCTGGTCGCGCACGGTGGCGACGTCCCGCACCAGAGCGATGGCGTCCCCCATGCGCTCGCCGCCCGAGGGTGTCGGCACCAGATGCTCGACGAACAACAGGCGCTCGCTCTTGAACCCCGTCGAGTTCATGTTCGCAAGGTTGTTCGCAACGACATCCAACTGCCGGCGCAGCGTATCCTGTCGGGTCAACGCGACGACAATTGAGTTTTCCATGGTGGCCGCTCGCTGTGGTTGCTGAGCGTCTATGGGCAATCCTCGTGCCAAAGCAATATTCGTAGTTATATCAATGTATTAAGGGAAACCGATCCCGTTGCGAAGGCGTTCTCCCGGCACATTGCGCCAGGTGGCGCCCGACAGCCGGCACTTCTTGCCGATCTCCGGCGCGGGGCAACGAGTTGTTAACTGTGCCGCTCTACAGTGCGCCTCGGCGGCGGCCAAGTCCCGCCGAGCGGCGAGGTTCCTGATAGATGGCGTCAGCAGACGAACACGAAGAAACGGTTGTCGATGAGTCAGCCGAGGAAGCCGCAGTCAAGAGCGGCGGCGGCAAGCGCCGGCTCTTGCTTATCGGTGTCGGCGCGCTTGTTGTCGTCCTCGGCGCAGGTGCCGGAGGATATTTCTCCGGGCTCCTTGACGGCATTCTTGGAAGCAAGACAGCCGAAACGGAGAATTCAGAGGTAGCCGCTGCGCCACCCGTTTTCTACGCGCTCCCTGAAATCCTTGTCAGTCTGAATACAGGAGAGCGCCGGTCAACGTTCCTCAAGGCCAATATAAGCCTCGAACTCGCGAAAGCGGAGGATCAGCAAAGTGTTGAGCGGTTGTTACCGCGCATTATCGACTACTGCCAGGTCTATCTACGAGAACTCCGGATAGACGAAGTGAGAGGTTCGGCAGGAAGCTTCAGGCTGCGCGAGGAACTGCTGCGACGGATCTCGGCCGCAGTGGCGCCCGTCGCCGTGCGGGATGTCCTGTTTAACGAACTGTTCGTCCAGTAACGGCGCAAGCTGGCGAAAGGAGGCAGCCGTCGTGACCCAAACAAGCGCCGAAGACGACTTGGCCAGCGAATGGGAACGCTCGCTCCAGGAATCGGACGCAGGGGTCGCGGGCGGCGATAATGAACCCGAGGCTGCCGGCGCGGGTCCTGTGGCCGAACGGCGGCGCGAGTCAGCGCGCGTTCTGAACCAGGACGAGATCGACAGTCTTCTCGGCTTCGACGCGCAGGAAGGTCCCGCCGGTGACAGCACCGGGATCCAGGCGATCCTCAACAGTGCCCTGGTATCGTACGAACGGCTGCCCATGCTGGAGGTCGTGTTCGATCGACTTGTTCGATTGATGTCGACCAGCCTGCGGAATTTCACGTCCGACAACGTTGAGGTGTCGCTCGACAGCGTCTCCAGCGTTCGCTTCGGCGATTATCTGAACGGCGTTCCTCTGCCGGCAATCCTCAGCGTGGTCAGGGCCGAGGAGTGGGATAACTACGGCCTGATCGCCATCGATTCGTCGCTGATCTATTCCATTGTCGACGTGCTCCTCGGCGGCCGTCGCGGTACCGCCGCGATGCGTATCGAGGGCAGGCCGTATACGACGATCGAGCGATCACTCGTCGAACGGATGATCCACGTCGTCCTCGCCGACCTCAGCACGGCGTTCGCCCCGATCAGTCCCGTGAATTTTCGCTTCGAGCGCCTGGAGACGAACCCTCGCTTCGCCACGATTTCGCGGCCGTCGAACGCCGCGATAGTCGCTCGCCTGCGCATCGACATGGAGGATCGCGGCGGACGTTTGGACCTGCTGCTGCCGTACGCCACGCTGGAGCCTGTGCGCGAACTCCTGCTGCAAATGTTCATGGGCGAGAAGTTCGGACGAGACTCGATCTGGGAAGCTCACCTTGCCGAAGAGCTGTGGTTTACGGAAGTCGAAATGACAGCGGTCATGGACGAACGCTACCTGCCTCTTCAGGACATCTTCGCTTTGAAGGTCGGCAGTCGAATCATGTTCTCCGCGACGGCGGACAGCCCTGTCCAGCTGCGGTGTGCCGGGGTGCCGATGTTCACGGCAAAGATGGGGCGACGCGGCAGCCATATCGCCGTCCAAATCGAAGATCGGATCGACCAAACCAGACGGGAGCGCTGAGCCGTGTTCTGGAGCATAGCCCTTGACGTGTTGATGGTCTCTTTGTTGGCGGCGTGCATCGCCACGACCGCAATCCTCAACCGGCGGCTGACCGGGCTGCGTGGCGATAGCGCCGAGCTGGAAAAGCTGGCGCGGGTCTTTCAGGAAGCGACAGATCGTGCCGATCACGGTGTCAGTGGGCTGAAGCTGTCGGCGCAGTCGCTGCAGGAGCGGATCGAGCAGGCCCGTGCCCTGGTGGACGATCTGCAATTTCTCATGGAGCGCGGCGGCAGCGTTGCCGATCGGCTGGAAGAGAGTGTTCGTTCAGCCAAGCGGGCGGATCCCCGGCCGAAATTGACTCAAGCCGCTGGCGGTGCGGAGCCGGCAGGCCCACGTCCGGGCCGGTCGACGGGCCAGCCACGTTCCGCAGCGGAGCTGCACCTGCTCGCCGCGATGCGGGCACACGGCTGAGAGCGATGACGATGCTGAAGCTTGCACGCTATGCCCGGCTGCTGCCGGTGTTTCTCGCGGCCGCGACGCTGCTGCTCGGAGTCAAAATCCACAACGTGGCCCGCGTGCTCATTGGAACGGGCTTCGCGTCATTGCCGATCGCCGAAGCGCATGCCGAAGCGAGCAGCCGGCCGCCGGCGCCCGTTCAGCGGACGGACACTCGTCCAGCAACTGCGGAGCAGGGAACGACACCCGCTGCGAAGCCGACCGCGGCGGCTGCTCCCGAGACGCCCCCGCCGAGTGCCCAGGAGGTGCAGGTGTTGCAGCAGTTGGCCGCGCGTCGGGAAGCCCTTGACGCCCGTGCCGAAGACATCGATCGCCGTGCGGACGTTCTGCGCGCTGGCGAGGCCCGGCTGGATCAGAAGCTGCGCGAATTGCGCGACCTGGAGACGCTGCTGCAGGGCCTTCTGAAGGCCCACGATACTCAGCAGGAGGAGCAGATCCACTCTCTCGTCAAAATCTACGAGAACATGAAGCCGAAAGATGCCGCGCGAATTCTGGAAGAGCTCGAAATGGCAACGCTGCTTCAGGTGGCCGAGCGAATGTCGGAGCGAAAGCTCGCGCCGGTCATGGCCAACATGAACCCTACCAAGGCGAAGGCAATCACCGAGGAGCTGGCGAAGCTGCGGCAGTTGGTCGCAGGTGCGCGCACGGCTGGCGGCTGAAAATCAGGGAGGGGCGCAAGTGCGGGACTTCGGCAAGGCGTCAGAGACATGGAGGTGAGAGATGGCTGTCGACAGAAATATTCCGATTCTCATCGTTGACGATTACAAGACGATGCTTCGGATTATCCGCAACCTGCTCCGTCAGCTGGAGTTCCAGAATGTTGAGGAGGCCAGCGATGGTGCTTCGGCGCTTCAGGCTCTGGACCAGCAGGATTTCGCCCTGATCATCTCCGATTGGAACATGGAGCCGATGACCGGCTTGCAGCTTCTGCGGGAGGTCCGTAAGTCCCCCCGACTGAAGCACATTCCGTTTATTATGATCACCGCGGAAAGCAAAACGGAGAACGTGGTCGCGGCCAAAGAGGCCGGTGTCTCCAATTACATCGTAAAGCCGTTTAATGCGGAGACACTGAAAGCGAAGCTGTCGTCGGTGCTGGGTCCTCTCTGAGGCTCCGGCAGCGCCGTCGGAGCCCACCGTGCTCTTTTCTCAGTCACGCCAGCACGGCACACCGGGCCAAGCCAATGCCTGGCCGGTGTTTGCTGCTCTGTATCTTGTCATCTTTGCTTTCTTCATCTTGCTGGTCGGCATGTCGCATCCTGACACACCCAAGTCGGAGGCTCTTGTCGAGAGCGTAAGACAGGCGTTGCAACCAGCCACGGACACCGACGGCGAGGATGCGCTGTTCCTTGCCGGCCGGTCCGCACTGGCTGAACTGGGAGGCGATCTGCAAGCACTGCTTCGCATTGCCCGTGTCCAGCGCCCTGGTCGTGGCGTGGAGCTCCGGCTGTCGATTAAGGAGTCCGATCTCTTTGACGAGGATGCGATCGGGCCGGCGGATACCGCGGTGCCGATCATCGACCGGATCGTGACCGCACTCGATACGCCGCCACCCGGTCTCCGACTGACCACGATGCTGACGATGCCCATGCCTCTGCCGCAGTCTGCCGGGGTTCCCGCTCCCGAGGACGGCGACGTCGAGCCGCTGGCGCGGGCAGCGCGACGGGCAGCGGCTTTCGCCGCCGCGTTGATCGATCGGGGTGCGTCTCCGAAGGCGATCACGGTTGGCGTTGCGCCGACGCAGAATTGGGTGACAATGGTATTCCGGTTTCACCGCATCGGCGGTCCCGGCACAAGCGGCGCCGATGCGACCTGAGAAATGGCGGCATAGTGCTTCGGAAGAACCGGGCGCGGGTGAACCCCAGGCGCCGCCCTGGATGATTACTTTCGTCGACCTGATCTCCCTGATGCTGACCTTCCTGGTTATGCTGTTCGCCACGTCCAACATCGAGCCGGACTCCTGGCGAAAGACCGCGGACTCACTGGCTCAGTCCCTGAACTGGGAAGGACTGCAGCTGCCGCAAGTCGCCGCCCGGTTTGGCATCCAGCACAAACAGCCTGTGGTTGCCCTCGATCTCGATTACCTGGCGGAAGTCCTCCATGCGGCGGTGTCGGCGGTTCCATCGTTGCAGGGAATCCAGGTCCGTCGAGATCACGACCGGCTGGTTCTGGGCATACCGCAGGTGCTGTTGTTCACCTCCGGGTCCGCCGTCGTTTCTCCGGAAGCGCGTACTTCCCTGGTGGAACTGACGCCCATGCTGCTTGGCGTCGGCAACCGAATCGTCGTGGAGGGGCATGCGGATCCCGAGCCGATCCCGGCGGGAGCAGCTTTCGCTTCCAATTGGGAGCTCTCGCTGGCGCGTGCCCTCGCCGTGGCGGATCTGCTTGCCACGAGGGGTCTGGGCCGACGGGTTGCCTGCTATGGGCTTGCCGAAAGCCGGTACGATGAATTAGGAGAAAACGCCGGTAGTGATCGTCACGCCAATGCGCGCCGGGTTGATCTGGTCTTTTTCGCGAGTACCGAGGATGAGGGCTGAGGGGGCGCGGCTTGATACCCGCCTATGGGCGCTTCGCATTCCGGTCGCCATTTTCGTCCTGTTCGTGTTCTCCGCGCCGGCCGCCGCCGAGGTGGTGCGCTTTACAGCCTCGGTCGAAGGGGACCGCGCGCGTCTGACCATGAAGTGGCAGTCGCCGGTCGAGTTGCGCTCCGAAGTTCGCGACCGACGCCTGATCCTCCAGTTTGATCGGCCTGTCGATGGGGACTTTGCGGCGATCAAGACGCTCTCGGGGTTTGTCGGGTCTCCGAAGCTCGACGACAACGGGCGCACCCTCGACTTCCCCTTGGAGCCAGGCATTGGCGGCTTGGCCTATGCCAATGATCGATCCGTTTTCGTCGATTTCGTACGACAGAGGACGAGGCCGGAGGACGAGGCCGCGGCTGTGTCGCAGGCGCCGGGTGCCGAACCGATCCCGGTCGAGAAGGTTCGGGTGGAGACCGGCCAGCATCGGCGACTCAGCCGGGTTCTTTTTACCTGGGATCGGCCTGTCGACTATCGCATTGAGCGCATAGCGGAAGGCATTGCCATCGATTTCGATCGGCCGGCGGAGATCGATGCGCGGAACTTCGACCGCCGTTACTTGAAGTACGTGCACGGCGGGGAGAGCCAGCGCAGCGAAACGGCGACGCGGACGCGCCTTTGGATCAGCGCGGACTCCGAGGTTCGCGATTCGCGGCAGGGCCGCAGTATCGTTGTCGATGTCCTTGCGCCGGTGGCCCGCGCACAGACACCGGATCAGACAGCCGCAACGCCAGCGGTGCCGACTTCACCCACCGCTCCGGCGACGGCGGCAAACGAGGGTCCCGCCTCGGACGCTCCGCCTGAGCCAGCGGTGCCGTCCGTCGCAACGACGAAAGCCGAAGGCGGACCATCCTCCCCATCATCAGGTCCCGCTGTGCCGGCCTCGCCCGGCTTGCCGGAACAGCCTGCGCAGGTTCCGGCTCGGGAGGCTCCCACGGCGGCTGCGCCGCCGGCACAACCGGCCCAGGTGCCGCAATCGGCAATGCTTCGGATCGACTGGGAGCAACCTGTCGCGGCGGCGGTTTTTCGCCGCGGCAATGTCATTTGGGCGATCTTCGATCAGCCGTCGAAGCGCGATATGGATGCCCTGGCGCAAGCGGCCCGCGGCCTGGTGCTGCGCATCGATCAGCGTGCTCATGAGCGTGCAACGGTCCTGCGGATCGAGGCACGGGCCGATGTAGGGGCTCGCATAGAACGGGAAGGACTGGCCTGGATCCTCCGCTTTGGGGACCAGCAACCGTCAACGGGCGCATCGATCGTGCCGGTCGTCGCGGAGGATGGCGGCGCCGTCAGCCGACTTCTGTTGCCGGTCTCCCAGCCGGGAGAACCTCTGGCGCTAGAAGATCCGATGGAAGGCGAAACGATCGTGGTGGTGCCGGTCATTCCGCTGTCGGCCCACGTGGATCGGCCGTTGATCTACCCTCAGTTCCGCCTCGCTCCGACACTGCAGGGCATCGTCGTTCAGCCCCGCATTGACACGCTGCGCGTTCGCGCTCTCGCCGACGGTGTCGAGATTTCGAGCAGCGATGGTCTGGCGGTTTCACCAGGGAATGCCGACGACAGCGCTGACGTAAACGAGATGCTGCTCGATTCCGCAGACTGGCTGGCCGACAAACCCGGCGGCTTTGTCTCGAAACGCCAGGCGCTCGAGCGCGATCTTGTTGCCGCAGCTCCCGCCGATCGGGAGGGCTTGCGGCTGCGGTTGAGCCAGTTCCTCCTCGGTCAGGGGTTCGCCGTTGAGTCGATCGGGGTCCTCCAGGTAGCGGCGCAGCATCGCCCGGAGCTGGTCAAGGAGCCTCGCTTTCTCCTGTTGCGGGGGGCTGCCCAATTGCTTGCCGGACGGGGCGGCCCTGCAGTCGACGATCTTCAGAAAGCGCGAGCGGCAGATCCGACGCACGAGACCGAAATGTGGGTCGCGGCCGCTCAATCGGCGACCGGCGGGCCTGCGGACGGTGCTTCGCTGGAATCTCTTCCGCAATCGACGGCCATCGTTCTTTCTTATCCTGCGCCGCTGCGCGGTCCCCTTGCTGTCCTGCTGGCCGAGGCGGCGGTCGTCGCCGGTCGGGAGGACGAAGCACAGCGGCTGATGAAGGTTGCGAAGCAGACGGCGACCGGTGGTGCTGCGCAAAGCAGGCTGGCCTATCTGGAGGGACGACGCAGGGAGAGCCGCGGGGAAATCGACGAAGCGATCGCCGCTTACGAGGAGGCCGCCCGGCTCGACCCCCGTCGCGGACGGGCGCAAGCGCAGCTGGCGCTCACGCAGTTGCGGTTGCGCCAAGGCCGGATCTCAACCGCCGAAGCCGCCGCTGCGTTGGAGGGGCTGCGCCATGCGTGGCGCGGCGATGCTCTCGAGTTCCAGGTGCTGCGCGAACTGGGTCGCCTGCAGCTAGAGACCGGAAATTACGCCGCTGGCCTGCGCACGCTGAAACTGGCGGTGAGCGAATATTCGACTCTGCCCGGAGCTGCCGAAGCAACGCAGCGGATGGCGGCCACCTTTGAGAGTCTGTTTCTCAACGGTGGGGCCGACCAGATGTCGTCGGTGGCGGCGCTGGGACTGTGGGAAGAGTTCAAGGAATTGACCCCGCCGGGCGAGAGGGGGCGCGAGATGGTGCGGAAGCTGGCGGATCGCCTGGTGTCCGTCGATCTTCTTGATCGTGCCGCCGGCTTGTTGGAAAGCCTTTTGCCGACCGCGAGTGGACCGGAACGAGCGGCCCTGGGTTCGCGGCTGGCACAGGTGCAGATGCTGGACGGCAAGGCGGAGGCGGCGCTGGACACACTCACGCGGACCGCAACCCCCGGCATCCCGGCGGACCTGGCGGCAGTCCGGGCGCACACACAGGCGAGGGCGCTCCTTACGCTGGGACGGGGGGACGAAGCATTGGCGGTGGTCGCGCACGACGACGGCCTCGAAGCGGAACTGGTGCGCGCGAAGGTGTACCGTGCGCGGGGTGACTGGAGCCGGGCGGCTTCCTCGCTTCGCCACATTGTCGAGGCGGCGCGCGCCGATCCGCAGCAACCTCTGGACGACCGCCAGGCGCGCGACGTGCTCGATCTTGCGGTCGCGTTGACCCTAGCCGGCAACACGACGCAATTGGCTCAGCTTGACGCCAGCTACGGGAAGCCCATGGCACAAACGTCGCTGAACGACGTCTTCCAACTCATTGCCGGAACCGTGCCACCGCAAAATGCCGATTCTGCTGCGCTGGCTGAGCTGGTGGAGAAAGCAATGGCGTTTCGCCGTTCGCTTGCTCCCGCCGGCGGCGGGCCCGGTGCGCCTCCAAAGTGATTCGTCAGGACGCGAGCAGGATCAGCCGCTGAAGCTGCGCACGAGACTGCCGACGATCAGCACCCAGCCATCGACAAGCACGAAGAAGATCACCTTGAAGGGAAGGGCAACGGTCACCGGCGGCAACATCATCATACCCATCGACATCAGTACCGACGAGACGACCATGTCGATGATCAGAAACGGCACGAAAACGAGAAAGCCGATTTCGAAGGCCCGTCTGAGCTCGCTGATCATGAACGCCGGAATGAGCACGCGGATGGGCGCTGACGCCGCGGGCTCGTTGTCTGAAGCTTCTTCAGCCCGCGCCTCGCCAGACGCGCCGGCCGGGTTCGGCACGGTGTGAGCGCCCGAAAGTTCTTCGAACAGCGCCAAATCCTGCGGCCGGACGTTCGCCGCCATGAAGGATCGCACCGGCGCCAACGCGCGTTCGAACGCGCGGCCTTCGTCGATCGTCCCTTCGATCAGCGGGCGCACGCCATCGTTCCACGAGCGCTCCAGCGTCGGCTGCATGACAAAGAACGTGAGGAACAGGGCCAGGCTGATCAGCACCTGGTTCGGCGGGGTCTGCTGAATGCCCAGCGCCGTGCGCAGAAACGACAGGACCACGATGATGCGCGTAAACGAGGTCACCATCACCAGAATTGCCGGGGCGAGGCTGAGGACCGTGAGCAGCGCCAGCAGTTGCACGATGCGCCCGGTGGCGTCCCCCCCGCCTGAGGAGAGATCGAGGGTGACGCTTTGCGCGGCCGCCGGTGCAGCGAGCAGCGTGGTTGACGCGACGCCGAAGAGGGCGAATGCAAGCTGACGGATCGGCCGTTTACTTCTCATGTGTCACCTCGATGGCGCTCGGAGCGCCGGAAAGGCAGCGAATATTCCGTTCGACGATGGTCTCCGAGGAGGGGCCCAGGATTACCAGGTGCTCGACATCATCGCGGCGGACGAGAAGCAATCGGCGCTTGCCGTCGAGGGCCAGGGTCTCGACCGTCGCCAGACGCCGCCGCCCGCCCGCTGGCTTGGTCGTTTGTGCCAGCCCGAATCGGCGCGCCAGGAACGCCGCGACGCCGATCAGGCCGAGGACGAAGAGCAGCGACAGGATGAACTGACTGTAATCAACGGCGCTCATCAGGAGCCTCGCTGTCCTCGGATGGCGTGCGATTGCGGTCCGCCAGCGCCCGGGTGAGCGCGGCCATCTCATGTTGCAGGTCGATGAGGCGCTTGAGCCAACGCGACGCTTCAGCCTTCGGCAGCTCTCTGATTTCTTTGCATAGATCGCGCACGGCCGGCCGGATCGGCTCCAGGTCGACATCGACGCCTTCGGCGATCAACCGTCTGGCCAAGCCGACCAGGCCTGCGGCCCAAGAGTAGGCGCCAGCGACGCGGGCATCGGCATCCGTTGAAGTGGGCACGGTCATCCGCTGTCTCCTCGTGATGCCCATCACTGCCTTGGCGCAACAATGCCGCTAAAAGACAGTGAGGAAGCGCTTTCACCGGGCCCATCCCGGCGCTCGCTCGCTCAGCGAAGGGCCGATTGTGGGAGAGCAGCGTTAACGATTGATTACCGCGGGCGATTGCCGGCGCTTATCGCGCCGCCCCGCGGAAGCCGGTGGCCACGAGATACAGCTCCGTGGATTCCGCCCGCGACGACGGCGGCTTGACGTGCCGGACGGTAGCGAAAGCCTGCTTGACGGTCGCCAGGAGACGAGATTCCGTGCCGCCCTGCCAGACTTTTGCAACAAAGGCGCCCTGAGGGGCAAGAATCTGCTCGGCAAACGCCACGGCGGCCTCGGCGAGCGCCATGCTCCGCAGATGATCGACGCTCCGATGACCGCTCGCGCTGGGGGCCATGTCGCTGAGAACGACATCGGCGGACTTGCCGTGCAGGGCTTCGCGGATCAACGCCAACGCCCCTTCATCCAGAAAGTCGTGGCGCAGGAGAATGGCGCCCTCGATGGCGGCCATATCGAGAAGATCGATCGCGACGATTTGGCCACCGCCCGGACTGCCCGCGCGTGTCCGGCGGGCCGCCACCTGAGTCCAGCCGCCCGGCGCTGCGCCGAGGTCAACGACCCGGGCCCCGGGCCGAAGCAGACGAAAACGATCGTCGATCTCGATCAGTTTGAAGGCGGCGCGCGAGCGATAGCCCTGACGGCGGGCCTCGGCCACGTACGGGTCGGAAAGCTGCCGCTCGAGCCAACGCCGCGACGATGCCGTTCGCTTCTTTCCGCTGGTCAGTCGGCCACCGGTACTCATCTTCGGCTGCGTCTCATTTCGAAGGCGTGGTCTTCCCGGAGCAGACGGCACTGAGGCGCCGGAAGTGTTCCGTGTCGATGGCCGACGCATCATAGGCAGCGCAGGAGCGCTCGCTCAGAGCTTTTCGCGCACCGACATCGGAGATCAGCCCGACGAGCGAAAGGGCGGCGGCCGACCATCCCTCTCCCGAGGGTTCCGCCTTGAAGCCGTTCTGCAGGTCGGTGATGTGTTCGTCGAGACCGAGTCTGTTGCTGATGATGCAAGGAGCACCGCAGCAGAGTGCCTCCAGCATGACATTCCCGAGGGCCTCTTCCTTCGAGGGCATCCACAGGCAATCGATCGCGTACATCAGCTCCTCGACGTCCGCGACAAACTCCGGGATGAACGTAATCCGGTCGCTTGCCGAGGACGATTGGATGCGATCGGCGATCTGGCGGGCATAGTCGGGTTCCTTGCGGAAGACCGGGCCCGCAATGACCAGGCGATGCGGATCCGGCAGCCGCTCGATCGCCTCAATGCCGACGATGTGATTCTTGCGATCGGAGAGGACGCCGACCAGGGCGTGCAGGATCGTGCCATCCTCTGCGCCGAACCTGCGCCGTCCGGCCGCGCGCCGTTCGGCAGCGGGCCAGTGGAAGCGCTCTGTAACGACCGGGTTGGGACGGACCCACATGCGGTCATCGGCGATGCCCAGACGGCGGAACTGGCCGGCCACCGGCTGGCTGATGGCAATGGCCAGCGCACTGGAGCGAGCGAGCATCCCCGCCATCATCCGGCGCTGCCGCGACTCCTCGATGTTGTTGTTGGCAAACTCCGCAACCAGCGGCCGGCCGATGGCGCGGGCCCATAGCCCCCCGCAGTAAGCCAGGCGACCGGTGCTGATCGTATAGACGAAATCGATGCCGCGGCGCTTTTCGCTCAGCAAGTGCAGGCCTGCCCAGTAGAATGATGCTGGAAAGCTCAGGTTCGCCGGCAGCCGCCGTACCGGGATCCCGTCCAACTCGGACCAGCCGGGGACCGTTGACTCCCCGGCCAGCGCAAGCACCTGCAAATCGAGGGGGTGCTGCCTGCGCAGGCGCAGAAAGGTGCGATGCAGGCGCAACTCCGCGCCGCCAAAGTCGGGGGGATAGGCTCCCGGGGTGATGAACGCGATGCGCAGCGTACAGATCTCCTGACGTTCGACACGCGGCACGACCCGCTGGGGCCGAGAGGAAACTTTCGAGAGACCGATGGAGATGCTCAGCAGGATGCAGCGGGAAAATGGCCTCGCGGCAGCTTCTCTGCAACGACATTTTTGGCCGGCGCTTCTGAAGCGGAGGTCCCGCGCCTACCTTAGCGACGCAAACGCGCGCGAGTTTTATCACCCGGGCGGCAGTTGTCCTCGTCGGCCGGTCCGGGAATGTGGTCTAACGTCCTCATAAGGGAGTTGCTTGCGAGGTGGACGCAATGCGCATTCTGGTTCTTGGGGCAAGCGGATATGTCGGCGGACGTCTGCTTGAAAAGCTGCGCAATTCAGAGTGGGCGGTGCCGGTTGCCGCAGTCAGACCGCAGACGGCCGACAAATTCAGAGCAAGTGATTTCGAGGTGGTTCACTATGAAGCGACGGATTCGTCTTCAATTGGGACTGCGCTCAGCAATGTGGATTGTGTCGTCAATTGTGTTGCAGGGGCTCCAACGGCGATCGCCGACGGCGCCAGGCACCTTTTTGAGGCCGCTGCGGCGACGCGGATCCAGCGGATCGTGCATCTGAGCAGCATGGTCGTTTACGGCGGTGTGACCGGCACAATCGATGAAAACGCGCCGTTGACGTCGGACGGGGATGGGTACGCGCAGGCAAAAGTCGCCGCTGAAAAATGCGCCAGCGCGTATTCCCAGCGCGGCGGCAAGGTGGTTGTCCTGCGCCCCAGCTGCATCTACGGCCCGGGGAGTGAGCAGTGGACCGGTCGAATCGGCAAGTTATTGCGTGCGGGCCGAGTCGGAGATTTGGGGAGAAACGGAGACGGATGCTGCAATCTGATTTATATTGACGATATGGTCGATGCGATTATTCAGGCGGTTTGTCGCCCAGGTATCGACGGCCAGGCTTTCAATGTTTCCAACGCTGACGTTGACACTTGGAATAAATACTTTATCGACTTCGGGCGTGCGCTGGGAGCGACGCCCATCCGGCGCATATCCTCGACGAGACTGAAGCTGGAGCGCACGCTCGGTGCCGTGCTGCTTAAGGGGGCCGGCGAACTCTGCCGCCGGCTCCGCCTTGGCGCCGCCTATCTTCCGCCGCCGGTCACCCCCTCGCTCGCGCGCCTGTGGCGCCAGGAAATCCGGTTGGATCACCGAAAGAGCGGGGAGCTGCTGGCGTTCTCGCTCACTCCCACCGCCGACGGCATCGCCAGGTCGGCACGTTGGCTGAAGGGCTGAGGCCTCGACTCCACCACTGGAATGGGTCGATCGCGCAGCGCCCGGATATGGTCGGCCAGACGGAGAGCGAGGGCGACGATGGTCAGGGTGGGGTTGGCCTGGCTCGATGTGGGAAAGACCGAGCTGCTCGCCACGAACAGGTTGGCGACGCTGTGGATCCGGCAATCACTGTTCACGATGCTGGTTGCCTCGGATGCGCCCATCCGCGTGGTGCCGATGTGATGCCCGCCGTAGGCCCCGTCCCGCACCATCAATTCTTCCAGCGTGTCTGGCTGGTATTCCAGCCGGGCACAGCCCGAGCGGGCGAATTCATCAGCCAGGACGCGGAAGCCCTCGGTGACCGTGTGGACATCGAAGCGGCTGTAGCGCCAGTCAACGCTCAGACGCGGCATACCGAGCGCGTCGACCGCGGTGCCCAGTTGGACCCGGCTCTCGAACAAGGGTTCCTGCTCGGCATGGAAGTCGATGCTGTACTGGCCGGACGGCGGCGGCACGATGATCGACGGAAACTTGCGTTCGGCCAGAAATCGCTTCAGCGCCAGGTGAAGCACGAACCGGCCGGTGGTCACCGGTTCAGTCAGCACGTTACGCACGTGCGCAAGCCAGGCCAGCCAGGAGGTTTGCTCTTCGCCGTGCAAACGCTTGCCGTACTCATAGGAAATCAGGAACTTGGCGAGATAAAGCGCGGACAGGGGCCCGGACCGATGCTGCGGGTCGGTGATGCGGGGATGGTGCAGTCGGGCAATGAAGTTGCCGATGCCGAGTTCTCGCTGCGTCTGCTCGAGCAGAGCGATCCGTCGGCGGCAGTAGATGCCATCGGGGGACATCTGGTAGCCGTGGCTCACGGTGGCGCCCCGGGCAACGGTCAGGGTGCCGAGTGTGCCGGCGAGATGGCACATGTAGTAGCGCCCGACGAGACCGCTGGCGTTGCCGATGCCGTCTGGCCGGACATCGCGCGAAGCGAGCAGAAGGCGGACAACCTCCAGCCCGCCTGTCGCCAGCACAAAAAACGACGCTGAGACCGAAAAGCTTCGGCCCGCCAGCGTCTTCATCGTGATGCGGTCGACCCGCTCGCTCGTCGCGGACAGGTTGATCCCGGTGCAATTTGCGTTCAGCAGCACCCGTATGTTTGCGCTGTCGGCTAGGCGATGGCCATATCGCTCGGCGAAGTTCGTCGGGCAGCTGAACCGCTCCAGCCCGTCGGTCGTCACGCGCTCGCCGCCAAAGCCCTCGATCAGGGGGCGCATGCCCTCCGGAAACGCGGCTTTCGCCGAGTAGGTGAAGTCGCCTGCTTCGCACAGCTCGTTGGCGCGCGGATAGTAGGGCCAGACCGTCTCGTAACCGAAGGGCCATCCGCTTTCCGGCATGTACGAGCGGTGCTCGAAGTCGATCGGATCGAAGGGAGCGCTGCGCCCGCCCCAGATCGTCGTCGAGCCGCCGAACCGGCGCTCCCGGTAGGTGTTCAGCGGACTATGCAGTTTCTGATCGTGAACGTCGCCCTCATAGAGCGCCTGCGTCTGCTCATCTCTCTTCAGATCGCCCGACTCAACGAGGATAACCGAGACGTCCTGTCTTACATATTGGAGGGCCAGCGTGATGCCTGCCGCGCCGGCACCGACGATACAGATGTCCGCGTGCAGGCAGGTCCCCTCATCGATCAGCCGCGCGCTTTCAATCATCTTGCTGCTCCAGGCATTCGCTTTGATGTTCGGGAACTGACAATGTCGGCCGGCCAGGCTGCGATCTTCTTTAGCGCCGCCGTACCCGAAGAAAGCCCGGCAACATACCGACGGTGTGGGCCAATTATATTGGCTCGCGGGCTTACGGCGCCAGCTCCGGCTGACCAGGCCGACACAGGCGCCCTGGCGCCCTGGCGCCGTGACGGCGACGTGCCCCACTGTACCCGGCGAGGTTGTGACGGCCGGATACCAGCGCATGCCGAGCGAAGGGACGACAGCCGATAACCCAGCTGGAGCGCAGGCAGGCGCTGAACTTGACCTGTTCCAGCCGAATTTGATACCATCTTGCGCGCTTGGCGGCAATAAGATGATCAGTAATAACGTGACTAGCAGGTGCAAGACATAGCCTTTAAGGACCAAAAGAGTGCGGGGTGGCGATTTGCTATAGTTCGGATTGTGGCAGTTACGGCAACTCCATTTGCGGAGGTTGCTACTGACTAGTCCTATTTTAGGCCAATATGGGAATTGGCCTTACGAAAGGGGGGTGATATGCACGCAGATAGCACAAAGGTGCTCGTTACCGGGGGCGCCGGGTTTATCGGAATTCCACTGACCAAGGCGTTACTGGAGAGCGAATTCCAAGTGGCGATCTTGGATTGTTTTCGTTATCCGGAGCGCCGCCGGTTGCTGCCGGACCACGAAAAGCTGTCAATTTACGAAGGCGATCTGCGAGACGAATCCTGGGTGCGTGAAGTAGTGCTCCACTTCAACCCTTCCGTCGTCTATCACTTAGCTGCAATCCATTATATTCCGGAATGTGAGGCAAATCCGGTCGAAGCGCTTCAGATTAATGTTATAGCAACCCAAATCATTCTTGAGGCTGTGCGAGCGCTACCACTGCACTACTTCTTGTTTGCCTCCACTTCATCCGTCTATTTTTACGATGGCCAGCCATATGGTGAAGATGATGCGTTGGGGCCGATGGAAACCTATGGGATTACAAAGTACACCTCGGAAATGCTTGTCAGGCAGTTTCATAAGACGTCCGGAATATCGTGCGTAATTACTCGGTTTTTCAACGTGTACGGCGAAAATGAAACCCAGCCTCACGTGATTCCTGCCATAATTGAACAAGTCAAGGCTGGATCGAGAACCATCAAGCTCGGAAATGTCGACAGCCGTCGCGACTTCGTCTTCATGGCCGATCTGGTCGACGCATTGATTGCTTTGATGGGCATTGAGGGAGGTGGATTGGAGACGTTCAATATCGGCACGGGCAGAGCGGTAAGTATTCGCGAGTTGGTAGATACAGTGGGCCAACTGATCGGCGAGCCAATTAACATTGAGGTCGATCCGTCAAGGCTCCGCAGGACTGACCCCCCACTACTACAGATGAAAACTGGCAAATTAGAAAAAGCAATAGGTTGGAAGTCTCGCTATGATCTACGAAAAGGATTAGGCATCACCTTGCGTTCAGAGGGACTGTTAGGATGAGTAATAATGGTCGTCCCCTTGTTCTTCAGAGTACCAACCCGCCCCCTCCCGTTCACGGGGTTGCGAATGTCGTGGATATGATCCTTCAGTCGCCCTCCTTAAACGATCGATATGAACTGCAGTATATGGACTTGCGAAAACGTAGCGGAACCAAATTTAGCGAGCGGCTTAGTCTCGAAAATCTATATTATATGGTTAAACAGTTGGCAGGGTTGGTTTGTAGACTAATGGTTCGGTGTCCAAATATATTTCATGCCCATGTGACAGAATATTGGGGTTTTCGTAAAAACATGCTGTTTGTGATTATCGCGAAGTGCGTCGGTTGTAAAATTGTCGCACATCTTCATGGCGCGCGATTTGATTCCTATTATGACGGAGCGTCGATATTCGAACGAAAAATCATCGAGTGGTTTCTTAATCTGGCGGACGTCGTGATCGTGCTGTCGCCGCGTTGGAAGGCATTTTGCGGTCGCTTCTTGAATAGCGAAAAGATCGAGGTGGTCCCGAATGCAATCAGATGGGAGTACATGGCGGCAGTGGGGCAATCGTTTCCACAGAGAGAGGACAGACAATCGGTCAATGTTCTTTATGTAGGGAGTACGGGTGCGCGTAAGGGTGTTTTTGATTTGGTAAAGACGATTCCAGAGATTGTAGCCCGAAATCCGGCCGTGCGGTTCACCATTGCAGGACGTGAAGAAAAAGCCGGAGAAGAAATGAAATTGCGGGAGCTGATTAATCAGCTGGGCGTAGCGGGATGGATTAAGCGTATCGAGCCGACACAAGAGGAAATTATTGAAGTCTATAAGAGCGCTGATATCTACGTTTTGCCGTCCTATGCCGATGCCTTTCCCGTAGCGATATTGGAGGCAATGAGCATGGGACTACCGATCATATCGACGCGAGTCGGCGGAATCGCGGAGATGGTCGAGGAGGAGAAGGGGGCTGCGTTGATTGAGCCCGGTGATCTGGAGGCGCTCAGGAGAGAGATACTCCGGCTGGCAGCTGCTCCGGAATTGCGTTTTGCCATGGGGAAGAAAAACTGGGAGCGCTTTCGCAGCTGTTTCTCGCCAAATTTCGTATCCCGGCTCATCGGTCAAATATACGACGGCCTGCTGAACGAAGTCGCGCGGACACCTCGCGGCTCGCCTGCATAGCAGTGGACGCGTTACCGGTCGGGCCGACCAACGAAGCAGTATTTGCCGTAGATCGCCGAAACACGGGCGCCGAACGTTTCAAGGGAGAATTCCCGCTCATAGAGCGCCAGTCCCTCCCGCGCCAACCTCTCGGAAAGATTCGGATCCCTGCCAAGTCTCGACAGGGCCGCCGCCAGCGCTTCGGGATCTCCCGGCTGAACGAACAGGGCCGTTTTCTCGTTCTCGAGGACCTCGGGGATCGCGCCGACTGGGGTGCAAACCACCGGCACACCCGTTGTTAAAGCCTCAAGGATGACGAGCGGTAGTCCTTCATCGTAAGAGGGCAGGACCAGCACATCCGACGCAGCAAGAAGCTTGCCGGCTTCCTCCTGGTCAACCCAGCCAGCAAAGGTCACGCGAGAGTTCAAGCCCAGGCGATCGGCCTTCTCGCGGTACATGTCGATCGGGCCGCCTCCGGCAAGCGTCGCGCCCCAGTCAAGACCCGACATGGGCTCTTGCGCCAGCGCCATAAGCAGATCGCTGACGCCTTTGCGTTCCATCAGATTGCCCAAGAACAAAATCCGGAAGTGGGGCGATCCGGCGACGGCGTGACGCTGGTGTTGAACGCGCGGCACTCCATTATAGAGAACGACCACCTTGCCGGCGTCGATGCCGATTTCCTTGGTAAGGAAGTCGCGCCACATCCCGCCGAGAACGATGCAGCAGTTCGCACTGCGGAAAATCGTGCGGGCGACGCGCTTCATGATCCCTGGAAGACCCGCGTAATAGGCGATGAGCTTGGTTGCGTGCAGGTGCAAAACAACAGGAAGCCGGATAAGCCGGGCCCAGAGAATCAGCAGGCCCTTTCGCCAGAGGCTGCCGTGGTCGCCCACATTGAAGTGAGCGAGCGCGGCCTCCTTGCGCCATGCGCCGAGTGAAATGCGCGCCAGGGCTGCGCAAACATAAAAGGGGGACCAGATCGCGTGCCCGGGACCCCGAGGGTCGATCGGCACGTACGCCGGCAGGGTTGCGTCGGCGCGGGCCGCCTGCAGCAGATAGTCGGAGACACGGCCCATGCCGCCCCCCGGCTGACCGCCGGGCGCAACCAGAAAGCAGTATCTGCGGCGGACCGATCCGGCATCGGCCAACGACGCCCTGTCATGCTTCGGCGCAAGCGGTTCGGCTGGTGAGTGTCCGTTCATGAGGGCTTCACACTGCGGTATCGATCGTTAGCGCCTCAAGACTTTCGAAGCGGAGGTCGCGTTGAGAGGGGTTCGGCGAGGAATGCAGCGCGGGCGAACCATAGAGAAGAGCGGGGAGACCGGCAACGGTCTTGGGCCGTGCCGGTGTCAAACGCCGCCACACGCGGGCAATTTCCGGGCCGGCCGTCAAACCCGAAAAAATTTGTCCGCATAGGAGCGAGGGATGCCTAGTTCACCTTGCCGCGAAGCCTGCGCAACAGGTCCTCCAACTCGCCGCGCCCGGTATTGGCGGCGGCGGAAGGGCCGGCAAGATAGCCTTCCAGGGTGGCAATCGCCGTCTTCAGATTGCCCAGCCGGCTGTGCAGCACGGCGATTTCCCACCACAGTTCCCCGCGGTCCGGCGCAATCAGCGTCATAGTGTGCAAAATGCCCAGACCGCGTTCGAGATCGTCTGCGGCAATTGCTCGCAGTTTGATATTGTTTTGCAGGCGGATCAACACGTCTCTGTTGCCGACAGCAGAATAATGCTTTGGTTCGATCTCCTTGTCGGTACCGTGCATCTCTTTCAGCAGGCGACGCAGATCCTCGGCGGCGAGCATGCGTCCGCCGCCGAACACATCGATAATACTCCGCTGGCCGCGGGCGGCAATCCGGACGAGGAAGTGCGATGGAAAGGCAAGCCCGCTGACGTCTGCTCCGTAGGCCCGACCGGCATGCAGCCAGAGGATGCCGAGCGCCACCGGCAAGCCGCGCCGGCGTTCCAGGACATACATCAGATTCGCATTGCGCATGTCGTCGTAGGTGTCCGTATCGCCCCGAAACTCCCACCGGGAAACGAGGATGTCGACGAGTGCCGCCACCTGCATATCAACGCTGTGCGTGCGTGCCGTTGCCGTTCGGGCGTCAGAGGCAATCTCGACGAGTTGCTGTCGGTAAGAATCCAGGTGCTCGCTGGGCCGATCCAGAGCAGCCAGTAAGAGCGCGGCTTCACCAATATCAATATCCTGGTCAGCCTGCGTTCCGATATCGCGAAGCGCTTCCAGCACCTCCTCTCTGTCCGGCACCGTTCGCGTCTCCTTCAAACAGCTGCGCTTTTTTGCCACGTCTCCGATCATGTAAAGGCGAACCCGTCCGGCACAAGCGCAATCCGCGCGCGTCGGCTATTCACCGCTTTTCGGCAGCGAAACGCATGGCAAGGCCCAGCACGCCGGTCAGCAGGCGCCTGGGCAGGATCACCGGTCGCAGAGCGGCCTTCCGCAGGCCGCTGCCGGGGATGCAGACCGTTTGTCTGCCGAGCGTTTCCAGGGCATCGACCACGACGTCGTCCGGGTCGGCGGCGCAAGGCAGACGGCCACCTCGCCAACCCGCGCGCTCGCCGAAACCGGTGCGGGTGGCACCGGGGCACAAGGCCATGACGTCGACCGGATCATCCCTGAGTTCTTCGGCAAGAGCCTCGGTGAACTGAAGGTCGAAGGCCTTGGAGGCCGCGTAGGTCGCCAGCATGGGAAGGGGAGCAAACGCTGCGGTCGAGGCGACAACGATCAGTCCGGCACGTCTCTGCCTGCCGCGCGCACGGACCAGCATGCCCGGCAAGAGCCGCCGCGTCAAATCGACAACGGCGGCGACGTTCAGAAGCACCGTCTGCTGCTCGGCATCGGCGGGGCTGTCGAGGAAACGGCCCAGTCGCCCGCCGCCGGCATTGTTGACCAGCAGGTCAATTTCGAACGCCTCGGCTGCTTCGACCAGTCGATCGCGGTCCTCCCGAACCGTCAGGTCAGCAGCAAGCCTTTCCACCCGCCTGCCCGTGCGGGTCAGTCGCTGCGCCAGTTCGTCGAGTCGCCGCTCGTCGCGGCCAGTCAGCAGCAGGTCCGTTGCGCCCGGCATGCGGCGCGCAAAGGCCCGTCCGATTCCCCGCGATGCGCCCGTGATCAAAGCCCGCTGGTAGTGTTGCATCACCTCACTCCGTCGCGACCGGTCCCCTGTGTGGAGGTGAGTGGCCGCCCTATTTCGGCAATCGGGCGGTCGCTCGATACGCCGACAAGCCTGATGCCGTTTGAGCAACACTGCTTCAAGAGCCTGCCGATCGGATCAGGATGTCTGCTTATCCTCGCCTCTGGTCGCGGCTGCCGCAAGCGGGCGCGCCCGGGCAACGGCACGTCAAGGCCCGTGCGCGAACGCGCAGCTTCGGTCGGAGCCACCGAAAGGATTTGCACGTCCGACGGCGCGCCCCACTTAGCCGATTGTGCCGGCCGTCCAGGCCGGAGAAGAGGCCGTGGAGCTGAGGAATGGCAAAAGCGATGTGGCAGGGCGAGGTGATCGCCGAGGCGGATCGGTTCGAAACGGTGGAGGGGAACATCTACTTTCCTCCCGAGGCGGTGAACCGCGCGCATCTCCGCGACTCGACGCACACCAGCCTCTGCCCCTGGAAAGGCGTTGCCCACTATTATGACGTCGTCGTCGGCGAGCAGGTCAATCCCGCTGCCGCATGGTATTACCCCAATCCCAAGCCGGCGGCCGCCTCAATAAAAAATCACGTGGGGTTCTGGAAAGGGGTTGTGGTGGAGATCTGAGCCGCCGATTTGCGGGCCGGGGAGGCTAGGCGCGCTGAACCGCAGCCAGTTCATCGCGTGCGCTCCGGCTTGCCGGCGCATTGGATCCGGGGTTCAGCGGGCGTCGCGACTTCTCTCCAGCGCTTCTGCATGTTCACGCAACGCGTGGGCCGTGGGCGAGCCGAGTTGACGCCGTGCCAAAACAAGCACCATGAGGAGTGTTGATGCCATGAAGGCAATGGGGTGGATGAACCAGCCGAAGCTTGCGAAGGCGAAATAGTAGGCGCGAACCCCTGCGTTGAGTTCGCGCACCGCGTGGGTCAGCACTTCCGTCATCCGTCCGGCATAGGCTTCGGTTTCGGCGGGATCTTCCGAGGCATCGGGTGCGCTGCCGATCACCGCGCAAAAGTAATTGAACTGCCGCAAGGCCCAGGTGAACTTGAAGAAGGCGTAGATGAAGATGCCGATCAGCAGCATCAATTTCCATTCGAACAGCCGCTGCCCACCACCCAGCAGCAGCGAGATATTGGCGATCGCGGCGTAGACGCGGTCGGCGGATCCGAGAACGCCGATCAAGCCCGCCAGCACCAGCATGGTCGTCGAGGCAAAAAAAGCGGCACTGTGGATTGTATGGCCAACCAGTTGCGAATCGACGATCCGGTTGTCGCGATGCAGCAGGCGGCGCATCCACTGGCGACGCAGGATCATCATCAGGGAATTGATGGCGGTCGGCCGGCGCAGGCGGCCGTCGAACAGCATCGTGTAAGCGAACCAGATGGCGAAGAAAACGCTGACCGCCGTCAGATCCAGTGCGGTAAACTCGCTCGGCACCGTCTCCGATCCTTTCTCTGCCCGCGCGCGTTCAGGGCCTTGGCGCGGCCATCGTAGCACGCGATGATCCGCCAACATCGACTTGACAGACAAGCGTCATAGGAGGGGAATGCGGGTCTCCCGAGCCACGCTCATCGTTCTCGGCATTGCTGCGACCGCTGGCATAAGCTTCGCCATGACGGCTTGCGACGATTTTCCGACGACCACGGTCATCCGCCGGACCGAAGATCCCTGGGCGTTGGTCCAAGGGGCCGGGCTGTTGCCACTGATCGTGCGGGGGCGTCCTGCTTTCGCTTCGGATCAGGCGGTGGACGACGCCGTGTTCCGCGCGGCCACCCAGGCGATGACCTGGACCGCGACGCCGCCTCTGGTGCGGGCGACGCCCGGCGATGAGGTGGCCGCTATGCGCGTCGTCTACGTCTTCAACGCAGACGGAGGGGATCCCTGTGCCGCAGCGCCCACGGGCGGCGAGCCCCTGCCGAAAGGGCGGGTGACACTCGTTGCGGCGCTTTGCGACGGCGGGCAGTTCGTGGCGCGTGTCGATGGGCGGCTTGGGCGCAGTGAGGGCCTCGAAGACCGCCGGCTGCGGCGGCTGATCAGCCAGGCGACGCGCGATCTGTTGGCGCCCCTGCCTGCTCCGCGGCCGTAAATGCCGACAATCCCGCAATAAACGGATGCGATTCAGTCTTACGCGGCAACAAGACGCTTTGCCGCCAACGCGACTTAATGTAAGTATGCATGACAAGCAGTGGCAAAAAAGAAGCAGGGAGTAGCGTCGGCGGGAAGTCGCCAGTGGTCTGGCCGGCTCGCGGTTCTGAAATCAAAGGTTTGAGTCGAGCAGGGATTGGATTCAGGCCCTGGACACCTGTCGTGTTTCCTTAATCGTAGCAGAGGAAGGCCGGCGTTTCTGTCTCCGCAGCGGGATTGGTTCCCTGGTTTTCCAAGTTCGAAAATAACCGAAGCGGTCGGGACAACAGAGCATGATCGGCGTTATCGGTATCGTCCTCTCCCTCGCCCTTTTGATGTACCTCGCGTACCGGGGGATAAACGTTTTGTTCTTGGCGCCGATCTGCGCCACCATCGCTGTCTTGTTCGCGGGCCTCGATTCACCAGTCCTCGGAACCTACACGCAAGTGTTTATGGTTGAATTGGGCAAATACCTCGCGAAGTTCTTCCCCCTGTTCATGTTGGGCGCAATTTTCGGCAAGCTGATGGACGATTCCGGCTCTGCCTCCGTCATCGCCCAGTGGATCGCCGACAAGGTTGGGGCGGAACGGGCGTTGCTGGCGATTGTGCTGGCCTGCGGCCTGCTTACGTATGGCGGGGTCTCGCTGTTCGTCGTCGCCTTCGCCGTCTATCCGATTGGCGCTGCTCTCCTGCGAACCTCGGATACGCCAAAGCGGCTGCTGCCGGGCGCCATTGCGCTTGGCTCGTTCACCTTCACGATGACCGCCCTGCCGTACACGCCGTCGATTCAAAACGCCATTCCCTCCCCGTTTTTCGGTACCAACACCGGCGCCGCACCGGGTCTCGGCATCATCGGCGGCTTCCTGATGTTCGCTATCGGCATGTTGTGGCTGACCCGGCGGGCCCACGCGGCGAAAGCCCGGGGAGAGGGTTACGGCATCCACGACGAGCCGCCGGCCACGGCCGCGGCAGCCGAGCGGCGTCCGCCGTTCATTGTGGCCGTGGCGCCGATTGTCGTCGTCATTGTCCTCAATTTCGTGTTTACCAACTACATCCTGCCGGCGATGGATACGGCTTTCCTCGCCCAGCCGAGATATGGCGCAACCAAGTTGTCGGCGGTGCTCGGCATCTGGTCGATCATCATCGCGTTGATTGCCGCCTGCCTGACCTGCGTGGCGGTGAACTGGTCGCGCTTTGGCAATTTGACCGATACGATCAACAAGGGCACGTTTGGCTCGATGCTGCCCATCTTCAATACCGCCTCGGAGGTTGGCTACGGTTCGGTGATCGCCTCCTTGCCGGCCTTCGCGCTCGTTCGCGACGCTATGACCGCGGTGACGACCAACCCTGTCTGGGCGACCTTCGTTGCCGTCAATGTTCTCGCTGGCATCACCGGATCGGCGTCTGGCGGAATGTCGATCGCATTGACCGCCGTGGGCGATCAACTGCTGCAGGAAGCGCGCGCGGACGGGATCAGCGCTCAGATCCTGCACCGCGTCGCGGCGATGTCCTCGGGGGGCTTCGATTCATTGCCGCACAACGGCGCGGTGATCACGCTCCTCGCGATCTGCGGCCTTACGCACAAGCAGAGTTACGTCGACATCTTCATCTGCAGCGTCTGCGGACCGGTGGTGGCTACTGTCGCCATCATCCTGCTCAACCAGGCTGTTGGCACGTTCTGAGGGCGAGCGCTCGCGGCGGAGGCTTACGATGCCGGCAACTCAATATCACCACGTGATGGTCGCCCTCGACGAATCCGAAGCTTGGCATGCCATTGCCGAAAAGGCGGCCGATTTTGCCCAAAGGTTCCAGGCGCGACTGACCTTGCTGCATGTCGTTGACCAGCGAGCGTTGACGGCCGGCGGCGAGGCCGATGTTCCGCTGTTTGGCATGGACGAGCCGATGGTCCCTTCTCCGGGCGAGCCCGCGCCTGTGCCGTTCTCGCTGGACGACCGGCTTATGGCGAGCGCGCGGCAGTACCTCGGCATGGTTGCCGAGCATCTGCCGGACAGTAAGGCCGAGGGTGTCGTTATCGCTTCCAGCACCATCGCGCATGCAATTGCCGCCTCGGCGCGACGCCGCGGCGTCGATCTGCTGGTCTGTGGTGCACACCAGCGGCACTGGTTCGAGGGGTTGTTGGGGTCACCGGCTCAAGGCGTTATGCATGAGATGCCTTGCGACCTGTTTCTGGTCAGGTTGCCGTGAGACCGGTGGCGCCCCTCGGCTCCGCGCGCGAGTCGCAGAGAGGGAGGCTGCGCATGCGTACTGTGATGCTGTTGCTCGCGGCTTTGCTCGCGACGTCTCCGGCCAGCGCCGCAGAGATGCGGCTGGTGGCGGCGGAACTACCGCCGTTCACCTACCACGTTCCGCCACCCACCGTTTCGGAAATCGGGGAACCGCGTGGCCTCGTCTACGAGTTGGTGCGCGAGATGGCGAAGCGCATCGGACATTCCGGTTCCATCGAATTCATGGGTTGGACGCGGGCACAGGAACTGGCCATCATCGGGCCCAATGTGGGCATTCTGGCGGTGACCCGTTCACCGGAGCGCGAGCCGTTCTACAACTGGATGGTCAACATCGTTACCGACGATCTCGTTCTGGTCGGAGGCGCCGGGGTTGACGTCTCATCCCTGGACAAGGTCAAGGACCGCCCCACAGGCGTCCTGCGCACCAGCGGCGCCGAAACCTTGCTGCGCGAATTGAAGTTCACCCGCATCGAGCCTGCGAGTGAGGAATGGGTGAATGCCCTGAAGCTTCGCGAGCGGCGCATCGACGCCTGGCTTGCGCCCCGTCTCATGGTGCTGTACGGCTGGCGGGAGATCGGCGGCGACGCCTCGGTTCTGAACATCGGCCAGATTGTTCGCCCCTCTCCGATTTACTTTGCCGCCTCGCGCGACATTCCGGAAACGGAGGCCGAGCGCTGGCGGGAAGCGTTTGCTCAGGTCCGGGCGGACGGCACCTATGACCGGATCCTCAGCTACTATCGCCGGTTAAGGGCGGAGCCGATCCCGGAAGGGCGACGCCGCTTCGACCGCATCGAGTGGGGCTACTGAGGCGCCAGGAGAACCAGCCCAGTGTTGCGAATCCTGAGGCGGGCGGTTGTCCTTGCCGGCGTGGTTGCGCTGACCTTGCTTGGAGTGCGAGCCTACGATGCCCAGCGGGGCGAGCCGCTGGAGCCCTGGCATACCTTCGTTCCTGACGAACTTGACGCCGACGAAATCGATCGAACGACCTGGAACGGGTATCTGGAAGCCGAAAACGGGGTGTTTGAAGAAGTGCGGGTCGAAGTTACCGAAAAGCTCGATCCGTCGGAGCGCCTCGCCTACAACCGTTACTTTGATGGCAGCCCGGTTTACCCGGGGCATTTTGCCACGGATTGGAATCACTCCTACATCCTGGAGCCCGACAATGCTCCGGCCGGTGTCGCTGTCTTCCTGCACGGGCTCACCGATGCGCCTTACAGCATGCGCAATATTGCCAGGCGCTATCAGCAGCAGGGATTCGTTTGCGTTGTCATTCGGTTGCCGGGCCACGGCACCGTGCCGGGAGGGCTGACGGCGGCCCAGTGGCAGGACTGGATGGCCGCGACGCGGCTGGCCGTACGCGAGGGGCTACGCCGCAGTGGCCCTGGGGTGCCGCTCCAGTTGATCGGGTATTCCAACGGTGGCGCGCTTGCGCTGAGCTATGCCTTGACAGCGCTTGACGACAAAAGCCTGCCGAGACCGGATCGGCTGGTTCTCATCTCGCCGATGGTCGGTGTCACGGCGTTCGCGCGCTTCGCTGGTCTGGCTGCCTTGCCCGCGATGTTCCCAGCGTTCGCACGGGCGGCCTGGATCACCACCCTGCCGGAGTTCAACCCCTTCAAATACAATTCATTCCCCGTCAATGCGGCGCGGCAGTCCTACCTCCTCACCGACTTTCTGCAGGGCAAAATCCGTGCCCATGCGCGGCAGAACGGCTTGGCCGATTTCCCTCCCGTCCTGACCTTCCAGTCGGTTGTTGACTTCACCGTGAGCACCGAGGCGATCGTGGGCGCGCTCTACGCTCAGCTTCCAAGCAACGGCAGCGAATTGGTCCTGTTCGATATCAATCGCAGCAGCAAGATGGGCCTGTTGTTGCGGCCCTCGCTGGATGTCGCGGCGGAAAGGCTTCTCCCACCGCCTCCGCGCCGTTTCACGACCGCCGTCGTCACCAACGGCGATGGCGCGAGCCCTAACGTTGTCGAACGGAGCGTTGATGCGGGCACGATGGACGAACGGACCCGCGAACTGCATGTGGCCTACCCGCAGGACGTCTTTTCGCTCTCCCATGTCGCGCTGCCGTTTCCCACCACTGACCCGCTTTATGGACTTGCACCGGAGGGTGACGAGAGCTTTGGCATCAGCCTTGGGACGGTTGCGGCGCATGGCGAGCGTGGCGCCCTGATCGTCAGTCTGGACTGGTTGCTGCGAATTAACTCCAACCCGTTCTTCGCCTATATGAGCGACCGGATCGCGGCATTTTCCACGAACTCTCACCCGATCGCTCAATAGGCTTCGCTTCGGCGCCTCGGCTCAGGCTGGGGGCAGAGGGCGCGGCCAGCCCGCGGCACGGCGGGCAGCAAGGGCCGACGCATCGAGCAACGCGGTCAAGCCACGGATCGGAATGCCCAGCCAGTCCGGCCGGTTGGTGGCTTCATACCGGATCTCGTAGAGCACCTTTTCCAGCAGAAACAGGGCGAGCATCGCGTGAAACGCCTCGTCGGCCACTGGTACGGAGGGGCAGCCTGCAACGGCTGTGCGGTATCCCTCGGTGAACCGATCGACGACCCGCTGCTGCCAGGCGGCCAGCGTATGGCGGAGGATCTCGGTACCGCCCGGCCGGACCTCCGGGCGCCGCTGCAGGGCCGTCGAAGCGGCATAGTCGAAGGATCGGATCATGCCGGCCACGTCCTTCAGCGGGGAACTCTTCGCCCGGCGCTCCTGCATCGACCGAAGCGGCTCGCCCTCGAAGTCGAGGATATAGAAGTCATCGCGGACCACGACGACCTGGCCGAGATGCATATCGCCGTGCAATCGGGTCTTGAGGAGATCGCCGACGTCGTGACTCTGCAGCTTTCCGGCGGCCACATCAATCTCGTTCCAGCGGCTCAAAAGCGTCTCGACCTCGGCGCGAATCGATTCGTTGAGGCTGGTATCATTCATCACAAGCGCGAGGGCCTCGCGGGTTGTTGATGACTGCTGCCTGACCGCTGCGACCCACTCTGCGATGTCATCCGGACTGGTTGGCTCCGGCTTGAACGCCGGATCGTCGAATGGCGTCGCGAACGCTTGGTGCAACTCGGCGATCCGCCGCCCCAAGGTCTCGGCCAACGGCAGGTACACGCCATAAAGCTCCACCGGATCGTGATCGATGCTGCTAGGTACGAACTCGAGCTGGCCAAGAACCCGGTCCAGATGATCGAGGGTAAACTCCCAGCCATCACCCTGATTTCGGACGAAGCCCTGAAGGATCACCAGGGCCGTCGGCACGCCATTCGCGTCCACGTACTCAACCGAACCGAGCGTCGGCGGTACATTCGGATAGTTGGCGATGTCCGTAAGGAATCGTCCGATTTCCACCTCCGGGTGGACTCCCGGAGACAACCGCCGCAGCGACTTCAGAATAATCTCCTCGCCCACCTTCAGCGATGTGTTGCTCTGTTCGCGGCCGAGCCGTTCGACGGAGATATCAGCCAGGGAAAGAGCTTCAGGGAACGCTGTCGTCGCGCGAAAAGCCAACTGGCCGCCGGCGCGCGTGGGCAGCGTGAGATTATCGCGAACGTTCGCCGTCACCGCGCGCGCAAAGCCGGGACCGGCAACCGCATCATGGATGGCCCCAATTCTTCCTCCGGTTCGGGCGCGCGCAAGGGTGAACGGCAGAAGGCGAGCGAACGGATCGTCATTGAGGCTCTCCCACGCAATCGCCAGGGGCAGCAGATAACTCTGGAGCTCGCCGCCCTCGATAAACGTATCGAGGATCATTAACAGGAAATCGTCCCCGTCACCCCGCAGCACGACAGAATCGGACAAAGCCACGCGCTCGATCCGCCGGCCCTTTGCTGAAAACCATCGTTGGTTGGGCAGGAAGTCGGGCAGGACGCCCTGTTGCAGCAAAGCGGTGTTGGCCCCGTCTGCGACGCTGTCCCATCCCCGGCTCAGGACGATGGTGCGGAACTCGGGAAGAGACTGAACGTGTGGCTCATACCACTGCGGGGCCTCGACTTCATCCGCGAGCAAAAACCAGTAGAAGCCATAGCCCGGCAGTGTGATGAAATAGGGCAGGTCTCCGATCGGTGGAAAGGCGCTTCTCCCCAGGAGTTCCACCGGCACCCGGCCCTTGTGAGCGGCAAGGTCAAGCTCGGCCGCCTGAGGGGCCGCGCTCATGTTGGCGATGCACAGAATCGTTTCTTCGCCGTTTTCGCGCAGATAGGCCAGAATTTTGCGGTTCCGTGGATAAACGAAGGTCAATTCGCCCCGACCCATTGCGGAATGCAGCTTGCGCGCCGCGATGAGGCGGCGCATCCAGTTCAGCAGCGAGGCGGGCTGGCGGAGCTGCGCCTCGACGTTCACGGCCTCGTAGCCGTAACCGGAATCCATGATCGGCGGCAGATAGAGCCGCTCCGGGTCGGCGCGGGAGAAGCCGCCATTGCGGTCGAACGACCATTGCATCGGTGTCCGCACCCCGTTGCGGTCGCCAAGGAAGATGTTGTCGCCCATGCCGATCTCGTCGCCGTAATAGACGATCGGCGTTCCCGGCATGCTCATCAGCAGGCTGTTCAGCAGCTCGATCTTGCGCCGGTCGCCGGCGAGCAGCGGGGCCAGCCGGCGGCGGATACCGAGGTTGATACGGGCACGCACCTCCGCCGCATAAAACTCCCAGAGATAGTCACGTTCCCGATCGGTGACCATCTCGAGCGTCAGTTCATCGTGGTTGCGCAGGAAGATCGCCCACTGGCAATTATCCGGGATATCGGGCGTTTGCCGCATGATGTCTGTGATCGGGTAGCGGTCCTCGCGCGCCAGCGCCATGTAGATGCGTGGCATCAGCGGGAAGTGGAATGCCATGTGGCATTCGTCGCCGTCGCCGAAATACGGCCGCACGTCCTCCGGCCATTGGTTGGCTTCGGCCAAAAACATCCGGTCGGGATAGTGATCATCGAGCCACTGGCGCAGGCGGCGCAGCACGGCGTGAGTCTCGGGAAGGTTTTCGTTATTGGTGCCTTCACGCTCGGCGAGGTAGGGCACGGCATCCAGTCTCAGGCCGTCCACGCCGATGTCCAACCAGAAGCGCATGATCCGGGTGATCTCAACGAACACGCGCGGGTTCTCGAAGTTCAGGTCTGGCTGGTGTGAGAAGAAGCGGTGCCAGTAATAGGCTTTGGCCTCCGGATCCCAGGTCCAGTTGGACTTCTCGGTGTCGCAGAAAATGATGCGCGTCCCGGCGTAGCGGCGGTCGCTGTCCGACCAGACATAATAGTCGCGTTGAGTCGAGCCGTGCCGCGCCCGGCGCGCCCGCTGAAACCAGGGATGCTGATCGGATGTGTGGTTGATGACGAGTTCCGTGATGACTTTGAGGCCGCGGCGGTGCGCTTCGCGCACGAAGTGACGGAAGTCCCGCACGGTCCCATAGGCTGGATTGACATCACGGTAATCCGCGATGTCGTAGCCGTCGTCGCGGAGTGGCGAAGGATAGAAGGGCAGGAGCCAGATGGTCGTGACGCCGAGGTCGCAAAGGTAATCGAGCTTCTGTGCGAGTCCGGCGAAATCGCCCATGCCGTCGCCGTTCGCGTCCAGAAACGCCTTGACGTGAAGCTGATAGACGATGGCGTCCTTATACCACAGCGGATCGTTGGCCATTGTTCCTCCCTGTGCTCGGCTGGTTCTCTTGGTGGCCATACTAATCGGCGGTCGTGCCGCCCTCCTCAACGCCGCTCCGACCGGAAAGATGCGCCTCGAAAGTCAACGGACCCGCCACTCTTCTACCCACAAAGTCGTCGGGAACTGATGGCCGGTGGGGCGTACGCCGTCCAGCCAGGAGGGGAGAACAAACGGGTTGGCGCGGAACCACAGCGGCAGAGCCGGCAGTTCTTCCATGTAAATCTCCTGAAGCCGGCCCCAGAGCTTGCGGCGGTTGCCCTCGTCCAGCTCGGTTTCGATCGCCTCGATCGTCGCGTCCATCGCGGCGTTGCGGAAGCCCGAGTAGTTCTGGCCCGACCAGCCGTTCGCCTCGGTCGGGATCTCGGTGGAATGCAGGGTCGTCCGCGGCACGCTCTCCGGAGCGCTGAACCATGCAAACATCGCCATACCTGAAAACTGGCGCCTGCTCACCGTCTCGCCGAAAAACACGCGCGCCGGCTGATTGCGGATGCGCACGTCCACTCCGGCCGCTTTCCACTGACTTTGCAGAACCTGCTGCACGAGTTCGCGGGTTCGATCGCCGGCCGTGGTCATGATTTCCAACCGCAGCGGCCGGCCGTCGGCTTTCGCGCGCATGCCATTTTCAGCCCGCTCCCAGCCCGCCTCCGAGAACAGAGCCGCCGCGGCCTTCGGATCGAAGTGCTGGCGCGGACGATCCCGCGCTGCCATGCGATCCAGCGGGCTGACGTTACTGTCCGCAACCGGCTGGCGACCGGCGAACAATTGCTGGCTGATTGCCTCCCGGTCGAGGCTTAGCAGCAGCGCGCGGCGCACCCGGACGTCGGCGAGGTCGGGATTATCCAGGTTGAGGTCGATGTGCTCATAGACAAGGCTGGGCTGGAAGATGACGTTGAAACGGTCATGGTGCCGCGCTTCAAGCGCCACCGCCTGATCGAGCGTCACACCGATTTCTCCGGCGATCATATCGATCGCGCCGGACAGAAGGTTTGCTTCCAGAGCGGCGGTGTTTTCGATCGCGCGAATGAGGATCCGCTCGAATGCCGGTTTGGCGCCGCCCCAATGGGGGTTCCGTGTCAGGACGATGTGGGAACCGGGTGCCACCTCGGCGACGCGGTAGGGGCCGTTGTAGAGGCCCGGATTGGTCGGTTCTGTCGCGTAGCGGGTCCGCATCGAATAGGAGGCGGGATCAGCGAAGGCCTCGGCCTCGACATGCTCCGGCAGCAGCTCGAAGCTGCTGATGTCGTTGTAATCGAAGTGCCGCCTGTCGAAGTGCAGGGTGAAGTGCCTGTCGTCGGCGACATCGATCTTCCACAGGCTCCGCCAGAACTCCTTCGGAATGACTCCCGTCTTCGGACTGCGGCCCACTTCGCGGGTGAAAACCACGTCTCGGGTGCTCACCGACACGCCATCCGCCCAGCGTGCGTTGGCCCGGATGGTGAAACTCACGGCGATGCCATCCTTGCCGTCCGGCGTGGTTTCGGGCCGGGCCAGACCGTTTTCAAGCGTGGGCAGCGTCTCGCACAGCATACAGACGAGCGTCCAGTCGGGATCGTAGACGGTGAAGGGGCGACGCGTGAACCCCAACGCATACGAACGCGCAACCATCGATTCGATCGATGGATGCAAGGACGCCGGATATTGGCCGATCCCGATAGTCAGCGTTTCATGCTCGGCCCGCGCGTGTGGCGTAGCGGTGGCAAATGCCAGGATCAGCACAAGGACTATCGCAAAACGATTCATTGCGTCCGAGATAAGGCGAAACGAACCGATGGTCCACCATTCCCGACATCTTGATGGCGTGCGGCGACGCAGCGTTCAGTGCGTTGCCGAGGCGCGCCGCTCGCCATAGTCTCTGGTCAGGAAGGATGAGGCGCGATCCAGATGACCCACGGGCAGGGCGACGGTTTTGAGATGCGGAGCATGGTACTGGATAAGCCGGGACATCCGCTGGTTCAGCGGGTGTCGCGTTGTCCGGAGCCTGGGCCCGGTCAAGCGCTGGTACGGGTCGCGGCGTGCGCCGTCTGTCGCACCGACCTGCACGTCTGCGACGGGGAGTTGCCGCATCCCAAGCTGCCGATCGTTCCCGGCCACGAGATCGTGGGCCGCGTCGAAGCCGTCGGTGCGGGAGTGGAGTCGGTGGCGCCGGGGGACCGGGTGGGGGTGCCGTGGCTGGGCTGGACCTGCGGGCACTGCCGCTACTGCCGGTCAGGGCAGGAGAACTTGTGCCGCGAGGCACGCTTCACCGGCTATCAGATCGACGGCGGTTACGCTGACTTCACCATCGCAGACGCGCGCTACTGTTTTGCCATTCATGGCGAATATACCGATGCGGAGGCCGCACCCCTGTTGTGTGCCGGCCTGATCGGGCATCGGTGCCTGCGCATGGCGGGAGATGCGGAAAGGCTGGGCCTTTACGGCTTTGGTGCGGCAGCGCACATCACCGCCCAGGTCGCCTGTTTCGAGGGGCGAGAGGTGTTCGCCTTCACCCGCCCCGGCGACGCCGATGCACAGGCATTCGCTCGCCGGATGGGGGCATGCTGGGCCGGCGACGCCCATGTGCGGCCGCCGGAAGAGCTGGATGCAGCGATCATTTTCGCGCCGGTCGGAGCGTTGGTGCCGCTGGCGCTGGCCGCCATCCGCCCGGGCGGAACGGTCGTCTGCGGCGGCATTCACATGAGCGACATCCCATCTTTCGCGTATGACCTGCTTTGGCGCGAAAAGCGGGTGGTTTCCGTTGCCAACCTCACCCGGCGCGACGGCGAGGAGTTTCTTGCCTTGGCTCCCCTGGTGCCTGTCAGGACCGAGATCGTCGAGATGCCGCTTTCCGCTGCCAATGAAGCCCTTGCCAGACTGCGCGAGGGTCGGTTGAGCGGCGCCGCTGTCCTCCTGCCCGAGAGGGAGTAAGAACGCGTGTCCAACCGGACGATCACCATCGACGACCGCCTCTACGAGTATCTGCTCGGGGTTTCTTTGCGCGAACCGGGCGTTCTCGCTCGATTGCGGGCGGAGACCATGAAACTTCCGCGGGCGGGAATGCAGATTTCGCCCGAGCAAGGGCAGTTCATGGCTTTGCTGGTGAAACTGATGGGCGCCCGCCTGGTTCTCGAGATCGGCACGTTCACCGGCTACAGCGCGCTGGCAATGGCGCTGGCATTGCCGGCCGACGGTCGGCTGGTCGCCTGCGACGTTTCGGAAGAGTGGACGGCGACGGCTCGCCGCTACTGGAAGGAGGCGGGCGTCGACGCCAGGATAGAGCTGCGGCTGGCTCCGGCCCTGCAGACGCTGCGCGAGCTGCTTGAAGCCGGCTCGGCCGGCAGCTTCGATCTCATCTTCATCGACGCGGACAAGGGCAACTACCTGGCCTACTACGAGGCAGGGCTGGACTTGCTGCGGCCGGGCGGACTGATCGCGGTCGACAACACCTTATGGGACGGTCGGGTTGCCGACGACGCCGTGGACGATGACGATACGCGAGCGATTCGCGCGTTCAACGCGGCGCTGCACGACGACGCACGGGTCGATCTGAGCCTGGTGCCCATCGGGGACGGCCTGACGCTTGCGCGGAAACTGTAGGGCCGCGTCCGGGATCACTCATCGGCGAATGCCACGGCTGCCGCAGCGGCCGCCAGCCGCGGCGGGCCCCACTGCTTGATCTGCGGTAGCGGTTCGCCCGCGACGACGTCGAGGCCGGAGCCGGGCGTCGTCATCGTGACCGTCTCATTCGGCGCTTTGACGGTCACGCTGCTGCCGGACAGCAGGGCCACGGCCAGTCGGTCGGGGAGAACATCCCCCCACACCTCGGTGCCGCGAATACCCAGCGTTGCGACGGGCGTTGTCACCACCATGCGCTCCGGGCCGAGCCTGGCAATCGCTCCCGTCGCGGCAAGGAAGACGCCTTCGACGACGTCAAGTGCCGCCCGGCCTACGCTTACGTCTTGGTTCCAGGTTTCGATGACCATCGTACTGGAACCGCCCATGGTCAGAACTGCGCCGTCGGTCATCCTCAGGCGCAGCCGGCTGTCTGCTCCGGTGACAATCCGATCGCCAACCAAGATCGTTGAGCCCTCCTGCAGAGGCCGGTTGAAGCCGGTCCCGGCAGTCGCCGTGGCTGACCCCTGCAGCTTGACTACGTTGCCGGCCAGGTCGATCGCGAATGCCGGATCGGCGACCATGCAGATCAAGAAAACCACCACCGTCGCTTGGAAGAACCGCATGTTTCCTACCCCTTGCCCCCGGAACAGTCAGACCGCGCGCGAATGCCGTGCCACACCCGGCTGGAGATACGCATCAAACGCCGCCGCGACGATGCGGACGAACGGCCGGCCGGTTTCGGTCACGGTAAGTCGTCCGTCTTCCAGTTCAACCAGTCCATCGGCGGCCAAGGGGATCAGACGGCGCTGCTCGGCCTCGAAGGTGTTGATGGCGAACCCGTGTTCGCGGCAAAGGTCATGGAGATCGACGCGAAGCGTGCACATCAGCCGCTCGATGATGTCACGTCGAAGCTTGTCGTCGGCGGAAAGAGCGACGCCGCGCGCCGTCGGCAGCTGGCCCGCTTCGATGGAACGCCGGTAGTCGGCAAGCGGCTGGGTGTTCTGTACGTAGCCCTGCGGCAGGGTGCCGATGGCCGAAGCGCCGAAGCCAAGGAGGATGGGGGCGTCGTCGGCGGTATACCCCTGGAAGTTGCGGCGCAGCCGCCCCGCAGCGAGCGCAGCGCCCAGGGCATCGTCCGGCCGGGCGAAGTGATCGAGCCCGACGGCGACGTAGCCCGCTCCCAGCAGTCGCTCGGCGGCCGCGTCGAACTGTCTCAGCCGCTCATGCGTATCCGGCAGCGCCGTCTCGTCGATCAGCTTCTGGTGGCTCTTCATCCACGGCACGTGCGCATAGCCGAACAGAGCAACGCGGGCCGGTGCAAGGCGCAGCGACAAATCCACCATCGCCTCGACCTTCGTTACGGTCTGGTGCGGCAGGCCGTACATCAGATCGAGGTTGATGTCGCCGATGCCGTGATGGCGCAGCCATCCCGTCACCCGTTCGACCACGCCGAAGGGCTGATGGCGGTTGATCGCCCGCTGGACCTCCGCATCGAAATCCTGCACCCCGATCGAAACGCGGGTGACCCCGGCCTCAGCCAGCGCTGCCACGTAGGCCTCGGTGGTGTCGCGCGGATCCAGCTCGACCGCGATTTCGCAGCCGTCCGCCAGGGTAAAGCTGCGACCGAGCAGATCGGTCAACGCCAGCCAGTCCGGAGGCGCCAGCATCGTCGGGCTGCCGCCGCCAAAGTGCAGATGACGAATAGTCATCCGCGCCGGGAGCATGGTCGCGATCAGCCGGATTTCACCGTGGAGCGCCTCCAGATAGGAGCGGACGGGCTCGTAGCGTTTGACGATCTTTGTCCAGCAGCCACAAAACCAGCACATCTCGTCGCAGAACGGGATGTGCACGTAAACCGACAGCGGCACGTCCTGACCCAGTTGGCCCAGCCACGCACCGTACGTGGCGCAATCGACCTCCGCGGTGAAGTGCGGCGCCGTAGGGTAGCTTGTGTACCGCGGCACCCGCAGGTCGTACTTTTCCGCGTGCTGCAGCGAAGCGGTCATCAAGGTGCGAACCGGACGTTAGCTTTGTGGTCTGAGGGTAATGCGGCGCCGTGTTGCGCGAAAGGGCCTAGAATCTGCTGTGCCTCTCCCGCCAGTCGATCAGCCGTGCCACCGCTTCCCGCACCGCGGCGGTCTCTCCCGCATAGGAAAAGCGGACATAGCGGTGGCCGCGCACAGGATCGAAGTCGATTCCCGGAGTGATCGCGACGTCCGTCTCCTCCAGGAGCCGGCGGCTCAGCGTATCGCTGTCCGGATCTTCTTCGGCCACTTCCGCGTAAAGGTAGAAGGCCCCATCGGCGGGGGCGATCCGGCGAAAGCCGGCGCGCGGGAGCGCATCGAGGAGAATCTCGCGGTTCGCCGCGTAGCGCGCCACATGGCCATCGAGAATATCGCTGCAGTCAAACGCGCGCGCAGCACCATGCTGCGACAACGTCGGCGGCGAGATGTAGAGGTTTTGCGCCAGGCACTCGACGGTGCGCTGCAACGGTTCCGGCAGGATCAGCCATCCGATTCGCCACCCGGTCATCGAGTAATATTTGGAAAAGCTGTTCACGATGATGGCGTCGCGGGCGAACCTCAGCGCTGTCTCCGCCCGCGTTCCGAAAGTGATGCGGTGGTAGATTTCGTCGGAGATCAGACGCGTGCCATGGTCTTCACACCAGGCGGTCAAGAGGCTGAGGCCATCCGCGTCAAGCATGCTCCCCGTCGGATTGGCGGGGCTTGCAACCACGAGACCATCGATCCGCCCGGTGCGCCGGACAAGATCATCGAGCACTGCCGGTGTCGGCTGAAAGTGCGTCGCAGCGTCGAGCTCAAGGATCACCACGTCCACATCCAGGGCGCTCAGGATGTTGCGATACGCGGGATAGCCCGGAACACCGACGACGACGCGGTCGCCGGCGTCGAAGGCGGCAAGGAAGGCGAGCACGAAGCCGCCGGAAGAGCCGCTGGTGATCGCGACGCGCCGCCAATCGAGATCGACGCGGTAGTAGTCCTGATAATGGCGCGCAATCCGGCGGCGCAGCATCTCCAGGCCGAGGGCATCGGTATAGCCGATTCGGTCCACCGCCAGCGCCTGAGCCGCCGCTTGCCGCACCTGTTCGGGCGCCGGGCTGGACGGCTGGCCCACCTCCAGATGCACGACCCGTCCGCCTGCGGCTGCCCGGTCGTTGGCCGCACGCAGAACATCCATGACGATGAAAGGCGCGATGGCGCCGCGTCGTGAGCCGCCGCTGCCTCGATCTGACGAAAATGCCGTCACGGCTCAGTCGGCCGTAACGGCGAGGCCGAGGCCGCGTGGATCGGTGCCGGCGAGGCACAATTCCGGGCTGCTCTGCATTCCGTCCGGGCACAGGATGGCGTTAACCCGGCCGAGCCGCGGCGTCGTCACGATCTCCCAGCCGCGATCGATCAGCGCCTGCAGACTCTGAGCACTTGCGCCGGGTTCGCTGTAGACAACGCTCGCGACGCTGCCGCTGTGCATGCGCGCCGCCGACGTTGCTGCAACCAGAGGTTCGTCGGCAAGCAGGGAGCGGGCGGCGACGTCCACCAGCGCGGTCGGCGCGGCTACGCCGCCGGCAGCGGCCCCGGCGAAGACGAACTGACGGCCGCGCGGCTGGACCACCACCATCGGTCCGAGCATCGCAGCACCACGGCCGCCGGGGCCGGGCAGAGCCGCCAGAACGATGCCGGTTCCTTCAGCGACCCGGCCCGTTCCGAACAGACTGTTGAGGGTGACGGCGCAAGCGACGGCCGAGCCTTCTCGGTCCAGGACCACGAATGTCGCGGCGGCCGGGTTTTCCGGCAGGGGCGGCTCACCTCTTGAAGGTGTCGGAACCGCACCGGCCTCGCCGATCAGCATGTCGATCCGGGCGGATGATACCAGCTCCTGTGGATCTGCCGGACTGCTCCCCCACTGCGGGCGGTCTGCGAAAGCGCGTCGGCCGGCATCCACCAGAACCGCGTCGCGCAGGCCTTCCTGGGCGTCGAGCCAGCGGCTGTCCTTGACCAGAATCGCCCACATCTGGCCGACAAGGCCTCCTCCGGCCGGCGGAGGCGGCGTAAAATAAGCTTTGCGATCGTCGTATCCCACGGTCAGCGGCTTACGCCAAACCGGCTGATAGTCGGCGAGATCCTTGCCTTCCAGCGTCCCGCCAGCCGTCCGGACCCCATCGAGAAATTCCTCGCCAAGCTTGCCGGTGTAAAACTCCGTCGGGCCGTTGGTCCGGATGAGAGCCAAGGCGCGGGCGAGGTCGGGCTGAGCGAGCCGATCTCCCTCGCGAACCAGCAGCCCGCCTCCCGGGCCGGAGAAAATCTGACGGACCTGGGGTTCGGCCGCCAGCGCCCCTTCCACCTCTGCCAGGTCCGCGGCCAGCGCCCGCGATACCGGGAAGCCGAAGCGCGCCAGGTTTTCCGCCGGCGCCAGCAGTTGAGCCCAGCGCAACCGGCCGTAGATCCCGTGCAGTGCAAACATCCCGCGGACGTTCCCCGGCACCGCCGTGGGCCGGTCACTTTCCGATGCGGTCGCCGCCGGCGGGCGAGCCAGGAACTCCAGGCTCTGAGCCTCGTTGGTCGCAGGATTGAAGGTGATGCAGACGCCGCCGCCGCCGAGAGCGGCCTGGGAGGGGAGGGTAACGGCCATCGCAAAATACGTGGCGATGGCGGCATCGGCGGCGCTGCCACCCTGCCGCAGGATGTCACGGCCGACCAACGCCGCCTGCGGCTCGTCCGCAACCACGGCCCCCACGAATCCCGGCTGAACACCATAGGACCCGGGCGCCAGGCCCTTGTCCGACGAGCAGCCGGGTAAGGCACACAGCAGCCCCAGCGCGAGTAACGCGCCCGCGAATTGACGCAGGCGTGTGCCGGCCCTAGCTTTTAGCATCGACACTGCCTCAGCACGGCACCCATTGCGTTTTCGTTCGGTCGTTGCCCTGATTCTGATATGGACGGTGGTTGCGGGGCAGCCGCGCGTTGCTTTCGCGCAGCCGCTTTCGTTCATTCGTGATACCGAACTTGAGAACACCATTCGCGGATACGCCACCCCAATCTTCGTCGCCGCGGGGCTCGACCCCACAGCCGTTCGCATCTATCTGGTGAACGACAAACAAATCAACGCCTTTGTCGCCGGCGGCCAGAACCTTTTTATCAATACCGGTCTCCTCATGCAGAGCGAGGACGCCGGCCAGGTGGTCGGCGTGATCGCCCACGAGGTCGGGCACATCGCGGGCGGGCATCTGGTCCGGGTACACGATGCCCTCGCGCGCGGAACTGCGGAAAGCATTCTCGCCATGGTGCTGGGGGCAGCGGCCATGGTGGCCGGTGCGCCCGAAGTTGGCGCCGCCGTGATGTCGGGCGGCCAGAACGTGGCGATGCGCAACTTCCTGCAGTACAGTCGGACCCAGGAAGCCTCCGCCGATGCTGCGGCCATGCGCTTCCTGGATGCGACGCAACAGTCGGCGAAGGGGTTGCTCGATTTCTTCCATATGCTGAGCGGGCAGGAACTCCTCATCGCCGCCCGTCAGGACCCCTACCTGCGCACCCATCCGCTGACCGAGGACAGGATCGAGGCGCTGCAGTCGTTCGTAGCTCGTTCTCCCTATTCCAACCGGCCGGTGCGTCCGGAGTTCCAGCAGGAACATCAGCGGATGTTGGCGAAGCTACATGCTTTTCTTGACGACCCGTCGATTACCCGCCGCCGCTATCCGGACAGTGATACCAGCGTCCCCGCCCGCTACGCCCGCGCGATCGTACAGCACAGGACGGCACAACTCGACAAGGCCGTGGGTACGATCGACGGGCTTATCGCCGAACATCCTGACGATCCTTACTTTCAGGAGTTGAAGGGGCAGATCCTGTTCGAGAGCGGCAAGCCGTCACAGGCACTCCCGGCTTATCAGCGGGCGGTTGAGCTGTTACCGGATGCGCCTCTACTGCGCTTGGATTTGGCCCGCGTGCAGATGGCAACCGACAGAAAGGATTTGTTGCCCGCAGCGGTCGATAACCTGCGGACCTCGCTGAGGCTTGAGCCGAAGAGGCCCTTTGTCTGGCGGCAACTGGCCATTGCGCTGGGACGCAACGGCCAGATGGGGGAAAGCTCTCTGGCGCTGGCCGAGGAAGCAATGTTGCTCGACAAACTGTCGGAAGCGAAGTTTCATGCGGGCCGGGCCCTCCAAGACCTGCCTCCCGGCTCTGCCGGTCGCCTCCAGGCGGAGGACATTATGCAGGCGGCCGAAAACGCGAGAGAGGATCGCTGATCAGGGCGAGAGGCAGAAAGCAATGAGGAAAATGGTAAAACCGGAAGCGGGGCTGGGCTCGAGGCTGTTTGTGGCCTTGGCGGTCATGCTCTTCGCATTTCTGCCGTCCCGGGCGAGCGTCGCGGCGGAACCCCTGTCCGACGCGCAAAAGAAAGCCGTGGAAGACCTGATCCACGACTACATCATGAACCATCCCAACGTGATGATCGAGTCGCTGCACGCGTACGATGCGAAGGAGCGTGCCGCCCAGGAAGAAGCGGCGCAGAAGGCGGTGAGCAGCAACCGGGATGCTCTTGAACGGGACGCGAGCGCTCCGGTGGGCGGCAACCCGAAAGGCGACGTCACGGTCGTCGAATTCTTCGATTACCGCTGCGGCTACTGCAAGAAGGCGGCTCCGGCGATGCAGGAACTGCTCAAGACCGATCCGAACATTCGCATCGTGTTCAAGGAATTCCCGATCCTCGGCCCGGACTCGGTGACGGCGGCACGAGCTGCGCTTGCCGCGTGGAAGATAGCGCCGGAAAAATATGTGTCGATGCACATGGCGCTGATGGAGGCGCGGGGAGACCTCTCGGAAGCGCGGGTTCTCGATGTCGCGAAGAAGGTCGGCATCGATCCGGACAAGCTGAAGACAGCGATGGCCGACCCACAGATCCAGGCCGTGCTGGAGCAGAATGTCGCGCTTGCGCAGACATTGCAGATCAGCGGCACGCCGGCATTCGTCGTGGGGGGTAAGATGGTGCCGGGGGCCGTGGATCTGGCGACGCTGCGTGGGATGGTGAAGGAAGCACGCGCCAGCTGAACCCGTCACCGGCGGCCGAAACTCACCCTCGGGCGGATTGCACCCGCCTTCGACCCCGGGGGTTGCGAACAACGGTTGGTGTCATTTGAGCGCCTCGCCGTCCTGACCCGCATCGGGCGTGTCAACGTCATCCTCTCCGCTCTCGGCTGGAATCCGGTAGGTCTCCCCGAACCAGCGGCCCAGGTCGATGTCTGCGCATTGCTTGGAACAGAACGGCCGGTATCGCACGTCTGTCGGCCGGCGACAGATTGGGCACAGCCGCCGCTCCAGGCTCCCCGCCGGTTCGCCCGCACTCCGGCTCATCGACCGGTCCCCAAAGCTTCGATCAGAAAACCATCCGGAGGAAGCGACGTGGTTTCTCGCAGGGTGATCGGGCAACCGGTCCGTGCTTCGACATCGCGCAGGGCTGCGGCGAGGGGGCCCCGCAGGGCCGCTGCGACGGACGGAGAGACACTTAGAGCCGATCCGCCGATGACCGTGTGGCAGCCCGCACGTGCCGCGCGGAGCGCCTGTCCGGCGACCCAGCGGGCTTCCTGAACGAGGCCGTTGCCGCTACAGGCACCGCAACGCGCGCTCAGTTGTCGTCGGAGCGATGGCTCGCGGCGTTCGCGGACGAGTTCCAGCAGTCCCAGGCGGGTCCAGCCGCCGATGCGGAGCCGACGGCCGTCACCCGTCAGGGCCTCGCGAAGGGTTGTCAGCACGCGTTCGCGCTCGGCTGGTCGGCGCAACGGCACGAAGTCGACCACGATCAGGCCTGCGAGCTCGCGCAGCAAAATCTGCCGGCCAATTTCAGCGGCCGCCTCGAGGTTGCAGGCCAGTGCGGTGGAGCGAGCGGAAGCACCCGCCATCCCTCCGATGTCCACATCGATCGCAACCAGGGCTGCCGTCTCTTCGATGGCGAGCCGCCCCCCCGAGCGCAACGGTACGTGGGGCGAAAGAATAGCCTCGATCTCTTCATCGAGGCCCTCCGCCTGGAACAACGGGGTCTCCCCGCGCCACAGCGCTAAGAGGGCACCGGCTTGCGGCACGGCCTTCGAAAGAGCCGCCAGTGTGGGCGCATGATCGACGGTGATATGGTGGAGCTCGGGTCCCGACGCGGCACGCAGCAGAGCGACGACCGGGTCGTCGCCCCTTCTGATCAGACAGGGGGCAGCGTCAAGTGGCGGTGTTGCTTCTTCCGAAATGCGGGCGTCGAGTTTCGCTCCCTTGTTCCCTTCCGGCAGTCGCACAACGCGCCCGACCACCACCTCACCCTCCGCTAGCGTCCGGCCGGGCGGAGCGTCTTCGCGCATCAACAAGCCCGGCCGCTCCGCTCCGATATCGACGAAAGCTCCGCCGATGGCCGGTGCGAGGGCGACGATTCGGCCAAGGCGCACGTCTCCCCATCGCAGGCCATCGGCATCGCTATCGCATATCAGCCGAACCAGCGATCCCCGGTGACGCGCGGCGGCGCATCGATCCCCCGGCAGGGCCGAGATAAAGATTTCGTCGATCAACATGAGCGCCTCGGAGGTTCCGGCAGGGGCGAATTCACCCCCGCGCCTCGGAGCAGCGCGCAGGTTTCGAACAACGGCAGGCCGACGATGTTGGAATAGGAACCGATAATTCCACGCACGAAGGCCGCGGCCCGGCCCTGGACCGCGTAACCGCCCGCCTTGTCGCGCCACTCTTCGCATTCGAGATAGTGCTCGATTTCGTCCGAGGTGAGTCGCTTGAAGGCGACGACGGTGATGACGAGGCGAAGTCTGGGAGGCTGATCCGGAAGGATCAGGGCCACACCGCCAAAGATCCGGTGGCGCGCTCCGGATAACAGCGACAGGCAGCGCCGCGCTTCCTCGATGGTATCGGGTTTCGGCAAGATGCGGCGGCCACGGGCGACGACGGTATCCGCCGCAAGCACCATCCGGTCCGGCAGGTCGGCAGCCACGGCTTGCGCCTTCGCGATCGCCAGCCGGCGAGCGTAATCGCGCGGCCGTTCGCCGCGTAGCGGCGACTCGTCGAGATCCGCCGGCGCCACCGAGTCCGGAACAATGCCAACCTGCGCAAGCAGCTCAAGCCGCCGGGGCGAGGCGGACGCGAGAACCAGCAATGGGGACGAACGAGCAAGGACTGAGCCGCCGCGAGGAGGATTCTCCTGGCCGCGGGTGTTCACTTGTAACGGAACGTGATCCGACCCTTGCTCAGGTCGTAGGGCGTCATTTCGACGTTGACTTTATCGCCCGCGAGCACGCGGATTCGGTTTTTCCGCATTTTTCCGGCGGTATGCGCCAGAATCTCGTGGTTGTTCTCCAGCTTCACCCGAAACATTGCGTTTGGCAGCAACTCCGTTACGACACCGGTAAATTCGAGCACCTCTTCCTTCGCCATACCTTCTCCTTAAAGGTTGAACGCGGCCGAGTATTTGGCCGGCAATCCCATGTCGGTCAAGCGCTTTCCGGCTGTTGAGAGGCGGCGCGGCGTTGGCCAGAGACGATTGCCGCGCCGGATCAGCCGACGTCAGTGGCGCCGGCGGCCGCGTGCGCAAAGACGGGCGAAACCTCGCGAAGATTTGCCGTCGATTTCAGCGCGTCAACATGAGCGCCCAGCGGCAGCACCTGAAAGTGCCGCGCGTAGGCAGCAAGGAAGTCACTGATCCAGTCGAGCTTCATTGCGGCCGGAATGCTCATGCCGGGAAAAAACTTGAGTGGCTCCAGTCCGTCGTCGGCGCCGAGAAAGTCGAGTGGATGGAGCAGGAGGGACGGCTGAACGCCGGTGAGGCGGCAAAGCATGATCGCCGATGAAAAGTACAGCCTTGCGACCAGGGGCGAGAACGAGGCGAGGTAAATCAGATAGCTCACGTGAAACGGCACCCGGAACAGCGGCATCGTGGTCACGGGAATTTCGAGGAGTGGTCCTTCGTCCAGTCGCCAACGGTAAGGTCGAAGCGGCCGAAGACCCTCGCGCACACCGCCGAACAGGCTCTTTCGCTGCTGACGCTCCTCCTTGTTCAACCTCGCCGTAAAGAAATAATAGGCGCGTGCGAGCGGTCCGAGAAACGTCGGAAACGTCGAGGCATCATAGCGGTAGCCACGCTTCTTCAGGGTCTCCAGCACGGGTCCGGAAAGGCTGAAGCCGGGACCGCGGAAGCCGCAGGGGCGCTGCCCGGTGACCGCCGCGATCGCAGCCTCCGCCCGGCTGATCTCGGCCTCGACCTCTTCATTGCTGTAAAGGTGCAGCCAGGGTTCATGGCGGTGCGAATGATTGCCGACCTCATGACCCGATGCCGTAATGGACGCGAGAGCGTTGGCGTTTTCCGGCCGCTCGGCGTCCGTTCCGACGATAAAAAATGTAATCTTGAGCTTTCGCTGATCGAGAAAGCGCAAAACCCTCGGAACAACGATATCAAGATAGGAAGGATAACACTCCCACGCCGGGTCGCCGTGGGTCTTCATATAGGACCACTGGTTGTCGAGATCGAGAGAAAGGCTTGCGATGGGCTTTCGTTTGGGCATTTCGCCTTCTCAAGCGACGACAGATGATGGAGGCGTCAATTCGGTGACTTTCCCGCCGCGGACATCATAGGAGAGACCGCAGATCCGGCAGGTGAGCGCCGCACTGAAAGCCTCTGGTGCGAAATCAAAGTGAGCCAGTGGCTCCCCGCAGCGGCAAACAAGGCCGACGCTGCGGGCCGGGTGGCCGAATGCAAGATGGAAGTCGGGAACACTCCGCGTCACGACCGCTCCCATGCCGATCATCGCGAAGCGGCCGATAACGAGATCGCTGCCGATCACCGAGCGCGCACCGATGGTTGCACCCTCGCGCACCAGCGTCGGAAGGGTGTGCTCGTCGGGACCGGAATAGCGGAGTTCGGCGAGATCGGCTGTGGTTGCCCGCGGAAAGCGGTCGTTGGTGAACGTGGTCCCGGCCGCAATCATGACACCCGTTTCGATCGTCACGGCATTGCAGATGTAGACGAACGCGTTGATTTTGACCCGATGGCCAATCTGGACCCCGTAAGCGATATGCGTTTTTTCCCCAACGATGCACTGCTGGCCGATGGACGACGGCCCACGGATATGGACGTTGTCCCATACCGCCGTGCCTTCCCCGATCTCAACGCCGTCCTCGATCAACGCGGTGGGATGGATGCGTGTTGCCATGAGGGAGCTACCCGTTGCTCTCAACCATGGACCCGCAGCAACGGCACGGCCTCTTCACTCTTCGGCACGCTGATCCAGCGCCGCTCCGTCAGCGACTCGTAGGCTGCCTGAATGACCGCAACCGAAGCAAGCGCGTCCTCGTTGGAGATCAGCAACGGCTGGCGCCCAAGGATCCGGTCGCAGAAATTCTCGACCTGCCGGTAAAAGGCCTGGTTCTTGTCATAGCCCTTGCCGAAGACAACCCAGTCGGGACTGGATGACTGGCGGAACTTCGATTCTTTCCAGCCGACGAGAATGGTGCCATTGCTTCCGTAAATGCGCAGAAAGGTGTCGAGCTCCTTGTTGATGCTCCAGGACAGATCGACGGTTGCGGGGATGCCGGTCTCGGTGCGCAGAAACAGGTTGGCGGTATCCTCGACGGCATTGCTCTGGGATCGCCGGCCTTCGACCGCCAGAACCTCGGCGATCGGCCCAAGCAGATAGCGGACAATATCGACGGAGTGCGTTCCGTTGTCGATCAGGACACCGCCGCCGCTCACCTTGGGGTCGGTGTTCCATCGCTTCGACATGTCGACTTTCGCGGTGAACGCGTTTTCGTACAACAGGATGTCGCCCAGCACGCCGGAGGCAATCAGCGACTTGGCACGAATGACGTCGTCCACGTACCGAAACTTGGAGGCCATTGCCATGACGACGCCGTTCTTTTCGGCTGTCTGCACGATCGCCCGGGCACCGTCGACGTCGATCGAGAGCGGCTTTTCGCAGAGAACCGGGATGCCGCGCTCGATAAAATGAAGCGCAATTTCGGCATGCGTCGACGGCGGCGTGCAGATGATGACGCCGTCGATCCCCGCTTTTGCCAGGTCCTCGTGCGACGTATAGGCGGCGCAGCCCATGGTTTCTGCGGCGGCCTTCGCCGCGTCCGGCCGCGTGTCTGCCATACCTGCCCAGCGAGCGAAGGTACGGCCCTCCAGTGCCTTGATGTAGGCCTGCGAGATGGCACCGGCCCCCACCAGCCCGAGCCGCAAGGGTTCATTGGCCATATCAGCGTCCTCCCCTCAGCCGGGCGTGCTGGGCACGCACCGAAGCGGCGATGAAATCCACATGATCCTCGGTAAACCGCTCGTTCCACGGCAGCACCAGGATGTCATGCAGGCACTGGAAAACTCCGGGGAAGTGGGCCGGGGTGTAATCGATGGCCTCCGGTCGAGCGAGCGTGAACGGGTATCGGCTGGCGCCAAAGGTGCGCTGTTCCGAAAAAACCTGGCACTGGAACGCCGGCTTCTGAATATAGCGCGGTGCCGTGGCAATACCCTGGCGCTTCATGGCCGCTCCCAGCGCCGGCGATCCTCCCGGCACCTCGTTCTCATCGACCCAAAGGCAATAGCGCCAGTAGACATGCTCTGCATCGGGGGCGTGTCGCGGGGTCTCGATGCCGGCAAGCCCCTGCAGCTGGCCGGTCAGCCGCTCCGCCATGCGGCGGCGGTGTTCAACGCCCGACCGCAGCTTGCCAAGCTGGGCGACGGCGACCGCGCCCTGCAACTCGGTCAGCCGATAGTTGAGCGCGAGAAAATAATGATCGGGATTGGGATCGCCATAGCCCCAGGCCTTATTCACGAACAGCCGGATCCGGCGCGCCAGATCGGGATCGCTGGTGACGCAGATCCCCCCCTCGCCGGTGGTGATGTGCTTGCCCTGCTGCAAGCTGAAACAACCAATGGCGCCGTGCACCCCCACTAGCTTGCCGCCTTGCCGGGCGAGGTACGCCTGGGCACAATCTTCCAGGACCGGCAAGCCATGCTCGCGGGCGAGCTCGGTGATCGGTCCCATCTCGCAGGGATTGCCAAACAGGTGGGTGACGACGATCGCCTTGGTCCGGGGGCTGAGGCAGCGCGCGATCGTCTCCGCCGTGACATTGCCGGTATAGGGATCGACGTCCGCAAACACCGGGATCGCGCCCTGGTACAGGATGGGCGCCAGCGCACCCATATCGGTGATTGGCGTCGTTACGATTTCGTCGCCGGGCTCGGGATCGACCGCCGCGATGGCGCAATGCACGGCAGCGGAGCCGGACGAGCAGGCAATGGCATACTTTGCCCCCAGCAGGTCCGCGAACTGTTTTTCCAGCGTCGCGCAAGCTGTCCCTTTGGTGCACGTCAGGGTGCCGCTCTCGACGACCTTGATCAGCTCCTCAATCTCTTCGCGTCCGAACGATCTTCCGGATGCGTCCTGGTCTGATGGCAGTGTTATCACCGCTTCTTCAAGCATGGCCCGCTGTGTCACGAAGTTTCTCCTCTGGAACCGTCAGCGTCGGTGGCACCATTTCGGTCCGGAAAAACACCATCTGTCCCATCCACATCAGGTGTCCCCAGATCGTCTTCAGTATTTTCATCTTGGAATCGCCGAGCAGCCGCACTTCCATGACAGCCGGACACTCCACGATGCGACCGCCCTGGGCATCCACCCTGCTCAGAATTTCCATGATGCCGACAAAGCGTTCGTTACTAACGAAAATTTCCTTCACCGAACTGCGCCGGTAGACCCGGAAGCAGCTCGTATACGTATACAGCTTATGGTGGTGAAAAAGTCGATAGAGTACAGACAACCCCTTCGACAAGAGCAGGCGCCAGCCCGAGAGATTGAGCACCTTGCCTTCCGGGTGGTATGGGGACGCCGTGACGATATCCACGTCCTGCGTCAACATCGGGACCATCTTGCGAAGCTGGAGCGGATCGTAAGTTCCATCGCAGTCAATCGCGCACACCACCTCGGCTCGGCTGTTGGCTATACCGGTGAGCGTTGCCGCCGCGACCCCGCGATTGTGAGAGTGACGGATCAAGACACAGTCCTGTCGGTCTCCAAACAGCTCGTTTAGCCGCTGCCACGTCCGATCCTGGCTTCCGTCGTCAATAAACACGTACGAAATCTCAAACTGGTTCTCCACGCGTCCGGCAAAACTCCGCAGCGTATTTGCCGTATAGCCGAGTGTTGCTTCCTCGTTGTAGCAGGGAACAATCACCGAAATCGGCACCCTCGCGCCGGCGTCGGCGGCAGGCGTGTCGGAAACCGGCGTCGGTTGCGATACGTTTCGTGCCGGGACCGCCTCTGCCGCGGGAAGCTTCAAATAATTGCCGATACTCTCGAAGGTGTATTGCTTGAGGTAATAGCGGATGCGATCCGGCATCTCGCCGAGATTTCGGTACTGCCGGACTCTGTTGAGCCTGGAGACCGCGGTGATCCGCGGTTGATCGGGGTCGAGTTCCCAAACATGAAAGTAGAAGACGAGGGGGTCCGCGACATTCTCTTCCCAGACCGACATGGCACGGCGAATAAAGGTTTCGGGGAGCTGGCGGACAAAGTTTCCGCCCGAGACGGGCAGGTAGAGAGGGCCGAGCTTCCATGTGGAGAGGGGAACCTCCCAGATTTGGCCCGCTGTGGAGGTATACTGATGGATGAAGCGGCGATGCGGCTCTCCGGTGAAGGCGAAGCCGAGGGGACGGGAGCTTGAGTCAAAGACAAACCCCTCCTCGATCAGGAGGTCGAGGGCCCATCGGTCATCCTTGCCGAAGCCGCCGCGCGGTACACGGTAGCCACGCACCGCCCGCCCTGCCGCATCCTGAAGAGCATCGCGTGAGCGCCGGACGTCCTCCCGGAACTGGTCCTGCGTCATCTGTCGGATTGAGCGGTGGAAATACCCTTTGCTGGCCACTTCGTGCCCGCGGCGGACCACTTCCGCAACCACATGAGGCTGGTGCTCTGCGATCCAGCCGAGGACGAAAAACGTCGCCCTGGCCCCCATCTCGTCCAGGAGATCAAGGGTCGTTTCGGTATTCCGCTGGACACGGCTTTCAAACCGATGCCAATAGTCCGTCGGCACCACTCCGCTGACCGGCGCCACGTGGCAATAATCTTCCAGGACAACCGTAAGGATATGCCGCCGCTGCACGGCCTCGGACTGCGATGGATCCTGTCGCATTTTCAGGTGAGGCGTGGCTGGCAGGACAAGCCCCGTAGAAGGGGAGTGGGCCAAATACCACGACAATGCCTAAAGATAGTGCACGGCCGCACCATGCCAGACCCGCCAACCTTTCAGTTGCTCATTCGGCCATACGTCGCCGCTGCCGAAGCGATTCTCCCCAACATTCGCGCCGCACGTTAACGGATTGTCGTTGGCACGTAAAGCCAATGGCAGCACCCCCTGCGGACAGGGGACTGTCGGGCCGTCACACTCTACTGAACGGTGCCGATCTCCTCAACGACCGCGAAGGCCGCCGAACAAGCGGCCAAGCGCGTTTCGAGGAGCCCGGTCCAGAAACCGCTCAGGTTTGATTGGCGGGACCGGCGGATGCCGCGAGAAGGGGCCGGAATTCAGGGGCGGGCTGGCGTTGCTTGGTACCGAAGAGCCGGAGGCAGCGGTGCAGCCAGCGCAAACGCCGCTCGCGGCGCGCGCAGCGCTCGGAGGCTACGCACTCAAGGTCAATATGCGCAACAGCGGTAATGGCACGTCCGAGAACCAGTTGGCCAAGCATTTCCGTCCCCTCCAACGTATGCCCCTCGCCCTGCGGATTATTACAATAATTTATTCCGGCTTTTGTAGTATGCGCACATTGTGCGCGCACGTCAAGGAAAAGCGCACGGCGTGCGTAGATATGATATTTTGATGACAGGAGAACTCGAAAAAGCGTGAGGGAGAGGGTGGTGCGATCATCGGACTTCAAGCGTTGGAGAAAATCGCTCGAGCTATCGCAGAAACAGGCCGCTGAAGCGCTCGGCCTTAAGCGTCGGATGGTCCAATATTATGAGAAAGGAGAGCGCGACGGCGAAAAAGTCGCCGTTCCCAAGGCGGTTCGTCTTGCTTGCTGGGCCTTGTCGGCTGGAATCGCCGACTATCATGGTCCAAACACCCCTCCCGACCAGATGCCGTCGCCGCTTGCCGCGGTCAAGGGGCAGGATTCCTCCAACGGTGAATCCCCCAGCCCGGTTGGGTCTGGACGGAGTCAACCAAATCGATCCCAGTGAGTTTCGCCCGTGCCGGTAACAATCGGGTCCGCCTGCGGGGCCGCCACGTCGCGCTACGAATAGCGTTGCCGGTTCCGGCCTCCCCCGGGCGCTCCGGGCCTTCTATCCGTGCAAGAAAGCGGCCCAGATTTACATCCGTCCGGCCGCTTGGTAAGCAACGACATTAGGGTTGCGGTCCCGCTCGTTTCGCGCCTCGCAAGGTTCCGTGGGTGGCAATGATGCTGAAGGTCCTGGCAGCTGTGGGCCATGGGATCGACGCGCTGAACGAGCGCATCGGCAACGCCGTCGCCTGGCTGACGCTGGCGATGGTTCTCGTGACTTTCTGTGTGGTCGTCCTGCGCTATGTCTTCGACGTGGGATTCGTCTGGCTGCAGGAGAGCTACGTCTGGATGCACGGCATCGTCTTTATGCTGGGTGCCGGATACACGCTCCTGCATCAGGGCCACGTGCGCGTGGACATCGCCTATCGTGGCGCCTCGCCGCGATACAAGGCGTGGGTTGATCTCGGTGGCGTGCTTTTGCTGCTCTGGCCGATGCTGTTGGCGCTCTGGTGGGTCGCCTGGCCTTACGTGGCCGGTTCCTGGTCCCGTCTGGAAGCGTCACGCGAGGCTGGCGGCCTCCCCGGGTTGTTCCTGCTGAAGACCGTTCTTCTCGTTTTCTGCCTTCTCCTTGGCCTGCAGGGACTATCGCTGGTCATCCGTTGCGTGTTCCTGCTGATCGGTCGGACGGAATCGGCGACCGGCGCCCCCGAAATCCAGGGCACACCCGATGGGCGTTGAGTTCCTGAGCATCCTCATGCTCGTTGCCGTCTGCGCCGTCCTAATGCTGGGGTTTCCGGTGGCCTTCAGCCTTGGCGGTACGGCGCTGGCGTTCGCGCTGATCGGCAACGCCTTCCACGATTTTGACCTGCGGCTGTTGGGGGGACTGCCATCCCGGTACTTCGGCGTCATGGTGAACGAGGTGCTGGTCGCGGTGCCACTGTTCGTCTTCATGGGCGTCATGCTCGAGCGGGCGAAGATCGCCGAGCAGCTGCTTGACACCATGGGTCTGCTGTTTGGCCGAATGCGCGGCGGATTGGCGATCTCGGTGATCTTTGTGGGCATGCTGCTCGCGGCATCGACCGGTATCGTCGGTGCCACCGTCGTGACCATGGGGCTGCTCAGCCTGCCTTCGATGCTGAAGGCGGGTTATGACCCCAAGCTCGCATGCGGCACGATTTGCGCATCGGGTACGCTCGGCCAGATCATCCCCCCCTCGGTCATCCTGGTGCTGCTCGGCGATATCCTTCAGGGGGCTTACGCCGAGGCGCAGCGGGCGACAGGGAATTGGGCCCCGGCGCCGCTGTCGGTCATCGACCTGTTCGCCGGCGCCTTCCTGCCGGGGATGCTGCTGGTCCTCCTCTACATCGGGTGGGTGCTGATCAAAGCTATGCTTGACCCCACCTCGTGTCCGGCGCTGGTCGGCCGCGGAGAGCGTGTCGACGACCTCTCGAGCCGGGTGACGGAGGCCCTGTTACCGCCGGGGCTGCTGATCCTTGCGGTGCTGGGTTCGATTCTTGCCGGCATCGCGACGCCGAGCGAGGCCGCGGCGGTGGGCTGCGTTGGCGCGCTGTTTCTGGCGGCGCGCGTCCTTCCGACTTCGGCTGAGAGGCAGCCGGCTGCTCCGTCGCCGCGGCGGCTGGGGGCACGGCTCGTGGGCTGGCTGGACGACGGAACCTCCCGGCCGGTGCATGCCGCCGGCCTCGCCCTGTTGGCGCAGATCGTGCTGACCGGCTTCTTCGATCTGCGCCTGGGCCTTACCGATGTCCCCTGGTGGGACACCGCGGCCTTCATTCTCGCCGTGATGCTATGCCTCGTGGTCCTCCGCGGCCTCGTGGTCGCGCTCGCCCGCACCGCCCGCACCGGCGTGCTTGTGGAAGTCATGCGCTCGACAATGTCGATCAGCAGCATGGTGTTCGTCATCCTGCTGGGCGCGTCCGTGTTTTCGCTGGTGTTCCGCGGCCTGGGCGGCGACCGCGTCGTCGAAGAAGTCCTGCACCAGATGCCGGGAGGCGCCACCGGCATGATGCTGGCGGTGATGGCGGTGATGTTCGTGCTGGGGTTTTTCCTCGACTTCATCGAGATCGTTTTCGTCGTCGTGCCGATCGTCGGGCCGATCCTGCTGCAGCAGGATATTAACCCGCTGTGGTTCGGGGTGATGATCGCCGTCAACCTGCAGACCAGCTTCCTGACCCCGCCCTTCGGCTTCGCGCTCTTCTATCTGCGCGGCGTCGCTCCTCCGCAGATCACGACGCTGCATATCTACCGCGGCATCATCCCCTACGTGTGCATTCAGCTTATCGGTCTCGGCATCATCGCTTCTTTCCCGCAGCTCGCGACGTGGCTGCCGGCAGCGCTGTTCAATTGATCGACCCGCGCTTATCGGATCCGGATACTCGTTCGCAATTGTGGCTCTCTTGAGCGATATATTGGGAATAGTGGCGAGTTAACCAAGAATGCTCATAGTGTGGATGCTGAGGTTAAAATGAAGACGGCCGGTTTCATCTATGCAATAGTCGGATATAAGGTCGAAAATGAGATAAGTATGCAAAGTGCGATAACAGGCAATGCATTCTCCGTCGCTCCAGGGATATTGCTTACCTGTAGGCATGTAGTAAATGGCCATAAATATTACTCAGCGCTAGATAACGATGGATTCCATCATGTATCAAATATTATTTACCCAAATTCTGATGAACTGGATCTTGCGCTTTTATATCTTGAAAAAAAACAAAAAAACTATTCTCGGCATTTGCCGCTTTTGCCACACAGCTTCATCAGCATCGGAGAGAACGTATATACATATGGAATGGTGCCTATTGATAAAGAAAAATTTGAGGGTCTATTTTTTAAAGGTTCAATAGTAAGTACACATTGTCCATCTTGGGAAGGCTATTACAGAAAAATGAGGCTACAATTTCCAGTACTTCAAGGTTTATCTGGGAGTCCGTTGTTGACAACTTGGAACGGTGTGAAGGTTTGTGGCATATTAATCGGAAACTTGGAATCAAGAATAGTTGTGTACAATATTAGGGAATATGAAGATGATAACGAAAAATTTAGACATTATGTCGAAAAAGTAATTGAATTTGGTATTGCATACCATCCTGCTGTTATAGAGGTATTTTTAACTGAATCTAATGTTAGCTCATGTATAATATCAGACCAGCGCGTTGCAATGGATGGTCTGAACGACGACAATTAAAGATGTGCGGCTTCTTGTGGAGCGATGGAGTCGATTCATCATATGCTGTGTAAATGCATTATTTACTAAACCGTCGTGTGTGCTGTGACGGATATCGCCTGACAGTTTCCGCCTTGGGAGGGGTGGTCAGGCGGCGGGTTCGAGGCTGGGGATCGGGGTCTCCTTCTGCTGGTTGCGGATGCCGTCGCGGAAGGCCTGCAGCGCCGTCCTGCCTGATCGCGGCTCCAGGGAACCGCGTCGGGCACAGAGGAGTTTGGCAGACGTGTCGGGCGCAAAGGAGCTACGGACCGGGGGGCTGGGTGCCTCGGCGGATGGCGAGATCGATCAGCGCGGGGCCCACGAGTTGGGACAGCAACACGGCGATGAGGATGACGGAAACGGCGGTCTCGATCGGCTCGCTGACGGCGGCCGGAAGCTGCCGGACGGCGGGCGAATCCCGGAAGGCGAGGATCAGCCCCATCGCCAGCGCGCCCTGCGACGGAAAACAGAGGCCGAGGTAACGGCGGGTCGGCTGGTCGAGGTGCAGCCCCGATGCCGTCAGGGAGATGCCGGCATATTTGCCGGCGAAGCGGCAGGCGAGGTAGATCACCGCGGCGGCGAGAAGGGCGAGGTGCCCGGCCGCGGTCACCGGCAGGTGGGCACCCGCGAGGACGAAAAACACAAAAAACAGGGGCTCCTCGAAGCCCTTGAGGTGGTTTCGGATAAAGTCCTGCTCGACGCTGTCGACGCCGTTGGCGACGACGATCCCCAGGCTCAGCGGGAGCAGCAGGTGGGAGAGCTGCAGCGCAATGGCGCCGCCGATGCTCAGCAGCACCAGCCCGAGCAGCAGGGCAGTGAGCCGCGATTCCCAGCCCGGCCTCCCGTCTTCGATGATGGGGCGAATGGCGAGATAGAAGATGCCGAGGGCGATGCCGGCGGCGATCGAGAGGGCCTCATTCGCCGCCGCATGCCACAAGGCGGTGCCGATGCCGGAAGCGGCGCCGGCGCCCAGCATGGCGACGACGCCGGCCGAGACGGCGCTGAAGATGAGGACAGCCGAGGCGTCGTTGAGCGCCAGGACGCCGAGCGCGCGGTCGATGAAAGGACCGGTCGCTTCCCGCCGCCGGATGACGGAGTAGGTGGTGGTGGGTGCGGTGGCGGGGGCGACGGCCGCCAGGATCAGGGCCGCGGGAAGGGCCAGCCCCAGCAAAGACTCACCCGCGAAGACGAGGGCGAGGGGAGCGAGAAGCTGCGCGACCGCCATCAGAACGACGCTGCCGCCGATGGTCCTGAGCCGGCCGAAAGTCAATTGGCTGCCGATGTTGAAGGCAATGACCGCCAGGGCGGCCTGGGTGAAGCCTCCCAAGGCGGCGGCGCGCGCCGTCGGCAGAACATCACCCGCTGCGGGCCCAAGCGCCACGCCGAGCAGAATGCAGCCGGTGATCCAGGGGACGCGCAGGCGCTCGGCGACGTCTCCCAGCAGCGCGCCCAACGCCAGGATCAGACCCAGCACAAACAGCGGACTGCCCAACACCGCGTCGATCACATCGCCTCTCCGGTGGCCGATGTGAACATGCCGATTTCCTCAAATGAATGCCAGCGGTTCGGTGGAGCGGGGCAGCCTGCGAGGCGGGCAATTGACAGCTGATGATGTACAGGCGCCGCTTACATAATATTGCCGCGACCCCAGTCGTCGTCGCGGGGCGGCAGCAGCGCGAAGGTGGTGCGCGCGATCAGTTCCTGGAACAGCGGATCCTCGGGCGAAGCGGTCGGGCCGGTGGTGGAGTAGGCCCAGGAGCGGGCATTGGCGTTACCGCAGAAGGCCATCAGCAGCGTGGTTGCCCCCGACCGCGGCGGGGGCTCCAGCAGGCCACGCTGCGCGCAGAGCAGGTTGGCGGACGTGCCGGGAGCGGCATTCAGCAGGACCACGACGGCGTATCCCGCCGGCAGTGACGACGCCGGCACCGCGACGAAGCGAACCGGCGGCCCGTTGACCTTGCCCTGCATGGCGGCGACGACGCTCTGATCGACAGCCGGCTTGGGAAGGGGGAAGGGGTTTCCCGCGATGAGGACCGGCATGACGCCCGTTTCGCCGCTGGCATAACCAAACTCACTGGGAACGCCGGCGCGGAGGTAGACGTCGTACGACGTCTGCGTCGTGACCTGCGAGGCGCAGCCGGCGAGCAGGACCACGAAGAATAGTGACACTCGGCCGTAAACGCCCCGCATGGCCAATCCACCGCGCACCCATTCGCACTTGCGACAGGATAGCCGCCGGTCGCCGGGCCGTCACTTCCCGCTGTTGCCGACCGCCTTGGCCAGTTCCTGCTTGCTCATGGTCGAACGGCCCGGAACGTCTTTTGCCTTCGCTTCTTCGTAGAGCTCACCCTTGCTCTTGTCCGCATTTGAGGTGCTTCCGGCCTTCCCTGATCCCTTGCCGCCGCCTCCCGCCTCGGCTTTCGCCGTTTCGCCGCGACGCTCTCGCTCCTTGGTTTGCTTGAGGTTTTCCTCGTTCTTCTCGTCGGATTCGTCCTTCGAGGCGCCGGCCTCGCGCAGGCCGATGGCGATCGCCTGCTTGGGATTGGTCACCTTCTTGCCGGCACTGGTTTTCAGCTCGCCATGCTTGAACTCGTGCATCACCCGGCCGACGGTTTCCTGCTGCTCCTTGCTTTGCTCTGCCATGGGACAGTCCTCCGCTTCGCGAGAGGAACGCTGGCGGTGCCCTCCGTGTTCCTCTCACGCCGGCAAAGGCGTGCGTGCGGCTGTCAACGGATGGCGCGGGTCATACGTCCAGGCTGTCGGTGACGAAGCGGGCATGCTCGCTGATCAGAGCGAAGCGCAGTTCCGGCTTCCGGCCCATCAACGTTTCGACGCGGTCCTTGGTGAGCGCCCGGTCCGGTTCGGCGTCGTGGCCGGGGACGATGACCCGCAGCAGCGAGCGCGTCCGGGGATCCATCGTCGTCGTCTTGAGCTGTGCCGCCGGCATCTCGCCCAGGCCCTTGAATCGGCTGATCTCCACTTGCCCGCGTCCGGCAAACTCGGTGGCCAGCAGCGCGTCCTTGTGCGCGTCGTCCCGCGCATACAGCGTCAGCGGGCCGCGCGACAGCCGGTACAGCGGCGGGACTGCCAGGAAGAGGTGCCCGCCTTCGATCAGGCGCGGAATCTCTCGGTAGAAGAAGGTGATGAGCAGAGAGGCAATGTGTGCGCCGTCCACGTCGGCGTCCGTCATGATGATGATCTTGTCGTAGCGCAGGGCTGCTTCGCCATAGGCCGCGCCGACGCCGCAGCCGAGTGCTTCGATCAGGTTGCTCAGCTCCTGGTTCAGCCGCAGCTTTTCGGCTGATGCGCTCGCCACGTTGAGGATCTTGCCGCGCAACGGCAGCACTGCCTGGGTCTCGCGGTTGCGCGCCTGCTTGGCGGAGCCGCCGGCGGAGTCTCCCTCCACCAGGAACAGCTCGGTGCCGGCCGCAGCTTCGCGGGCGCAGTCGGTGAGCTTGCCGGGCAACCGGAGTTTCCGTGTCGCCGAAGCCCGTTTCACCTGCTTGTCCTGGCGGCGCTTGAGGCGCTGGTCCGCCCGATCCACTGCGTAGGCCAAGAGAGAGGTTGCCTGGGCCGGCGCGTCGGCAAGCCAGTGGTCGAAGTGATCGCGGACCGTCGCCTCGACCAGCCGCGTCGCCTCGGGCGAGGTCAGCTTCTCCTTGGTCTGCCCCTGAAATTGCGGATTGCGGAGGAAGACCGAAAGCATGACGCAGGCGCCCGCGATAACATCTTCAGGCTGCACTTTCTCGGCATCACGGTTCCTGACGCGGTCGCCATAGGCCTTGAGGCCACGCGTCAGCGCGGAGCGGAATCCGGCTTCGTGCGTGCCGCCCTGCGGGGTCGGCACGGTGTTGCAGTAGGCGGTGAGAAAGCCCTCGTCGTCCAGTGGCCAGGCGACGGCCCACTCCACCCGGCCGGCACCGTCGGCGAGTTTTGCTTCCCCCTGGAAGGGAACGGGGGTGAGCGTCGGTCGGCCTTCGAGCGTGGCCTTGAGATAGTCTCCCACGCCTCCCGGGAAATGCAGCACTGCCTCGGAGGGCACGTCCGCCTCGCCGTTGAGCAGTTCCTGCGGACAAGACCAGCGGATTTCCATGCCGCGGAACAGGTAGGCTTTCGATCGTGCCATTCGGTACAGCACGCCAGGCCGGAAGCGGACTCCGTCGTCAAAGATCTCCAGATCGGGAGCAAAGGTGACGGTCGTTCCACGCCGGTTCTGCACCGACCCGGCGTTGCGCAGCGGCCCTTGCGGGACGCCGCGGGCGTAAGTTTGGGTCCAGAGAGCCCGATCGCGGGCGACCTCGACCGTCAAATGCTCTGCGAGCGCGTTGACCACGGAGAGGCCGACACCATGCAAGCCGCCTGAGGTGACGTAGGCGTCGCCGCCGAACTTTCCCCCGGAATGAAGGGTCGTCAGGATGACTTCGAGAGCGGAGCGGTCCTTGAACTTGGGGTGCGGATCGACCGGAATGCCGCGACCGTTGTCCCGCACCGTGACGCTGTCATCCGCCGCCAGATGGAGTTCGATGCGGGTGGCATATCCGGCCACCGCTTCGTCCACCGCGTTGTCCAGAAGCTCGGCGACGAGGTGGTGCAGGGCGCGTTCGTCGGTGCCGCCGATATACATTGCAGGCCGGCGGCGGACGGGCTCCAATCCCTCCAGGACTTCAATGTCCTTCGCCGTGTATGCGGTTTGGTTCGATCGCATTCGCGCGAACAGATCGTCTTCCAAGCGGCTGCGGCTCCTTCAGATGCGGGCCGCGGAGTGTACGAAGTCGCCGGCCCGAGCGCCAACCTTGGTGCACAGGCGGAGATCCGATGGCGGATCGGCCGTTGTGACGCAGCGGCAAACGCCCTAAACAGCTCAGGAACGGAGTAGAGGACGCTGTCATGAGCCTGGATGGCCGGACCATCACCCCGTTGCGGATCGAGCGGGCAATGGTCGCCCAGCGTCACAAGATTCTATCCGTTTGCGGTTGGGGAGAATGGATTTCTCAGGGGCTGCGTCGAGAAGATCGACGCGCTGGAGACTTTTCACGAGGAAGGGGAGCTCGTTTTCCCCGGCTCTGCAGCCACCTGTTCAGGGCGAGCGATCCGCCCGGATCTTCGGGAATCGGCAAGAGCCGTTGGGGACAGGTAATATCACCGTATATGTTTGTACTTTAAATTCATTGTACATTCTATTAAGTGTATCAATACTCGCATTAACGGTAGACGAGTGTGCTTAGTAGGGCAGGCGATGCGGTACTTCCCTCTTTTCCTCGACCTTCGTGATCGCGACGTCCTCGTCGTCGGCGGGAGTGGCGCTGCCGTCCGGAAGGCGCTGGCGCTTGCCGATTGCGACGCTGTGGTGACGGTGGTTGCCGAAAAGCCGGACGCGGCAATGAGGGGTGCCGGTGGCTCCGGCCAGTTGCGTCTTCTGTGCCGTTCCTTCTGCGGCAGCGATGTGGAGGGGCGCACGCTGGTGGTGGCCGCATGCGAAGACTTGGCATCCGATGAGGCCGTGTCCGCTGCGGCGCGGGCGCGCGGCGTTCCTGTCAACGTCGTCGACCGGCCGGAGTTTTCCACGTTCGTGTGGCCGGCAATCGTCGATCGGGACCCCGTGACGGTGGCTGTGTGCAGCGGTGGAGCGGCACCGGTGCTGGCGCGCTCGATCCGGGCGCGGATCGAGGCCATATTGCCCGCCAATCTCGGTCGCCTCGCCCGCTTCGCCGAAGGCTTCCGCTCGGCGGTGAAGGCTACGCGGCGGTCGGGCGCGGCGCGGCGGCGATTCTGGGACCGGTTTTTCGAGGGGCCGATCGCTGCGCAGGTCCTGGCTGGCGACGAGCGGGGCGCTCGCGAACGGATGTTGGGCACGATCAACCGCAGCGAAGACCCGGTGTCGGAAGAGGGAATCGTGCACCTGGTCGGCGCTGGTCCCGGTGACCCGGAGCTGATGACCCTGAAAGCCCTGCGCCTGCTGCAGCAGGCCGATGTCATCGTGCACGACCGGCTGGTCGGGCCGCGCATCCTCGAGTACGCGCGCCGGGACGCCGATCGCATCGACGTCGGTAAGGCGCCCGGGCGTCATCCGGTTTCGCAGGACCAGATTAATGCGTTGCTGCTGAGCCAGGCGCGTGCCGGCTGCCGCGTCGTCCGGCTCAAGGGCGGCGATCCATTCGTCTTCGGGCGGGGTGGCGAGGAGCGGGACTATCTGCTGCGCCAGGGCGTCCGCGTCGAGGTCGTCCCCGGGATTACCGCCGCCACCGGCTGCGCCGCTGCCGCCGGGATCCCCCTGACCCTGCGCGGCGAGGCTCAGATGCTCAGTATCGTCACCGGCCATGGCGAACAGGGCGATCCGGATCTCGACTGGCGGTCTTTGGCCCAGGACGGCCGCACGATCTGCGTTTATATGGGGGCGAGCACGGCCGACCGGATGGCCCGAAGGCTGATCGCCCATGGCCGCAATCCGGCGACGCCGGTGGCGGTTATCGTCAACGGCACGCTTCCCGAGCAGCAGGTCCTGACCGGTCTGTTGCGTGAGCTGCCGGCGCTGGTCAGCGCGGCAGGATCAGGGCCGGTGCTGATCCTCATTGGCGACGTGGTGCGCCGGGCCGACGCCTGGAGCGAACCCGCGGCACCTGCCGTCCCGGCGGTCGCTGCCCTGAAACTGAACGAGTTGAAACAAGTGCGATGAGCGAAGCAGAGAGCAAGAGCAGCAAGCGCGCCAGCGACGAGGGCGTCCTCGCCCTCTCCACCGCCCGTGGTGCCCGGGGCGCGGCAATGAAGGCCGTGACCGCCAACCGCTTGGTGGACGGCCTGGTGGTTTATCTTGGTGCCGAGGGGCATTGGGTCGAGGACATCGCCGATGCGTTCAGCGTGGTCGGCAAGGAGGCTGGCGCAGCGCTGCTCGCCTCCACCGAGCCGGATGTCGAGGCCTGCCGTGTCGTCGGGCCTTATCTGATCGATGTCGCCGCCGGTTCGGACGGCAAGCTGCGTGGGACGAGCGAACGAGAACGGATCCGTGCCCTGGGGCCGACGGTGCGACTGGATCTCGGCAAGCAGGCGGAGGTCTGAGCGAGATGTATCGCTATGATGAGTTTGATCACACCATTGTTGCAGAACGGGTCTCGCAGTTCCGGGATCAGGTTGGCCGCAGGCTTTCCGGCGAACTGAGCGAGGACGAGTTCCGTCCGCTGCGGCTGATGAACGGCCTCTATCTGCAGCTCCACGCCTACATGCTGCGCGTCGCTGTCCCCTACGGCACGCTGTCCTCGCGGCAGATGCGCCAGCTGGCGCACATCGCCCGGCGTTACGACAAGGGCTACGGCCATTTCACCACCCGGCAGAACATCCAGTACAACTGGCCTGCGCTGAAGGACGTGCCGGACATTCTGATGGATCTGGCGGACGTCGAGATGCACGCCCTGCAGACCAGCGGCAACTGCATCCGCAACGTGACCGCCGACCAGTATGCCGGGGCCGCGGGCGATGAGATCGAGGATCCGCGCATCTGCGCGGAGGTCATCCGCCAGTGGTCGAGCCTGCATCCGGAGTTCTCGTTCCTGCCCCGTAAATTCAAGGTGGCGGTGACGGCAGCGCCCTCGGACCGGGCCGCGATCGCCGTGCACGACATCGGCATCCGCATCGTCCGCGCTGACGACGGTGAGATCGGCTACGAAGTGCTGGTCGGCGGCGGTCAGGGACGCACGCCGATGATCGGCAAGACGATCCGCGCGTTTCTGCCAAAACCCTATCTGCTCAGCTACATGGAAGCCATCCTGCGCGTCTACAACGAGTACGGCCGGCGCGACAATATGTTCAAGGCGCGGATCAAGATCCTGGTGCACGAAGTCGGGATCGAGGAGTTCCGCAGGCGGGTGGAAGAAGAATGGGAAGCGATCCGGGGAACCCCTGTAGAGCTTCCGGAAGGCGAGATGCAGCGCATCGCGAGCTATTTTGCTCCGCCGCCGTTCGCCCCGCTGCCCCGTGTCTCGGCGGAGTTCGAGCAGCAGAAACAGGCGGACCCGGCGTTCGCGCTCTGGGCGCGCGCCAGCCTCCATCCGCACAAGCAGTCGGGCTACGCCATCGTCAACATCTCGCTGAAGCCGATCGGCGGCGTACCTGGCGACGCATCGGCCGAGCAGATGGACGCCGTGGCCGACCTCGCCGAGCGGTATTCGTTCGACGAGGTGCGGGTGACGCACGAGCAGAACCTCACCCTGCCGCACGTCCGTCAGGATACGCTCTACGCGCTGTGGCGGGAACTGGAGCCTCCGGGGCTCGGAACGGCCAACATCAATACGGTGACCGACATCATCGCTTGTCCCGGCCTCGACTACTGCAATCTTGCCAACGCGCGTTCGATCACGATCGCCCAGGGCATCTCCGAGCGTTTCGCCGATATCGGCCGCGCCCACGATGTGGGCGAGCTGAAGATCAAGATCTCGGGCTGCATCAACGCCTGCGGCCACCACCACGTGGGCCACATCGGCATCCTCGGCGTCGACAAGAAGGGCGAGGAATTCTACCAGCTCACGCTGGGCGGCGACGCCACCGAAACCGCCGCTCTGGGACAACTGGTCGGTCCGGCCTTTCCTTACGACGGCGTGGTCGATGCGGTGGAGAACCTAGTTGAAACCTATCTTGACCTGCGACAGCAGGGCGAGCGGTTCCTCGACACGTACCGCCGGGTGGGTCTCGAACCCTTCAAGGAGAAGCTTTATGTCGCTCATTAAGAACGGCCGCGCCGTCGACGATCCCTGGATCGCGTTGGACGACGAAGCGCCGCTGCCGGCGACCGGCCCGGTCATCGTTTCCCTGACACGCTTTCGTGCACAGCGGGATGCGCTGTTGTCGCGCCGAGCGCCCCTTGGTGTGCGGCTGAAGAGTTCGGAACTGGCAGCCGAGGTCGGTGCCGACGCGGCGGCGCTTGAGCTGATCGCCATCGAGTTTCCGACGTTTCGCGACGGCCGGGGTTATTCCACGGCACGCTTGCTGCGCGAACGATGGGGATTTGCGGGGGAGCTTCGGGCGGTGGGCAACGTGCTGCGGGACCAGCTCTTGTTCATGCACCGCTGCGGGTTCGACGCGTTCGAGATGGCCGATCAGAACGCGAGCGAGACATGGCGGAAGGCGATGGGAGAGTTTTCGGCCTTCTACCAGGGTGCGACGGACGACAGAGTGCCCGTCACAAGACTGCGGCACCGGCGGCAGGCGGCGGAATGAGACCTCTCGATCAGATAGAGGCCGGTGGCCTGGAAGAGGTGCCGGCGCAGAGCGTTTTTGCGGCCAGCCGCTCGCGTGTCGATGATCTGGGGCGCCGGTGGGCAGAAGCGGACACCGAGACGATGCTTGCGGGGATGATCCATGAGGAGTTCCCGCAACGCATCGCGCTCGTTTCATCGTTCGGCGCGGAAGCGGCGGTTCTGCTGCACCTCGTCGCAGGGATCGACCCGCGGCTCCCCGTCATCTTCCTGGATACGGGCAAGCTGTTCGGCGAGACGCTTCGGTATCGCGACCGCCTGGTTGCCGACCTTGGCCTGACCGACGTGAGGTCCATCAAGCCGGATCCGGTCCGAATCGACGCACTCGATCCGGACGGCGTGCTCTGGTTCGGCAATCCCGATATGTGCTGCCACATCCGCAAGGTCGAGCCGCTGAACCGCGCTCTGGAGGGGTTCGACGCCTGGATCACCGGCCGGAAGGGCTTCCATGGCGGTGAGCGCGACGGCCTGCAACGCATCGAGCACAACGAAGACGACGGCCGGATCAAGGTCAATCCATTGGCGCTGTGGCGAAAGGCGGACATCGAGGGATATTTCGAGCGCCACGCCCTGCCGCGCCATCCGCTGGAAGCCGACGGCTTCCTGTCGATCGGCTGCATGCCCTGCACCGACCGGGTGGCACCCGGCGAGGATGCCCGAGCCGGCCGCTGGCGGGGCCGCGAGAAAACCGAATGCGGCATCCACCTGTCGGCAAAGGGCAAGTGGAACATGAACGGCATGGACGGGATCTAGTCCTTCCAAGAAAGGGCCGGACGCGGCTCGGTGGGCCTGAATCGCCAATCTGAAGGCGGGGGTTCGCTGTGTGCGGCTCCGACCGGCGAATGCGGCGAAACGACAGCGGCATGAAGGGTGCTACCTTGCCGCGTTCTGGATCGTTCGCGACGAGGCGCCACCTACCCCGTGATCTCGGGGCGGCAAAACTGGGTGCGCCTGCATCAGCCGGAGAAGCTTATGATCGACTCTGCCACGACCATGCTCGACTGGTTCGGTGTGATCGTCTTCGCGATCACAGGATCGCTCGTCGCGTCGCGAAAGCAAATGGACGTGGTTGGGTTTGCCATGTTGGCCGTAGCCACAGGTATCGGAGGCGGCACGCTGCGCGATATGCTACTTGGCTCTCTGCCGGTGTTCTGGGTCCAGCAGTCGGCTTATCTGGCCACGTGCGTCTTTGTCTCCGTTCTCGTGTTTTTCACGGCCCATATTCCGCAATCGCGTTATCGCTTTGTCTTATGGCTGGATGCGCTTGGTCTCGCGACCTTTGCGGCGACCGGTGCCCAGAAGGCAGCCGATGCAGGGGCGAATTTAGCGGTGGCGGTCCTCATGGGCGTGATCACGGCTACATTCGGCGGGATCATCCGCGACCTTCTGGGAGGCGAGAGCCCGATAATCCTCCGGCGCGAAATCTACGTGTCAGCAGCTCTCGCCGGGGCGGCCACCTTTGCTTGCCTGGTTGCTCTTGACGTCGACGCCAAATCGCACTGGTTACGGCCTTTGCCATCGCGCTCTCGATTCGTGGCGCGGCTCTCCATTACGGGTGGTCGCTGCCCAGATACCGGCCACGCCCTGGATCAGACTGCTCCCGAGAGTGAAGCACATACCCACGCTCTCGGATGCTGCGACACCCACAAGATGTCATCGCGAGCCCGCGCGCGGGCGTGGTAATCCACCGTCGGGTACAGGCCACACACGGGATCGCTTCGCCTTCGCTCGCGATCTCGGCCCTCGATGGGCGCCGCCAGCCCGCTTAACGGTTTCTCAGTCTTCTACCTTTACGGTTGCGGTGCCGGCGTGAACAGGGCTGGCCGGCGATGGGAAACCCGCAGCGAAGGGTGAACGGACGCATGGCCGATACCGACCAGCTCGCGATCGATGATCGTCTGAGCTTCCTCCGCCTTGACGACGCGGCGAAGCAGCGGATCAGCGGATTGCAGACGACCCTCACGGCGGCGCTGCCGGCCATTGTCGACGATTTCTACGCCTTTCTGCGGCAACAGCCACAACTTTCCAGCATGTTGGGCGACGACGCCAACCTCGCGCGGCTGAAGAATGCGCAGAAGGCGCACTGGCAGGACATGTTCGCGGGCCAATTCGACGCCAACTACGTCGCCAAGGCGGTGCGGGTCGGCAAGACTCACGAGCGCGTCGGCCTGGAGCCGCGCTGGTACATGGGGGGCTACTGTTTCATCTTGGACCGCCTCCTGGTCGAGCTGCTGAGTACCCGCCGCCACAGGGCCAGTCGGCTGGAGGACATGCGAGCGGTGCTGCGGGCCGTTTTCCTCGACATGGACCTCGCCGTGTCGGCGTACATCAAGAGTGGCGAGGTCACCAAGCTGAAGAGCGAAATGCTGATCCTCGCGGACACCCTCGACCATGTAGTCGAGGATTCGGTTGGCATGATCGCGTCGCAGGTCGACCAGATGAGCGAGAGTGCGCAGCAACTCACCGGCGTTGCAGAGGCGATGCATGGAACCGCGACGTCCGTCGGCAGCGCCGTATCGACGACGTTGGAAAACGTCGGCGCTGTTGCCGACACCTCTGAGCGTCTGCAACAGCGCTGTGTCGATATCGCCCGTGAAGCGGGCGAGGCCGCGGCTCTGACAGATGGCGCGGTGTCGCAGGCCGATGCCGCGAGCGGTTCGGTTCGCGGCTTGAGCGATGCCACGGCCCGCATCAGCGAGGTCGTGTCGCTGGTCGAGGCAATCGCCTCGCAAACCCGGCTACTGGCGCTGAACGCGACGATAGAAGCGGCGCGCGCCGGCGAAGCCGGCAAGGGCTTCGCGGTGGTCGCCGCCGAGGTGAAGAACCTGTCGCGGCAGACCGAGGATGCGATCAAGAAAATCAGCGCCCAGGCCGAGGCCATTCGCCGCACGACCTGGGAAACCGCCGCCGTCGTCGACGAGGTGACCGGAAAAATCCGCGCCGTGCACGCCGTTGCCGAGCGGGTGACGGGCGCTACTCATGAGCAGCAGACGGCGACCACAGGAATTTCGCGCGCCAGCGCCGACGCCGCATCGCACACGCGTACCGTCGCCCGCCAGATTGAAGACCTGTTCGGGGAAGTGGATAAGACCAACGATACGGCACAGCGGGTAGAGCGGCTCGCCGCTCAGGTAAGCACCAGCATTCATGACCTGCAGCGCCGGTTGACCACCATTCTCCGCGGAGCGGGCTTCGGCGACCGGCGTAGCGAACCGCGCGAAGCGGTGGCGGTTCGCTTCCAGGCGCGCTTTGCCGATTTGGCCTTCGACGGCTGGACTTCCGACCTATCGCGCTGCGGGACGAAGCTGGTCGCGAACGTCAACCTCGCCGCTGGGATCACCGGCAGCATCGAGCTGGCGGATATTGGTACCGTCGCAGCGAAGGTCTGCGGATGCAGCGACAACGGCCTCCACCTGCAGTTCCTGCAATTGGAGGAGGCAACAACGCGGCGGATCGAGGCCCTCATCGAGGCTGGCAAACGCGACGACGGCATTTACAGCGCTCGCGTCGAGGCCACCGCCCAGCGGGTGGGCCAGGTGCTGGACGACGCGCTGCGCAACGGGCGTATCGATGTAGCGAGGCTGTTCTCAGCGCAGTACGAAGCGGTTCCGGGCAGCGATCCGCAGCAATTCCTGGCGCCATTTACCGCGCTGACTGACGAGCTCCTGCCGGCCATTCAGGAGGAGGCGCTGACCGATCCCCGCGTGGCCTTCTGCGCCGCGGTCGACCGCAATGGCTACCTGCCCACCCACAACCGCAAGTACTCGCAGCCACAGCGTCCCGGCGACTCCGTCTGGAACCTCGCCAACTGCCGCAACCGCCGGGTCTTCGACGACCGTGCCGGCCTGCTGGCTGCCCGCAACACCCAGCCGCTTTTCATTCAGGCGTATCCGCGCGACATGGGCGGCGGCATCATCGTGGTGCTGAAGGAGTTCGACGCACCGATCATGGTGCAGGGGCGCCACTGGGGCGGTCTGCGGATGGCGGTCAAGCCGTAGGCGTTACCGGCCGGCCGATGGGGTCGAGGCCGTATGCTTCGGCCGGCGGTCGTTTCTGATGTGCCAGTGGCCAAGTGCGTGGTGCCGTCGACGCCCGTGGTGGCTTCGGGACCAACGCCACGAGTTGATTTAGCGTGATCATCGTTCCAGTCATCGCTGGTATTCGCCTTGCTACCGCCCGTTGGCTCACGACCGCCCTGGCCAGCGAGAATCTCGAAAAGCGATCCTTCAATGAAGAGACATCAGCCCCGCCGGCTGGGCCGGCGGGGGCGGTGGTGCTTACGAAGAGTAGTACATCTGGAATTCGACCGGGTGTGGGGTGTGCTCGAAGTTGTAGACCTCTTCCCACTTCAGCTCGATGTAGCTGTCGATCAGGTCGTCGGTGAAGACGTCGCCACGCTTCAGGAAGTCGCGGCCGGCATCGAGGTGGCCGAGCGCCTCGCGCAGTGAGCCGCAAACGGTTGGGACCGTCGCCAGCTCTTCCGGCGGCAGGTCGTAGAGGTTCTTGTCGATGGCGTCGCCAGGATGGATCTTGTTCTGGATGCCGTCGAGGCCGGCCATCAGCATTGCCGCGAACGCCAGGTAAGGGTTGGCGGTCGGGTCGGGGAAGCGGATCTCGACGCGCTTGCCCTTCGGGTTCGAGGTGAAGGGGATACGGCAGGACGCCGAGCGGTTGCGGGCGGAATACGCCAGCAGCACCGGAGCCTCGAAGCCCGGGATCAGCCGCTTGTAGCTGTTGGTCGAGGGGTTGGTGAAGGCATTCAGCGCCTTGGCGTGCTTGATAATGCCGCCGATGTAGTAGAGCGCCAGGTCGGACAGGTCGGCGTAACCGGATCCGGCGAACAGCGGCTTGCCGTCCTTCCAGATCGACTGGTGGGTGTGCATGCCCGAGCCGTTGTCACCGGTGACCGGCTTCGGCATGAACGTCGCCGTCTTGCCGTAGGTCTGCGCCACCATGTGGGTGCAGTACTTGTAGATCTGGATGTTGTCGGCGGCCTTCACCAGCGTCGAGAAGACGAGGCCCAGCTCATGCTGTGACGGCGCCACCTCGTGGTGATGCTTGTCCATCACCAGCCCCATCTCCTGCATCGTCGAAACCATCTCGGCGCGCAGGTCCATGCACGAGTCAACTGGCGGGACCGGGAAGTAGCCACCCTTGATCGGCGGACGGTGGCCGGCGTTGCCCTCCGGCAGGATACGGCCGGTGACATACGGGCCTTCGTCCGAGCTGAACTCGTAGAAGCACGAGTTCATCTTCACTTCGTAGCGGACATCGTCGAAGACGAAGAACTCGGCTTCCGGACCGACGTAGACCGTATCACCGATGCCGGAGGAGGTGACGTAGGCTTCCGCCTTCTTGGCGATTGACCGCGGGTCGCGGACATAGGCCTCACCGGTCGAGGGCTCGATGACGTCGCAGAAAAGAACGAGGCATGACTGGGCCGCGAACGGATCCATGACCGCAGTGGTGGCGTCCGGGATCAACGCCATGTCGGAATCGTTGATCGCCTTCCATCCGGCAATCGATGAGCCGTCGAACATCAGGCCATCGGCGAAGGCGTCCTCGTCGACGAAATCCGATGTCATCGTCAGATGTTGCCATTTGCCGCGCGGGTCCGTGAAGCGCAGGTCGATGTACTTGACCTCGTTATCCTTGACTACCTGCAGCACATCGGCCGGCGTCTTACAGTTCAGTGGCATGATGAGTTCCTTCTGGTCCCTCTCGTTGAATGCATTGCGGGCGTGAGGCGACGCCCGCGTTCGCGCGGCGGCAATCGACGCGGCAGCCTTATATCGCTTCGATACCGCGCTCGCCAGTCCGCACGCGAATAGCGTCCTCGACGGTGGTGATGAAGATTTTACCGTCGCCGATGCGCCCGGTTCGCGCTGCCTGCTGGATGGCCTCGACTGCTTGCTCGACGAGGCCATCCTCCACGACCAGCTCGATTTTCACTTTGGGCAGGAAGTCCACCACGTACTCAGCTCCTCGGTAGAGTTCCGTATGTCCCTTCTGCCGCCCAAAGCCCTTTGCCTCCAGAACGGTGATCCCTTGCAGCCCCAGTTCGTGGAGAGCTTCCTTCACGTCGTCAAGCTTGAACGGCTTGATGATCGCCTCGATTTTTTTCATCAGATGCTGCCTCTTCACTATCGTCGAGCCGAGCCGGTGTCGATCACTCGGCGCCCCGAAAGATCGCTGTCGACGCTTGTTGCCGCAGGCTTACGAGCCGAGCGAGAAGCACGGCTCGTGCCAAAAGAGTGACAGGTTAATTTTCCGCCGCTGCGGCGGCGGATTGCCCGCCACGCACCGCAGGGCTTGCTGTTGACCCAGGCACTGGATTGATCAAAATGACGGCATATGAGTTTATTATGGGCAAACGCGCCATTTCCGCTGATTGCAACACTTGACACCTGCCCCTTTCCGCCGCCTGTTGCCGTATCGCCGATCCTTGGCGGCAGATTTTCCCCGGGCCTTCCGTCAATGCAACAATGAAACCGGCCAACGCCTCCCTCGCCCGATGGGGCACCACCATCTTCACCACGATGAGCGCGCTTTCGGTTCAGCACGGCGCGATCAACCTGGGACAGGGGTTTCCGGACGAGGAGGGACCGGAGTCGATCAGGCGACGCGCTGCCCAGGCGGTTCTGCACGGTTCGAACCAGTACCCCCCGATGCGCGGGGTTGCCGAGCTGCGGCAAGCGATTGCCGAGCATGATCACCGCTGTTACGGCCTCGAGCTGGACCCCGACAGCGAGGTGCTGGTCACCTCCGGCGCGACCGAAGCACTGGCGTGTGCCTTTTTCGGCCTCCTGGAGCCCGGTGATGAAGCGGTCCTGATCGAGCCGCTTTACGATTCCTATCTGCCGATTATCGAACGGGCGGGCGGTTCGGCGAAATCCGTCCGCCTGGAACCGCCGGAGTGGAGTCTGCCGCGGGAAGCGCTGGAAGCGGCGTTCTCGCCGAGAACAAAGCTCCTGGTGCTGAATTCGCCGCAGAATCCCATCGGCAAGGTCTACGATGCGGACGAACTGGCTTTCCTCGCCCGTCTCCTGGAGGAGCATGACGCTTACGCCGTCTGCGACGAGGTCTACGAGCATCTCGTCTTCGATGGTGGGCGGCACCAGCCGTTGATTACGATGGCGAACATGCGCCAGCGCTGCCTGCGGATTGGCTCGGCGGGAAAGAGTTTTTCGGCGACCGGGTGGAAGGTTGGCTGGGCGTGCGGAGCGCCACCGCTGGTCGATGCTGTTGCGAAAGCGCATCAGTTCCTCACCTTCACCACGCCGCCCAACCTGCAGGTTGCCGTCGCGGAGGGCCTCAGGGAAGGCGGCGCCGGCTGGTTCGCCCGCCTGGCTGCCAGTCAAAGCAGCAAGCGCGACCGGCTGGCCGCCGGCCTCGAAGCTGCCGGTTTGCGCCCCTTGCCCTGCGGCGGAACCTTCTTTCTCATCGCGAGTTATTCAGGCTTCGATTTCGCCGGCGATGATGGCGCCTTCTGCAGATATCTGACGACGGAGGTGGGGGTCGGGGCTATACCGTTGTCCGCGTTTTATCGTGGCCATGCTCCGGAAGGATGCGTCCGCTTTTGCTTTTGCAAACGGGATGACGTCCTCGACGAAGCGGTCCTTCGCTTGAGGCGTCGGTTCTCCGGCGGATGAAGGCGGGACGAGAGCAACGCGCATCCGGATCGCGGCCGATCCCGCCATCGAAGTATTGACCGAGCCGCGCGCGCCGCTAAGTTGCGGGCTTCGCAGCATGCGGCTGGGGTGGGTTCAAGCAGACGCTGTTCCGGGCGACTTCCCGATGAGCGGTCAAGAGAAGGAATCGGTCAGACATTATGATGCCGAAACGAATGAACGGGTCGCGCGCGTCCCTCGACCTCGAGTCGGTCCTCAGTGCGTATCGCCGTTGGGCGCCCGCTTATGATGTGGTGTTCGGCGCGATCTTTCAGAATGGCCGCGCGGCCGTCGCTCGCTACGTGAACAGTCTGCCTCTGGCCAGCGTGCTCGAAGTGGGGGTCGGAACGGGGTTGTCTTTGCCGCTCTATTCGGCGGACAAACAGATCACGGGCGTCGATGTTTCATCGGAAATGCTGGACCACGCGCGCAAGCGGGTGGCAGACGAACGTCTGACCAACGTGGTCGCCCTGCATGAGATGGACGGAGAGGATTTGCGCTTTGCCGACGGCAGCTTCGATGTCGTCGTCGCGAGCTATGTCATGTCGGTGGCGCCGCATCCCCAACGCTGCCTTGCCGAGATGGAGCGGGTCTGCGCGCCGGGCGGAACGGTCATCGTCTGCAATCATTTCGTCAACGGCCACAACGGCTTTGTTTCGAGGCGGATGCAGCCGCTGTCGCGCTGGCTTGGCTGGCGTCCCGCGTTCGAACTCGACACCCTTCTGGAGGATAGCCCGCTGAGCATGGAAGCTCAGCAGCCGGTTCCGCCTTTCGGGCTGTTTCAGCTGGTCACATTGCGCAAGCAGTAGTGGGCTGGATCGGGATCATTCCGCGGCTTGCTTGACCGAGTGCCGGCGCGAGCGTATGTCTCGCGGGATCGCTGGCGGGAGTAGCTCAGTTGGCAGAGCACCGGGTTGTGGTCCCGGGTGTCGCGGGTTCGAATCCCGTCTCTCGCCCCATTTCGTCTCACCTGCCGGGCTGCTCGCGAATCCACCGCGCCATTTGACGCCGTAAACACGCATAAAGGCTGATGCTGGTGCCGCGATCGGAGCGGTGGTGGTGAGGCAGGCTGCCGGAGTCCGGGCACTGGATCCGCTGGGGGTTTTCAAGGGCGGGCCAAGCGGTTATTGATGGCACCGGGCGCACTGATCGCGCTGGCGGCGAATTTATCCGCGGCCCGGGAGAACGTGGCTTGAAAATATCCCTGCAACGCCAGGAGCGCCCGGTCATCATCGGCATCGTCGGCGATTCCGGGGCCGGCAAATCGACATTTGCCGCAGGCCTGGTGAACATCCTGGGGCGCGAGCGGACGCTCGCCATCTGCATTGATGACTACCACCGCTACGATCGGGCCCAGCGGGCGCAAAACGGCCTGACCCCCCATGACCCCGCCTGCAATTATCTCGACATTCTGGAGCAGCACATCGACCTGCTGCGGGCCGGGGAGCCGATTCTCAAGCCGGTCTACAATCATGTTGGCGGCGTGCTGGAGCCGCCCGAATACGTGGAGCCGAAGCGCTTCATTATTCTTGAAGGCCTGCATGGATACGCCACACCGCGCCTGCGCGAACATTACGACCTGAAGTTTTACATGGAGCCGCAGGAGGCGCTGCGCCTGCGCTGGAAATTCCAGCGCGATACGGGCCCCGGCGGCTTTGGCTACTCGATCGAACAGGCCATGGCCTTGTTGCCCCGCCTGAACCGGGACAGCGCGCAGTACGTGGCTCCCCAGCGTGACTATGCCGACATGGTGATCAGCTTCTACGCGCCGGACGACAATCCCGATGAGAGTGGGGGCCGCCTCAACGTTCGCCATATCCTGCGGCCGACACTGCCTTACGTCGATCTGGCGCCTCTGCTCGAGGCGGGCGCCGAGGGCGGATTGGTGCTCGAGCTGGCGCGGGACATCGATGGCCGCCCGGCCGACGCGCTGCACGTCTTCGGTGGAATGCCTGAGTTCGAGGCCGACATGCTGCAGCAACAGTTCTGGGAACTGTTGGCGAACGGCCGCAGTGAGCGACCAAACTTCGGCTTTTACCGGGATGCAACGAATGCTCCGCGGCAAAGCATCCCGCTCGCCTTGTCGCAGCTGTTGATTACGCACTACCTTTTGAATGCCGCGGTCGGCGCCCATGCGAACTGAGGACAAACCTGCGATGACTGTCGCGCAAGCCCTTCCCACTCCCTCTCGAACAGCCCACGCCGGGATGGATGCCGATGCGCAACCGGTCGCGAGCTTCGAGGAGATGGTGAACGCCATCCGGTTGCTGTCGGCGGATGCCGTGCAAAAGGCGAAATCGGGCCATCCTGGGCTGCCGATGGGCATGGCAACGGCGGCTGCGGTTTTGTGGACCCGGTTCCTCACCTTCGATCCCACCGCGCCCGAGTGGGAAGACCGCGACAGATTTATCCTGTCGGCCGGCCACGGCTCGATGCTGCTGTACTCGCTGCTGCATCTCACCGGATACGCCGCCATCGGCATCGATGACATCAAGAACTTCCGCCAGCTGGGATCGACCACGCCCGGCCACCCGGAGTACGAGCCGGCGCACGGGATCGAGACGACGACCGGGCCGCTGGCCCAGGGTCTCGGCAATGCCGTGGGCATGGCGCTGGCCGAACGGCTGCGCAACGCCCGCTGGGGCGACGATCTGGTCGATCATTATACGTATTGCATCGTTGGCGACGGCTGTCTGATGGAGGGGCTGAGTCAGGAGGCCATCTCCTTTGCCGGGTTCCACAAGCTCGCGAGGCTGATCGTCCTGTGGGACGACAACCGCATCTCCATCGACGGGCCGACCTCGCTCACGACCGGCGACAACCAGCTTGCGCGTTTCGAAGCCTGCGGCTGGGATGCGCAGGTGGTGGATGGCGACGACGCGGAAGCGGTGGCGCGCGCCATTGCCAAGGCAAGGCTTTCCGACAAGCCGTCGCTGATCGATTGCCGGACCACCATCGGCAAGGGCGCTCCCAAAAAAGCCGGAACGGAGCAGGCTCACGGCGCACCCCTCGGCGATGACGAGGTGGCGGGAGCGCGCCAGGTGCTGGGATGGCCCTATCCGCCGTTCGTGGTTCCGCTCCATATCATGAGTGCGTGGCGGGAGGCAGGCACGCGCGGTCGCCCCGCCCGGGAAGCGTGGGAACGCCGCTTCGCCCGGCTGCCGCGCGACAAGCAGGAGGCGTTCCGGCGCAGCAGCGCCGGCAAGCTGGCGCCGGGGTGGCAGAAACCCCTGAACGCGTTCAAGCAGCAGCTCGCCTCCGACCGTCCGAAATGGGCGACGCGCAAGGCATCCGGGGAAGCGCTCGAAATCCTCACGGCCACCTTTCCCGAGATTATCGGCGGCTCGGCCGATCTCTCCGAGTCGGTCTTCACCAAGACGAAGAGCCTGGAGCCACTGGTCCCCGGCGACTATTCCGGCCGCTACGTCCACTACGGCGTGCGCGAGCATGCGATGGCGTCGATCATGAACGGCATGGCGCTGCACGGCGGCTTCATCCCCTATGGCGGCACCTTCCTGGTCTTCGCCGACTACATGCGCGGCGGCATGCGAATGTCGGCGCTGATGCGCCAGCGGGTGATCTACGTGCTGACCCACGATTCCATCGGCGTCGGCGAAGATGGTCCGACGCATCATCCGGTGGAGACCCTGGCCAGCCTCCGGGTGATGCCGAACATGCTGGTGTTCCGTCCGGCGGACGCCGTGGAGACCTTCGAGAGCTGGCTGATCGCGCTCACCGCCAGCGACATGCCGTCGGCCCTCGTGCTGACCCGTCAGGCGGTGCCGGCCGTCCGCCTGGAACACGAGAGCGTCAACCTCTGCGCGCGCGGTGCCTACGTGCTGCATGAGGCGGACGGCGAGGAACGCGAGGTCACGCTGTTCGCGACCGGCTCGGAGGTGCATGTGGCGGTGCAGGCCCGCGAACGGCTGCAGGCCGACGGCATCCCGACGGCGGTGGTGTCGATGCCCTGCTGGGAGCTGTTCGATATCCAGCCGGAGAAATACCGCCGCGAGGTGCTCGGACCATCGTGGCCGGCGTGCGTGCGCGTCGCCGTCGAGGCCGCGATCTCGCCCGGCTGGGACCGCTACATCGGCGAGAACGGCGTGTTCGTCGGCCTCCAAGGCTTCGGCCTGTCGGCCCCGGCCGAGGTGCTGTTCAAGCACTTCGGCATCACCGCGGATAATGTGGTGGCGCAGGCCAAGGCGGCGCTGACCCGCCGCGCCGACGTCTTCCACCGCCGCGTCCGCCGCATCGGCATGGACGTGGTGGGGTAGCCGGAGCTGACGCCGGGACGTCCTGGCCGGCTGGGAACGCGCTGCCGCCGTTCACGCGAGGCACACAGATCGCAAGCCGGATAAGCATGCAGAGGCCTGCCGCTGCGGCTTGATTCCCAAGAGCGTCGTTTGCGACCTTGCCTCCGCCGGCGCCTTCCGACTCGACGACGAAAGACGACACCGTTCGCTAGGATGCAAGCCCCTTCGGCGAGGCGCGGGTGAGACGGGTGGGCGCCATTCGCGGTCGCCCTCCGGCCCGGTGGCGTCGGTGCGCCGTTTGGCTTGCGCCGCCCTTTCCTGAGCTCTGCCGATACAATGTTTATCTTATCTTCGGGGCCCAATACTTCAGCACGAGGAGGGAAGCTCCAGTGATCAATCTGTCAAGACGGACATTCGTGTCAGGTGCCACTTCCCTGGCAGCTCTAGGGACGATTTTCACCCCCTGGCCAGTCTTTGCGACCGATCGGCCACCGTTGCCAATTCCGGCAGAGCTGAAGGCCAACGCTAAAGGCGAGATCGCCTTGCACGCCCGGCTGGGCCAACAACGGTTCCTGCCGGGGCTGATTACGCCAACCTATGGCATCAACGGTCCCTTTCTCGGCCCCGCCGTGCGCGTGCGGCGCGGTGAAAGTGTCGTTATGAGCGTGTCCAACGGCATCGACAAAGACATCACCATCCATTGGCATGGGCTCAAGATCCCGGGCGATGTCGATGGCAGCCCGTATACCGTCATCCATCCCGGCAAGACGTGGACCCCGACGCTCAGGATCGAACAACCAGCGGCCACGTGCTGGTTTCACCCGCATTTCTATCCGACGACGGCCGAGCAGGTGATCATGGGCTTGTCCGGGCTGTTGGTGATCGACGACGAGGAGTCCGAGGGGCTAGGTCTGCCGTCACGCTGGGGCGTCGATGACATTCCGCTGGTGCTGCAGGACCGGCGCTTCGACCCCGACGGCTCGTTCTTCCACCAGTTCAATCTGGTGGCGATCACCACCGGCTACATTGGCGATACAATGCTGGTCAATGGCGCGCATTATCCCGAGGCAGAGACGGCACGGGGCTGGCTTCGCCTCCGGCTGCTGAACGGCTCGAATGCCCGGAGCTATCGCCTCGCGGTCTCCGATAGCCGCCCGCTGTTCGTTGTCGCAAGTGACGGCGGTCTTCTCGCCGAACCCGTCCAACTGACGGAATTGATGATGTACGCCGGCGAGCGTTACGAGGTGTTGGTAGACGCGCGCGACGGCAAGGCTTTCGACCTGGTGACACGTCCCGTCGACCAGATGGCGATGAACCTGCCGCCGTTCGACGCCGAGTTGCCTCTGGTGACGCTGCGTCCCACCGGAGTGGAAGGCAAAGGCAGACTGCCCGAAACTCTGGTGCGCATGCCGCCATTGGTCGAGGACCTGCCGACGACTCAGACTCTCGTCATCGGGATGCGGCTCGACGACGAGGGGATGAGGATCCTGAAAGAGGCGGGCCTAATGAATTACAACATGTCGAAGAAGGCCGATCCAGACGTGGTCAATGCGCTCAACAGGGTGATTACAGAGGGTCCGGCATTGCCGCTCGACAAGCAACTCAGCGCCAACACGATCAACGGCAAGCCCTTTGAAATGGGCGTAGTGCCATTCTCGGCGCCCCTTAACCAGGACTTGCGATGGGCCATTTCCGAAGGATCAGATCGGATGCTGCATCCGATCCATATCCACGGCTGTCAGTTTCGAATTCTGGCGCTCGACGGCAAGGCCCCGCCGGCGCATATGGCCGGTTGGAAAGACATCGCGCCGGTCGCGAAAGGCGGTAGTTGCGAGATTCAAATCCGCTTCGAGCACCCGGCCCCGGATGCAAGTCCATTCATGGCCCATTGTCACATTCTGGAACACGAGGATTCAGGTATGATGACGAATTTCTCGGTCTCGTGAACCGGTCGTTTCCCCAAACCGGCGTTGTCTCGTCTTCATGTGACGGTACGGCCGGCTGCGCATGTTCAGGCGGCGCCTTCGGGCGAAGGATCAGATCATCAACACTGCCTAGATGGTGGCGAGCGTACCGGTGGCGGCCGCCACTACCGTGTATTGGCGCGGATGCCTCAGTCGTGGGCGCGGACGATCAAGCGGTGCGACGCGGCCGCAGCGTTGGCATGGAAGTGGCAGCATAGCGGCCTCGGCGGCTATCTGGGAATCTTGCAAAATCCCTGCGGCGGGACGTCGAGGGCCGCGTTGAACTTGCTGGACAGGTTCTGGAAGGCGATGAGGCCGGTCAGTTCGACGATCGCGTCATCGTCGAAATATTGGCGCAGGCGGACCATCGTGCCGTCGTCCACCCGCTCAGTCGAATTCGTCATTTTCTCCGCGTAGTCCAGCACGGCCTGCTCCCGATCGTCGAACAGATCGCTCGTCCGCCAGCCGGCGAGCGCTTCCACTTTCTCCGAAGCGACGCTGCGCTTCAGCAGCGTGGCACTGTTGATGTCGATGCAGAAGGCGCAGCCGTTGAGCTGTGAGACCCGCACCGTGACCAGGGCGCGGAGCGCCGGATCGATCGGCGACGATCGCCGGTCGAGCGCGCCGTAGAGCAGCGCCACCGCCGCGAACAGCCACGGCGAGCGCCCCCACAGCAGTGCCGGTTCCAGCACGGCCCCGTACTTGCGCCGCTGATTCCAGAAGAACGGACGAAGGAGCCACGGATACCGGGAGAGTGCTTTCGCCTCGACGCGCATGATTTCGTCTCATTCGGCAGCGGGCCGCGGTCTTCGATATGACCGCCCGTCGGTCTCGTGCAAGGGCTGCCTTCGTTTCCGATGCGGGTTACCGGGATGACCGAATGCGCCTATCATCCGGCGTCATGACCCTGCGCGAACTCCGGTATCTCGTTGCCCTGGCCGATCACGGTCACTTCGGCCGCGCGGCAGCGGTCTGCCATGTCAGCCAGCCGACGCTGAGCACACAGCTCAAGAAGCTGGAGGATGAACTCGGCGTTGTTGTGTTCGAGCGCTCCAACAAGGCGCTCAACACCACGCCCCTCGGCCGAAAGATTGTCGATCAGGCCCGCCGTGTGCTCGCCGAAGTCGATGCGCTGGTCGACCTTTCCCGCGAAAGGACGGCGCCGCTGACCGGAGCCCTGGCACTCGGCGTGATCCCCACGCTTGGCCCCTACCTTCTGCCCTGGCTGATGCCGGTGCTGGGTCGCGACTATCCCGACCTCCGCCTCGTCCTTTACGAAGACCTCACGGACGATCTGCTGGACAGTTTGCTGGCGCATCGGATTGACGCCGCCCTTGTGGCTCTTCCCATCATCGAGCGGAAATTGACGGTTCGCCCCCTGTTTGACGAACCCTTTGTTTTCATTTGCCCACGTGATTCGGCACTTGCCGGATGCAAGGCGGTGACCGACAGCGATTTGCACGGCCAGAAGCTTCTGCTGCTCACCGACGGCCACTGCCTGCGCAACCAGGCTTTGGCGGTCTGCGGTCCCCACGCAGCGGCCGCGGGAGATGATCCCGTCGATTTTCGTGCCACCAGCCTCGAGACCCTCCGGCAGATGGTGGCGGCGGGCATGGGCTGTACGCTGTTGCCGGCGCTTGCCGTCGGCAGGCCCGAGGATCAGCCTTTCGCAATCTGCTCGCTCGCGACGAGTGCCGCGCGCCGCATCGGCCTGGTGTGGCGAGAAACCTATCCCAAGGGCGAGGACATGGAGGTTCTCGCCGCCTTGATTCGCGACCATCTGCCGCCGGAAGTGGACGCCGTCTGAGGGCGCCCGATTGACGCTGTCAATCGCTGCCATTTGAACAATCGATTTCCATGCGTTCTCCGCTTCCCGGATAGTGCTGAAAAGGAGGCTGGCTTGTCCGCTTTCTGCGGTCGTGCCGGCAGGGGGCACCGCTGACGTCTGTCGCTGCGGACAGAGCGTCGTTTCGCCCGTTCGGGTGGTGCCTATGGCCAGACGAGGGGATGAGAAGCAGATGGACGATAAAAAGCTGACCACGAACGCCGGCGTTCCGGTGCCGGATAACCAAAACGTCATGACCGCCGGACCGCGAGGCCCGCAGTTGCTTCAGGACGTCTGGTTTCTGGAGAAGCTTGCGCATTTTGACCGCGAAGTGATCCCGGAACGGCGGATGCACGCCAAGGGCTCGGGTGCCTACGGTACGTTCACCGTGACGCACGACATCACACAGTACACGCGGGCGAAGATCTTCTCTGAGATCGGCAAGAAGACCGAGCTGTTCGCACGGTTTACCACCGTCGCCGGCGAACGCGGAGCGGCCGACGCCGAGCGCGACATCCGCGGCTTCGCGGTCAAGTTCTATACCGACGAAGGCAACTGGGACATGGTCGGGAACAACACGCCCGTGTTCTTCATGCGCGATCCGCTGAAGTTTCCCGACCTGAACCACGCGGTGAAGCGCGATCCGCGCACCAACCTGCGCAGTGCGGCGAACAACTGGGACTTCTGGTCGTCGCTGCCCGAGGCCTTGCATCAGGTCACCATTGTCATGAGCGACCGCGGTATTCCGGCAACCTACCGTCACATGCACGGCTTCGGCAGCCACACCTTCAGCTTCATCAACGCCGCCAATGAGCGTTACTGGGTGAAGTTTCACTTTAAGTCGCACCAAGGCATCAAAAATCTGACAGATGCCGAGTCCGAGGCGATCATCGGCAAGGATCGGGAGAGCCACCAGCGCGACCTGTACGACAGCATCGAGCGCGGCGACTTTCCCAAGTGGACGCTGAAGGTGCAGGTCATGCCGGAAGCCGACGCCGCGAAGGTGCCGTATCATCCCTTCGACCTGACGAAGATCTGGCCGCACAAGGACTATCCGCTGATCGACGTCGGCGTGATGGAACTGAACCGCAATCCGGAGAACTTCTTCGCCGAGGTCGAGCAGTCAGCGTTCAATCCCGCCAACGTGCCGCCGGGGATCGGCTTCTCGCCGGACAAGATGCTGCAGGGCCGGCTGTTCTCCTACGGTGACGCCCAGCGCTACCGGCTCGGTGTCAACCATCACCTGATCCCGGTCAACGCCCCGCGCTGTCCCGTGCACAGCTATCACCGCGACGGTGCAATGCGGGTGGACGGCAACCACGGCAGCAGGCTGGCTTACGAGCCGAACAGCTACGGCGAGTGGCAGGAGCAGCCGGCGTACCGCGAGCCGCCGCTCAGCCTGGAGGGCGCCGCCGATCACTGGAATCACCGCGAGGATCAGGACTATTACTCGCAGCCGCGGGCGCTGTTTCAACTGATGAGCCCGGAGCAGCAACAGGCGCTGTTCGACAACACGGCCCGGTCCCTGGGCGGAGCCCCGAAGGAAATTCAGCTGCGCCATATCGGCAATTGCCTGAGGGCCGATCCGGCCTACGGCAAGGGTGTGGCGGCCGCACTCGGGATTCCGGAGAGCGAACTTCCTGCCTGAGGCTGCCGGTCTTTTCTTTTCGCCACGGTAGAAACTCGTATGATCGCGGCCGCGCGGACAGGATCGGGAGAAAGCCGTGGAGAAAGTGACGCGAGAAGCGGTCCTCCGGTACCATTCGGAGGGCCGCAGCGGCAAGATCGAGGTTGTTCCCTCGAAGCCGAGCCTGACCCAGTACGACCTCAGCCTCGCCTACACGCCGGGAGTCGCCATCCCGGTCCGGGAGATCGCCGAGAATCCCGAACTCGCCTACGAGTACACGACCAAGGGCAACCTGGTCGGCGTCATCAGCAATGGCACCGCCATCCTCGGTCTCGGCAACCTCGGCCCCCAGGCGAGCAAACCGGTGATGGAAGGCAAGGGGCTGCTGTTCAAGCGCTTCGCCGATATCGACGTCTTCGACATTGAGATCGACGCCACCGATCCCGAGGACATCATCCGGATCGTTCGGGCGCTGGCGCCCACCTTCGGCGGCATCAACCTGGAGGACATCAAGGCGCCGGAGTGCTTCACCATCGAGCAGCGTCTGAGTGAACTGGTCGACATCCCCGTGTTTCACGACGACCAGCACGGCACGGCGATCATCGTCGCGGCAGGCCTGCTCAATGCGCTGGACCTCACCGGCCGCAAGATTCAGAACGTCAAGGTTGTGTTCAGTGGCGCCGGAGCCGCCGGCATCGGCTGCGCCGAACTCCTGGTGCGGGCGGGCGTGCCCCGCGAGCACATCTGGCTGTGCGACAAGGACGGGGTCGTCTTCAAGGGCCGCGTCGACAATATGAACCCCTACATGGAGCGGTTTGCGCAAGAGACCGATGCCCGGAAGCTGGGCGAGGCCATCGTCGGCGCCGACGTGTTCATTGGCGTCTCGGCGGCGGGCGTGCTCACCAAGGAGATGGTGCAGAGCATGGCGGCCCGGCCGATCATCTTCGCCATGGCCAACCCCGATCCGGAGATCACCTACGAGGACGCCAAGGCGGCCAGTCCCGACGCGATTATCGCCACCGGCCGCAGCGACTATCCCAACCAAGTCAACAACGTGCTGTGCTTTCCCTTCGTCTTCCGGGGGGCGCTGGACGTGCGGGCGCGGCAGATCACGGATGGCATGAAGCTGGCGGCCGCCCGGGCGCTGGCGGCACTGGCCCGGTCCGACGTGCCGGACTCGGTGCTCAAGGCGTATGGGACGGACAGCCTCCTGTTTGGCCCGGACTACATCATTCCCAAGCCGGTCGATCCCCGGGTGCTGCTCTGGGTGGCGCCGGCGGTGGCGCAGGCGGCCATGGCGGAGGGTGTCGCCCGCAAGCCGGTGGATTCGACCAGCTACCGGGAGCAGCTCGAGGGCCGG
>WBZV01000027.1_pt1 | contig 110887 bp, 105 predicted proteins | sample 5204221 | NCBI WGS metagenome assembly WBZV01 (sample SAMN12344360, study PRJNA552823) | activated sludge metagenome | biome: Activated sludge suspended growth; feature: Nitrification reactor; material: Wastewater; isolation source: activated sludge from nitrification reactor of wastewater... | reverse complement strand
CCTGGCCCTCGGTGCCATCGGTGGCGGTCCGCTGCGCGTCGAAGGCGTCGGCCGCGATTCGATCCAGGGCGACGTCAAGTTCGCCGAAGCGCTGGCCAAAATGGGCGCGCAGATCGACATGGGGCCGAACTGGATGGAAGCGCGCGCACCGGAGTCCGGGCTGGTCGGCGTTGACCTCGACTGCAACCACATCCCCGATGCGGCGATGACGCTGGCCACCGCCGCGCTGTTCGCCAAGGGCACAACAACCTTGCGCAACATCGCCAGCTGGCGGGTCAAGGAAACCGACCGCATCGTCGCCATGGCCACCGAATTGCGCAAGCTGGGTGCCGTGGTCGAGGAAGGCGACGATTTCATCCGTGTCACGCCGGCCGCCCTCAAGCCGGCCGCCATCGATACCTACGACGACCACCGCATCGCCATGTGCTTCTCGCTTGCCGCCTTTGGAACCCCCTTGCGCATCAACGATCCGAAATGCGTCCGCAAGACATTTCCCGAGTATTTTTCGGTCTTCGCGGCGGCCACCCGGGCTGTACCGGTGATCGCCATCGACGGTCCTTCGGCCTCAGGCAAGGGTACCGTAGCGGCGCGGGTGGCGGCAGCCCTGGGCTTCGGCTATCTCGATTCGGGCGCCATCTATCGACTGACCGCCCTGGCTGCCCGCAAGGAAGGTGTGTCCTGGGAGGACGAAGCGGCGGTGGCGGCCCTGGCGGAGCGACTGGACATTGTCTTTTCCGAGGGCAGGATTCTCCTGGCTGGTGTGGAGGTGGGCGAGGCCATCCGCTGCGAGGAAATTTCCGCCGGGGCTTCCCGGGTAGCCGTGCTGCCGGCGGTTCGCGCCGCCCTGCTTTTTCGTCAGCGAGCCTTCTGCCGGGCGCCGGGGTTGGTGGCTGACGGCCGCGACATGGCATCCGTGGTTTTTCCCCAGGCCCGTCTGAAGATTTTCCTGACCGCCAGCCCCGAGGTCCGCGCCCAACGTCGTCACACGCAGTTGCTCGCCGCAGGTGTGGCAGCGGATCTGGCGACTATCGTCGCCGACCTGCGCTCTCGCGATGCCAGGGACAGCGAGCGTTCCGTGGCGCCATTGCGCCAGGAGGAGGGGGCCATGCTCCTCGACACCAGCGACCTCAGCATCGACGCAGCCGTGGCCCGCGTGCTGGACGCCTTTGCCGCTGGGTTGACCCAATAAACGATTGATCGCAAAACGTTTTCCGGGTTATCATCCGCAGCTTTCCACGGCTGCCCGTGGGAACGGGTGTCGGGGGCCTGGAGTCGCCGACCTTCATCAACCAACCGCCGCCCTGCGGCAAGCTCCGAGTCTCTCCCTCAATGGAATCTTTTGCTCAACTTTTTGAAGAATCCCTGGCTCGCCAGGAAATGCGTCAAGGCGAAGTCATCACTGCGGAAGTGGTGCGCGTCGACCAGAACTTCGTGGTGGTCAACGCCGGCCTGAAATCCGAATCCTACGTTCCGGTCGAGGAATTCCTCAACGACCAGGGCGACCTCGAAGTGCAGCCGGGCGAATTCGTCCAGGTCGCCATCGAGATGCTCGAAGACGGCTATGGCGAGACCCGTCTTTCCCGCGATCGCGCCAAGCGCATCGCCGCCTGGAACTTCCTGGAGCAGGCCCTCAACGAAGGCTCCCTGGTTTCCGGCACCATCACCGGCAAGGTCAAGGGCGGTCTGACCGTCATGTCCAACGGCGTGCGCGCCTTCTTGCCCGGTTCGCTGGTGGATATGCGTCCGGTCAAGGACACCACCCCCTACGAAGGCAAGACCCTCGAATTCAAGGTCATCAAGCTTGACAGGAAGCGCAACAACGTCGTGTTGTCCCGCCGCGCCGTGCTTGAAGCCACTGCCGATGCCGATCGCGAAAAGCTGATGGAAAACCTCAAGGAAGGTACCGTCGTCAAGGGCATCGTCAAGAACATCACCGACTACGGCGCATTTGTCGACCTGGGCGGCATCGATGGCCTGTTGCACATCACCGATCTGGCTTGGCGCCGTGTCCGTCACCCGTCGGAAGTGCTGGCCGTGGGCGACGAAGTGACCGCCAAGATTTTGAAGTTCGACGCCGAGAAGAACCGCGTTTCCCTCGGTCTGAAGCAGTTGGGCGAAGATCCCTGGGTGGGCATCGGCCGCCGCTATCCGGCTGGTACGCGCCTCTTCGGCAAGGTCACCAATCTCACCGACTACGGCTCATTCGTTGAAATCGAGCAGGGCATCGAAGGCCTGGTGCACGTTTCCGAAATGGACTGGACCAACAAGAACGTGCATCCCTCCAAGGTCGTTCAGTTGGGTGACGAGGTCGAAGTCATGATCCTTGAGATCGACGAGGATCGTCGCCGCATCTCCCTGGGCATGAAGCAGTGCAAGGCCAATCCCTGGGAAGAGTTCGCTCAGAACCACAAGAAGGGCGACAAGGTGCGTGGGGCCATCAAGTCCATCACCGATTTTGGCATTTTCATCGGTCTGACCGGCAGCATCGACGGTCTCGTGCATTTGTCCGACCTCTCCTGGAGCCAGACTGGCGAGGAAGCCATTCGCAACTTCAAGAAGGGTGACGAAGTCGAGGCCGTGGTTCTGGGCATCGACGTCGAGAAGGAGCGTATTTCCCTCGGTATCAAGCAGATGGAAGGTGACCCGTATACCAACTTCATCGCTACGCACGAGAAGAACAGCATCATTCGCGGTAGCGTGAAATCGGTAGATGCCAAGGGTGCAGTCATCGGTCTGGATGGCGATACCGAGGGCTATCTGCGTGCCTCCGAGTTCTCCCGCGAGCGCATCGAGGATCTTTCCCAGCACCTGAGGGTCGGCGACGAAGTCGAAGCCATGATCATCAACGTGGATCGCAAGTCCCGCGGTATCAACCTCTCCATCAAGGCCAAGGATCAGGCCGAGCAGCATGAAGCTATGCAGAAGCTCGCGTCCGAATCTTCGTCAGCAGCCTCCGGCACCACGAACCTGGGTGCTCTGCTCAAGGCCAAGCTCAACCAGCAGGGCTAATGAAGGCGCAAGGCATGACGAAATCCGAGCTGATCGCCCGGCTGGCGGAGCGCTTTCCCCAGTTGGTCGCCAAGGACGCCGATTTCGCGGTGAAAATGATCCTCGATGCGATGTCCGAAGCTCTGGTGCGCGGTGATCGCATCGAGATTCGCGGATTCGGCAGCTTTGCGCTCAATTACCGTCCGCCCCGGGTTGGTCGAAATCCGAAATCCGGTGAAAAAGTCAGCGTACCCGCCAAGTGGGTTCCCCACTTCAAAGCGGGAAAGGAACTTCGAGAAAGGGTCGATAAGGCCATCTGAAGCGCGGTTCGGTGCAATGTGATAGATTCTGGCGGTGGCTCTGGGCCACCGCCTTTTTTATGCCGAAATGAAAGCGCTGACCTGGGCCCTGCGGCTCGCCATTTTTCTCACGTTGCTCGCCTTCGCGCTCGCCAATACGGAGCCGATAGCGGTGCATTTTCTGGTCGGGCCGGTTTGGCAGGCACCCTTGGTCGTCTTTCTGCTTCTCTTTTTTGCGGCGGGCGCCGTCACGGGAGTGCTTTCTCTGCTAGGCCTCATCTTCCGACAGCGGCGGGAAATCAGCAGGTTGAAGCGAGCCGTTTCGCCGACGCCTCCGGCCGCGCAGTCGAAGCCATGAACGATATCTTCGAGTACTGGCAGCTCCTCCTCATCCCTCTTTTTTTTGGCCTGGGCTGGGCCGCCGCACGGGTCGACATGCGCCAGGTCGTGCATGAATCGCGGGCGCTGCCGCGATCCTATTTTCAGGGGCTCAATTTCCTGCTCAACGAGCAGCCTGACAAAGCGATCGATTCCTTCCTCGAAGTGGCAAAGGTCGATCCCCAGACCGTAGAACTGCACTTCGCCCTCGGCAACCTTTTTCGGCGGCGCGGCGAAACTGAGCGGGCAATCCGCATGCACGAGAACCTCATCGAGCGAGGCGATCTGGACGATAGCTTCCGGCTTCAGGCTCTGCTCGAACTCGGCCAGGACTACCTCAAGGCTGGGCTGCTCGATCGCGCCGAGGAAATCTTCAATCGCCTCGTCGGTACCCCGCGGGACGAAGAGGCCAAACGCAACTTGCTGGAGATTTATCAGGTCGAGAAAGAATGGCAAAAGGCCATAGAAATCGCGCGGGAGCTTCCGGGCGCGGCGTCCCAGAAAGAGCTCGCGGAATACTTTTGTGAACTGGCTGCCGGAGAGATCATGCGCTCCCGGCCCGATGGAGCCCGTACATATCTGGATACCGCCATCCAGCACAATCGCAAGTGCGTTCGGGCGAGTCTGTTGCAAGGCGATCTCCTTGTTCAGGAAGGCCACGCCGGCGAAGCGATCGAGGCCTGGCAGCGCATCGAGCAACAGGATCCAGCCTTCCTTTCCTTGGTGGCGCAGCGACTGCTCGAAGGCTATCGTAGCCTGGATCGTCGGGATGAGGGCATCGCTCTCCTGCGGGGTTACCTCGAGCGATACCCCTCCCTGGACCTCCTCGACGTGGTCTATCAACTAGTCCTCGAGAGCGGGGGCTCGGAGGCCGCATACCGCCTGGTGCGCGATGAACTGCAGCGCAATCCGACACTCCTGGGCCTCGAAAAACTCATGGCTGCCCGCCTGCCGCTGGCCGCGCCCGAGACACGACCTGACCTCGAACTGGCCAAGACTATTGTTCAGGGCTACACCAAGCGGCTTTCCCGCTACAAGTGCGACTGTTGCGGTTTTCGCGCGCGACAGTTCTACTGGCGCTGCCCGGCCTGCGGGGGTTGGGAGACCTACCCGCCGCGTCGCGGCGAGGAATTCGAATTGAGTCCATAGGATATGAAATGCATGCAGCTTCAATGACTCTTCCTTTCCGGTGCCTTCGCGTGGCCAAGCCTCTAATGAGCGCCGCGGAGGATCTACAGTGAGCGTCAGCCTCGAAGAACTCGGGGGATGCCGCCTTCTCGTGGTCGGGGACGTGATGCTCGACCGCTACTGGTTTGGCGAGGTGAGTCGCATTTCGCCGGAAGCGCCGGTACCGGTGGTGAAAATTGAGCGCCTCGACGAGCGCCTCGGGGGAGCGGCGAATGTGGCGCGAAACGCGGCTGCGCTGGGCGGAGCCATCACGCTGCTCTCGGTGGTCGGCGACGACGAGGCTGGGCGGAGTCTTTCCCGCCTGCTTGCTGATGCTGGCATTGACGCAGGACTACAGGTTGACGCGCAGATCGACACCACGGTCAAGTTGCGGGTCATCGGAAGGCAGCAGCAATTGTTGCGCATCGACTTCGAAACCCAGCCTTCGCATGAAGTCCTGCGGACCAAACTGGCGGATTTCGAGCGTCGTGTCGGCGACTGCGACGTCGTGGTCCTTTCCGACTACGGAAAAGGCGGCCTCGCCCACATCGGCGAAATGATCCGCCTGGCGCGCGCAGCCGACAAGCCGGTGCTGGTCGACCCCAAGGGCGACGACTATGCCCGCTATGCCGGGGCAACGATCATTACCCCGAACCGTGCGGAGTTGCGTCAGGTGGTGGGGCGTTGGTCCAGCGAGGACGAACTGGCTGCCAAGGCGCAGACGCTTCGCCGCCGTCTTGGCCTCGAAGCCCTGTTGGTTACGCGCAGCGAAGAGGGCATGACCCTCTTTCGCGCGGATGAAGTGATTCACGAAGCAGCGCAGGCGAGGGAGGTTTATGACGTCTCTGGCGCCGGCGATACGGTGATTGCCACCCTGGCGATGCTGCTTGCCGCCGGTGCGGCCTGGGACGAGGCGGCGCGCATCGCCAATCTGGCCGCCGGCATCGTGGTGGGAAAACTGGGCACGGCGGTGGTCAGCCGCCAAGAACTCCAATCGGTTCTCTGAGGAAATCCTATGTATACCGTCGTGACGGGAGCCGCCGGCTTCATCGGTTCCAACGTGGTCAAGGCACTCAACGAGCGCGGAGTCAATCGCATCATTGCGGTGGACAACCTGACTCGGGCTGACAAGTTTCGCAATCTCGTCGATTGTGAAATCGCCGATTATCTCGACAAGCAGGACTTCATCGAGCGCATTCAGGCCGGCCACTTCGATGGCGAAATCGACGCCATCCTGCACCAGGGCGCCTGTTCGGACACCATGGAGACCGATGGGCGCTACATGATGGAAAACAACTTTCGCTATTCGACCATCCTCCTCGACTGGTCCATCGACCAGGACGTCCAGTTCCTCTATGCCTCCAGCGCGGCCACCTACGGCGGCGGCGGCGTTTTCCGCGAAGAGCGGGAACACGAGGGGCCGCTCAACGTCTATGGCTACTCCAAATTCCTTTTCGACCAGGTGGTCCGGCAGCGGCTCGCGGCCGGTATCTCGTCGCAGGTAGTGGGATTCCGCTACTTCAACGTCTACGGCCCGCGCGAGACCCACAAGGGGCGCATGGCGTCGGTGGCATTCCACCATTTCAACCAGTTTCGCAGCGAGGGCCGCGTAAAACTATTTGAAGGTTCCCACGGCTACGGCAACGGCGAGCAGCGGCGGGATTTCGTGTTTGTCGGCGATGTCGCGCGGGTCAACCTCTTTTTCCTGGATCATCCCGAGAAGCGCGGCATCTTCAATGTCGGCTCGGGGCGTGCCCAGAGTTTCAACGACGTGGCGGTTGCCACCGTCAACGGTTGTCGGCGCCTGGCAGGCGCGGACCCCCTGAATCTGGAAGAAATCCTGCGGCAGGGTTTGCTGGAGTATCAGGCTTTTCCGGAAGCTCTCAAGGGCAAGTACCAGGCCTTCACCCAGGCGGATCTGTCCCGCCTGCGCGCCGCTGGCTACGGTGAAGCCATGGCGACAGTCGAAGAAGGGGTCGCGCGTTATGTCGAATGGCTGGGTGCCCATGTATAAAACCCTGGAGGACAGCGTCGGCAACACCCCCCTGGTGCGGCTCGTCCGCCTGCCCGGGGAGGAGGTCGTCCGCCGACGCAGCATCGTGCTCGCCAAACTCGAAGGGAACAATCCCGCGGGTTCCGTCAAGGACAGGCCAGCGCTCTCTATGATTCGTCGCGCCGAGCAGCGGGGCGACATTCGTCCCGGCGATACCCTGATCGAGGCGACATCCGGTAATACCGGGATCGCACTCGCTATGGCGGCGGCGATGAAGGGATACCGGATGCTGCTCGTCATGCCGGAAAATCAGAGTCTGGAACGGCGCCAGACCATGCGCGCCTTTGGGGCGGAATTGGTCCTTACCCCGCGGGACGGGGGGATGGAACTGGCCCGAGATGTGGCAGAAAAAATGCGCGATGAGGGTAAAGGCGTCATCCTTGACCAGTTCGCCAACCCGGACAACCCGCTTGCCCACTACGAGGGAACCGGTCCTGAAATCTGGCGGGACACCGGAGGGCAGGTGACGCACTTTGTCTCAAGCATGGGGACGACCGGTACCATCATGGGAACCTCGCGCTACCTCAAGGAAATGAATCCATCCGTTTGCATCGTGGGGTGCCAGCCGGAAGAGGGGAGCCAGATCCCCGGCATTCGCAAATGGCCACAGGCCTATTTGCCGAAGATTTTTGATCGCAGCAGGGTCGACCGGGTCGAGAACGTCAGTCAGGCCGATGCTGAAGCCATGACGCGTCGTCTTGCCCGCGACGAGGGCATCTTCGCCGGAATTTCTTCAGGCGGGGCGGTTGCCGTCGCACTGCGCCTGGCCGCGAGCCTAGATGATGCTGTGATTGTCACGGTGATTTGCGACCGTGGTGACCGTTATCTTTCGACTGGCGTCTTTCCCGCGTAATGCACGCTCCCATACTCGTCTTCGACATCGAAACGATTCCCGACATCGACGGACTGCGTCGCCTACACGACCTCGCTCCCGAATTGTCGGACGACGAAGTGGCAGAACTCGCGTTCCAGCAGCGGCGTGCCCGTACGGGCAATGATTTCCTGCCGTTGCACCTGCAGCGCGTGGTGACCATTTCATGTCTTTTGCGTGCCGGGGAAACGTTTTGTGTCTGGTCGCTTTCCGAGCCGCGCCAGGGCGAAGGGGAAATCATTCAACGATTCTTTGACGGGATCGAGAAATTCACTCCCCAACTGGTTTCTTGGAATGGCGGCGGCTTTGATCTGCCGGTTCTGCACTATCGGGGGCTGTTGCACGGGGTTGCTGCGCCGCGTTACTGGGATTTGGGCGACGGCAGCTACGCCGACAGCAGAGAATTCAAGTGGAACAATTACATTGGTCGCTATCACACCCGCCACCTCGACCTCATGGATCTCCTGGCTCTCTACCAGCCGCGCGCCAACGCCCCGCTCGACGAACTCGCCAAACTGATGGGCTTTCCCGGCAAACTGGGCATGGATGGCGGTCGCGTCTGGGAAGCCTGGCAGGAAGGACGTCAGGCGGAAATTCGTGACTACTGCGAGACCGATGTGGTCAATACCTATCTGGTCTACAATCGCTTCCGCCGCCTGCGCGGCGAGTTGACCGCCAACGAGGAAGCTGCTGAACTCGACCATGTGAAGCAGCAGTTGGACATTGTTGACGCTCATCACTGGCGGGAATTTCTTGCCCAATTCTCTTGAAGCGCGGGAACCTGCATTTGCTTGCTGCCCATTCCGAGGCGCAATCCTATGTGATGACCCTCGTGGTGTCGCTTGCAAAGTAAACGCCCGCGGCTTCTTCGGCGTGATGTGGTTTTCGCCGGAATGATTCCCCCTTGTTGACTCTTCCGGACCCACCGGTATAATGCGCGGCTCCTCAGGCGCATAGCTCAGTTGGTTAGAGCACCACCTTGACATGGTGGGGGTCGGTGGTTCGAATCCACTTGCGCCTACCAAATTCCTCGACGGAGCGACGCGATGACTTTCCGAACTCGTACCCACGCTGTTCTGAAACCCTGAACGAGTCAGCTTTCGTTGAACAAAAAAGTGCGGCTCGCCCGCACTTTTTTTTTGCCCGAGGCCCGGAAAATGCCCGACGTCAAATTGCCCGATGGTTCCATCCGTTCCTACCCCATCTCCCTGACGGTGGCCGAAGTCGCGGCCAGCATAGGAACTGGCCTGGCCAAGGCCGCCCTCGCCGGCAAGGTGGATGGCAAACTGGTCGACACCGCCTTCCTCATCGACCGTGACGTCGATTTGGCCATCGTCACTGATCGCGATGCGGAGGGCGTAGAAATCATCCGCCATTCGACGGCCCACCTCTTGGCCTACGCCGTGAAGGAGCTGTTTCCGGACGCCCAGGTCACCATCGGTCCAGTCATCGAGAATGGCTTTTACTATGACTTTGCCTACAAACGCCCCTTCACGCCCGAAGATCTGGAGGCCATCGAGAAGCGCATGGCAGAACTGGCCAGGAAAGATATTCCGGTCCGGCGCGAGGTCTGGGCGCGGGACGAGGCGGTCAATTTCTTCCTCGGCCAGGGTGAAAAATACAAAGCGGAATTGATCGGAGCCATCCCGGCCGGCGAGCAGGTTTCCCTTTACCGGGAAGGCGATTTCATCGACCTTTGCCGCGGACCCCACGTGCCTACCACGGCCAAGCTCAAAGTCTTCAAACTGATGAAGGTGGCCGGCGCCTACTGGCGGGGCGATTCCAGGAACGAGATGCTGCAGCGCATCTACGGCACCGCCTGGGCCAAGAAGGAAGACCTCGAAGCCTATCTGCACATGCTGGAAGAGGCAGAAAAGCGGGACCATCGCCGTCTGGGCAAGCAGTTCGACCTCTTCCACATGCAGGACGAGGCGCCGGGTCTCGTCTTCTGGCACCCCAAGGGCTGGGCCATCTGGCAGGAAATCGAGCAATACATGCGGGCTGTGTATCGCAACAACGGTTATCAGGAAGTGCGCTGCCCGCAGATTCTCGACAAGAGCCTGTGGGAAAAGTCGGGCCACTGGGAACACTACAAGGACAACATGTTCACCACGGCCTCGGAGAACCGCGACTACGCGGTGAAGCCGATGAACTGTCCGGGCCATGTGCAGGTCTTCAACTCTGACCTGCGTTCCTACCGCGAACTGCCCCTGCGCTACGGAGAATTCGGCTCCTGTCACCGCAACGAGCCGGCCGGTGCCCTGCACGGCCTCATGCGGGTGCGCGGCTTCGTCCAGGACGACGGCCACATCTTCTGTACCGAAGACCAGATCGAAGCCGAAGTGACGGCCTTCAACGCGCTAGTGAAGACGGTCTATGCCGATTTCGGTTTCCACGACGTGGCCGTCAAGCTCGCGCTGCGCCCGGTCAGCCGGGTGGGGGCCGACGAAGTCTGGGACAAGGCCGAGGAAGCCCTGCGCCAGGGTCTGCGCGCCTCTGGGCTGGAATGGACGGAACTGCCGGGGGAGGGCGCCTTCTACGGCCCGAAGATCGAATTCCATATCAGGGATGCCATCGGCCGCTCCTGGCAGTGCGGCACCATGCAGGTGGATTTTTCCATGCCCGGCCGTCTGGGGGCGGAGTATGTTGCGGGCGACGACACCCGGCGTCCGCCGGTGATGTTGCATCGGGCCATCCTGGGTTCCCTGGAGCGCTTCATCGGCATCCTCATAGAGAACTATTCCGGGGCACTGCCGCTGTGGCTGGCGCCGGTGCAAGCAGTCGTCCTCAATATCTCGGAGAAGCAGACGGATTACGCCGCTGGTGTTGCGCAGAAGCTGCACCAGTCTGGCTTCCGGGCCGAGGCCGATTTGCGCAACGAGAAAATTACCTATAAAATTCGCGAACATAGCTTGAACCGGCTGCCTTACCAACTCGTCGTTGGCGACAAGGAAAAGGAAGCCGGAATGGTGGCCGTGCGTACCCGCGGCGGTCAGGATCTGGGGCAGATGCCCGTTGATGACCTGATCGAGCGACTTCGGAGGGAAGTCGCGGCGCGAAGTGGCACGGCTTAGTTTTTGTCGTTTTCAGGAGTTTGACCATCGCTCAGAACAAGGCGAATCGCCTCAACGAAGAAATCACGGTGCCGGAAATCCGTCTCATTGGGGAAGAGGGCGAACAAGTTGGCGTAGTTAGCATCAGAACCGCCCTGCAAATGGCGGAGGAAGCGGAACTCGATCTGGTCGAGATCGCTCCCCTGGCGAAGCCGCCGGTCTGTCGCATCATGGACTATGGCAAGTTCAAGTACCAGGAAGCCAAGAAGGCCCACGAGGCGAAACTCAAGCAGAAGCAGGTTCAGGTCAAGGAAGTCAAACTGCGGCCCGGAACCGACGAAAACGATTACCAGATCAAGCTCAGGAACATGACGCGCTTCCTGGAGGACGGTGACAAGGTGAAGGTGACCTTGCGTTTCCGGGGCCGTGAAATGGCGCATCAAGAATTTGGCATGCGCCAGCTGGAGCGGATCAAGGCGGATCTCGATGCCCTCGGGCAGGTCGAGCAGATGCCGAAGATGGAAGGCCGGCAGATGATCATGATCATCGCCCCGGCCAAGAAGGTTGTCGCAACAAAGTAGTTCGCAGTACCCATAAGTGCCTACGGGTAGTCGAAGCGTTCCCGCCGGGAACCACCTGACGGCATGTCATTAAGGAGCAGAAAATGCCCAAGATGAAGACCAAGAGCAGCGCCAAGAAGCGCTTCTCGATCCGCGCCGGTGGCAGCATCAAGCGCGGCCAGGCGTTCAAGCGCCACATCCTCACCAAGAAGACCACCAAGAACAAGCGTCACCTGCGCGGTGCCGTTGGTGTTCACGAGCGCGACGCAGCTTCCGTCCGCGCCATGATGCCCTACGCGTAAGGAGAGAGAAGATGCCCCGAGTCAAACGTGGTGTAACGGCGCGCGCGCGCCACAAGAAGGTTCTCGACCAGGCCAAGGGTTACCGCGGTCGTCGCAAGAACGTCTATCGTATCGCCAAGCAGGCGGTGATGAAGGCCGGTCAGTACCAGTACCGGGACCGTCGGCAAAGGAAGCGTCAGTTCCGCGCCCTGTGGATCGCCCGTATCAACGCGGCTTCCCGCGAGCTGGGCCTGAAGTACAGCACCTTCATGAATGGTCTGAAGAAGGCCAACATCGAAGTGGACCGCAAGGTTCTGGCCGATCTGGCCGTGTTCGACAAGCCCGCCTTTGCGGCCTTGGCCAATCAAGCCAAAGCCCAACTCGGCGCCTGAGTTGAACTGAAGCAGAAAAAGGAGGCGCAAGCCTCCTTTTTTGTTCCAACCGTCGTGTGGTGTTGGACCCCCAGTATGGACAATCTCGATTCAATCGTTAGCGAAGCGCAACAAGCCTTCGCTGCCATTTCCGATCCCGATGCCCTGGAGCAGGCCAAAGCCCGTTACCTGGGTAAGAGCGGCCAGATTACCGAACTCCTGAAGGGCCTCGGCAAGCTGCCGCCCGAAGAGAAGAAAGGCGCAGGCGCCGCCATCAACCGGGCCAAGGCGGCCGTCGAGGCGGCCCTTACTTCCCGCCGCGAGAGCATCCGCAAGGCCGCCCTGGAGGCGCGCCTGGCGGAGGAAGCCCTGGATGTCACCCTGCCGGGGCGTGCCGAGGTTCGTGGTGGCCTGCATCCGGTAACCCGCACCCTGGAACGCATCGAGGCCCTGTTCCGTTCCATAGGCTTTGAGGTCGCCGACGGCCCCGAAATCGAGTCCGATTTCCATAACTTCACCGCATTGAACACCCCGGAGGATCACCCGGCTCGTTCCATGCACGATACGTTTTACCTACTGGACGAGGCTGGCCAGGTGGCGGACGGTATCCTGCTGCGCACCCACACCAGTCCCATCCAGGCCCGCTACATGCAGGCACACGTCGCCAAGTACGGCCATCTGGAACACATGCCGGAAATTCGAATCATCGCGCCGGGCCGGGTCTATCGCGTCGATTCCGACGCCACCCACTCGCCCATGTTCCATCAAGTAGAAGGGCTGTGGATCGGCGAGGGCGTTTCCTTCGCCGACCTGAAGGGGGTGGTGGCCGACTTCCTGCGCCGCTTCTTCGAGAGCGACGAACTCAAGGTCCGCTTCCGGCCCTCCTTCTTCCCCTTCACCGAGCCTTCCGCAGAAATCGACGTCGCCTTCATGAGCGGCGCCCTGGAGGGCCGCTGGCTGGAGATCGCCGGCTGCGGCATGGTCCATCCCAACGTGCTTCGGATTGCCGGTATCGACCCGGAAAAATATACCGGCTTCGCCTTCGGTTTCGGCCCCGACCGTCTCACCATGCTGCGTTACGGCGTCAATGACCTGCGCCTCTTCTTCGAGGGCGACCTCCGTTTCCTGAGGCAATTCGTATGAAATTCTCCGAATCCTGGTTGCGAACCCTCGTCGATCCGCAACTCTCCAGCGACGAGTTGGCTCATCGGCTCACCATGGCCGGCCTCGAAGTCGAGGAACTGTATCCGGTGGCGCCGCCCTTCGACCGGGTGGTCATCGCCCGCGTCATCGAAGTGGTCAGGCATCCGGACGCCGACCGCCTTAACGTCTGCAAGGTCGATGTGGGCGAGGACGAACTGCTGACCATCGTCTGCGGCGCCCCCAATGTCGCCCCTGGCCTCAAGGTGCCCTGCGCCCTGCCCGGGGCCGTGCTGCCCGGCGATTTCTCCATCAAGACCGCCAGGGTTCGCGGTATCGAGTCTTCGGGCATGCTGTGCTCGGCCAAGGAACTGGGCATCGCAGCGGAGGCGTCCGGCCTGCTCGTCCTACCGGACGACGCGCCCATGGGCCAGTTGGTCCGCAACTACCTGGATCTCGACGACGCGCTCTATACGCTCAAGCTGACGCCCAATCGCGCCGACTGCCTCTCGCTGCTGGGGATCGCTCGGGAGGTGGCCGCCATCACCGGCGCTTCTGCGAAACTCCCCGAGGTACCCGAGGTGCCGGCCACCATCGCCGATACCCGCGCCGTCATCCTTGATGCTCCGGAAGCCTGCCCCCTTTACTGCGGCCGCGTCATCAAGGGCGTCAATGCCAAGGCGCCGACGCCGGAATGGATGAAGCGTCGCCTGGAGCGCAGCGGCATCCGCGCCATTTCTGCCCTCGTGGATGTGACCAACTACGTCATGCTGGAGTTGGGCCAGCCGCTGCACGCCTTCGACAACACCCGGCTCGACGGCGCGGTCCACGCCCGCATGGCGAAGCCCGGCGAGCAACTGCTGCTCCTCAACGAGCAGACCATCGCCATCGACGCCGACGTCCTGATGATTGCCGACGACGTCAAGCCCCTGGCCATGGCTGGCATCATGGGTGGGGAGGAGAGCGGCATCAGCCTGGAGACTGGCGAGCTCTTCCTGGAATCTGCGTTTTTCGCGCCAAAGGCGATTGCCGGCCGAGCGCGACGTTACGGGTTTTCTTCGGACGCTTCCCACCGCTTCGAGCGGGGCGTCGACTTCGCGGGGGCGCGCCGCGCCATCGAGCGGGCGACCCGTCTCATCCTCGACATATGCGGCGGCGCCGCCGGCCCGGTGAGCGAAGCTGCCGCGCCCCTCCCGCGACGGGCGCCGGTGCGCCTGCGCACTGCTCGGGCTGCCCGGGTCATTGGGCTGGCCCTGAATGCGGAGCAGATCGCCCTTCTCTTCGGCGGGCTCGGCCTGCCGTACTCGCGGGACGGAGAGGATTTCCTGGTCACGCCGCCCACCTGGCGCTTCGACCTTGAAATCGAGGAAGACCTCATCGAGGAAATCGCCCGCCTGCGCGGTTATGACAATATTCCCACCCCGGCACCCCGCGCAGCGCTGGCCATGTTGCCCGAGACCGAAAAATCCCGCTCCGTCGCCGCCCTGCGCCGAATCCTGGTGGACCGTGGCTACCAGGAAGTGGTGAATTACGCCTTTGTCGAGGAAACCTGGGAAGCGGACTTTGCCGCCAACCAGCGGCCGATTCGTCTGGCCAATCCCATCGCGAGTCAGATGGCGGTCATGCGCTCGACACTAGTTAGCGGGCTGGTGTCCAATCTGGTCACCAACCTGCGACGAAAACAGAGCCGCGTTCGCCTTTTCGAGACTGGACGCAGCTTCCACCGCGACGCTCCGGGCGGCCCGGTGGCCGGTTATCGCCAGCCCAGGCGACTTGCCGGCCTTGCCTACGGCGGTGCGCTCCCCGAGGGTTGGGGCAGCGGTGGGCGCAAGGTCGATTTCTACGATGTGAAGGGCGACCTGGAGGCCTTGCTGGCCCCTCGCGCCGTCGATTTCGAAAAATGCGCTTCCCCGGCCCTCCACCCGGGACGGGCCGCAAGCATCCAGCGCGATGGCATCGAAATCGGCGTTCTTGGCGAATTGCACCCTGAATGGATCCAGAAATACGATCTGCCGTTGCCCCCGGTGGTTTTCGAACTGGATCTCGACGCGCTGCTGAGCGCACAGGTTCCAGCTTATGTCGAGGTCTCCAGGTTTCCGGCAGTGGTGCGCGATCTGGCCGTCGTCGTCGACCAAAGCCTCTCATTAAAGACCCTCATCGATGGCCTGAAGGGCTGTCTGCCCGCGGTCGTTCAGGACATTCAACTGTTCGATGTCTATGCCGGGAAGGGGATACCGGAAAACAAAAAAAGTCTTGCGTTCCGTATAGTTATGCAAGATACTCAACGCACTTTGCAAGATTCTGACGCTGATGCGGCCATGCAGCAATTGGCGGCTTTTCTGGAGCGGGAATACGCCGCCCGCCTTCGCGCCTGACGGAAAAAAACAATGACGCTGACCAAAGCTGAACTGGCCGACCTTCTGTTCGAAAAAGTTGGGTTAAACAAGCGCGAAGCCAAAGACATGGTGGAAGCTTTTTTCGAGGAGATCCGCAACGCCCTGGAAACCGGAGACGGCGTCAAGCTGTCTGGCTTCGGCAATTTCCAGTTGCGCGACAAACCCCAGCGGCCCGGGCGTAATCCTAAGACCGGACAGGAGATTCCCATCACAGCCCGGCGCGTGGTCACTTTCCACGCCAGCCAGAAGCTGAAGGGCGACGTGGAGCTGGCTTGCGATGGAAGCGCGGCCTAAGCACGGCGGTGGCGAGGAACTGCCGCCGATTCCAGCCAAACGCTACTTCACCATCGGCGAAGTGAGCGATCTCTGCGGAGTCAAACCCCACGTGCTGCGCTACTGGGAGCAGGAGTTCACCCAGTTGAAGCCGGTCAAGCGGCGAGGCAATCGTCGCTACTATCAGCATCATGAAGTCCTGCTCGTTCGCCGTATCCGGGAACTGTTGTACAACCAAGGATTTACGATAAGCGGCGCGCGCAATCGCCTTGATGACCTGGGGCCTGAAGACGCACCGAGTGCGTCGCCCGAATCTCCCACTGCCGGGGTCGGCCTGAGGGGCGAAATTCTCGCAGTGATCAAGCTTCTGAGTCTTTGACTCCGGCACTGATGTCGGTATAATGCGCGGCTCGTCGGGGCGTAGCGCAGCCTGGTAGCGCACTTGCATGGGGTGCAAGGGGTCGCGAGTTCGAATCCCGCCGCCCCGACCACAGAACTAGGGGGGCCAGCAGAGATGCTGGCCCCTTTTTTCTTTTTCGGCCCACTCTGAGGGAGAGGCATCATGAGCGGATTCGAGAATTACCGAGATAGCACGCGAGCCTTGGAACTTGAGATCGAGCGCCGCGGAATCATTCTCGGCATAGACTGGAGCGACGAAGTTCAGGTGCGGGCGTTGGCCAGGGAGGCATTGCAACGCGCCAAAGAAGACGCAAAGCTCGTTGCCTCCAGCGAGATACCCGACCCGCTCCTAATGGCGCGCGTCGATCTATTCGGGCTCGCTGGCATTATGCTCAAGACGCTCAGGGAAAGCGCCGAAGAGGGTATCCTCAGCCACGGTGGTCCGGCTTGGCGAGCTTTTGCGAAAGCGCTCTGGAGCGAGGCGCGCGTCCTCGGAAAGCTGCAGCAAGAGTAACGGTAAAGGCATGACCACCCGCTTCCGCAACTCTGCGGAGCACGCCGCCGATTAGCGGACGCTCGGTGGCGGCGGGGGAGGGTTGCCGGGCGGGGGCGGTGGCGGAGTGAGCGTCGCCGAGGGGGGTGCGGCGCTGCTGCTCGCCGCTGGCACGGCAAGTCCGGCCGGGGTCGGAACGCGATGCCCCTTCGCGTACATGCACTGGACGAAGGCGTTGTCGTATTGCCGTTGAATGGCGTAGGAAGAGCGGTAGCCCCCCTCTGCGCCCATCATGGAGCCGATGAGCAAGCCTGAACCCGCGCCGACGCCCGCGCCGCCGCGACCGCCGATGGCGGCGCCAGCCAATGCGCCGATGGCTGTTCCGATCGCCGCGTTGCGGACAGTGGTCTCATTCGCCGCATCTTCAGCGGTCTTTCCGCCTACTTGCTGGTAGGCGTACTGGCGGCAATCCATGTCATCAAGTCGGAACTGATCGAAATTCTTGCCGGTTCCCGGAAGAACCAGGATGCTGGGGCCCGAGGGCAGGGAGGCGCAGGCACCCAGCAGGAGCACAGCGCTCGCGGCGAGCGGGAGGGAGCGAGGTTTCATCGGAGATCAACGTGTCGGAGTCGGGGCGACGGCGACCCAGCCCGTAGGGCATTCCCTGACATAAGGATAGTAGCCGCGCGAAGGCTCGCAGTAGTACCAGTTTGCGGCGGGAGCAGGAGCGACGACCGGCGTCTGCTCGACGTAGACCGGCGGGGGCGAAGCCGGCAGGACCACGACTCTGGGTGGGTAATACGCGTACGGCGGCGGATAATACGCATAGGGTGGAGGGTAGATCCAAGGAGTTCCGACGTAGACGCCGAAATGGCTGCGGTGGCGGTGATCGGCCCAGGCGACCTGGGCGACCAGGCTGCAGGCGATAAAAAGGGTGGCGTGAAAGGCTTTCATGGGAATCTCCGGCAGTTCAGCACCATAACAAACCTGGCATCGCGACGCTGTAGCAAGTTGTTACGACGCCGCTCACCATCGGTCAACGGATCAGGAGCGGAGCGGATGACAGTGCTAGAATGGCGGCCACGAGAGGCATTCGGGGAAATTCGCCTGTATTCCGTCGGTTCGGAAAAGGAATTTGGATTATCCGGAGATAAAAAATAGAATCGCTCTCTCATTCACGAGGAGGAAATCATGGATCTTTCGAAATTGTCCATCAAGGAATTGCAGAATCTGTTGCATAAAATTCCTGCAGAATTGAAAAAGCGCGACGCCAAGGACAAAAACCGGGTGCTGGACGAAGTGAAAGCCCTCGCGAAATCAAGAGGGTATTCATTGGACGATCTCATCGACGGTGCCCCCAGGAAAACCCGTGCGGGCGGGGTGGTGCCCCAGAAATTCCGTCACCCAGAGAATGCCGATCTGCAATGGACCGGGCGTGGACGCAAGCCGAAATGGGTCGAATCCTGGCTGAATGGCGGTGGGAATCTCGACGCCTTGCGTATTTGAGCAGGAATTGAATGCGCATTCTGGTCAGCAATGACGACGGTTATTTCGCCCCGGGGATCAACTCCCTGGTCGCCGCGCTGGAGCCAATAGCTGAAGTTGTGGTCGTGGCGCCGGAGCGCAATCGTAGCGGTGCCAGCAACTCCCTTACCCTGGATCGCCCGCTGTCCCTCCGACAGGCGGCCAATGGCTTCTACTACGTCAACGGGACGCCGACCGATTGCGTCCATCTGGCGGTGACCGGGCTTCTCGACCGCATGCCGGACATGATTGTTTCGGGCATCAACCAGGGGGCCAACATGGGCGACGATACCCTGTACTCGGGCACGGTCGCTGCGGCGACCGAGGGCTTTCTCCTGGGGATACCGTCCCTCGCCATCTCCCTCTGCAGTTTCGCAGGGGCGCATTTTTCGGCAGCCGGCCGCGTCGCCCGGGAATTGGTCGAACGGTACTTGCGCGATCCCATCCGCGAACCGCTGCTCCTCAACGTCAACGTGCCCGACCGACCCTACGAGCACTTGAGCGGCATGGAAGTGACCCGCCTGGGCAAGCGCCACAAGGCGGAGCCTGTGGTGCGCATGCAGTCGCCGCGCAACGAGACGGTTTTCTGGGTTGGCGCCGCAGGCGCCGCCCAGGATGCCGGACCGGGAACAGATTTTTATGCCATCGAGCAGGGAGCCGTTTCGGTGACGCCCTTGCAGGTCGACCTGACCCACCTGAATCAGCTGGCCCTGGTGCGCGACTGGATGCGATGAACACCGGACTCAATGGTATCGGTATGACCTCCCAGCGCACCCGGGCGCGCATGATCGAGCGCCTGCGCGAGCAGGGAATTCGCAGCGAGGCGGTTCTTGCAGCCATGGCGGCCGTGCCGCGACACATTTTCGTCGAGGAAGCGCTATCCTCGCGGGCCTACGAGGATACGGCGCTGCCGCTGGGAATGGGGCAGACCATTTCGCAACCCTACATCGTCGCCCGCATGGTCGAAGTGCTACTCAACGGGAGGGCGGGTCTGGGAAAGACTCTGGAGGTAGGCGCGGGCTGCGGCTACCAGGCGGCGGTGCTGGCGCAACTGACCAAGGAGGTCTACGCGATCGAGCGGCTCGCGCCCCTGCTGGAGAAAGCCAAAGCCAACATGCGCCAGTTGCAGCAGTTCAACGTTCGGCTCAAACATGCCGACGGGCAGTTCGGTCTTGCCGAGGCAGCCCCCTTCGACAGCATCGTTGTGGCCGCGGCAAGCCCGCGCATCCCCCAGCCCCTGCTCGAGCAACTCGCGGAAGGGGGGCGCATGATCTTGCCAGTGGGTGGGGGTGAGCAGTATCTTTCTTTCATAGAGCGGACCCCCAAGGGTTTCGTGGAAACCCGGCTCGACGCCGTCCGCTTCGTCCCCTTGCTTTCCGGAGTCCAATGATCCGCCGTCTTTCCCTATTGCTGAGCGTTCCGCTCGCTGCTTGCCTGACTCAGGCACCCGCGCCGAGCGTCGATCGATCTCCCTCTGCACAGGCCAGGTCCGGCGCTGCGCCTGCGGTCCCGGCAGCGACGCCAAGCGGCCCCGGCTGGTATACCGTGAAGCGCGGCGAAACGCTTTATCGCATCGCTCTCGATCACGGTCAGGACTATCGTGATGTTGCTGCCTGGAACAACATCACCAACCCAGCCAGCATCAAGGAAGGGCAGATGCTGCGGGTGGCGCCGCCCGGCGCGCCGGATGGAGGCGCTGCGGTGGCCAAGCCGGTCGGTGCAGGCGCCAGCGTCGAGGCACGACCGCTGGACAAGCCAACCGCGGCGGCCGTGGCTCCGGTTGCTGCGCCGGCTGACGGCGTCCTGCGCGAGCCCCGGGCTGGCAAGGAACCCTACTCGGAGGAAGCCTATGCTCGCCTGAGTGCGGGGGATTCAGGCGCGCGTCCCGCGGAATCTCGAACCGCGGAGACCAAGCCCGCAGAGGTGAAACCTGCCGAAACGCGGACGGAACCCGCGCCGGCCCTCGGTCCCGATGATGTCGCCTGGGCTTGGCCTACGACCGGAAAAGTCCTGGCAGCCTTTAGCGAGACGAACGGCAAGGGGATCGACTTCACCGGCAAGTCCGGCGATCCCGTCCTGGCCGCGGCGGACGGCAAGGTGCTCTACGCCGGTTCGGCCATCAAAGGGTACGGCAATCTGGTCATCATCGGCCACAAGGGCGGTTTCAACTCGGTGTACGCCCACAACCGAAAGATTCTGGTCGAGGAAAAACAGACCGTCGCGCGGGGTCAGAAAATTGCCGAAATGGGCAATAGCGACAGCGATGCGGTCAAACTGCATTTCGAGGTGAGAAAGCAGGGCAAGCCGGTCGATCCGGGGACCTATCTACCGAAGCGATGAGCGAAGAAAACGAAATCTTCGAGGAAGAGGACGATTTCGAGGGCGAACCCGGAGAGGCTCTCCTGGCCGCCGAGCCGGAGGCCGCGACGCCGGAAATCGAGCTCCTGGAAGACGTCACCCAGCTCTATCTCAACGAGATCGGTGCCAAGCCGCTGCTCACTCCCGCCGAAGAGCTCGCGACCACGCGAGCCGTGCGGCAGGGCGACTTTTCCGCCCGCCAGAAGATGATCGAGCACAATTTGCGGCTGGTGGTGAATATCGCCAAACACTACCTGAACCGCGGCATTCCGCTCCTTGACCTCATCGAGGAAGGCAATCTGGGGCTCATTCACGCCCTAGAAAAATTCGATCCCGAGCGGGGATTCCGTTTTTCCACCTACGCCACTTGGTGGATTCGGCAGAGCATCGAACGGGCCATCATGAATCAGTCCCGCACCATCCGCCTCCCGGTGCACGTGGTCAAGGAAATCAACGTCGTCCTGCGCGCCATTCGCCACCTGGAAGCCGCTGAAGCGCGGGAAACCTCGATTGACCGCATCGCCGCTCTCATTGACCGGTCGGTGGACGAAGTTCGGCGCATCCTCTCCCTGAACGAGCACATCGCCTCCCTCGACGCGCCGCTCGAGATCGACCCCAATCACACCGTCGCCGACGTCATCGCAGACGAGGCCAGCGCGGACCCCGAATCCCTGCTCCAGTCCAGCGAACTCGGTGGCTTGGTGGATACCTGGCTGGCGCAGCTGACCGAGCGCCAGCGCCTGGTGATCGAGCGTCGCTACGGGCTCAGGGGAGTCGAAATCGCCACGCTCGACGTCATCGCCTCGGATCTCGGGCTTACCCGCGAGCGCGTGCGGCAGATCCAGATGGAAGGTCTCGACCGGCTGCGCCGCATCATCAAGCGCGGCGGCATCGAGAAGGACAGCCTGCTGTAGCGCGATGCGCCCGGCTCAGGAGCCCGCCAAGCGCCGCGCCTTGATCGCTTCCGCCAGCTGAAAGACCGCCATGGCGTAGAAGCTCGACCGGTTGTAGCGGGTAATCACGTAGAAGTTTTCGAACCCCAGCCAGTATTCGGTTTCCCGGCCGGGGCTGACCAGGTCCACCAGGGTGACCGTCGCTTGCTCGGGAGCATCGGCGGTGATTCCCTTGGCGGCCAGGGCGGCGACCTGATGGCTCGGGCGAATCCCGGCCTCCAGCAGCGCCGGATCCGGCGCTTCGGCGGTCAAGGCGGGGACCGCCACGGGCTGACCGGCGACCCAGCCGTGCTGCTCCAGGAAACGCGCGACGCTCCCGATGGCGTCCGCCGGGCTCCCCGCGAGGTCGACGCGGGAGTCCGCGTCGAAATCCACGCCGTAGCGGCGCTGGCTGCCGGGCATGAACTGCGGGATGCCGATGGCGCCGGCGAAAGAGCCCTTGACGCCGAGGGGGTCGAGACGGTTTTCGCGACACAGCAGGAGAAACTGTTCCAGTTCCGTACGGAAAAATTCGGCGCGCGGGGGATAGTCGAACGCCAGGGTCGCCAGGGCCTCCAGCACCCCGAAGCCCCCCGTATTGCGGCCGTATTCGGTTTCGACGCCGATGATCGCGACGATGATTTCCGGCGGAACGGAAAACTGCTCGGCGGCGCGCGCCAGGAGGTCGCCATGCCGTGCCCAGAAGGCCACGCCTCCATCAATCCGGCGTTCGTTCAGAAAGCGCGGCCGATAACGTTCCCAGGAACGTTGCAGCGGTGAAGCCGGCGGCCGGATCAACTGGATCACTTTGGGATTGCTGTGCAGATGCGCGAAGAGGCGCAGGAGTTCATTGGCGTCGAATCCCTCCCGCTCGGCCAGATCCCGGGCGAAGGCAGTGGCTGCCGGCTGCTCCGCGAAACTTGGGCGGGGTACGGGTCTTGCGGCCTGGACGGGCAGGCTGGCGATGACGAGGAGGGCGGCGGCGATCGATCGTTTCAAGAAAGGCTCCAGAGTGTTCAGGGCAGGGCGGCGAGCGCGGCTCGCAATTCGTTCAATTGGGTGAGCGGGCCGTAGCGCGTCGTGCAATAGGCCAGCGCGAAACGCTCGACCGACGGCGCCAGATGCGGGCGCTCCGCTTCGACGCGGCGGGCGAAGGCCAGGGGGGTCTCCCCGGTGGTCGGCGCCAGGCGCTGCCTGGCAAGGCGGGCCAAACCGCGGCGCCAGAGGCGCAAAGCCGGGTCGCGGGGGGGTCGGGCGGCGACCGCCCACAGCACCAGGAGCAGCAGTCCCACTCCGCAGGCGCCGGCCAGCAGGGCGACCAGGCTTCGCCAATCGGCGTCCGGCAGGCCAAGCCAGGTCAGGAGATCGCGTTGGCGGTCGGGATTGTACCCGAGGACCACCTGGTTCCAAGTGTTGTTGAGGGCTTCCCAGCGATAGCGAATGTCGCGCAACCAGGCAGCGTCTATACGCGGCAGGGCGGGCAGCGGGTCGCCGGCCGGTACCGCCCCGGTGAGGCCCGACTCGATGCGGGCCGGCGCCGCTGCCGCAGTGGGATCGACCCGCACCCAGCCGCGGCCGGGCTGCCAGATTTCGGTCCAGGCGTGGGCATCCGCCTGGCGCACCACCCAGTAGTCATCCACCGGATTGGCCTCGCCGCCCAGATAGCCCCCCACCACGCGGGCCGGAACACCCGCTGCCCGCATTAGAAACGCGAAGGCCGATGCGTAGTGCTCGCAGAAGCCGCGCCGGGTGGAAAAAAGAAAATCATCCACGCCATCCGGCCCAAGAAGGGGGGGCTGAAGGGTATAGACAAAGCCGCCGCGGGCGAACAGATCCAGGGCCCGCGCGAGGACCTCGCCATCGCTGCCTCCCTCCGCGCGCCAGCGTGCGGCCAGGGCGCGAGCGCGGGGATTCCCAGTCGTCGGCAGTTCCAGATTGCGTTGGCGGGTTTCCGGTGATTCTTCCGTATTGAACCGATAGGCGGTTGCGGACTCGACGCGGTAGCGCTGGCGCTGCCGGACCGCCTCGCGGGCGACGAGGGCCAGCTCGGGAGAAAGGATCGCGCCGGGGGGCAATTTCACGGGCGCGTCCAGGGCCAGCAACCAGGCTTGCTGGTGGGGTTCCAGGGTCATCTCGTACGCGACTACCGGGCCTTCGGCACGTACCGTTGGTTCTGGGCCCGCGTGGCGCATACGGTGCCAGACCGCGCCGTCGAAGCGCTCGAGGACCGGTCCCCGCCAGTAGAGCCCGTCGTTATCCGGCACAGGCGAGGCGAAGCGGGCACGGAAGGCGATTTCCGGCGACAGCACCAGATTGGCAATACTTCCGGGCGCGACCTGCTCAGGCAACCCGCTGCGGGCGCTGCGCGCGTCCTGGGGAAGTCCCCAGAGAGGGCCGGAGACGCGGGGAAACAGCAGATAGAGGAGCACCATGAAGGGGGACGCTTGCAACAGAAGCACCCCGGCATGGCGCAGGCAGGCACGCAAGGTACATGTCGGCCCGCCATGCAAGCGCACGAGCGTCGCGGTGGCAACCACCAGGGCGGCCAGGAGCCACAAGCCGGTGGCGATGCTCTGGGAGTAGAAGTAATGGGTGAGCAGCAGGAAAAAGGAGAGTACGACAACCACATGGGCGTCGCGCAGGCGGCGAACTTCCAGCAGTTTGAGCGCCATGAAGAGCACCAGCATGGCAACGCCGGCGTCCCGGCCCAACAAGGTGCGGAACTCGAAAATCAGGGCGGTGCAGGCGGCGATGACGGCAAGCACCATCACCCACCGGCTGGGGGAAGGCAGGCCGCGCCGCCAGAGGGCGGCGGCCGTGGCGAAGGCCGCCGCCGCAAGGAGGATGAGCCAGAGGGGCTGGTGGCTTGCGTGGGGCAGCGTGGCTGCGGCGGCGGTGGCAAGCAGCCAGGGAAAGGCTTCCCGATCAAGCGGTTCGGGGGGAGAGTGGCTCATGGAAAACAGGCCAGCGCCTCGAGGCAGCGGCGACAATGCTCGTCGCCCGCGGAGGCGGAAATCTCCAGCCCGGGCAGCGCGAGGCCGTAGCTCAGTCCGGCGCGGTCGGCGGCGAGCACCCAGCCGGCCAGAATGGACAGACGCCGCTCGCGGTCAGGGACTGCGGCGAGACTTTCCCAATCCAGGCGAAGTTCGGCGCCGGATCCGCCGGAGAACACCTTGACGGGCAGCGCCTGCCCCGCAGGGGAGCGGGCAGCGGCCTTCCAGGCGACATGGCGCAGGGAATCAGCGGGTTGATAGGGGCGGAAGCCGGCAAAATCCTCCTGCCCGGAGCGTCCGTGTCGCTCGCCCGATTCCCGCGGGGCAACGGGTTCAGGAAGTGGAAGATCCACGGGGCGCGGGTAGACCAGGCTGTGCATGGCCGGTCGCGGATAGCTCCAGGCCACGAAAAGACCCAAGGGGAAGCGGCTTTCCAGGCGCACCCGGGGTAGTTCAAGGTGGCCGCGGCGGGGGGCGGCGACCGGCAGATCCACCCGGATCGTGCCGGCGGCCGGCACGGCGCAGCGTATCGCGGGCCCTTTTCCGGCGGCCAGCACGAGAGCCGGGCGGGGCAGGGGGCGGTCATTGGCAAGGTGAAGGGAAAAATGCGCCGTCTCGCCGGCGAAAACCGGCTCGCAGCGTCCCGGCGCGATGCACAGGCCGGCCAGGTTGCGATAGCCATGCACCATGCCGGTGATGCCCAGGCCGGCGAGCAGGAAGACCAGCGCGTGGCCGAGGGCCAGCCCGTAATTGATCGCCCCCAGTAGCATCACCGCCAGAGCGACCGCGTAGAGCAGGCCCGCCCGGGTGGGCAGAATGAAGATGCGGCGTTGGCCGAGCACCAGCGGGGAACTGCCGTCGCTGCGTCCCCAGCGAAAGAGCCAGTCAGCTAGAGTCGCCGCAAGGCGTTTCACGGAATGGGGACCGCTCGCAGCAAGGCCGCGATATCCGTGGGAGAGGCGTGCCCGCTGCCCTGGGCCGAGCGCAGGCGATGGCAGGCCACCGCCGGCAATACCGCCTGGAGATCGTCCGGCAACACCAGCTTGCGCCCGTCCAGCCAGGCCCAGGCGCGTGCCGCCGCGAGCAGGGAGAGTCCCGCTCGCGGGCTCAGACCATGGCACCAGGCAGGATCCCGGCGGGTTGCCTCGATCAAGGCCTGCAAATAGTCGATCAGGGCCGGCGCCACATGAACCGCGGCCACCTCGGCCTGGAAGCGAAGTAGCTCCTGCTGCGCGATCGAGGGGGGCAGGCGGTCGGCGGTTTCCCTGCGCCCGCCGGAGGCGAGGAGGGCTCTTTCCGCCTCGCGGTCGGGGTAGCCCAGTTCGAGACGCATGAGAAAGCGGTCGAGCTGGGATTCCGGCAACGGGAAGGTGCCGATCTGATGGGCGGGATTCTGGGTCGCGATGACAAAAAAGGGTTCCGGGAGCGGCCGGGTCTCGCCGTCGGCGGTCACCTGCCGTTCTTCCATGGCTTCCAGCAGGGCGCTCTGGGTCTTTGGGGTGGCGCGGTTGATTTCGTCCGCCAGGACGACCTGGGCAAAGATCGGGCCGGGCAGAAAACGGAAGCCGGCGTTGTCGCGGTCGTAAAGCGATACGCCGGTGATGTCGGCCGGTAGCAGATCGCTGGTGAACTGGATGCGGGCGAACTCAAGGCCGAGGAGGCGCGCCAACGTGTGGGCCAGGGTCGTCTTGCCGACTCCGGGGATATCCTCGATCAAGAGGTGGCCCCGGGCCAGCAGGCAGGCCACGGCCAGGCGGATTTCCGTTGCCTTGCCGAAGACGACCTGGCTGGCGGCGTCAAGCGCCGGCGCGAGCGGCGACGCCGCGGAGGCAAGAGGAGAGGAGAGGTGGGGCATGGGAGGTCCGACGGAGTGGGGTTGCGGTCAATTCTACTCACATCAAGGCCGGGGGCGGATGCTCGGGGAGCACGGCCCGCGTCGCATCCCGGAAGGCCGCGCTTGGAAGCCAGCCGGCACCGCGCTATCGTGAAAGCCCTGTCTGTGTCGGGAGTTTCCATGTCCGTCGCCGGTGAGCTTGCCGCATCTCGTGCTGCCATTGCCCGTGAGGGTCGGATGGACGAGGCCGTGCGGGTGGCGCAACTGGCCACCGAACTGGCGACGCGTCCCTACGATCACCGAGCGGTGGCCGCTACGGCCGGCGCGCTGGTGCTCGCCGTGCGGGAGGAGCGCCGCAGCGGCAATGGCCTGGACAGCCTGATGCAGGAATTTTCCCTCTCCAGCCAGGAGGGGATTGCCCTCCTGTGCCTGGCGGAAGCGCTCCTGCGCATTCCCGACCCGGCCACCGCCGATCACCTGATTCGCGAGACTCTCGCACGGGGCGACTGGCAGGCCCACCTCGGACACAGTCCCTCGCTTTTCGTCAATGCCGCGGCCTGGGGACTGCTGCTCACCGGCCGTCTGACCGCCACGGCCAGTGCGGCGGGGCTCGGGGGGGCGTTGAGCCGCGCGCTGGCACGGGGTGGCGAGCCGCTTCTGCGCCGCGTTTTCGCCCATGCCGTCGAACTCCTGGGCGAGCGATTCGTCATGGGCGAGGACATCGCCACCGCCTTGAGCCGAAGCAGGGAGGCGGCAGCGCGCGGCTATCGCCACTCCTTCGACATGCTCGGGGAAGCCGCGCTCACCGCGACCGACGCCGCGGGCTACTTCACCGCCTACGCCGCCGCCATCGATGCGGTCGGCAGGACCGCGGCGGGTGCCGGCGTGCGGGCAGGGCCCGGGGTTTCCGTCAAGCTTTCGGCGCTGCATCCGCGCTACCAGCCCAGCCAACGGGACCGCGTCCTGGCCGAATTGCAGCCACGCCTCGCCGCCCTGGCGGCCAATGCGCGTCGATGGAACATCGGGCTTTCCATCGACGCGGAAGAGTGCGAGCGCCTCGAACTCTCCCTCGACCTGCTCGAAACGCTGCTGCACGACCCGCTCCTGGACGGCTGGGACGGCCTCGGCTTTGTCGTCCAGGCCTACCAGAAGCGGGCGCCGGCGGTTGTCGAGCACGTCATCGCCTTGGCACGTTCCCGCGGCCGCAGGCTGCTTCTGCGCCTGGTCAAAGGCGCCTACTGGGACAGCGAAATCAAGCGTGCCCAGAGCGAAGGGCTGGACAGTTATCCCGTTTTTACCCGCAAGACCCATACCGACCTCTGCTATCTGGTGTGCGCCGGCCGTCTGCTGGATGCCGCGGATGTCCTGCTGCCCCAGTTCGCCACCCACAACGCCCATACCGTGGCGGCGGTGGCCCGGATGGCCTCCGAGCGGGGGGTGGCCGAGTACGAGTTCCAGGCCCTGCACGGCATGGGCGAAGCACTCTACGACCGCGTCCTCGCCACGCCGGGGCTGGCGCGGCCGGTGCGCATCTACGCGCCGGTGGGCAGCCATCGCACCTTGCTGCCCTATCTGGTGCGGCGCCTGCTGGAAAATGGCGCCAACACCTCCTTCGTGCATCGCCTCGTGGACGATCGGGTCGCCCTCGACGAACTCGTCGCCGATCCGCTGACGCGTCTGGCTCGGGAGGGGGGCGATGCGCATCCGGCCATTCCCCTGCCGCTGGGGCTCTTTGGCGACTCCCGGGTCAATTCCCGTGGCACGGACCTTTCCGATCCGGAAACCCAGGAGCGCCTGGCGGCGGACATCGCCGCTTCCCGCGCTGCAAGCTGGGACGCCGGCCCTATGCTGGCCCGGGAAGGAGAGGAGGGCGCGCGCGCAAGCGCTGCCGAAGCCGCCATCGTCAATCCGGCGCGCCCTTGGGAAAGCATCGGCCGCGTGCGGGCGGCCAGCGGGGCGGACATCGCATCCGCGCTGGCGGCAGCGCGGGAATATGCCTCCCTCTGGGCCGCCACCCCTGCCTCGCGGAGGGCAGAACTGCTGGAAGGCGCGGCGCTCGCCATCGAGGCCGACCAAGCGGTACTTTTCGCCCTCCTGGTGCGCGAAGCCGGCAAGACCTGGGGCAACGCCCTGGGAGAAATCCGCGAGGCGGTGGATTTCCTGCGTTATTACGCCGCCGGCCTGCGCGCCGGCAAGCGAAGCCTTCCCCTTCGTCCGGCGTTGCCAGTTGCCTGCATCAGCCCATGGAATTTCCCCCTTGCCATCTTTGTCGGCCAGGTGGCGGCCGCCCTGGCGGCGGGCTTCCCGGTCCTCGCCAAGCCGGCGGAGCAGACGCCCGCCGTGGCCGCGCGGGCGGTGACCCTGTTGCGCCGGGCGGGCATTCCGGTCCCGGCCGTGCAATTGCTGCCCGGCGCGGGTGAGACGGTGGGGCGCGCCCTGGTGGAAAGCGACGCGGTGGGCGGCGTGCTGTTCACCGGATCCTCCGCCGTGGCCCGGGAAATCGACGCTGCACTGGCCGCGCGCAGCGGCGCTGCGGAACTGCCCTTTCTGGTCGCCGAGACGGGGGGCATCAACGCCATGGTCGTCGATTCGTCGGCCCTTCCCGAGCAGGTGGTGCGCGACGTTCTCGCCGGCGGCTTCGACAGCGCCGGGCAGCGTTGTTCGGCCCTGCGCCTCCTGTGTCTGCAAGAGGAGATCGCCGAACCCACACTGGCCGCGCTCGATGCCGCCCTGGGCGAATTGCGGTTGGGCGACCCGGCCGATTTCGGCAACGATATTGGCCCCCTCATCGACACCGCCGCCATGGCTGCCGTGGAGACCCATCTGGCGGCCATGGCGGCCGCCGGCCACGGCGTCCGGCGATCCTCCTGGCCTCTTCCGGCCAAAGGCAGCTTCGCGCTTCCGGCCCTGGTGGAAATCGCCGCGCCGCAAGATATTCCCGGCGAAATCTTTGGCCCGGTCGTCCACGTCCTGCGCTTCGAAGCCGGGCGCCTCGATGCGCTCATCGAGGCCATCAACGCGCTCGGTTACGGCCTCACCTTCGCCGTCCACAGCCGCATCGACGAGACCATCGCCCGCCTGGTCGCCGGGGTGCGCGCCGGCAACTGCTACGTCAATCGCAACCCCATCGGGGCCGTGGTGGGCGTGCAACCCTTCGGCGGCGAGGGACTCTCGGGAACCGGGCCGAAAGCGGGCGGCCCGCTGCTGCTCCCAGCCCTCATGAACGATCCCGACCCTGACTGGCAGGGCCTCGGCTTTGCGCCGGCGCCTGAGCTGGCAAACGCCCTCCTGGCGCCACTCTTCGCGCTTGTCGCCTGGGCCGAGGAGGGTGGGGACAGGGAATTCGCCGCCTATTGCCGGCGCCTCGGCGAGCGCTCGCCCCTCGGGCGGGAACTCGCCCTTCCCGGCCCCACGGGGGAAAGCAATCGCCTGCGCTGGGCGCCGCGCGGCAACGCGCTCTGCGCAGGGCCCGCTCAGGCCGATGCCCTGCGCCAACTCGCCGCCTGCCTGGCCACCGGCAACTCGCCCCTCGCGGCGGCCCCGGCCGCTTGGCCCGCGAGCCTGCCCGCCGTCGTTCGCGATGCCATCCGGCCTGGCGATGCAGCGCCCGCCGTGGTGCTGCTCGCGGATGCCGCCGATGCCGGGCCGTGGCGGCGCGCGACCGCTTGCGCCGACGGTCCGCGCATCGCCGTGGTGGGGGTGGGCAGCGATCCCGATGCGGTGCCTCTCTATCGCCTGCTGTGTGAGCGGGTGCTGACCGTCAATACCGCCGCGGCGGGGGGAAACGCCGCACTGATGGGGCTCGCGTCGTGAGGCGTGGCGGCGCAGAGGCGTACCCCGCGGGCCGCGACCGTCGAGGGAACTGATCGGATCACCCATGTGTACCCGCTACATCACACCGGACCAGGCCGCCGTGGAACGCGCCTGGGAAATCGGGCGGCGGAGCGGCCCCGTCTGGGCGGCGGAACTCTTTCCCCGTTCCCTGGGCCCATTTTTGCGGGCGGCCGGTCCCGACGGGCTGGAACTGGTTGTTGGCACCTGGGGACTCATTCCCCCCTGGTCGAAAACCCCGGCCCTCGCCTACGCCACTCAGAATTGCCGCGCCGAGGAAGCGGCGCAAAAGCCGAGTTTTCGCGATGCCTGGCGGCGCGGGCAACGCTGCATCGTCCCCGCCATGAGCTTCGACGAGCCCTGCTGGGAGAGCGGTCGTAACGTGTGGTGGCGATTTCGGCGGGCCGATGGGGCGCCCTGGGGCCTCGCCGGCTTGTGGAACGCCTGGGTCGACCCGACGAGCGGGGAGATCGTCGAAAGCTATACCCTGCTCACCGTCAACGCCGACGCCCATCCGCTCTTTTCCCGCATGCACAAGCCCGACCCCAGGCAGCCGCCAAACGCCCAGGACAAGCGCAGTGTCGTGGCCCTGGAGTCCGGCGACCGCGAGCGCTGGCTCTGCGGCAGCCCTGCCGAAATCGCGCCGCTCCTCCTTCCCCCCGCGCCCGAGCTGGTGGCGGGCGGCCCGCTGCCGGAGAAGCCGAAGGGACGCGGCCGATAGCCGGGCAAATGGAGTGGCGGGGATCCGTGCTCGATTCTCGGGAAAACCTCCCGCTGCCCCGCCGTGCTGGCCGGTCGGCAATCACCGGGCGACGCAGGGTTCATTTCCCCCAGTTCGCCAGGTCCTTGAAAGGCACCGGCGGGTGATCGCGCAGGTAGCGCGCGTTGAGATCCGGGATGGGCACGAGAACCTCCCGGACCAGATAGCTGTATTCCCACTCCTTGCCCTTGCACCAGAGAGCATTGCCCCACCAGACGCCGGACGGCGTGTTGCGGTCGCGCCCGCTCAGCTTGAAGGCGCGTTTGACGGCGAGCACCTCGGCGGTGTCGAGATCGACGATGAGGTACTCGCCGGAGGCGATGGCATGGCGACGGTCGTGGGGTCGCCGGAGTCCGCGCCAGGTGAAGCCATAGCGGGCGCGGCGCTGACTGAATTCCTCGCGGACGACGAGGAAGGGCAGGTAGGCGGGTTGGTTGTCGCGGTCACCCGCTCGGACACCCCGCTCGTAGCGCGGGGGGTTCTCGTTGCGACCACGGGAATAGCGGGTGACTCTGCCTATGGTGGTTGCCGGTTGCTCGAGGAAGGCGTAACGACCTAATGGGGGTTGTACGAGATTGATCGGCGCTTCCCAGCCGAGGGTTCCGCTGTCTGCAGCGCCAATTCCCGTCGGCTCCTCCAATCGATAAGGATCGAAATCGATGGGAGTACCGTAGATCGGCGGCCGCGGCCGCAACTGGAACACCCCCTCCACATTCTCGATGCGCCGGAAGACGTAGTCTCCCGCCTCGGTGCGGCAGAGATGTTCGAAGTACTGTTCGGAGACGTTGGGCTGGCCGGGGATGAGGGCGCGCAGGCGGGCCAGCCAGAAGGCGAAGGGGACGGCCTGGGGAACGCTGTCCGGCAGGCGCAGGCCGTGGGCGTAATCGTAGGCGGCCTTTTCGACGGGGTCGGTGGGGATGTCCCAACCGCGCTCGTCCTCGAAGAGGGCGGGCAGATCGAAGGCCGCATGAAGGAAGAGCGCGGCGGCCATGTACGGCGCGATGCGCTTGAGGATTGTCGGGAAATCGGGGGGCTGCTTAAAGGTGGGCATCGAACTGGCTCTACGCCGGAAAGCCCGGAGGGCAAGCGCCGTGGCTATGCATATGGAGTGACTACCAGTCTAAAGCAACGCCGCCATTCAATCCAGGGCGCATGGGCGCAGGCAGGTGGGATGGCCGCGGGTTGCGTTTGCCGCTGGCGCGGTCCGCGAAACGGAACGCCGGGCCACGAACAAAACGGCACTCCGAAGAGTGCCGCATTGCTTGTCCTGCCTTAATTTCGCCAGATGTTCTGGCGGAGACGAAGGGATTCGAACCCTTGATGCAGGTTTTGCCCGCATGCTCCCTTAGCAGGGGAGTGCCTTCGACCTCTCGGCCACGTCTCCATCCGGAGGAGGGCGGATGATAAAGCCTCGCCGCCCCCCGGTCAAACGACGGGAATGTTACTGGTCCAGCCCGAAGGTGCGGTGCAGGACGCGGACGGCCAGTTCCAGGTACTTTTCGTCGAGGACGACGGAAATCTTGATCTCGGAGGTGGAGATCATCTGGATATTGATGCCGTCGTCGGCCAGGGCCTTGAACATCTGGCTGGCGACGCCCGGGTGGGAGCGCATGCCGACGCCGACGGCGGAGACCTTGCAGATCTTGTTGTCGCCGGTGATTTCCCGGGCGCCCAGCTTTTGCTTGACGCCTTCGAGGATGCCCATGGCTTTCTGGTATTCGCCGCGGTTCACCGTGAAGGAGAGGTCGGTTGAGCCATCGTGGCCGACGTTCTGGATGATCATGTCCACGTCGATGTTGGCGTCGGCGATGGCGCCCAATACTTGATAGGCGATGCCCGGCTTGTCGGGAATGCCGAGGATGGTGAGCTTGGCTTCGTCGCGGTTGAAGGCGATGCCGGAAATGATCGGTTGTTCCATTTGCTTGTCTTCCTCAACAGTGATCAGCGTGCCTTCCCCTTCTTCCTGGAAGCTGGACAGCACGCGCAGTTTGACCTTGTACTTGCCGGCGAACTCGACGGAGCGGATTTGCAGCACTTTCGACCCGAGGCTGGCCATTTCCAGCATTTCCTCGAAGGTGATGGTGTCGAGCTTCTTGGCTTCCGGCACGACGCGGGGATCGGTCGTGTAGACGCCGTCCACGTCGGTGTATATCTGGCATTCGTCGGCGCTGAGGGCCGCCGCCAGGGCGACGCCGGAGGTGTCGGAGCCGCCGCGGCCGAGGGTGGTGACGTTGCCGTCTTCATCGACGCCCTGGAAGCCGGCAACGACGACCACCTTGCCGGCGTCGAGGTCGGCCCGCATGGCGGCTTCGTCGATGGAGAGGATGCGCGCCTTGGTGAAGGTGCTATCGGTGAGCACCTTGACCTGACCGCCGGTGTAGCTTCTGGCCGGGACGCCGATATCCTTCAGGGCCATGGCCAGGAGGCCAATGGTGACCTGCTCGCCGGTGGCGCAGACCTGGTCGAGCTCGCGGGGATCGGGGTGGGCCTGAATTTCCTTGGCCAGGGCGATGAGGCGGTTGGTTTCGCCGCTCATGGCGGAAACCACCACCACCACCTGATGCCCCTGGGCCTGGAACCTGGCCACGCGCTGGGCGACGTTCTTGATGCGCTCGGGGTTGCCCACCGAGGTGCCGCCGTACTTTTGAACAATCAACGCCATGAAAGTATCCGGTTAACGTGGAAGGGGGAAATCGAGGCGCGGATTTTACTCCAGCCTCCGGAAATTGTCGGCCGGGGCCGCCGTTCAGATTTCGGCCAGCACCCGCAGATGGGCGCCGACGCTACGGGCCAGGGAACTCATGACGTAGCCGCCTTCAAGCATCGAGACGATGCGTTTTTCGGCGTGGTGGGCGGCGACTTTCATGAGCTCTCCGGTGCACCAGGCGTAATCCCGTTCCAACAGCTTCAAGCCGCCCATGTCGTCCTCGTAGTGGGCGTCGAAGCCAGCGGAAATGACGATTAGTTGTGGTTTGAATTCATTGAGGCGGGGCAGCCAGACCTGGGCTACCGCATCGCGGAATTCCTCGCCGCCGGCACCGGCCGCGAGGGGCACGTTGCACATGTTGGCTGCTGGCTTGTCGGTCCCGCAGTAGGGGTAGAAGGGGTGCTGGAAAATGCTGCACATGAGGATATGGTCGTCGCCGGCGACGCAGTCTTCCGTGCCGTTGCCGTGATGCACGTCGAAATCGATGATGGCCACGCGCTCCAGGCCGTGGGCGGCGATGGCATGCCGCGCCGCGATGCTGGTATTGGCGAAAAAGCAGAAGCCCATGGCGTTCGCCCTCTCGGCGTGATGACCGGGGGGGCGCACGGCGCAGAAGGCGTTTTCGATTTCGCCCTTCATCAGCAGGTCCACGGCCAGCACGCCGGCGCCGGCGGAGCGCAGGGCCGCCTGCCAGGTATGGGGATTCATCGCCGTGTCGGGGTCGAGGTGAACAATGCCCATTTCCGGCGAGGCGCGCTTCAGGCGTTCCAGGTGGGCAGCCGGATGTACGCGGAGAAGCTGCTCGAAGGTGGCCAGGGGGGCGTCGTAATAGCTGAAGTAGGCGTCGATCCCCTGGGCGATCAGGTGATCGCTGATGGCCGTGAGACGCTGGGGGCATTCGGGGTGGTGGGCGCCCATGTCGTGCAGCAGGCAGTCCCGATGGGTGATGATGGCGGTGGTGGTCACTGATTGGTCTCGCGCGTGGGGGCGTGCTTCGCGGCCCGCCGATCCTCGCCATTATCAATCCATTTGCGCCGGGGCTTCAACTGCGGTGCATGGCCGGAAGCCCCGGCAAATCGACGCATCGCGGGGCATCCCCCGGAGATGCCCGGTGGGAGGGCGATTTGGGATTAGCAGGGCTTTTCGGCTATCATTCGGCTTTCCCGCAGCCTGTCTTTCCATGACCAAATACGTCTTCGTCACGGGCGGTGTCGTGTCCTCTCTGGGCAAAGGCATCGCCGCCGCGTCGCTGGGGGCCATACTGGAATCCCGCGGCATCAAGGTTACCCACCTCAAGCTCGACCCCTACATCAACGTCGACCCCGGCACGATGAGTCCCTTCCAGCACGGAGAGGTCTTCGTCACCGAAGACGGCGCCGAAACCGACCTGGACCTCGGCCACTACGAGCGCTTCACCAGCGCCAAGATGTCCAAGCGCAACAATTTCACCACCGGTCAGGTATACGACTCGGTGTTGAGAAAGGAGCGCCGGGGCGAGTACCTGGGCAAGACGGTGCAGGTCATCCCCCACATCACCGACGAGATCAAGGGCAAGATCAAGGCAGGCGCCGCGGGGGCCGACGTGGCCATCGTCGAAGTCGGTGGCACGGTGGGCGACATCGAGTCCCTGCCGTTCCTGGAAGCCATCCGCCAGATGGGCATCGAGGAAGGCCGCACCAATACCTGCTACATGCACCTCACGCTGCTGCCCTACATCCCCACGGCCGGCGAGCTGAAGACCAAGCCCACCCAGCATTCGGTCAAGGAACTGCGCGAGATCGGCATCCAGCCCGACATCCTGCTCTGCCGCGCCGACCGCTCCATGCCCGCCGAGGAACGCCGCAAGATCGCGCTCTTCTGCAACGTCATGCCGGAAGCCGTCATCGAGTGCCTGGACGCCGATTCCATCTACAAGATCCCCGGCATGCTGCACGAGCAGATGATCGACGAGATCGTCTGCCACAAGCTGGGCATCCTGGCCCGGGCCGCCGACCTCTCGGTGTGGGAGAAGCTGATCTACGCCCAGGAACACCCGGAGCACAAGGTCGACATCGCCTTCGTCGGCAAGTACGTCGACCTGACCGAGTCCTACAAGTCGCTGATCGAGGCCATCAAGCACGCTGGCATTCAGACCCGCAGCGCCATCGAAATCCACTACATCGATTCCGAGAACATCGAGAAGGACGGCATCGGGGCGTTGAAGAAGATGGACGCCATCCTCGTCCCCGGCGGCTTCGGCCGGCGCGGTACCGAGGGCAAGATCGCCGCCATCCGCTACGCCCGCGAGAACAAGGTGCCCTACCTGGGTATCTGCCTGGGCATGCAGCTCGCCACCATCGAATTCGCCCGCAACAAAGCCGGCCTGGAGGGTGCCAACAGCACCGAGTTCGATCCCGATACCCCGCACCCGGTGGTGGCCCTCATCACCGAGTGGCTGGACCGGGAAGGCAAGGTCGAGAAGCGGGATGCTGGTTCCGACCTGGGCGGCACCATGCGCCTCGGCGCCCAGACCTGCCCCATCAAGGCCGGCACCCTGGCCGAGCAGATTTACGGCAAGAAGGTCACCGAGCGCCATCGCCATCGCTATGAAGTGAACAACATCTACGTGCCCAGGCTGGAGGCGGCCGGCATGGTCATCTCCGCCCGCACGCCGACGGAAGACTTGCCGGAGATGATGGAGTTGCCCCAGTCCATGCACCCCTGGTTCGTGGGCGTGCAGTACCATCCGGAATTCACTTCCAACCCCCGCGCCGGGCATCCGCTGTTTACCGCTTATGTGAAGGCGGCGCTGGCCCAGCAGGAAGCTAAGGCGAAGCGATGAAGCTGTGTGGTTTCGAGGCCGGGCTGGACAAGCCCCTGTTCCTGATCGCCGGCCCGTGCACGGCCGAATCCCTGCAACTGTGCCTCGACGTCGCCGGAACCATGAAGGAAATCTGCGGCCGTCTGGGCGTGCCCTACATCTTCAAGGCCTCCTACGACAAGGCTAATCGCAGTTCCGGCACTTCGGTGCGTGGTCTGGGGCTGGACGAGGGGCTGCGCATCTTCGCCGAGGTACAAGCTCAGATCGGCGTGCCGGTGCTGACCGACGTTCATGAAGTGGACCAGATCGCTCCCGTGGCGGCGGTGGTGGACGTGCTGCAGACCCCGGCCTTCCTCTGCCGGCAGACCGATTTCATCCACGCCGTGGCCGCCTGCGGCAAACCGGTCAATATCAAGAAAGGCCAGTTCCTGGCGCCGGGGGACATGAAGAACGTCGTCGCCAAGGCCCGCGAGGTCAATGGTGGTGCCGACAATCTCATGGTCTGCGAGCGGGGTGCTTCCTTCGGCTACAACAACCTGGTTTCCGACATGAGGAGCCTCGCCATCATGCGCGAGACCGGCTGTCCGGTAGTTTTCGACGCCACCCACTCGGTGCAACTACCGGGTGGTCAGGGCACGACTTCCGGCGGCCAGCGGGAGTTCGTCCCCGTGCTGGCCAGGGCGGCCGTGGCGGTAGGTATTTCCGGTCTCTTCATGGAAACCCATCCCTGTCCGGAAAAAGCCTGGTCCGATGGCCCCAACAGTTGGCCGCTGGGACGCCTGGAAAGTCTGCTCAGAACCCTGGTGAGTCTTGACCGCGCGGTCAAGGAAGCGGGGTTCGAGGAAATCCGTTGATGGCATCTTCGATGTTCATCAAAAACTTTAATTTTTAACTACAAGCTATTGAAAAGGAAGAGACATGAGTTCTATCGTTGATGTCGTTGCCCGCGAAATCCTGGATTCCCGCGGCAACCCCACCGTTGAGGCCGACGTGCTGCTGGAATCCGGCGTGATGGGCCGCGCGGCGGTGCCCTCCGGTGCTTCCACCGGCTCCCGCGAGGCCATCGAATTGCGTGACGGCGACGCCGGGCGCTATCTGGGCAAGGGCGTGCTGCAGGCGGTGGAGAACATCAACACCGAGATTTCCGAAGCCATCATCGGGCTGGACGCCCAGGAGCAGGCCTTCATCGACCAGACCATGATCGACCTGGACGGCACCGACAACAAGTCGCGCTTGGGCGCCAACGCCATCCTCGCCGTCTCCATGGCCGTCGCCAAGGCCGCCGCCGAGGAATCCGGCCTGCCGCTCTACCGCTACTTCGGCGGTTCCGGCCCCATGCAGATGCCGGTGCCGATGATGAACATCATCAACGGTGGAGCGCACGCCAACAACAGCCTGGACATCCAGGAATTCATGATCATGCCGGTCAGCCAGACCACCTTCCGTGACGCCCTGCGCTGTGGCGCCGAAATCTTCCACGCGCTCAAGAAGCTGTTGGACAAGAAGGGTCTGCCCACTTCCGTCGGCGACGAAGGCGGTTTCGCTCCCAACCTGGGCAGCCATGCCGAGGCCCTGCAGGTCATCACCCAGGCCATCGAGGTCGCCGGCTACGTGCCCGGCCAGGACGTGCTGCTGGCCCTGGACTGCGCGGCTTCCGAGTTCTACAAGGATGGCCGTTACGTTCTTTCGGGGGAAGGACTGCAACTGACCTCCGCCCAGTTCACCGACTATCTGGCCAATCTGGCCGACCAGTTCCCCATCGTCTCCATCGAAGACGGCATGGCCGAGGGGGATTGGGACGGCTGGAAGCTCCTCACCGAGCGCCTGGGCGCCCAGGTGCAGATCGTCGGCGACGACCTTTTCGTCACCAACACCAAGATCCTGAAGGAAGGTATCCAGAAGGGCATCGCCAACTCCATCCTGATCAAGATCAACCAGATCGGCACTTTGTCCGAAACCTTCGCGGCCATCGAGATGGCCAAGCGGGCGGGCTACACCGCGGTGATCTCCCACCGTTCCGGCGAGACCGAGGATTCCACCATCGCCGACATCGCCGTCGGCCTGAACGCCGGCCAGATCAAGACCGGGTCGCTCTCCCGTTCGGATCGCATCGCCAAGTACAACCAGCTCATCCGCATCGAGGAAGACCTGGGCGACACCGCGTCGTACCCGGGCCGCGAGACCTTCTACAACCTGCGCTGACGCGCAATTGTCGGCGCGGGGCGAGGCACGTGCGCGGAGCGGACGGACTCAGTCTTGACGGGCCAGGCGGAAAGCTCTTGCTTTCCGCCTCCTCACCCGGTGGCGAGCCATGCGCTGGCTGAGTGTCGGCCTTCTGGCCCTGATCGCCCTGCTCCAGTACCCGCTTTGGCTGGGCAAGGGGGGCTGGGTCAAGGTGTGGGAGTACGAGTCCCAGTTGGAACAGCAGAAGGAAGCGACCCGCAAGCTCGAAATCCGTAATGCCGGCCTCGATGCCGAGGTGCGCGACCTCAAGCAGGGCTACGACGCCATCGAGGAGCGCGCCCGCTTCGAACTCGGCATGGTGCGCCAGGACGAGACCTTCGTCCCGATTCCCGAGGGTTCCCCCCGGAAGTGACCCAACAACCGCTGCGGCGGCTGTTCTCCGCCGCTCCGGACGAGGGCGTAGTCGTTTCCTCGACTGCGACGCATCCGCTGGCGGCGATCGGCAGCGCGATGGCAGGCGAAGCCACGCCCGCGAGGCAGTACGCCGGCCAGAAAAAAATCCTTTCGCAATCCCATGTCTTGCCTGTAGTCACGGACGGTGCGCTTCGCTAGAATCCCCGCAGGGAGGCCGTTTTGCAGAGGGCGATCAGACCCGACAGAGAAAGAGCGCGCACAAGGAGAACACGATGCTGCTCAAGGCCGGAGAACAAGCGCCGGGATTCACCCTTCCCGACGCGGACATGGAGTCCATTACCCTGGAGGACTACCGGGGTAAGCGGGTGGTGCTCTTTTTTTATCCCAAGGACGGCACACCCGGCTGCACGCTGGAAGCCACCGATTTTTCCGATCACGAGGGCGATTTCGGCGAGCGCAATTGCGTCCTCTTCGGCATCAGTCGGGACGATTGCCTCAAGCACGCGGAATTTCGCGATCGTGAGGGCATCGGCGTCGCGCTTCTGGCCGATACGGAAAGCGAGGTCTGTAGCCTGTACGGCGTATTGCAGACCAAGGAAGTCGACGGGCAGGTCAGGCATTGCATTGCCCGTTCGACCTTCATCATCGACAGCGATGGCGTGATTCGCCACGCCCTCTACAACGTCAATTTCAAGGGGCACGCCCTGGAAGTGCTGCGCCTCGTCAAGGAACTCGATTCATGAATAGCCAGGTCGTCCGAAATTCCGTCGTCACCCTCGACTACCACGTCACCGATCCTGACGGGGCCGTGGTCGATGAGGGGCGTGAGCCCATCGTCTATCTCCATGGCGGTTACGACGATATTTTTCCGCGTATCGAAGAAGCCCTTCAGGGGAAGGCCATTGGCGAATCGGTCCAGGTCAAGTTGCAGCCCGACGAGGCATTCGGCGACTACGACGCCGACCTCGTCCAGATCGAGCCGCGCCAGGATTTCCCCAAGGAACTCACCGTCGGCATGCAGTTCGAAGGCGCCCCCGAAGGCGCTGACGAGGAGGATCTGGTGATTTACCGGGTGACCGACATCGCCGATGGGAAGGTGGTGCTCGACGGCAATCATCCCCTGGCTGGCATGGCCCTGGTGTTTACCTGCACGGTGACGGCGCTTCGCCCGGCGAGCGAGGAAGAAATCAGCCACGGCCACGTGCACGAGCACGATGACGATTGCGAGTAAGCGGCCCGAGGTGTGATTCAGTACGAGGGAATGGCGCGGAAGCCGAACAGACGAGGATCGCGCGGGTTCACCGTTACGCGGACCCAGCCCAGGAATGGGTAGCCGTAAGTTTCCAGGCGCGTGAAACGCTCCAGAATATTGCCGGATCGGTCCCGCATGGGGTGGTCGATGCGTTGGCTGTGCCCGTCACCGTGGATGAGGAGCACTTGGCCGGGATAGGTTTCCGCTTCCGCTCGCAGTCCGCGTAGCAGTTCCCCGAATCCCCGCCGCGGGATGCCGCGGGCGAATGAAGCGAAGCCCGGATCGCCCTGCATGAGGATGACGACGCCGGAGAGACCGCTGTCCCGTGCCAGGCGGAATCCTTCCCGCAACCAGCTGCGGATTGCCTCGCTTCGCGCCAGGTACTCCGGTGCTGGCCTGGGGGCAATGCCGCGCCCGTTGTCGCCGCCGGGCACATTGAGACCGATGAACATCACGCCGTCGGCGACGAAGCGGCTGTGCTCAGGATAATCGGGAAGCTGCCTCCGCAGGGGCAGCGTCGGCGTTCCCAGGGTGCGATCTGCGTTCCAGAAGCGCTTGCGAAGCTGGGCGAGGCGTTCCAGCGGATCGTAGCGGCCCGCGGAAACGCGGGCGCAGTCGGTCCATTCGTTGTCACCCGGGACCAGAACGAGGGGTAGGGGGGCGGCAGCGAATAGCATTTGGCGGTCGGCGAGCAGGGCGTCGTCGCAAACTTCCCGGCCGCGTTTGATATCTCCGGCGTGGAGCATGAAGCGGGCACCGGCGGCGGCAGCAGTCGCCAGGAGTCTGGGAAGCTGCCTTCTCTCTTCCGTGGAGTAGGGCGTGTCGCCGATCACGCCGAAGGACCAGGACTCTGATCGGCTGGCCGTCGCGACGAGGAGCAGCGCGACGAGGACGAGCGCCTTCATCCCAGCAGCGCTTTGAGGGCGTAGAGGGCTTCGAGGGCTTCCCGTGGACTGAGGGTATCCGGGTCGATGGCCTGGAGGCGCTCGACTGCGGGATGGGGGGGCGGCGCCGCAAGTTCGTCCTCGCCAGCGGTAAAGAGATCGGGCTGCAGCGGGTCGATGGCCGCGCGTTGTTCGAATTCCCGCAACTGCCGGCGGGCGGCCCGTACCACGGCGCCGGGCATGCCTGCCAGGGAGGCTACCTGGATGCCGTAGCTCTGGTTGGCCGGACCTTCTTTTACGCTGTGCAGGAAGACGATGCGTTCTCCGTGCTCGACCGCGCCCAGGTGCACATTGACGAGTTCGCCGTATTCATGGGAAAGGCGGGTGAGTTCGAAGTAATGCGTCGCAAAGAGCGTCAAGCTGCGGTTTTTCTCGATGAGCTGGCGCAGGATGGCGAAAGCGAGTGCCATACCGTCGAAGGTGGACGTGCCGCGACCGATCTCGTCCATGAGAACCAGGCTGTTGGGGCCGGCGTGGTGAAGGATGGCCGCCGCCTCGGTCATTTCTACCATGAAGGTGGAGCGGCCGGAGGCGAGATCGTCGGAGGCGCCGATTCGGGTGTAGATACGGTCCAGGGGGCCGAGGATGGCGCGCCGTGCAGGCACGAAGCTGCCGATGTGGGCGAGAAGCGCGATGAGGGCGGTCTGGCGCATGTAGGTACTCTTGCCGCCCATGTTGGGGCCGGTGATGAGAAGCATGCGGCGCTCTTCGGTGAGAAGGATGTCATTGGCGATGAAGGGTTCGGCGCCCCCTTTCGTTTCGTCCTCCACCACCGGATGACGACCGGCCACGATGTGCAGGCCCGGGGTATCGGAGAATTCCGGGCGGCACCAATCGTGCCGGAGGGCTGCGTCGGCAAAGGTCGTGAGGAGATCGAGGTGGGCAAGCGCTCGCGCGATGGTCTGCAGGGCCGACACCGCCGGCCCCAGGGCGGCCAGGATTTCGTCATAGAGTGCCCTTTCCCTGGACAGGGCTCGCTCCTGAGCGGAGAGCGCCCTGTCCTCGAATGCCTTCAGTTCCGGCGTGATGTAGCGTTCGGCATTTTTGAGGGTCTGGCGGCGGCGATAATCGTCGGGCACCCGCGCGGCGTTGGCGTGGGTGACTTCGATGTAAAAGCCATGCACCTTGTTGAATTCGACCTTGAGGCTTGCGATTCCGGTCCTTTCCCGCTCGCGCGCTTCGAGATCGAGGAGGAAACCGCCGCAGTTGTCGTTCAGGGCCCGCAATTCGTCGAGTTCCGGATCGTACCCGGGGGCGATGACCCCGCCGTCGCGAATCTGGGCTCCCGGCTCGCTGGCGATGGCGCGGCCGAGCAGCGCCAGGCAGTCTTCCGGCGTCGCGAGGTCGGCATGCAAAGATTGAAGGAGCGGCGCCGCACTCTCCTTCAGGGGCTCACGCAGCGCAGCGAGGCGTTCCAGGGCGTCGCGCAGGCTGGAGAGATCTCGTGGGCGCGCGCTGGCCAGGGCGATCCGTCCGGCAATGCGCTCGACGTCCGCAAATCCCTTGAGGCGGGCGCGCACCACTTCGCCCTGGCGTCCATAGTCGTCGAGAAGGACCGCCACGGCCTGATGGCGCTCGGCGGGCAGTTGGCGGTCCCGCAGGGGGTGATGGAGCGCGTGGCGGAGGAGGCGGCATCCCATGCCCGTGACGCAACGGTCGAGGAGCGAGAGGAGCGTCGGCGCGGCTTGCCCGCGCAGGGTTTCGGTCAATTCGAGATTGCGTCGGGTGGCGGCGTCGAGGCCGAGGAAGTCAGCCTCAAGTTCGACCGCCAGCGCTTGCACGTGGGGCAGGGCGCCGGATTGGGTCCTCCTGGCATAAGTGAGCAGGGCGCCCGCCGCGGCCACCGCGGGACGCAGCCCATCGGCGCCGAATCCCGCCAGGGAGGCAACACCGAAATGCTCGCAGAGACTCCGGCGCGCCGAATCGAACTCGAAATGCCAGTCCGGCTGGCGGGTGAGGGCGAAACCCGTAAGCGGCAGGGAGACCTCCAGGGATTCCGGCAGCAGTAACTCCGCCGGGCGGATGCGTTCCAGGCTCGCCGCGACCTGAGTCATCGTCACCTCGGTCAGCAGGAACCGACCGCTGGCGAGATTGAGGCGCGCAAGGCCAGCCAACTGACGGGTCTGCGCCAGGGCGACAAGCCAGGTGTCGCGGCGGTCATCGAGGAGCGCCGCGTCGGTGAGGGTTCCCGGCGTGACGATGCGCGCCACGGCACGCTCCACCGGGCCCTTGCTGGTCGCCGGATCGCCAATCTGTTCGCAGATGACCGCCGATTCGCCGAGGCGGACGAGCTTGGCAAGATAGGATTCCAGGGCATGGAAAGGCACCCCGGCCATCCGGATGGGCTGGCCGGCGGATTGACCCCGGGTCGTCAGCGTGATGTCGAGGAGGCGTGCGGCTTTCTCGGCATCTTCGTGAAAGAGCTCGTAAAAGTCGCCCATGCGGTAGAGCAGGAGAGTTTCCGGGTGCTGCGCCTTGAGCGCCAGATACTGGCGCATCATGGGGGTGTGCTGGGCGAGCAGGGGGTCGGCGGCGGCGTCCGAATTTCTGGGAGTCATGGCGGTGCGAAGGGTGCGGAGAGGCCGGCACGCGGGCGAACGGCGGTGTGGCGGTCGAGGGCGCTATTGTCTTCGATTGCCGGCGCGCTTGGAACCATGATCGGCGGCGGCCGGTCGAACCCCCGCCGCCAGTCAGGCGGACTTCGCCGACCCTGCCATGAACACAGTCCATTTTCCGGGTGCTCCTCGCCTTTTTGAATTCGACAATACCTATGCCCGCGATCTGGTAGGCTTTTACGCGGAATGCAGCCCGCAGGCGGTCCCCCAACCCCGCCTGGTAGCGCTCAACCGCCCCCTCGCGGCGGAACTCGGCCTGGATCCCGAGGCTTTGGCATCTCCAGAGGGGGTTGCGATCCTCGCCGGAAATGTCGTTCCGGCCGGAGCCTCGCCCCTTGCACAGGCCTACGCGGGGCATCAGTTCGGCCACTTTTCTCCCCGCCTCGGCGATGGTCGTGCCCTGCTCCTCGGCGAAATCGTCGACCGTTCAGGGCGGCGGCGAGACATTGCATTCAAGGGCTCGGGGCCGACGCCCTTCGCCCGTCGAGGTGACGGCAAGTGCGCGCTTGGGCCGGCTCTGCGGGAATATCTGGTGGGTGAAGCGATGGCGGTCCTCGGTATCCCGACTACCCGCACCTTGGCGGTGGTGGCGAGCGGCGAAACGCTTCGCCGGGATGGTCCGGTACCTGGGGCGGTCCTCACGCGGGTTGCGGCGAGCCACCTGCGCATCGGTACTTTCGAGTTTTTCGCCGCCCATCGGGGCTCGCAGGCGGTTTCGCAATTGGTGTCCTACGCGCTTCAGCGGCACGATCCCGATGACGCGGGGGGCGAGCGTGCGGCTCTGGCGCTGCTGGAATCCGTGGCGCGGCGCCAGGCGGATCTCGTGGCGCGCTGGCTGGGGGTCGGCTTCATCCACGGTGTGATGAACACCGACAACATGACGGTGTCCGGGGAAACCATCGATTACGGGCCCTGTGCTTTCCTGGAGCGCTACGATCCCGCAACCGCCTTCAGTTCCATCGATACCGAGGGTCGCTATGCCTACGGGCAACAGGAGGCCATTGCGCGCTGGAACCTCACCCGGTTCGCCGAGGCGCTGCTCCCGCTGATCGATCCCGATACCGATCGGGCAATTGCCGAGGCCAACCGCGTGCTTGAAGGATTTCCGGTTCTTCACGCCGAATGCTGGCTGGCGGTGATGCGGAAAAAACTGGGCCTGGACGGCCGCGGCGACGCGGAGGGCGACCGAAACCTGGCGTTGGATTTTCTCGACCTGCTGCGTCGCGCCGAGGCCGATTTCACCCTCGCGTTCCGGGCGCTCACTCACGCCGCCACGGGTTTTCCGGAGGGACTGCAACGAATTTTCGCGGATGGCGGCGCTGCGGACTGGCAGGCGCGCTGGCGGGCGCGCCAGGGCAGCCGGGACGCAGCGCTCATTGATGCGATGAAGCGCGCCAACCCCTGTTACATCCCGCGCAATCACCGAGTCGAAGAGGCGCTCGATGCCGCTGTGCGCCGCGGGGATTTCGCTCCATTCGAGCGCCTGCACGGGGTTCTCGCCCGGCCCTGCGACGAGCGTCCCGAAGATGCGGCGTACGCCGAGCCGGCCGACGCCGCAGTGACCGCCGCTTACCGCACGTTCTGCGGGACCTGAAGTCCTGCTGACCCCGGGGCGCCCAATGACGCGCCCGGATTGCCAGCCCATGGGCGGATATGGGCTCGCCCTTTGTCGTCGAACCGACACACGGCGGGGGTTCCGCGCCGCGAATCTTGCACGGTTGCCCACGGAAATGCAGCTATAATCCCCGAAAAACAAAAAGCCCGTGAAGTTCACGGGCTAAGTGCTTGAATCGGTTGGCTCCCCGACCTGGGCTCGAACCAGGGACCTACGGATTAACAGTCCGGCGCTCTACCGACTGAGCTATCGGGGAATCGAGGCGCGCATAATAGTCGCTGGGGCCGCACCAGTCAAGCAAAGGCGGGAAAAAACAGGAAATAAGGGAAACCATGGATCAGAACCTGATATATGCCAAGACACCTAGCGGCGATGAGGCGGTCCGCCAGAGTACCCGCGTCGTTCAGCGCAATCTGCGCATGGTCCTGGTGCAGGTGGATGGCAAGCTGACGGTCGCCGAGTTGGCGACGAAAATCGGTAATCCGAAGATGGTCGAGCAGTCCCTCCAGGAACTGGAAGAAGGCGGTTTCATCGCCCCCGTCCTGGAAGCGGCCTCCGTGTGGGAGGAGGCCAAGCGCAAGATCGCGGAGCGGGCCGCCCTGGCGCCGGCTTCGCAGTTTTCGACATTCGGGCCGCGCGAGGCTTCCGCGGCCAGTCCGGGAGCCTCCGATTCCCGCGGCAGCGATTCCGGGTCGATTCCGAGTGTCTTTTCCACTTTCGGCCGATCCGCCGTGCCCCCCGAGGATCCCGAGGCTGAGGAAGAGCGCAGTCTCATCGAGAAACTTTCCGGTGCCCTTTCCATCAGTGAAAGCAGCGTGGAACCGACGGCGCCGCCCCGACAATTCAAGCCGATCATGCTGGTCTGGGGGCTGCTGGGGGCCATAGTTCTCGCGCTGCTGGGCTTGTTCCTTTTTCCCTACAACAATTACCGGCAGGACGTGGAAGCCGCGCTGGCGCGCGCCTTCGTGGCGCCGGTCAAGGTGGAGAGCATCGGCTTTTCGCCCCTTCCCCGCCCGGGATTGGTGATACGCGGGGTCAGCGTTGGGGGACGCGACGAGTCCAATATCTCCGAGATTCGGCTGGCCTCGCCCTTCGCCCTGTTCGGTGGCGGGCAGAAGGCTCTCACCGGTATGGCGATCGTCGGCCTGCGCTTTACCGCGGACCAGCTGGCTGCTTTGTCGGCAGCGCCGAGCGGAGCGGTTTCCGGCATGCTGGTTACCCAGGCCAGCTTGCAGAATGCCGCGATTGTCGCCGGCGGGGGGGCCCTGGAAGGGTTGGCCGGGGATATTTTCTTCAAGCCAGCAGGCGGCCTCGAGAAGCTTTCGCTGCGCAACGAGGATCGCAGTCTGCGCATCGAAGCGCTGCCGTCGGCCCTGGGCCTCGCCTTGACCGTCGAGGCCCACGGTTGGAAGCCCTTGGCGGATCGGCCCTATATCTTCGAATCGCTCCAGGCAAAAGGGCTACTACAGAAAGGGAAGCTGGTCTTCCAGGATGTGGACACCAGTTTTCTGGGCGGCCTCCTGCGCGGGACCTTCCTGGCAGACTGGAACGGCGGTCTCGCCGTGGCCGCGGATGCCGCGCTGACCCGGCTCAGCGCGAGCCGGACAGCTGAGTTGTTCGCCTCCCCCCTCAAGCTGGAAGGGGAATTGGGCGGAAATATCAAACTGCGGGGCGCGGCGGCCGATTGGAACGCCCTTCCCGCAGCGATTGAGGGCACCCTGGATATCGATCTCTCGCGTGGGATCCTGCACGGGCTCGATCTAGGCGAGGCCGCCCGGCGAGGTGGTGGCCGGTCGACCCGCGGGGGCCAGACGAAGTTCGAACGGCTGAAAGGCTATCTGCGCTTCGCAGGCGGTGAGGCGACAGGGAGTGACATCAAGCTGTCGGCCGGGCTTATGGCGGCTGAGGGGCAGTTCGGGGTGCGCAAGGGGGGACGGGTCGAGGGCAATGCGACGGTATCGATCCAGAGTTCGATATCGACGCTGCGTATGCCGATCCGCATTTCCGGCGAGTTGCCCGACTTGACGGCGGCGGCCGGGCGCTAGGCCGCTGCCGGTCCCGGACCCCAAGGGGTCGGGACCGCAGAGGATTTCAGCCCTTGATGACCGAGGCGATGGCCTTGGCCACGTAATCCAGGTTCTTGCTGTTCAGTGCGGCCAGACAAATGCGGCCGGTGGATACGGCGTAGATGCCGAATTCGTCCTTCATGCGTTCCACTTGGGGCGCGCTGAGCCCGGTGTAGGAGAACATGCCGCGCTGCTTTACCACGAAGGAGAAATCCTGCGCGACGCCCTGGGCCTTGATAGCGTCCACCAGGCCGGTGCGCATGGCGCGGATGCGGTCACGCATGCCGGCCAGTTCGGCTTCCCACTGGGCACGCAGTTCGACGGAACCGAGCACGGCGGCGACCAGCGCACCGCCATGGGTGGGCGGATTGGAGTAGTTGGTGCGGACGACGCGCTTCAACTGGGACATGACACGGCCGGCTTCTTCCTTGCTGGCGGTGACGATGGAGAGAGCGCCGACGCGCTCGCCATACAGCGAGAAGTTTTTGGAGAACGAGCTGGAGGCGAAGAACTGCAGACCGGAGGCGGAGAAGGCGCGTACCGCCACGGCATCGGCGTCGATACCGTCGGCGAAGCCCTGGTAGGCCATGTCGAGGAAGGGCACCAGGCCGCGTTCCTTGCAGATGCCGACCACTTCGGTCCACTGGGCGTCGGAAAGATCGGCGCCAGTGGGGTTGTGGCAGCAGGCATGCAGCACGATGATCGAGCCGGCGGGCAGACTGTTCAGGCAGCCCTTCATACCGTCAAAGTTAACGCCGCGGGTCGCGGCGTCGTAGTAGGGGTAGTTCGCGACGACGAAGCCGGCGGATTCAAACAGGGCGCGGTGGTTTTCCCAGGAGGGGTCGCTGATGTACACCTTGGCGTCCGGGTTCAGGCGCTTCAGGTAGTCGGCGCCGATCTTGAGGGCGCCGGTGCCGCCGAGGGCCTGGGCGGTGACCACCTGGCCGCTGGCGACGAGGGGAGATTCCTTGCCGAGGAGGAGATTCTGCACTGCCTGGTTGTAGGCCGGGTTGCCTTCGATGGGCTGATAGCCGCGGGGCAGGCCAGCCTTGACACGCGTGTCTTCGGCAGCCTTGACGGCGGCGAGCAGCGGGATCTTGCCGTTGTCGTCGAAATAGACGCCTACGCCAAGGTTGACCTTGGTGCTGCGGGAGTCGGCGTTGAAGGCTTCGTTGAGGCCGAGGATGGGGTCACGCGGGGCCAACTCTTCCGCGGCAAAGATCGACGAGGTCATAGGAACTCCATGGGATGTTATGCTGTGGTCTGCGCTGGCCCGGGCATCGCCGAAGGCCGAAAAACCGCGCGATTCTAGCATGAGCGACCTTCCCACCGACACGCCCGTCGTTACCTTTCCCGGTAGCCCTTACCGGCTTCATCAGCCCTTCCTGCCGGCGGGCGACCAACCGGATGCGATTGATCGGCTAGGCGAGGGCCTCGCTGATGGCCTCGCTTTCCAGACCCTACTCGGGGTCACCGGATCGGGCAAGACGTACACGATGGCCCACGTCATCGCCCGCAGCGGAAGGCCTGCGCTCGTTTTGGCTCCCAACAAGACGCTTGCCGCCCAGCTCTATTCCGAATTCCGCGAATTTTTTCCGGAAAATGCCGTCGAGTATTTCGTCTCCTACTACGACTACTACCAGCCTGAGGCCTACGTACCTTCGCGGGATCTCTATATCGAAAAGGATAGCGCGGTTAACGACCACATCGAGCAGATGCGCCTGTCGGCGACCAAGAGCTTGATCGAACGCCGCGATGTCGTGATCGTCGCGACGGTTTCCTGCATTTACGGTATCGGCGATCGCGAGGAGTACCGCGACATGATTCTCACCATGCGGGTAGGCGATCGCATGGATCAGCGGGCCATCGTGAAGCGTTTGTCCGAGATGCAGTACGAGCGCAACGACGTCGATTTCCATCGCGGTGTCTTCCGCGTTCGCGGTGACGTGATCGACATCTTCCCGGCCGAGCACGCGGAACATGCTGTGCGGGTTTCCCTTTTTGACGATGAGATCGATGGCCTGCAATTTTTTGACCCGCTTACTGGGCAATTGCTGAACAAGGCTCTGCGATTCACGGTTTTTCCGGCTTCCCACTACGTGACACCGCGGGCTACGGTCTTGCGGGCTATCGAGGCGATCAAGGCCGAATTGCGGGAGCGCATCGCTTTTTTCAACGCCCACCAGAAATTGGTCGAGGCGCAGCGCATCGAGCAACGTACGCGCTTCGACCTTGAGCTTCTTGATCAGATCGGGTTCTGCAAGGGTATTGAGAACTATTCCAGACATCTTTCCGGCCGCCGTCCCGGCGATCCCCCTCCCACGCTGATCGACTATTTGGCCCGGGATGCCATTCTCTTCATCGACGAATCCCACGTTACCATTGGCCAGGTGGGGGGCATGTACAAGGGAGACCGCGCTCGCAAGGAAAATCTTGTCGATTACGGTTTTCGCCTGCCCTCGGCGTTGGATAACCGGCCTCTGCGGTTCGAAGAGTTCGAAATCCAAATGCGGCAGACCATTTTCGTCTCCGCGACGCCGGCCGAATACGAAAAGCGTCACGCCGGACAGGTCGTCGAGCAGGTCGTCCGACCGACCGGGCTCGTCGACCCGGAAATTGCCGTGCGTCCGGCATCTACGCAGGTCGATGACCTGCTGGGCGAGATTCGCAAGCGGGTCGAGTGCGGCGAGCGCGTTCTGGTGACGACACTCACCAAGCGCATGGCCGAGGATTTGACGGACTTTCTTGGCGATAACGGCGTTCGCGTGCGCTACCTGCATTCGGATATCGACACCGTCGAGCGCGTCGAAATCATCCGTGACCTGCGCCTTGGCGAGTTCGACGTCCTGGTTGGCATCAATCTCTTGCGGGAAGGCCTGGATATACCCGAGGTGTCCTTGGTTGCCATCCTAGATGCCGACAAGGAGGGGTTCCTGCGCTCCGAGCGCTCGCTGATCCAGACTATCGGGCGCGCTGCCCGTCATATCAATGGTGCAGCTATCCTCTACGCTGATACGATGACGGAGTCCATGCGGCGAGCGATCGCCGAGACGCAAAGACGCCGTGAAAAGCAGATTGCCTTCAACGAGGCGCAGGGGATTGTGCCCCGAAGCATTTTTAAACGCATCAAGGACATCATCGACGGAGTCCATGACCATGAGGCGGAGCGCGCCGAATTGGCCGTTGCCCAGCAGGCGGCGGAGTACGGTGCGATGGATGAAAAGGCCTTGGCCAAGGAAATAAAGAGACTGGAAAAGCAAATGCTCGAGTTCGCCAGGAACCTCGAATTCGAGGCTGCCGTGGCCGCCCGTGACGAACTGTTTCGCATCAAGGAGCGGGCTTTCGGGGCCGCGCCCCACGACCGAAAGCGAGGAGATCGGCCGTGAAACCCATGCGCATCCTGATGGTCTGCATGGGAAATATCTGTCGTTCGCCGACGGCAGAAGGGGTTGTTCGCAAAATGATAGTAAACAATAGCTTGGGTGATATTGTTGAAGTTGATTCTGCAGGAACGCACGGTTATCACGTTGGTGAGGCGCCGGATCAGCGCACGCAGCGCGCGGCGGCGGTGCGAGGGTACGATTTGTCGCAGCAACGGGCCCGTAAAGTGGCGCCGCAGGATCTTGATTACTTCGACCTGATCCTCGCGATGGACCGTTCAAACCTGGACAATCTCCAGCGCATGGCCAATCCGGAGCAACGCAAGCGCATCCGGTTGTTCATGGAGTTTTCGAAGGAATTCGACGACGATGAAGTGCCCGATCCCTATTACGGACTCGGGCATGGTTTCGATCTGGTTCTCGACATGGTCGAAGACGCCGCCGCCGGCCTGATCAGCGAACTCAAGAAAAAAGCCGGGCGCAATTGAGCGGCAGGGGCGGATTTTTCCGGGAACGCCGTTTTTTTAGTGGCCGGACATTCGGCGTATCGCCCTCGGGTGCTCCGGGCCGTCGTTATACATCGTTTCCGGGCTTAGGCTATCTCGCCCAGCTAGTCGTCTATCCGCCCGGCCTGGGCTCCTCGAAGCGGTGCAGGAGCCACATTCCGCGCGCCGGAACGGTGCCGGAACCCGCTCAAGGTGGCGCCCGGCCACGCGAAGACAGGAAATCCTCCGCTTATCGCAGCATCTTGAAGGCGGCAAGGCGAGAATGAAATGGGGCGCCGGAGCGCCCCATTTGTCGTGGTTCGAGGTATTCCGGCCGAGCTACTTTTGTGTTTCTACCATGACCAGCGCGCCAGAATCGCCGCTGTCCTCGCTGCTGCGTTGGCGGCGCGGACGCCCCAACTTGACGGCCGGTGCTTCAGGCTGCCAAGCGCCTTGGGATACGGTCTGCACCATCTCAAGGCCACTTTCTGCAAGCATGCGGTCAAGTTGAATCGGTTCCTGCGCCTCGACCGGCGCCGGCACGTCAGCATCGGGCGATTCCGCCATTGTGGTTGCGGCCAGGGTCTCCACTGGAGGGATTGCGGGCGTCGGCTGGGGGTCAAAGGTCGGAACTTCCACGACGGAGGGAGGCAGGGAGCCCTCCTCCGGGGGGACTGCCGTCATCGGCACCGCCTCCTGGATCGTCGCTTCCGGAAGGGCTGCGCTCGCCGCTGTCGGCGGCAGTTGCGCGATTTCAACGCCAATTTCTTGCGCCGGAGTCTCGGAGGGAAACACAGCGGCGGAGGCGGTAGTCGGCGCTTGGTCGACGGCTGGCGCGACGGCGACTTCGGACGTGGCTTCGCTACGCCCTCGGCCACGACCACCACGCCGGCCGCGGCGGCGGCCGCCCGCGTCTTCCTGACCGGCATTCTCCGGACTCGGGGCAGGATTCTGCTCAGAGGTGGTCAGCAGTCCTATTTCTGGGCCAGCGGGAAGTGCAGCGGCCTGCTCGGCGAGTTCCACAGGCGGCGCGACCGGGCGCTCGCGTCTGTCCTTGCGCTCATTGCGGGGCCTACGTTCGGAACGTTCGCTCGTCGCGGATGTGCCCCCCTCTTCGCGAGGAGGGCGCTCGCCCCGTTCCGGGCGTGCCTCACGGGGAGCGCGCTCTTCGTCGCGGCGATTGCCTCCACGTCCTCCGCGACGATTGTCGCCGCGCCCCTCTCCACGGTTCTCGCCGCGCTCGCGGCGACCTTCGCGCGGTTTCCGCGCCGGCTCGGGCTCGGTGGCCACCGGTGTGGGGGTCGGCGCAGGGGATGTACGGAACCAGGAGAAGAGGCGTGACAGAATTCCCGGCTGGGGTTTCGCCACCTCAGCGCTTGCCAGCGGCAGGTCGGCTTCCTTCTCGGGGAGCAGCGGAGCGGGTTGTTCCGGAATGATGCCTTTGATGGCGGCTTCCTGACGCGGCTTGCCCGCCTCACGATCAGCGGCGCCCGGACGAGCGCTGTCCTCGCTCGGAATATCGACCATCCTGTAGGAGGGTTCGCGCAGGTCGTCCAGGTTGAGGTCGTCGTGGCGCAGACGAACTACCGAGTGAGCCGGTGTCTCAAGATGCGTGTTGGGGATGAGAAGGATGGTGACCTTGTGGCGTAACTCCACGGCCTGAATGTCGGGCCGCTTCTCATTGAGCAGGAAAGTGGCGACGTCGACCGGTACCTGGACATGGACAGCGGCCGTGTTGTCCTTCATCGCTTCTTCTTCAAGAATGCGCAGGATGTGGAGGGCGGCGGACTCGGTGGATCGGATGTGGCCGGTACCTGTACAGCGCGGACAAGGAATGTAGCTGGTTTCCGCAAGTGCGGGGCGCAGGCGCTGACGGGAAAGTTCCATGAGACCGAATCGGCTGATCTTACCCATCTGCACGCGGGCGCGATCAAAGCGCAACGAGTCGCGCAGGCGGTTTTCGACTTCTCGCTGATTGCGCTGATTTTCCATGTCGATGAAATCGATGACGATCAGGCCGCCAAGGTCGCGCAGGCGCAGTTGTCGCGCCAACTCATCGGCAGCTTCGAGATTGGTCTTTAGCGCCGTTTCCTCGATGTCAGAGCCCTTCGTGGCACGGCCGGAGTTGACGTCCATGGCGACCAGTGCCTCGGTATGGTCGATGACGATGGCGCCGCCGGAGGGCAGGTTAACCTGGCGCGCGAAGGCCGTTTCGATCTGGTGTTCGATCTGGAAGCGGGAGAAGAGGGGGACGTCATCGCGGTAACGTTTGACGCGATTGACGTTGCCCGGCATGACAGTGCCCATGAAAGCGCGGGCCTGATCGAAGATTTCGTCGGTGTCGATCAGAATCTCGCCGATGTCGGGCTGAAAATAGTCGCGAATCGCGCGAATGACCAGGCTTCCTTCCAGGTAGATGAGGAAGGCCCCGCTCTGCTGCTGCGCAGCGCCTTCGATGGCGGTCCAGAGCTGCAGCAGGTAATTCAGATCCCACTGAAGCTCCTCGGCCTGGCGGCCGATAGCGGCGGTGCGGGCAATGAGACTCATGCCGCCGGGGACTTGGAGTTGATCCATGACTTCCCGAAGTTCAGCGCGCTCGTCACCATCCACGCGGCGCGAGACGCCGCCGCCCCGGGGGTTGTTGGGCATCAGGACCAGGTAGCGTCCAGCCAGGGAGACGTAGGTGGTGAGCGCCGCGCCCTTGTTGCCGCGCTCATCCTTGTCCACCTGGACGATGAGTTCCTGGCCCTCCTTGAGGGCTTCGTTGATCTTGGCGCGACCAGCCTCGACCCCGGGCTGGAAATAGGCACGGGAAACTTCCTTGAACGGAAGAAAACCATGCCGCTCGGCGCCGTAATCCACGAAGCAGGCTTCGAGGGAGGGTTCTATCCGGGTGATGACACCCTTGTAGATATTGCTTTTGCGTTGTTCTTTGGCGGCAGATTCAATATCGAGGTCAATCAGCTTTTGACCATCGACGATGGCGACACGGAGTTCTTCCGCCTGTGTCGCGTTAAAGAGCATGCGTTTCATCAGCTTGGGGCTCCAGCTCGCGAAAGCACGCGAAAGGGGAGCGCCCGGGCAGGCAGCGATACGTTCAGTGATCGAGTTGCGTCATGAGTCGTTTCAGGGGCAACGGGGATTGAGACGGGTATGCGCTGGTGTGTGGTTGCCGCGTTTTATTTATATCTAGGCGGCTCTTTGGGTCCTGCGACGGGCTTTCCGGGCGTGCTTGGCGTGAGCTAATCCATTAACATCGCTACTTTTGGTGAGCGAACTTAACCAGTCGATCCGAGTTGGCACGGCCTGCGCAGGTCGCGCAGGAGAAGGCACAGAAACCAGCCGGGAAACTTCAGGCGACGTTGAGATGGCGCCTTGAGCATGCGGTCTGACGGTGCAGTCCTTCTTGCGAGCCGAGACACGAATCCACATCAGTATATTGCAAAATGCAAGGCACAGGAAAGAATTCGGTCGCCCAGGTCGTGATTGACGAAGGCAGTGAGGGCCAGCGTCTCGACAATTTTCTCGTAGCGCATTGCAAGGGCGTTCCCAAGAGTCACTTGTACCGTATTCTGCGCAGCGGGGAGGTTCGGGTAAATCGTGGGCGGGTCGACGCTGCCTACCGACTCGCGCTGGGGGACGTGGTGCGCCTTCCGCCTCTGCGTATCGCCGAGCGCCCTGTTTCGGCGCAACGCGAGGCCGCGGAGGAACGGACCATATTACCCATCCTCTTCGAGGACGAAGCCCTGCTGGTCATCGACAAGCCGGCCGGAATCGCCGTGCATGGCGGGAGCGGTGTGAGCTTCGGGGTGATCGAGGCGCTCCGCCGCCAGCGCCCTCAGGCGCGTTTTCTGGAGCTCGCCCACCGACTGGATAGGGAGACCTCGGGAATTTTGCTGGTCGGCAAGAAGCGTCTGGCCTTGACTGCACTTCACGACATGTTCCGCGAGCATGGCCAAGGGGCCGATAAGCGCTATCTCGTACTGGTGCGGGGGCGCTGGATGAATGCGGTGCAGCACATCCGCCAGCCTTTGACCAAGTTTCTCACGGCGGAGGGCGAGCGGCGGGTGCGTGTGGATGCCGAGGGGAAATCGGCGCATACGGTGTTTCGCCTGCTCGCGCGCTGGCCCGATTGCAGCTTGCTTGAGGCACAACTAAAGACCGGACGCACCCACCAGATTCGCGTACACCTTGCTCAGGCGGGATTTCCGATTCTTGGCGACGAAAAATATGGCGATTTCGTCCTCAATCGGGCCATGTCCCGCGAGGGTTTGAAGCGCATGGCCCTGCACGCTTGGCATCTGGCCATGCGGCACCCCCTGTCCGGGACTCCCATGGCGCTCGCGGCGCCATTGCCGGAGGCCATCGCGACTTTTGTGGTATCCCGTTCTGCTCGGAGCGCACCGGAGCATGCCGCACCTGATCTGGAACGAATCCTGGCCGGGGAACTCTGAGGGACTCATGAAGAAAAACTACAGCCTCGTCGTTTTCGATTGGGACGGCACAATCCTCGATTCAGCCGCGGCGATCGTCACCGCGATTCAGAACGCCTGCCGTGATCTCGATCTTCCTGTGCCGGAGAATGCCCAGGCACGTCACGTCATCGGCCTCGGTCTCGGGGAGGCCCTGCGCCTGGCGGTGCCAGACTTGCCCGCAGAGCGCCATGGGCTCATGGTTGAGCGCTACCGCCACCACTATTTGGCCGCGGATCACGAGCTCACCCTGTTCGAGGGCATCGCCGAAGTGCTGGATGAGCTTCAGGGGGCGGGAAAACTGCTGGCGGTCGCAACCGGAAAAAGCAGGATCGGACTGGATCGCGCGTTGCGCCATGCCGGCCTTGCGCGGCGCTTCGCCGCGACGCGGTGCGCCGACGAGTGTTTTTCGAAGCCCCATCCGCAGATGTTGGAAGAATTGATGGCGGATCTGAGGGTCGAAGCCTCGGCGACGCTGATGATCGGCGATACATCCCATGATCTCCAGATGGCCAGCAACGCTGGCGTGGATGGTCTGGCGGTGGCGTATGGCGCCCACCCAGAGAGATTTTTGCTCGAACAAGGGCCTGTCGCGTGCGTCGGGTCGGTTCCCGAGTTGGCGGAATGGCTGCGTCAGAACGCTTGATCTGCGCTTCCGACGCCGTCGTCGAGTCGGGGTTGGGCTATCGTTTCTCGGTTCCCGGCCCAGGGCGGGATTTGCCCGCATTTGTCATTCGATTTCGTGGTCGGGTATACGCGTATCTCAATGAATGCGGGCATGTGCCGGCGGAACTGGACTGGCAACCCGGCGAGTTTTTCGATTATTCCAAGCTATACTTGATCTGCTCCATCCACGGCGCTCTCTATGCACCCGATTCGGGTCAATGTCTGGGCGGCCGATGTCAGGGAATTGGCCTCAAACCGCTAGGGGTGGAAGAGCGGAACGGCGCTGTCTACTTGCTTGCGGACTCTATTCATGGATAACCCCCCCGGAAACGATAATCCCCTTTGGGAGCGCCAGCTTCTCGAGAAGTTGGCCCTTGGCGCCCTCGAAGAGCAGCGTCTGCGTCGGCGCTGGGGAATTTTTTTCAAGGCGCTGGGTTTCATTTATCTCTTGGTAGTGCTGGTCGCATTCGTGGATTGGGGCGAGGATGCGGCGCACCAGGAGCGCCATACGGCCCTGGTGCACCTGAATGGGGTCATCGAACCCAAGGGCGAGGCCAACGCGGAGAAATTGATCGCCGCCCTGCAGAGTGCGTTTGAGGAAAAGAATGCCGCCGGGGTGGTCCTGCGCATCAATAGCCCCGGGGGAAGTCCTGTGCAAGCTGGTCTGGTGAATGACGAAATCCGCCGCCTGCGCACAAAATATCCTGACAAGGCCCTTTACGCGGTGGTGGAGGATCTTTGCGCGTCAGGCGGTTACTACGTCGCGGCGGCTGCGGATCGCATCTATGTCAATAAGGCCAGTATCGTCGGATCGATCGGTGTCCTCATGGAGGGCTTTGGTTTTACCGAAGCCATGGATAAGGTTGGCGTCGAACGCCGTCTGCTGACGGCGGGAGTGAACAAGGGTTTTCTTGATCCCTTCTCACCCCAGGATCCCGGCCACCGTGCCCACGCGCAGTTGCTTTTGGATGATATTCACAAGCAGTTCATTGAGGTGGTGCGCAGCGGACGCGGCAAGCGTCTGAAAGAGACTCCCGATATGTTTTCAGGACTCATGTGGACGGGGGCTCAGAGCGTCGAGTTGGGCCTTGCGGACGACTTCGGGTCGGTGGAATCGGTGGCGCGAGACGTCATCAAGGCGGAGAAGGTGCTCGAGTACACCGTCAAGGACAACATCGCAGAGCGCGTCGCCAAGCGCCTCGGAGCGGGAGCCGTGGCCGGGTTCTGGAACGCCATGGTCACCCAGGGCGGCGGCGTCCTGCGTTAGGCGAGCAGCAGAAAGACGGTCGGTCGCCGCTCGATTTCTGGGGGTGGCTGATCGTTCCAGTCTGCGATCCGGCGGGTGCGGACAAACTCTTCCGGCAAACTGAGATCGCAGGCGAGGGTAAGTCGTGTATCAGCGCGGCATACCGCAAGAATGGCGGCGAGCAGGGCGCGATTGCGATAAGGCGTTTCGATGAATATCTGGGTTTGAAGCCGCCGTCTGGACTCGGTCTCCAAATCCTGCAGCGCCTTGCGTCTCTCGGCATCCCGTGCCGGCAGGTAGCCGTGAAAGGCGAATCGCTGGCCTTCAAGGCCCGATGCCATCAGTGCGAGGAGGAGGGAAGAAGGGCCGATCAGTGGCCGGACGGGAATTCCCTCGTGCTGGGCCAGCGCAACCAGCGCAGCTCCTGGATCGGCTACGGCCGGACAACCTGCCTCGGAGACTAGCCCGACATCATGGCCCGCGCGGAGCGGTTGCAGCAACGAGGTGACGGCTTCGGGCCGGGTATGCTCGTTCAGTTCCGCGATGGCGATTTCCTGCAAGGGAGCTGCGATTTCGGCAGCCTTCAGGAAGGCGCGGGCAGATTTCGCATCTTCCGCAACGAAGTGACGCAGCGGACGCAGGGTTTGCAGAACCGGCAAGGGCAGGGCATGCGAGGGAGGAACGGCGCCCAGGGGAACCGGGATCAGGTACAACGTGCCGGGTTTCATGGAATTTGGATCCCGGCAGCGCGCAGCAGCTCGCATAAAGCGATGAGAGGGAGCCCAACCAAGGCGGTGGGGTCGTTCCCGTCCAGGCTGGAAAGAAGGGATATCCCGAGGCCCTCTGACTTCGCTGCTCCCGCGCAGTTGAAGGGCTTCTCCTGCGCAACGTAGCGCTCGATCTCCTGGTCGCCGAGGGGGCGAAACGTGACCAGGGTGGGGACACCGCGCACTCGGGCTTCACCGGATGCGGTGTCCAGTAAACAAACTGCCGTGAAGAAGTTCACCGTCTTTCCAGACAATTCCCGTAACTGGGCGATGGCCTTCGGATGGGATCCAGGCTTACCGTAGACCCTGCCGGCGGCAATTGCGACCTGGTCGCTACCGATAATCAGGCTGTCCGGATGGGCGGCGGCAACTGCCCGTGCCTTGGCCTCGGCAAGCCGAAGGGCGGTTTGCTCGGCAGTCTCGCCTTCGCGAGGGGTTTCGTCGGTACCAGGGTCAACCGCGGAAAACGGCAACTCCAGTCTTTGGAGAAGCTCGCGGCGATAGGGGGATGTGGAAGCGAGAATGAGTGGGCGGGGCATGAAAATGACGACAAGACAAGTGCTTGCGGAAGAATCTTCAAGCCTCGCCTTGCTTTGACTTAAGGGGCTAAAAATAATATCATCCGCCGTTTATGTCGCAACAGCTCGCGATCGACGGAGTTTCTTTTGCCAGGGATGGCCGCGTTCTTGAAGGGGCGCTCGCCGTAGCCGGGTTGGAGAGGCTTCATGATCTTCTGGCAGAGGTTTCCGGAGAAATCCGGTACCGCTTGCAGGGCTTGCAGGGTGAGCACGGGCAGCCGCAGCTGCGGTTGACCGCCTCGGGCAGCCTGCCGCTCGCGTGTCAACGTTGCCTTGGGGTGATCGAGTTTTTCGTCGAGGCGGATAGTCTCCTCGAACTTGTGCCCGAGGGCGCGGAGTTCTCGCAGGACGAGTTGGAGGACGATAGTCGCGATTTTTTGCCGGTGGCGGGTGCCCTGGTTGTGGCCGATCTGGTCGAGGATGAGATCCTCTTGGCCTTGCCGGTTGCCCCACGGCACGAAAAATGTAGCCTGCCCGGCGTCAGCGAGGCTGGTGAGCGGGTTCTCCCGTTTGCTGGACTAGCGAGCTTCAAGGGTAAGCCGAACTGATTTTTTTGGAGTATTGAAATGGCCGTTCAACAGAATAAGAAGTCCCCGTCCAAGCGCGGTATGCATCGTGCGCACGATTTCCTCAGCAACCCGCCCCTGGCCGTCGAGCCGACTACCGGCGAGGCGCATCTGCGCCACCATATTTCGCCCAGCGGGTTCTACCGCGGCAAGAAGGTGCTGAAGGGCAAGGGCGAGTAAGGTCTAGCGAAAGGCAGGCAGTTCGCTACGGACTGCCTGCCTTTCTTTTTGCCATGACCAGCCGCATCGCCATCGATTGCATGGGGGGCGACCACGGGCCGGCGGTAACGGTTCCGGCGGCGCTCCGTTTTCTCGGCGACCATCCCGCCGCTCGGCTAATTCTGGTCGGCCGCGAAGACGCCGTACGTCCTCTCCTCGGCGGCGCGGCGGACGATCCGCGCCTGCGAGTGGTGCACGCGGAAGAGGTCGTCGGCATGGACGAATCGCCGGCCCTCGCTTTGCGCAACAAGAAAGATTCGTCGATGCGCGTGGCCATCAATCTGGTCAAGGAAGGCGAGGCCGACGCCTGTGTTTCGGCGGGCAATACAGGCGCGCTGATGGCTATTTCGCGCTTCGTCCTGAAGATGCTGCCGGGAATCGATCGGCCGGCGATTTGCGCTCCGCTACCAACGCTGCGGGGGCATACGCACATGCTCGATCTGGGCGCCAATATCGATTGCACGCCGGAGCATCTGTTGCAGTTCGGCCTGATGGGAGCGTCCCTGGTCGCCGCGCTCGAGCATGTCGACCGTCCCTCCGTCGGCCTCCTCAATATCGGCGAGGAAGACATCAAGGGCAATGAGGTCGTCAAGGCGGCCGCCGAATTGCTCAAGGAATCGGGCCTCAATTTTGTCGGCAATGTCGAGGGCGATGGCATCTACAAGGGTGATGCCGATATCGTCGTCTGCGACGGGTTTGTCGGCAACGTGGCACTCAAGACTTCTGAGGGCCTTGCCCAGATGCTGGCATCGTTCCTGCGCCAGGAATTCAAGCGTAATTACCTTACCAAGCTTGCCGCCTTGGTGGCGCTCCCCGTGCTGAACCGCTTCAAGCAACGGGTTGATCACCGGCGCTACAACGGTGCCATCCTGCTTGGTCTGAAAGGAATTTCGGTCAAGAGTCATGGATCGGCGGACGCCTTCGGCTTCGGTCACGCCATCGCGCGCGCCTGGGACGCCGCCGAGAATCGCGTTCTCGACCGCATTGCCGAGCGCTTTGCGGGAATTCGGCCCGTGGCGGGTGAGGAGGCTGCCTGATGTTTGCCAAGCTTGTCGGCACGGGGAGCTTCCTGCCCGGATCTCCGGTGAGCAACGCCGACCTCGCGGCCCGAGGCATCGATACCGACGACGAGTGGATCGTCACGCGAACCGGGATCCGTTCCCGGCATCTTGCCGAAGCCGGGGTCACCGCCAGTGATTTGGGTTGCGAGGCGGCACGCCGGGCTCTGGCCATGGCCGGTATGGACGCCGCTGAGCTGGATCTCATCATCGTCGCGACTTCTACTCCCGACTTTGTCTTCCCCAGTACTGCCTGTTTGATCCAGGGCCGGCTGGGTAACCGGGGCGCCACGGCATTCGACGTGCAGGCTGTTTGCGCGGGTTTTGCGTACGCGCTCTCGATTGCCGAGAAATTCATCGCTTCGGGCAGTCACCGGAACGCTCTGATCATCGGCGCGGAAGTCTTCTCGCGCATTCTCGACTGGCAGGATCGCGGCACCTGTGTTCTCTTCGGCGACGGCGCCGGGGCCATGGTGCTCACCGCTTCCGAGACGCCTGGCGTTCTCGCCACCGCGCTCCACGCCGACGGTAGCCAAAGCGGGATACTCTGTGTTCCCGGCCAGATCGCCGCTGGACAGATTTTTGGTGATCCCTTCCTGCGCATGGACGGACAGGCCGTGTTCAAGTTCGCGGTTCGAGTGCTCGCGGAAGTGGCGGAAGAAGTGTGTGCCGCCGCCGGCGTCGAGGCGGCTTCGCTTGATTGGCTGATCCCTCATCAGGCGAATATCCGCATCATCGAAGCGACCGGCAAGAAGCTAGGCGTTGATCGGGATCGGGTCATCGTGACGGTGGATCACCATGGCAACACCTCCGCTGCCTCGATTCCGCTGGCCTTGGACGAGGCTTTGCGGGACGGGCGTATCCGGCCGGGGCAGCGGGTGCTCGTAGAAGGTGTGGGCGGCGGATTCACGTGGGGCGCAGCCCTGATGCACATGTAGTTCGACGGGGGCCCAGGAGGTCCCCTGCGGCTTACCCGAAGTTTTGCTCACGATTCTCAACAGGAGCTGACCATGTTCGCATTCGTCTTTCCCGGCCAGGGTTCCCAGAGCGTCGGCATGATGGCCGCCTACGGAGATTCCGCCGTTGTACGCGCCACGTTCGACGAAGCTTCCGCCGCTCTCGGCGACGACCTCTGGCAGATGGTCGCCGAAGGTCCGGCCGAGCGGCTTTCGCAGACGGTCAATACCCAGCCTGTCATGCTCACCGCCGGCATTGCCGCCTGGCGCCTGTGGCTGGAGAAGGGCGGCCGCCAGCCGGCCGTGGTTGCGGGCCACAGCCTGGGCGAATATTCCGCCCTGGTCGCCGCCGGCGTCATCGATTTCACCGATGCCGTGCCCCTGGTGCGCCTGCGCGCCGCCGCCATGCAGGAAGCCGTCCCCCTGGGGGCAGGTGCCATGGCTGCGATCCTGGGGCTGGACGACGAAGGCATCCGTGCCGCCTGCGCCGAAGCCGCCCAGGGAGAAGTCGCCGAACCGGTCAATTTCAATGCTGCCGGCCAGACCGTCATCGCCGGCCACAAGGGCGCCATCGAGCGCGCCATGGAGGCCTGCAAGGCCCGCGGCGCAAAGCGGGCCGTGGCCTTGCCGGTGTCGGCGCCATTCCATTCCTCCCTGATCCGTCCGGCAGCCGACAAGTTGGCCGCCCGCCTCGCCGAACTGGAATTCAAGCCGCCCCGCATTCCCGTGATCAATAACGTCGATGTGGCGTTGGAAAACGACCCTGCCCGCATCAAGGATGCCCTCGTGCGCCAGGCCTACAATCCCGTGCGCTGGGTGGAGACGATCCAGAAGATGGCGGCCATGAGTGTGACAATGGTTGCCGAGTGCGGTCCGGGCAAGGTGTTGGCCGGGTTGACCAAACGCTGCGCAGATGGCGCCAACGGCGTGGCTCTCGCAGATATTGCGGCCATCGAAGCCAACTTGAACCTGGAGTGAGCCGCATGCTGAACGGACAAGTCGCTCTCGTCACTGGCGCCACCCGCGGCATTGGCCGCGCCATCGTCCTGGAACTGGGCAAATTGGGCGCTACCATTATCGGCACGGCCACCAGTGAAGGGGGGGCTGCGACAATTACCGCCTATCTGGCCGAGGCCGGCGTAAAGGGCAGGGGCCTTGTACTGGAAGTACGCGATCAGGCCCAGGTAGATGCCGCACTTTCCGCCGTCGAGAAAGAGTTCGGCGCCGTCGGTATTCTGGTCAATAACGCCGGCATCACCCGCGACAATCTTGCCATGCGCATGAAAGATGATGAGTGGGATGCTGTCATCGACACCAACCTGAAGGCCGTATTCAGACTGTCCAAGGCCGTCATGCGTGGCATGATGAAGGCCCGCCAGGGGCGCATTGTCAATATCACATCGGTGGTCGGCCATTCCGGAAATCCCGGCCAGGCCAACTATTGCGCCGCCAAGGCTGGGGTAGGCGGCTTGACGCGTTCGCTGGCAAGGGAACTGGGCAGCCGCAGCATCACTGTCAATTGCGTCGCTCCCGGCTTCATCGCCACTGACATGACCCACGGTCTGGACGAAAAACAGAAGGAGGCCATGTTGGCCTCTATCCCTCTCGGCCGGGCCGGCACGCCGGAGGATGTGGCTGCGGCGGTCGCGTTCCTGGCGTCGCCGGCGGCAGCCTATGTTTCGGGGACCACCATTCACGTCAATGGTGGCATGTTCATGGATTGATTCCCGGCATCGCCGGGTTTTGGTAAACTCGCAACGTTTTCATACCCGTAGGGGGAAGGAGTTTTTTCAATGGATAACATCGTAGAGCGCGTCAAGAAGATCGTCGCCGAACAACTTGGCGTCAACGAAGCAGACATCAAGAACGAGTCTTCCTTCGTCGACGATCTGGGCGCGGATTCTCTGGACACCGTCGAGTTGGTGATGGCCCTCGAGGAAGAATTCGAGTGCGAGATCCCCGACGAAGACGCCGAGAAGATCACCACGGTTCAACAGGCGATCGACTACGTTCTCGCCCACAAGAAGTAAATCCATTCCCAGGTTTCAGCGGACGAGGCCGGCCCTTTGGCCGGCCTTGCCGCATTTGCTCCGGAGATAACCTTGGCGCGTCGAAGAGTCGTCGTAACCGGTCTAGGCATTGTCAGCCCGGTCGGAAATACTGTAGAAGAGGCTTGGCAGAATATTCTGGCTGGCCGTTCCGGCATCGGGCCCATCACCCGTTTTGATGCTTCCACTTTCCCGGCGCGAATTGCTGGCGAGGTCAGGAATTTCGATATCGGCAGCTATTTGCCGGCCAAGGATGCCAGGCGGATGGGTGCCTTCATTCATTACGGCATGGCGGCCGGCATTCAAGCCGTGCGCGACGCGGGGCTCGATGTCGAGCAGGCGGATTCCGATCGCATCGGCGTCGCCATTGGTTCCGGTATTGGCGGACTGCCGCTGATTGAGGAGACCAAGGACGAGTATATCGCCGCAGGCGTGCGCAAGATTTCGCCGTTCTTTGTTCCGGGGTCAATCATCAACATGATTTCGGGTAATCTCTCGATCATGTTCGGCTTCCGCGGTCCGAACATCGCCCTGGTCACCGCCTGCACGACCGGGACGCACTGTATCGGCGATGCTGCGCGCCTCATCGAGTATGGCGACGCCGACATCATGGTGGCAGGCGGTGCCGAATCGACGGTATCCCCCTTGGGGGTCGGCGGCTTCTGCGCTGCCCGGGCACTGTCCACCCGCAATGATGACCCGGCGACGGCCAGTCGCCCCTGGGACAAGGATCGGGACGGTTTTGTCCTCGGCGAGGGGGCTGGTGTTCTCGTGCTTGAAGAGTATGAGCACGCCAAGGCCCGCGGCGCAAAAATCTATGCCGAAGTTGCAGGCTACGGCATGAGCGGCGACGCATACCACATGACTGCCCCTGACACGGATGGTCCGAAGCGCTGCATGCAGGCGGCGCTGAAGAACGCCGGTGTCAATCCCGCGGAGGTGCATTACTTGAACGCCCACGGCACCTCCACGCCGCTCGGCGACAAGAACGAAACCAATGCGATCAAGCTGGCGTTTGGCGATGCGGCATACAAACTGGTCGTCAATTCCACGAAGTCCATGACCGGGCATCTGCTGGGTGGTGCGGGCGGAATCGAATCTCTGTTCACGGTGCTCGCCATCCACAACCAGATTTCGCCGCCGACCATCAACATCTTCAATCAGGATCCCGAGTGCGATCTGGACTACTGTGCCAACACGGCGCGGGAGATGAGGATCGACGTCGCCCTCAAGAACAACTTCGGGTTCGGCGGAACCAACGGCTCACTGGTCTTCAAGCGCGTCTAATCGGCTGGCTGGAGTCCTGAACGGTGCAGTTTCCGATTACCATCGGACTGCGCCGTTCGCGTTTCTTGCGGATCGCAGTGGTGGCCACCCACGCGGCAGCGGGCGTCATGCTGGCGATCCCTGAGAGCTTGCGCCACCTGCTCGGGCCGACGCTTCTCGTGCTTGCCGTCAGTGCCGCGTTGGCTTGGCGCGCAACCGCGCTTCCCGTACAGCGTCTGCGAATCTTCGCTGACGGTCATATCGACGCCGAATTTGCGCCGGAATCGGGCGGAACCTGGCGGACGGGCGCGATTGGCGTGCCGTCCCGGATTCATCCCTGGTTCACTCGGGTCACCCTGGAACTCCAGGAACGAAAAATCAACCTCGTTCTCCTGCCCGACTCTCTGGACGCTGAGGATTTTCGCCGTTTGCGCGTTTGGCTGCGCTGGCGACGGCAAGCTACTGCCGCCTGACGAGCACCGTATTGCGCGCCACGTCCAGCGTTTCCGGATAGTCTCGCGAGTAATGCAAGCCCCGGCTCTCCTTGCGCCGCATGGCGCAACGCACGATGAGGTCGGCAGTGAGGACGAGATTGCGCAATTCGATGAGATCGTGGCTGACACGGAAATTGGTATAGAACTCGTCAATCTCTCGCATCAACAGGCGAATGCGGTGGGAAGCCCGCTTCAGGCGTTTGGTGGTCCTCACGATACCAACATAATCCCACATGAAACGGCGCAATTCGTCCCAGTTATGGGAAATGACCACCTCTTCGTCGGCGTCTGCGACCCGGCTTTCGTCCCAGGCCGGCAGGGGTGGTTGCGGGTGTCGGGGCGTCGCGAGCATGACGGCCACTGCCGCTTCCGCGAATACAAGGCATTCGAGGAGCGAGTTGGAGGCAAGGCGATTGGCCCCGTGCAATCCCGTGCAGGAGGCCTCACCAGCGACATATAGGCCGGGAAGGTCGGTTCTGCCGTGGCGGTCGCTCACGACCCCTCCGCAGGTGTAGTGAGCCGCAGGGACGACAGGGATGGGTTCGCGCGTAATATCGATGCCCAATTCCAGGCATCGAGCATGAATGTTCGGGAAATGGCTGCGAATGAAGGCATCGCCCTTATGGGAAATATCCAGATAGACACAATCCAACCCGCGCTTTTTCATTTCGAAGTCGATGGCGCGCGCAACGACATCCCGGGGCGCCAGTTCCGCTCGTGCGTCGTGCTCCGGCATGAAGCGGCTGCCATCGGGTAGGCAGAGCAAGCCGCCTTCGCCGCGAACCGCTTCGGAAATCAAGAAGGATTTCGCCCGGGGATGAAACAGGCACGTGGGATGAAACTGGATAAATTCCATATTGGCCACCCGACAGCCTGCCCGCCAGGCCATGGCAATGCCGTCTCCGGTCGAAGTGTCCGGGTTCGTGGTGTACAGGTAAACCTTCCCTGCGCCGCCAGTGGCGATCAAGGTGTGGTGCGCTCCCACCGTGATGACCCGGTCATTGCGGGTATCCAGAATATAGGCACCGTGGCAACGATTTTCCGGAAGTCCGAGTTTGGCGCCGGTGATCAGGTCGATGGCGATGTGGTCTTCCAGCACCGTGATTCCGGGATGCTCGCGCACCTTTCGGGTCAACGTCTGCTGGACGGCGAGCCCGGTGGCGTCGGCGACGTGGATCACGCGCCGAGCGCTATGCCCGCCTTCACGGGTGAGGTGATAGCCGCTCGTGTCCTGCGTGAATGGAACACCCTGACTGATCAGCCATTCGATGGCCCGCCGGCCGTTTTCGACGACAAAGCGAGTTGCCGCTTCGTCGTTGAGCCAACCGCCGGCTACCTGGGTGTCACGGATGTGGGCGTCGATGGAGTCCTGGCTATCGAGAACTGCCGCTATGCCCCCCTGGGCCCACCCAGATGCGCTATCTTCTAGGCTGCGCTTGCTGACCAACGCGACTCGAAGGTGGTCGGCAAGCCGCAATGCCGCCGACTGCCCGGCAAGACCGCTGCCGATGATAAGGACGTCGAAGCTCTGCAAAGAATATCCGCGGGGAATCTCGTGAGGTCGCGACTATACCATGGGCGCTCGTTACACACGGTCACAAACATTGGTGGGGCGCGGACTGAGACGGAAAGACTGTGCGCTATACTCCCCGAACAACAATCATGAAACCCCCAGGGAACGCGGCAAGCGATGAGTGAGCGTGAAATTGACCAGGCACTGGTCGAGCGGGCGCAAGGTGGCGACCAGCACGCTTTTGACCTCTTGGTGAGCAAATACCAGCGTAAGCTGGGCCGTTTGCTGTCCCGTTACATCCGTGATGCGGCGGAAGTCGAAGATGTCGCCCAGGAGGCGTTTATCAAGGCCTACAGGGCGCTGCCCGCATTTCGTGGTGACAGCGCGTTCTACACATGGCTTTATCGCATCGGCATCAACACGGCAAAGAATTACCTGGTTTCCCAGGGACGCCGGGCGCCGACCACCACCGAATTCGATAGCGAGGAAGCCGAGACCTTCGAAGACGGCGAGCAACTGCGGGATATCAATACGCCGGAGAGCCTCCTGCTCTCCAAGCAGATTGGCGAGACTGTCAATGGGGCGATCGAGGCGCTGCCCGACGAGTTGCGCACGGCGATTGTTCTGCGGGAGATCGATGGGCTCTCCTATGAGGAGATCGCCCAGATCATGAATTGCCCCATCGGAACGGTTCGATCACGCATATTCCGGGCCCGCGAAGCGGTGGCGGCGAGGCTGCGCCCACTTCTCGACACAGCTCCCGACAGGCGCTGGTGATGGCGTGCGGACAGAGCACGGTTTCGGCTGTCGTACGTGAGGTCGATGGTGGCGAAGCACTCGTTGAAGTCGCTGACGCGGGCTGCGGACGCTGCCACGAGAAGGGGGGGTGCGGGGGCCACAATATCGCTCGGATGCTTGGTTCGTCGCCGCGCCGATTCCGCGTGACCAATCAGGTGGGAGCATGTGTCGGTGATCGCGTGGATGTCGGTATCGACGAGGGCGTCCTCCTCCGCGGAGCCAATCTCGCCTACGGACTGCCGCTTTGCGGCCTGCTTGTCGGCGCCACATTTGGGGCATGGGCCGCCGGTAATCCCGGCGCGCTTCTCGGCGCCGGCGTCGGGCTGGGCGTCGCTTGGGGGGTGCTGCGCCGGCTGGTTCCCAGTGCATCCCTGCCGAGAATCGTTGGGCGTTCTTAAGACGCCATTTTGCAGTTTTCGTTCTTGCCCACTCCCGTGAACGTGATCCAATCTATCCGGTCCAGTTTGATGGCCCGTTTCGGAGCGAATCTGATAGCGCCCCGGGCGAGTCTGCGCGGCAGCGGATTCCCCGCTGATCACGACCCCGCAGATGCGGGAATTTTTCGGAGTTTTTTTCCATGATGCGCCTGCTCTTTGTGCTTCTGCTCTGCTGCCTTAGCGTTTCCGGACGGGCCGAGGTGCCGGCTCCGACGATCCGGAGTCTCCCCGATTTTGCAGACCTCGCCGAAAAGCAGGGGCTGGCGGTTGTCAATATCGCGACCACCCAGGTCATGCGCGGTCGAAGTCCGTTTGGCATGCCGCTCGACGAAAACGATCCCATGTTCGAGTTCTTTCGCCGCTTCGTTCCGCGTCAACCGGGCGGTGGGGCACCGCGCGAATTCGAAAACAAGTCCCTGGGGTCGGGATTCATCATCAGCGGAGACGGTTATATCCTGACCAATGCCCACGTGGTCGACGCCGCCGACGAAATCACCGTTCGCCTCACGGATAAGCGGGAATTCAAGGCCAAGGTCATCGGTGCCGACAAACGCACCGACGTCGCCCTCATCAAGATTGAAGCGCAGGGGCTGCCCATCGTGAAACTCGGCGACCCATCCCAGACCCGGGTCGGCGAGTGGGTGGTCGCCATAGGTTCGCCCTTCGGTTTCGACAATTCCGTCACGGCCGGCATCGTGTCGGCCAAGGGCCGGTCTCTTCCCCAGGAAAACTATGTTCCCTTCATTCAGACTGACGTGGCGATCAACCCCGGGAATTCCGGTGGTCCGCTCTTCAATCTACGGGGCGAAGTCATCGGCATCAATTCCCAGATCTACAGCCGCAGCGGCGGGTATATGGGGCTCTCTTTTGCCATTCCCATTGATGTCGCCATGGAGATTCAGGCGCAACTGCGCAGTCAGGGCAAGGTCAGCCGGGGCCGTCTGGGCGTGGTCATTCAGGAAGTCAGCAAGGATCTGGCCGAGTCCCTGGGACTCGCCAAACCGATGGGCGCCATCGTCAACGCCGTCGAAAAGGGCGGGCCCGCCGAAAAGGCAGGGTTGGAGCCTGGTGATGTAATCCTGAAGTTCGATGCGCGGCCGATCAACGTATCGTCCGACCTGCCGCGAGCGGTCGCGGCGACACGACCGGGTAGCAAGTCGGTCGTGCAGGTCTGGCGCAAGGGTGTGACCCGGGACATCACCGTCACAGTCGGCGAATTCATTGAGGAAGCGAGCGGTCGGGTCCCGCGCCAGGTCAAGCCAGCAGAGCAGGCTGCGAACCGCCTAGGTCTCGTGGTGAGCGAGCTTTCCGAGGACAAGAAGCGGGATCTCAAACTAAACGGCGGGCTGCTCATCGACGATGTTCGCGGCAGCACGGCGCGGGCCGACCTGCGACCGGGAGACATCGTCCTGGCGGTCATCAGCAAGGGTGCGACGACCGACGTGAAGACCGTGGATCAATTCAACAAGCTCCTCGCACAATTCGAAAAGGGTTCGAACGTGACCCTGTTGATACGCCGTGGCGAGGCGCAGACATTCGTCACCATTCGTGGCCTCAATGGCAGCCAGTGAGGGCGCCCCCATGTTGACGCTGGTCAGCCGGAGCTATTGCCACCTCTGTCACGACATGGAGGTGGCAGTAGCTCCGCTTGTCGAAGAATTTGGTATCGCCCTGGAGGTTCTCGACGTCGATGCCGATGCCGAACTCGAGGCGCGTTACGACGAATGGGTGCCGGTACTGCTCCATCGGGGTCGAGTATTGTGTCACTACGTCCTGGATGAAACCAAGGTCCGTGAATATTTAGCTGCAATCCGTTAGAATCACGAGTTTTCCGGAATTCGCCAGGGGCGCCTGTCAGCGCCCTTTTTTATGAGCAGCATGGATCACATCCGCAATTTCTCCATCATCGCCCACATCGACCACGGCAAATCGACCTTGGCCGATCGCATCATCCACCTCTGCGGCGGTCTCTCCGACCGCGAGATGGAGGAGCAGGTGCTTGATTCGATGGATATCGAGCGCGAACGGGGCATCACCATCAAGGCACAGACTGCGGCCCTGGAGTACAAGGCCCGGGACGGCAAGGTTTACAACCTGAATCTCATCGACACCCCGGGGCACGTGGATTTTTCTTACGAGGTTTCCCGTTCCCTGTCTGCCTGCGAAGGGGCGCTTCTGGTGGTTGATGCCTCCCAGGGTGTTGAGGCCCAGACGGTTGCCAACTGCTACACCGCCATCGAGTTGGGCGTCGAAGTTCTGCCGGTGCTGAACAAAATCGACCTGCCTTCCGCCGATCCGGACAACGCCCGCAGCGAGATCGAGGACGTCATCGGCATCGATGCCTCCGAAGCCGTGCTGGCCTCCGCCAAGACTGGTCTCGGGGTGGAGGACATTCTCGAAGCGGTGATCGCCAAGGTGCCGCCCCCCAGGGGCGATGTCGGCACGCCGCTCAAGGCCTTGATCATCGATTCCTGGTTCGACAACTACGTGGGTGTGGTCATGCTGGTCCGCGTCGTCGACGGGGAAATCCGCCCCAAGGACAAGCTCTACTTTATGGCCACCGGCGCCAACCAGCTCTGCGAGCAGGTGGGTGTCTTCACCCCAAAATCGCTACAGCGCGACTTGCTGCGGGCCGGCGAAGTGGGCTTCGTCATCGCCGGCATCAAGGAACTGAAGGCCGCCATGGTGGGAGACACGATCACCCACAGCGACCGCAAGGCGGCCGCCCCCCTGCCTGGATTTAAGGAAATCAAGCCGCAAGTCTTCGCCGGTCTCTATCCGGTGGAGTCCAACCAGTACGATTCGTTGCGGGAATCCCTGGAAAAGCTGAAGCTCAACGACGCTTCGCTCCAATACGAGCCGGAAGTTTCCCAGGCCTTGGGCTTCGGCTTCCGCTGCGGCTTCCTCGGCCTCCTGCACATGGAAATCGTCCAGGAACGCCTGGAGCGGGAATTTGACCAGGATTTGATCACCACTGCGCCCACCGTGGTCTACGAGGTCATCCAGCGGGACGGTACCCTGATCCAGGTGGAGAACCCCTCCAAACTTCCCGAGATTGGCAAGATCGAGGAAATCCGCGAGCCCATCATTACGGCCACCATTTTCGTTCCCCAGGATTACCTGGGCGCAGTCATCACCCTCTGCAACCAGAAGCGCGGCAATCAGGTGGACATGCACTACCACGGCCGCCAGGTGAAGCTGGTCTATGAAATGCCCATGGCCGAAGTGGTGATGGATTTCTTCGACAAGCTGAAATCCTGCTCACGCGGTTACGCATCGCTCGACTACGACTTCAAGGAGTACCGCGCAGCCGACGTGGTCAAGCTCGACGTGTTGATCAACGGCGACCGGGTCGATGCCCTCTCACTGATCGTGCACCGTGCCAACTCCCAGTACCGCGGTCGCGAGCTCGCTTCCAAGATGCGCGAGCTGATCCCGCGCCAGATGTACGACGTGGCCATCCAGGCAGCCATCGGCTCCCACATCATCGCCCGCGAGAACGTCAAGGCCTTGCGCAAGGACGTGCTCGCCAAGTGCTACGGCGGCGACATCACCCGCAAGAAAAAGCTGCTGGAAAAGCAGAAGGCCGGCAAGAAGCGCATGAAACAGGTGGGCAGCGTGGAAATCCCGCAGGAAGCCTTTCTCGCCGTGCTGCGCGTCGACAACTGACAAGGAACCCGATGAATTTCGCCCTCATCCTCTTCGTCCTGCTGGTGATTACCGGTGCGCTATACGCCGTTGACGTACTCAAGTTCCGCAAGCTGCGCGCCAAGGAAGCCAAGGAGCCGCTCTGGGTCGAGTGGGGGGCCAGCTTCTTTCCCGTGATCCTGATCGTCTTCGTCCTCCGCTCGTTCATCGTCGAGCCGTTCAAGATTCCCTCGGGTTCGATGATTCCCACACTTCTGGTGGGCGATTTCATCCTGGTGAACAAATTCACCTACGGAATTCGTCTGCCGGTGATCAACAAGAAGATCATCGATCTCAATCAGCCCAAGCGGGGCGACGTGATGGTTTTTCGCTACCCCGAGGATCCGTCCCTGGATTACATCAAGCGGGTGGTCGGAGTGCCCGGCGACAAGGTCGAGTATCAGAACAAGCGTCTGACCATCAATGGTCAGCCCGTCGTGGTCGGCAAAGTCGAAGATTATCTCCACCCCGAGCGGCTCTACTATTCGCAGCAGTACGTCGAGAAGCTCGGCGAGGTCGAGCATCGCATGCTCAACGACGGCGATGCGCCGGCCTACATCCCGGACGTGGCGCGCTTTCCCAATCGCGAAAATTGCCTCTACAATGCTGCCGGCGTGGTCTGCACGGTGCCAGCGGGGCATTACTTCATGATCGGCGACAACCGGGACAACAGTCGGGACAGTCGTTACTGGGGTTTCGTCCCGGAAGAGAACATCGTCGGGAAGGCCTTCTTCATCTGGCTGAATTTTGGCGATTTTGGGCGCATCGGTTCTTTCCGGTAAGGAGGAAACATGAAATATCAGCGTGGCGTGACCCTTTCCGGCGTGATGTTCTGGGGCATCGTCCTGGCCCTCGTCGCGGTCCTGGGCATGAAGGTCGCACCCTCGGCCATCGAGTATTACAAGATTCTTAAGGATGCCAAGGCGACGGTCGCCAGCGTGCCTGCGGGGGCGACGGTTCCGGAGGTCCGCGCCGCCTTTGCGAAATTCGCCGAGATAGACCACCTTACCGAATTCAACGCCCAGGATCTCGATATTTCGAAGGAAGGAAATCAGATCGTCATTTCCTTCGACTATGACAAGAAAATTCCCCTGGGCTTCAATGTCAGCCTGCTGATCAATTACCGCGGCAGTACCAGCGGCACCAACCCGGATTGATGGGTCTAGCCGACCTGGAGGCGGCCCTCGGGTACCGCTTCGTCGACCAGACACTCTTGCGTACGGCACTGACGCATCGCAGCTACGGGGCGGGTCACAACGAGCGGCTTGAGTTTCTTGGCGACAGCGTGCTGAATTTTCTGATCGCCGCGATCCTCTATCAGCGCTTCTCGACTCTCGCGGAAGGGGATCTTTCTCGCCTGCGCGCGAATCTGGTCCGTCAGGAAAGCCTGCATGGTATCGCCCGCAGAATCGGCTTGAGCGCTCACCTGCGACTGGGAGAAGGGGAATTACGTAGCGGCGGGGCCGAGCGTCCGTCGATTCTCGCCGACGCCCTCGAGGCCTTGCTTGGGGCTGTCTACCTCGAGGGAGGGCAGGCTGCTGCCGCGCGGACCGTCGATTGTCTTTTTCACGACCTCGTTTGCGGCCTCAACCCCGGCGAGAGTTGCAAGGATGCCAAGACCCGCCTGCAGGAGTGGTTGCAGGGAAGGCGGCAACCTCTGCCCAAGTATTCTTTGATCGGTACCCGAGGCGCTTCCCATAGCCAGTCATTCGAAGTGGCCTGCGAACTGGAACGGCTGGGCATCCGTACACTCGGCACCGGCAGCAGTCGACGCCTCGCCGAGCAGATGGCCGCCGATCTCGCCCTGAGAGAACTTTCCCAATGAGCCGCTTGCGTTCCGGTTACGTTGCCATCGTCGGTCGGCCGAATGTCGGCAAATCGACGCTCCTCAATCACCTGGTCGGGGAGAAGATCAGTATCGTCTCCCGCAAAGCCCAGACGACGCGGCACCGCATCACCGGGATACGTACCGATGCCGACGCCCAGTATGTGTTCGTCGACACCCCGGGGTTCCAGACCCGGTTTTCCAATGCCCTCAACCGCGCCATGAACCGGGGCGTCACCCAGACCCTCGCCGACGTGGACGCCGTGGTCTTCGTCATCGAAGCCGGGCGATTCGACGCCAAGGATCGGGCGGTGGCGAAGCTCCTGCCGGCGGACCGCCCGGTGGTTCTGGCGGTGAACAAGATCGACCGGCTCAAGGACAAATCCTTGCTCCTGCCCTTCCTGGCCCAGGTCAGTTCGGAGCGGGACTTCGCTGCGGTGGTGCCGATCAGTGCTGCCAAGGGACGCCAGACCGATCAGCTCCTCGCCGAACTTGGCAAGCATCTTCCCAACGAGGGCTTGCTCTTCGAAGAGGATGAAATCACCGACAAATCGGAACGCTTCCTCGCCGCCGAATACGTTCGCGAAAAACTGTTCCGTTTGCTCGGCGACGAGTTGCCCTACGCCACCACGGTCGAAATCGAAAAGTTCGAGGTGGAGGGCAGCCTGCGCCGCATCTACGCCGCCATCGTCGTGGATCGCGACAGCCACAAGGCCATCGTCATCGGCAAGGGAGGAGAGTCTCTCAAGCGCATCGCGACCGAAGCCCGCCAGGACATGGAGCGCCTCTTCGACGGAAAGGTCTATCTCGAAGTCTGGGTCAAAGTGAAATCCGGCTGGGCCGACGACGAGCGTCTGCTGAAGAGCCTCGGCTACGAGTGATGTGATGCAGCGGCAAAGGGTCGACGGGCAGCCGGCTTTCGTCCTGCACACCTATCCGTTCCGGGAGACCAGCCTGATTGTCGAGGCCTTCACCCGGGATTTCGGCCGCATGGCCCTGCTGGCGCGCGGTGCCCGCCGTCCGCGATCCGCTCTGCGCGGCCTGCTCATGGGCTTCCAGCCGCTGGAACTGGGCTGGGCTGGCAAGGGCGAGGTGCTCACCCTGATGAAGGCCGAGTGGCAGGGTGGCCTGCCGCTGCTCAGCGGCGAGGCGCTGTTTTGCGGCTATTACCTGAACGAGTTGCTCATGCACCTCCTGCCGCGGGAAGATGCCCATGAAAACCTGTTCGAGCGTTACCGCGAAATCCTCGGCCATCTGGCCTCCAATCCCTCGGGGAAGGTGAAGGAAGCCGACCTGCGCAGCTTCGAGAAGGCCCTGTTGCAGGAACTCGGCTACGGTCTGACACTTGACCGTGATAGCGACGGCCGGCCCATAGCCGCGGACGCCCACTACCATTACCGCATGGAACAAGGGCCGGTGCGCGTGGCACATCGCGATGAGGCTGAAGATGCGGTGCTGGGCCGGACCTTGTTGGACCTTGCAGCGGCGGATTTTTCCGATCCGCGCAGCCGGGCGGAGGCCAAGCAACTGATGCGCACCCTGATGGCGTATTATCTATCCGGCAAGGAGCTGGAAACCCGTAAAATATTCAAGGAGTTGCAAGAGTTATGATCGAACTTGGGGTGAATATCGATCACGTCGCCACACTGCGCCAGGCGCGCCGCACCTATGAGCCGGACCCGGTGTGGGCCGCCGTGGAGGCCCACCTGGGCGGGGCCGACGGCATCACCGTGCACCTGCGGGAAGACCGCCGGCACATTCAGGACGACGACGTGCGGCGCCTGCGCGACCTCACCCAGATCAAGCTGAATCTGGAAATGGCCGCTACCGACGAGATGGTCGGCATCGCCTGCGCCCTGAGGCCGGAAATGGCCATGCTGGTTCCGGAGGGGCGTCACGAGGTGACTACAGAGGGCGGCCTCGACGTGGCCGGCCAGGAGGCACGCCTCAAGGATGTCGTCGCCCGCCTGACCGACGCCGGCATCGTCAGCAGCGTCTTTATCGACGCCGAACTGCCCCAGGTGGAGGCGGCCGCCCGCATCGGCGCCCAGGTCTGCGAAATCCACACTGGCCCCTATGCCCACGCCTTTTACGACAAGGGGCGCGATTCCGATTCACCGGCGGTGCTCGCCGAACTGGACAAAATCCGCCGCGCCGGCCAGGCCGTCCGTGGCCTGGGCATGCGCTTCAATGCCGGCCACGCCCTCAATTACTACAACGTGCAGCCGGTGGCCCGCCTCGCTGGGGTACGGGAGTTGCACATTGGCCACGCCATCGTCAGTCGCGCCACCTTTGTTGGCCTGCGCGAAGCGGTGCGGGAAATGAAGCAACTCATGCGCGAGGCGGCGGACCGGAGCGAATGATCTACGGCATCGGTACCGACATCGTCGCCGTCCCCCGCTTGAAGAGCATGTGGGAGCGCCACGGGGAGCGCATCCTGGACAAACTGCTTGCCCCCTGCGAGCGCGAAGGATTTGCCAGGGCGCCCGACAAGGGGCGCTTTCTCGCCAAGCGATTCGCCGCCAAAGAAGCCTTCGCCAAGGCACTGGGCACGGGTCTGCGGGCACCGGCCACGCTCACCGCCATCGGCGTCGCACACAACGCGCAGGGCAAGCCAATCTTCGTCCTCGGTGAGGTGCTGGCCGCGGAGTTGGCCGAGCAGGGTCTCACCGCCCATCTTTCCATCAGCGACGAGGCTGACTATGCCATCGCCTACGTAATCCTCGAAAAACCATGAAGACCCTGCCCCTTGGCCCGCTGATGATCGACATCGCCGGCACCGAACTCACCGACCTGGAGCAGGAACGGCTCTGCCACCCCCTGGTAGGCGGCATCATCCTGTTCACGCGCAACTTCACCGATGTGGCCCAACTGCAGCGGCTGACCACCGCAATCCATGCCCTGCGCACGCCGCGCCTGCTCATCGCGGTGGATCATGAAGGAGGGCGAGTGCAGCGTTTCCGCGAAGGCTTCACCCGCCTGCCGCCCATGGCCGTCCTCGGCCGCCTGTGGGATGAGAATCCCACCGAGGCGAGGGAGGCCGCCCAGGCCCTCGGCTACGTCCTGGCCGCCGAATTGCGGGCCTGTGGTGTCGATTACTCGTTCACCCCGGTCCTCGACCTGGATTACGGCCCCTCCCGGGTCATCGGCGATCGCGCCTTCCACCGCCGCCCCGGGGCCGTCATCGACCTAGCCGGCGCCCTCATCGCCGGTCTGCGCCTGGCCGGCATGGGCAGTTGCGGCAAGCACTACCCCGGCCACGGCTACGTCATTCCCGACTCCCACGTCGAACTGCCGGTGGATGATCGTCCCCTGGAGGCCATGGCAGATGATCTCGAACCGTACCGCGGCCTCCCGCTGGACGGGGTCATGGCTGCTCATGTGATCTACGAGTGTATGGATTGCAATACAGCGGTATTTTCAAATAGATGGATTAGTTATTTGAGAAACAACATTAGATTTAATGGGGTTGTTTTCACCGACGACCTTTCCATGGCCGGAGCCGGCGTCGCGGGCAATATGCTCAAGCGGGTCGAGGCGGCCTACGCCGCCGGCTGCGACATGCTTCTGCTGTGCAATGCGCCCGATGCCGTTGCCGAGGTTTTGGCGTCCTGGGTCGGACCCTGGTGTTCGGAACGATCACGCCGGGTGGAGGGTCTGCTGCCCGCAGCCCCGGCAAGGGAATGGGCGGAACTAGCGGCCGAGGCGCGTTACGGTCAGTCCCTGGCGGTTCTTTCCCGCCTTGCCTCCTGAATTTCCAGGTGTTGCCGCGGGGCGGCGGGCAGGTCGGGCCGACAGAACCTGGGGGAAATTCGCGACGCGAGTGCGGGGAAACCTCCATCACCTTCACAATTGGCGGTGCGCCGGAGTTGGTGCCCAGGACCGGACTCGAACCGGCAAGCCTTACGGCGGTTGATTTTAAGTCAACTGTGGTTACCAATTTCACCACCCGGGCGGGGGCTGGCGGATTGTACTCTGCCTGGTCGTGGGCGGCGCAGGCGTTCCGCCAAAATCACGGTAGCGGCGGTATAATTCGAGGCCTGTAAGGGTGGACATCATGCGGTGTGTTGGCGCCGCCAAAGCACAGGGTTTCCGGGCTTGATATTCGGGCGTTTCTGGAGTCCCAGTAAGAGTCCATCAAAGGATGCAGCGACGCGAGACGCGGCGGCGATCCCTGACCAGCCGAGCTGTTTCATCGCTTCCCCGCGCCGGAGAGGACGGTTCAATACGAGCGCGGGGACTCTTCTACCTGATCCGATCCACGATGATCATCTACGACCTGCTTTGCGAAAACGAGCATCCCATGGAGGGCTGGTTTGCCGGCCCTGCCGATTTCGAGCGTCAGCTCGGGCAGCAACTCATACGCTGCCCCCATTGCGACAGTCCGGAGATTCGCAGGGTCCCGTCGGCCGTCGCGCTCGCCAAGACCCAAGGGGAAACGTTCGCCAAATCCCAGGCCTCGGTGGCGGCGCTGCCTGCGGGATCGCAGGCTCTCGCGCTTTATCACCAGTTGGTCCGTGTCCTGATGACGTCCACCGAAGATGTGGGCAGTGAATTTGCGGAGGAGGCGCGCAAGATTCACTACCACGAGGCACCCGAGCGGGCGATTCGCGGTAAAACCACGGACGCGGAATTCGAGGCCCTGCGCGAGGAAGGAATCGAACTCATTCGGCTGCCCGCAGTTTCCAAAGACGACCTGTCCTGATCGCCTGTTCCGCATTCCGGGAGGGGGCGTCCGCAATCTGGCCTCCTTTTTCGCCGTATGCCTAGTGGTTCTGCCATGGATTCTTATACCATCCTCGGGGTAAAACCCGGCGCCAGTGCAGCCGAAATCAAGCGCGCGTACCGGCGCCTGGCGATGGCCTGGCATCCTGATCGCAACGATCATCCGGAGGCCACTGAACGCTTCAAGGCCATTCGGGCAGCCTACGACGCCCTGCTGGCGAAATCGGAGACGGATGTCCTGGAAGAGCCCGAGGACACTGCCGCGCCATCCTCGCAGCCCGAGCCGCCGCGCGCCGCAGATATTCGTCTGGACCTCGAAATTAGCTTGGAGGAAGGCGCCGGCGGCTGCCGCAAGTCCATTCGTTACCAACGCGGCCGCCCATGTGCCACCTGTGCTGGAACCGGTGAAGCGGGAATCAGCCGTTCGCGGATGTGTGGGGCATGCCATGGGAGTGGCCGCGTCCGCCACCGCAGGCAGGGGCTCGAGCGCTGTGATCGCTGTGACGGGCGCGGCTTCCTCAGCGAGCGCATCTGTCCGGATTGCGAAGGCAGCGGGCGCGAGGAAGCGGATGTGAGCCTATCGCTCAAGGTGCCCCAGGGGATGCTGACGGGGGACGAACTCCGGCTCGCTGGTCAGGGGGAGCCGGGGAGCGGAGATCTCGGACCGGGCGACCTCTTCCTGACCATACGCATCGTTCCCCACCCGGTTTTCAGGCAAGTCGGGCGCAATCTCCATCTGCGGGTGCCGGTCAGCGTGCTGACGCTTCTGGGCGGTGGCGAGGTTCGCATTCCGAAGCTGACTGGCCACGAGACGCTGCTGGTCGAGGCAGGAAGCGTGGAGTCCCGCAGTCACTGCTTCGCCGGACTCGGCTACCCGGGGCGTAACGGAACTCCCACGGGCGATTTGATCGTCGCAATGGAACCGGTCTGGCCGCGCGCGCTGAGCGCCCGCGAGCGGGAATTGGTGCTGCGCGCACAGACTCTGCTCGATGCCCGCCTCAGCGAATCGTTTCCGGAAATCGCCGCGTGGCGCGAGCGCGCGGGAGTCGCGGGCGGCTCAGACTGAAGCCGGTGCCTGCGCTCAAGCCGTCGTATCGACGAAATTGCCCGTTGCGGCCGTCTCAGGGGTGACCACGACCGCCGGCGCGGCGCCGTTCCCTTGGGCAGTGGCGTCGACGACTCGGTCGTAAACGCCTGAGAGCCGCTCAGTCAAGTGCGCCAAAGTTTGGTGTCCGGCCAGGCTCTGGCGGGCTAGGTCGGCGGCTCCATCGGCGCGATCAGACTGCACGCGCAGGGAGCGTGCGTCTTCCTGGGCCTGATCCGCCACTCGCTGGGCGCCATCGGCGCGGCGTCTCAACTCCTGCGCCATGTTTTCCGCCTGATCGGCGGTTCTCTGGGCCTGCAGGGTCTGCAACTGTCGCGTCGTGTCGGCGATGATCACCGGCGCTGCGGAGAGGCTGCTTAGGGCCATGGCGATGTCCGGATCGGAAGGGGTGCGGGATCGAGCCGGAAAGCGAGGGGGCGGCCCTCAGGCGGTAACGTTGATGACTGTGCCGGTGGTCTGGCCGTCGGCATTGACCACGGGCCGCTGGTCTTCATCCCGAGGTGTTGGCGGCTGGCGATTTTCGTCGCGCTCGATCTGGCGGGACTGAGCCGACTCGGCGGATTTCTGCAGGGCCGCCTGAGCGGCGCTGGCGCTGGAAGTAACGGAATCGACAGCCATGGCATCCTCCTTCGGGCAAGTTTCTGTCTTACTTTACACCCTGGAAGGAAATTTTTCAGTGCGCGGCGAGGCTGAACGCCTGTGGTGAACCCCCCAGGCGTTTACTGGAAGGCTCCAGGCGCTAGGCGCGAGGGGAGGGCGATGGGGCGGGTTCCGGCGGGGAATACGAATTCCGCCGTAGGGGCGAGGGGGAAACCTTCAGCCATCCCCGGCGGTCGGACACTACCGCGCAGGGGCGAATCGATAGGAAGGCGGGCGGGAATTCCCTCCCAGGGAAGCAGGCTGGCGCGGGGAATGGTCAGATTTCCTTCAAAGCGGCCGTTGGGTAGCGGGTCGAGGCTGGCGAAGCCGGCGCTGAGATTGTTTACCATCCAGACTTCCGTGGATGGGCCGAGTTTGTCCGTCCAGACCTGCAGGAATCGGCCCCCCTGGTGATCGCTGAGAAGCGTGTTGTGGGAGAGGTACAGGGCGTTACGGGGCCAGCGCGGGCCTTCGGCGCCGAAGGACACCACGGTCGGGTTGTCCGTCAGCGCGCTCTGTCCGATCAGGTTGCCAATGACATAGGCGGTGCCGCCGTTGGGAAATTCGAGCTCGTAGGAGGCTTGTCCGTTGGGGCCGTCGACGATGACGTTGTAGGTAACGAGGTTTTCCCTCGCCCGCGATTTCACCAGATGACCGCGGTAACCTCCCGAGAAACGGCTGCCCGTGAGGGTAAAGCGCGCGATGGCGCCAACGTAGAGCAGATGGTGCAAGAGACCGGTATGGCGCGGCGCTGCGCCAAACTCGCTGCCAGAAATTTCGAGGATGGCATCCGGCGTGTTGGCCGTGAGTACGCCCATTTCATTATCGAAAAAGGCGCAATCGCGAATGCGCAGAATCCCCCGCTCGAAGCGAATCCCGGCGCCATTGCCGTCCGGCACGCGGTTTCCCCGGAATTCCAGATTCTCGACATCGAATTCTCCCTGGCGGAAGACCCAAAGTGCCTTGCCTTCGGCGTTTGCCCCGTCGGCCTGCAGAACCGGGCGTCCGCCCACGCCCCTCAGGGTGAGTCGAGTTTGCGTCCAGACGACGGCCTGACCACGGTAGGTTCCGGCCGAAATTTCAATCACGTCGCCGTCGCGCGCAATGCGGGCCGCTTCGACGATGCTCGCCACGCTTCCTCCTGGCCCCACCCGCAGGATGCGCTGCGAGGAAGGCTTGGCGCCGTCGGCGGCTTGGGATTCTTCGGGAGGCGCCCGCGGTACCGCGATCAATCGGCCGTCCGGGCCTCGGCGGATGTCGCCCCGGTAGTCGGGAGCCGGCGGTAGCGGGTCAGCGCGGCTGGCGGCGGCGAGGATGAGGACAAGCAGCGCGGGAAGCAAGATCCACAATCGCCAGGCCATGGAGTGGGCGTTCCGCTCAATCGACATAATCGGCCGGGCTCGGGCAGGAACACTGGAGATTGCGATCACCAAAAACATCGTCGATGCGGTTTACGCTGGGCCAGAACTTGTTGGCCGGTACCCAGGGGAGCGGGAACACGGCGATTTCGCGGCTGTACGGATGGGACCACTCGGCATCCACGAGATCGGCCTGGGTGTGGGGAGCGTTCTTGAGCGGGTTGTCATCCGGTGGCCAGTTGCCCGCCTCCACCTGCCGGATTTCGTCACGTATCGCGACCAGTGCGGCAATGAAGCGGTCCAACTCGGCTTTCGATTCGGATTCGGTTGGTTCCACCATGATTGTCCCGGGGACCGGGAAGCTCACCGTGGGGGCGTGGAAACCGTAATCCATGAGGCGCTTGGCGATGTCGATTTCGGTGATTCCGGCGTTGCCCCCGGTCGCCGCCTTGATCGGCCGGATGTCGAGGATGCACTCGTGGGCGACGCGACCGCTTCTGCCCGTGTAGAGCACCGGGTAGTGCCCCTGGAGCTTGCTCGCCAGGTAATTGGCATTGAGGATGGCGACCTGGGTGGCGAGCCGGAGGCCCTCGCCGCCCAGCATGGCGATGTACATCCAGGATATGGGCAGGATGGACGCCGAGCCAAAGGGCGCCGCGCTAACGGCGCCCTGGCCGCCGTGGGGGCCTTCCACAGACTGCACGGCATGGTTGGCCATGAACGGCGCCAGATGGGCCTTGAGGCCGATCGGGCCCATGCCGGGGCCGCCACCGCCGTGGGGGATGGCGAAGGTCTTGTGCAGGTTCATGTGGCTGACGTCGGCGCCGATGAAGCCGGGGGCGGTAAGGCCGACCTGGGCGTTGAGGTTGGCGCCGTCCATGTACACCTGGCCGCCGTGGTAATGCACGAGCGCGCAGATGTCGCGGATGTCTTCCTCGAAAACGCCGTGGGTGGAGGGATAAGTGATCATCAAACAGGCGAGACGCGCCGCATGGGCCTGGGCTTTGTTCTGCAGATCGACGATATCCACGTTGCCTCGCTCGTCACACTCGACGACGACGACCTGCATGTGGGCCATCTGGGCGGTGGCCGGGTTGGTACCGTGCGCCGAGCGGGGAATCAGGCAGACGTCACGATGCCCTTCGCCACGACTGGCGTGATATCGGGCGATGGCGATCAGACCCGCGTATTCGCCCTGGGCACCGGAGTTTGGTTGCATGCAGATGGCGTCGAAGCCGGTGATCGTTCGCAGCCAGTCCTCCAGGCCGCGAATCATTTGCAGGTAGCCTTGCGCCTGGTCCAGAGGCGCGAAGGGGTGCAAACCGGCAAACTCGCGCCAGGTAACTGGAATCATCTCGCTCGTGGCGTTGAGTTTCATGGTGCAGGAACCGAGGGAGATCATCGAATGATCCAGCGCAAGATCCCGGCTCTGCAGCATCCTGAGATACCGCAGCATTTCATGTTCCGTATGGTGGGTGTTGAACACCGGGTGGCGCAGGATGCCATCGGAGCGCAACAGTTCCGGGGGCAGGGCGGGGTCGCTCGCCGCCACCTGGGCATCGAGGCTATCCATGTCGAGGGTGACCTGGCAGAGCAGTTTGAAGAGGGCGGCGACATCCTCCCGCGTCGTCGTCTCGTCAAAGGCAACTCCCAGGATACCGGCGGAGATGCGGCGAAGGTTGTAGCCCGCCCCTTGGGCGTTGCGACAAATCGTCTCTGCGCGGGCACCCAGATCGATCTGCACGGTGTCGAAAAACTGCCGGGTGAGTACCGGAATACCGGCGCGCTTGAGCCCCTCGGCGAAGATGGCCGCCAGGCGGTGGATGCGGGTGGCGATGGTCCTGAGGCCCGTGGGACCGTGATATACGGCGTACATGCCGGCCATGTTGGCGAGCAGCACCTGGGAAGTGCAGATGTTCGAATTGGCCTTCTCGCGGCGGATGTGCTGTTCACGCGTCTGCAGGGTCATGCGCAGCGCGGTCTTCCCGCGAGCGTCCTTGGAGACGCCGATGATGCGACCGGGCATGGCGCGCACGTTGGCTTCGCGGGTGGCAAAGAAGGCGGCGTGGGGGCCGCCGAAGCCCATGGGTACGCCGAAGCGCTGGCTGGAGCCGAAGGCGATGTCGGCACCCATGGCTCCCGGCGACTTGAGCAGCACCAGGGCCATGAGGTCGGTGGCGACGGCCACGGTAGCGCCCCTCGCCTTGAGGGCGGCGACCACGGGCGACAGATCGTTCGCTTCGCCCCGGTCGTTGGGGTACTGGAGGAGGGCGCCGAAGCAGTCTTCATCGGCCGCGGCGGCGGCCGGCCTGACGAGCAACTCGAAGCCGAAGTAGGCGGCACGGGTCTTGACCACATCGATGGTTTGCGGGAAGCAGTCGGCATCGACAAAGAAGTGGTTGGACTTGCTCTTCGAGATGCGCCGGGCCATGGCCATGGCCTCGGCGGCGGCGGTGGCTTCATCGAGGAGCGAGGCGTTGGCCAGTTCCAGGCCGGTTAGGTCGATGACCATCTGCTGGAAGTTGAGCAGCGCCTCCAGACGGCCCTGAGCGACTTCCGCCTGGTAGGGAGTGTAGGCGGTGTACCAGCCGGGATTCTCCATGACGTTGCGCAGGATCACCTTGGGCGTGAGCGTGTCGTAGTAGCCCATGCCGATCAGCGAGCGATTCACCCGGTTGCGGCGTGCGATCGCTTTCAGGGCCGCGAGGGCTTCGTGTTCCCGCTGCGGCGCAGGCAGCTTGAGGGCTGCGGGTAGGCGAATTGCCGCGGGCACGGTTTGATCGACGAGTTCATCCAGGCTGGCGACGCCCAGGTCCGCCAGCATGGCCGCAATTTCAGCGCGACAGGGTCCGATGTGGCGGTGGATGAATTCGTCCTTCTGCTCCAGGGCGGAGAGGGGCTGGCTGTAGGGCATGGGGGTACCTGCGGAGTCGGGGAGACTGATGAAGGCCGGATGGTTCAGGCCGCGTCGGCAATGCCCTGATAGGCCGCGGCGTCGAGGAGCTTGTCCAGGTCGGCGGCGTTGTCCGGCTTCATCTGGAACAGCCAGGCGGCGTAGGCATCCTGGTTCACGCTTTCCGGGGCGTCGGCGGCGTCCTGGTTGACGGCGGTGATGCTGCCGGCCAGGGGGGCGTAGACGTCGGCGGCGGCCTTCACGGATTCGACCACGGCCAGTTCCTTCTCGGCGTCGTAATGGGCGCCGACTTCCGGCAACTCGACGAAGACTAGGTCACCCAGGGCCTCCTGGGCGTGATCGGTGATGCCGACGGTGACGGTGCCATCGGCTTCCAGGCGCAGCCATTCGTGGGAGTTGGTGTACTTGAGATTGGCGGGGACGTTGGACATGGTGGTTTCTCCGGGAATGATTGGGGTTTCGAATTAGATGAGGCCCTTGCCGTTGCGGGCGAAGGGCGGTTTGACGACCTTGGCCTTCAGCCGCTTGTCGCGGATTTCGACTTCCACGACGCTGCCGACCGGCACGCCCAGGGGCACACGAGCCAGGGCGATGGATTGCTGCAGCGTCGGCGAGAAGCTGCCGCTGGTGATCTCGCCGCTACCGTGGTCGGTGAATACCTTCTGGTGGCCGCGCAGGACGCCCTTGTCGAGCAGCACGAGACCCAGGAACTGGGCGCGGCTGCCGTTGATGGTCAGCGCCGCCTTGCCGACGAAATCGCGCTCGCCATCGAGGGCGACGGTCCAGGCCAGGCCGGCGTCCAGCGGCGAAGTCTCCTCGTCCATGTCCTGGCCGTAGAGGTTCATGCCGGCTTCCAGGCGCAGGGTGTCGCGGGCGCCGAGGCCGCAGGGGGCGACGCCAGCGGCGGCCAGGGCGTTCCAGACGGTGGCGGCATCAGCGGCCGGCAGCATGATCTCGAAGCCGTCCTCGCCGGTGTAGCCGGTACGGGCGATGAAGTAGGCGCCTATTTCGGCGGCGAAGAAGGGTTTCAGCCCCTCGCTGGCGGCCTTGGTCTGGGGCAGCACCTGCCAGGCCTTCTCCCGGGCGTTGGGCCCCTGGACGGCGATCATGGCGAGGTCGCGCCGGGGGGTGATGGTCAGGTTCATGCCCCAGTCGGCGAGTCGCTCATGCATCCAGGCGATGTCCTTCTCCGCGGTGCCGGCATTGACCACGATGCGGAAGCGCTCGTCGGTGAGGAAGTAGATGATGAGATCATCCACCACGCCGCCCACGTCGTTGAGCATGCAGGAATAGAGCGCCTTGCCGGAAAGCTTGAGTTTGCCCACGTCGTTGGCGACGAGGCGGGAAAGGAAGGGTCGCACGTCGGGGCCCACCAGTTCGACGGGGCACATGTGGCAGACATCGAACATGCCGCAATCGTGGCGGACGGCGTGGTGCTCCTCGATCTGGGAGCCGTAATTGACAGGCATGTCCCAGCCGCCGAAATCGACCATTCGGGCGCCCATTGCACGATGGGTTTCGTTGAGCACGGTTTTCTTCAGCATATCAATCCTTTGCTGGCGTTTATCAACGCCAAATCTAGGAACGGAAAAGGGGTGAAACGATCTGACGTTTCACCCCTCTGTCCTCGATACCTGAGAGATTTGCCCCATCGGTGGGCGCCTCGCCAGGCGGGCGCCGCTCTCCAGAGTTGCAGGGAAACTTTCCCTGGTTCCGCGGTCCTTTGGCCTGAGCGTTTGCGGGTGGTTTGCGCCTTCGGCGGCAGACGAGTCTGCGCTCTCCCACGGAACCGGCGAACTCTAGCCGATGGCCGCTGGGCTGGCAAGGCGCAAGCCCCTCCGCAAGCCCTCCGCGCAATCTTTGCCGACCAGACAATCTCCCGCGGGAAGCCGTGGCGCAGGGGTTCCTGCAACGGCACCGCCGGCCGGAAGGGTCGCCCGTGCTAAACTCGCCGTTTCCGGATGTAGTCTTCATGCCCCCCGCAAACTTCGATTTTCACTGCCATTCCACGGTCTCGGACGGGTTGCTCGCCCCCGAGGCACTTGCCCGGCGGGCAGCGGCCAACGGGGTCGATCTCTGGGCGCTGACCGACCATGACGACATTGGCGGTTTGGTGTCAGGTAGTGAGGCCGCTGCCGAGGCGGAAATCGGTTTTGTCACCGGAGTCGAGATTTCTGTCGAGTGGCGGGGAACGCCAATTCATGTGGTCGGTTTGGGATTCGATCCCCAGGCCGGACAACTGGCCGCCGGACTGGACAATCTGAAGCAGGGGCGGTTCGAGCGCGCGCGCCGCATGTCCGATGCCCTCGCAGCAGTCGGCATCCCAGGGGTTCTCGAGGGCGCATTGGCCTACGCCGCGAATCCTGGTCTCATTTCCCGCGCCCATTTTGCGCGGTATCTCGTTGCGACAGGAATCGCCAAGGACGTCCAGACCGTTTTTCAGCATTATCTCGTTCCGGGCAAGCCCGGATATGTGAATCACCAATGGGCAACCCTTGACGAAGCGGTGGGCTGGATCACCGGGGCGGGAGGCGTGGCTGTCGTGGCTCATCCGGGACGTTACAAGGTTTCCGGGGTGGTGATGCGTACTTTGCTCGGTGATTTCGCGGCTGCGGGGGGACAGGGTATCGAGGTGGTCTGCGGCAGCCATACGCCGGAGCATGTCCTCCATTTCGCCCGTCTGGCCCGGCATTTTGGGTTCCACGCGTCCCGCGGCTCCGATTTTCATGGGCCGGAAGAGAGTTACATCGATCTGGGAAGGCTTCCCGGACTGCCGGAAGACCTGCAGCCGGTCTGGCAACTCCTCTCCTGATTCGTCGTGGCAAGTCGACCTCTCTTTCATCCGAAGGCGGGTTGCCGCCCTCGGCATTCCTGAAGCGGCATTCATGGCCCAGTATCTCGTCGTTCATCCGGAAAATCCGCAGCAGCGTCTCCTGAGCCGGGCGGCGGAGATCGTTCGCGGGGGCGGCCTGGTCGTGGTTCCGACAGATTCCTGCTATGCCCTTGGTTGCCATCTCGGGGATAAGGCCGCGGTGGATCGCATTCGGGAGATCCGCCAGGTGGACGAGCGTCACCACCTCACCTTGATGGTGCGCGACCTGTCGGAAATCGCCCAGTACGCCCGGGTGGATAACGTCCAGTATCGCCTCCTCAAGGCGGCCACGCCGGGTAGCTACACCTTCATTCTGGAAGCGACCAAGGAGTTGCCACGCCGGGTGTTGCATCCCAAGCGCAAGACCATAGGTCTGCGGGTTCCCGATCACCCCGTCGCCCTGGCGCTCCTGGAGGAACTCAATGAACCCTTGCTCACCTCGACGCTGCTGTTGCCCGGCGAGGAGGAACCGCTCACCGAAGGTTGGGAAATCCGCGATCGCCTGGAATCGGTGGTCGATCTGATCCTCGACGGCGGTCATTGCGGCACCGACCCGACCACGGTGGTGGATCTTACCGGCGCAAGCCCGCTCCTGATTCGCGCGGGCCGGGGTGTTCCCGAGGTCTTTGGGCTGTGAGAGCGGTCAGGGAAATGGCTTTGTTATACTCCACCAATTTTTCTCAATGCTTGAAAGCCTGATTCCGACGCTGGCCATTGCGGCCTTGCCGGTGATATTCGCCATCACTCTGCACGAAGCCGCCCACGGTTATGCCGCTCGCCATTTTGGCGATCCAACGGCCTGGCTGGCGGGGCGAATTAGTCTGAATCCGCTGCGCCATATCGACCCGCTTGGAACGATTGTCATTCCCGCTCTCATCCTGCTTTTTTCCGGGGGCGGATTGCTCTTTGGCTACGCCAAGCCGGTACCCGTAGATTTCGGGCGACTGCGCAAACCCAAACACGATATGTTGTGGGTTGCGGCGGCGGGCCCGTTCGCCAATCTCGCCATGGCGCTGGCTTGGGCAGCCCTGGTCAAGTTGGCGTGGCTTCTTCCCAACCACATTTTCACCGTACCAATGACCGAAATGGGCAAGATCGGGATCGTGGTGAATTGCGTACTTTTCGTGCTGAATTTGTTGCCGCTTCCTCCGCTGGATGGTGGACGCATTCTGGTGAGTTTGCTGCCCGGCCGCATGGCCTGGAAGTTTTCCCGCATCGAGCCCTGGGGTTTCCCCATTTTGCTGGTGCTCCTGTTCACTGGGATCCTCGGCGCCGTGATGCATCCTCTGGTCGGTATCGTGGCATTGATTGTCGAAAGTCTTTTCGGACTGTATTGAGCCCCTATGTACGCAGAACGTGTCCTTTCCGGAATGCGCCCCACCGGGTCGCTTCATCTTGGCCATTACCACGGCGTCCTCAAGAACTGGGTCCGCTTGCAGCATGAGTATCCCTGTCTCTTCTTTGTTGCCGATTGGCATGCCCTGACCACCCATTACGACAATCCCCAGGGAATCGAGCAGGCTGGCTGGGATATGGTGGTCGATTGGCTGGCTGCCGGGGTCGACCCGAATCAGGCGACCCTGTTCATCCAGTCCCGCGTTCCCGAGCATGCCGAACTTCACTTGCTGCTCTCCATGATGACCCCGTTGGGCTGGCTGGAGAGGGTGCCGACCTACAAGGATCAGCAGGAAAAGCTGGAGAATAAGGATCTCTCCACCTACGGTTTTCTCGGCTATCCGCTGCTACAGTCTGCCGATATTCTCATCTATCGCGCCGACAAGGTGCCGGTGGGAGAAGATCAGGTTCCGCACATCGAGTTTTCGCGCGAAATCGCCCGTCGCTTCAACCACCTTTACGGCCGCGAGCCCGGCTTTGAGGAAAAGGCGAAGGAAGCGGTGAAGAAGTTGGGCGGGAAGCGTTCCCGGCTCTACGAAGAATTGCGTACCCGTTTCCAGCAAAGGGGCGACAAGGAAGCCATCGAGCAGGCCCACGCACTCCTCGATGAGGTTCAGCACCTCTCTGTCGCTGACCGGGAGCGGCTCTTTGGTTACCTGGAGGGTACGGGCAAGATGATTCTGGCCGAACCCGGCGCGCTGCTCACCGAGGCGTCACGCATGCCCGGTCTGGATGGGCAAAAGATGTCCAAGTCCTACAACAACACCATTACCCTGCGGGAATCCGAGGAGTCGGTGAGCAAGAAGGTGCGCGGCATGCCCACCGATCCCGCGCGGGTTCGCCGGACGGACCCCGGCGATCCGGCGAAGTGCCCGGTTTGGCAACTCCACCAAGTCTACTCCGACGCCGGGTGCAAAGAGTGGGTCGAGCAGGGGTGCCGCAGCGCGGGCATCGGCTGCCTGGAATGCAAGCAGCCGGTCATCGACGGCATACTCAAGGAGCAGGCGCCGATGCGGGAACGGGCAGCGCAGTACCTGGACGATCCGAGCCTGGTCCGCAATATCATTGCCGATGGCTGCGAAAAGGCTCGCGACCTTGCCCGCGACACCATGCGCGACGTGCGTTCGGCCATGGGCTTGGAGTACAACTGATGTTCTCCGGGTGTTGCGCTGGATGAACCCGGCATGAGCGAAGCCGCGACCCTGGAGGTTCCTCCCGCGCAGGACAGCCCGCTGGCACGCGTCTATGGGGAGCCGTTGGCGCAGTTGCCGCAGGATCTCTACATTCCGCCGGATGCGCTGGAAGTCATGCTCGACGCCTTCGAGGGGCCGCTTGACCTGCTGCTGTATCTCATCCGCCGGGCCAACGTGGATATCCTCGACATTCCCATGGCGCCGCTCACCCGCCAGTATCTCGACTACATCGAGTCGATGCGGGCGCAGAACCTCGAGCTGGCGGCGGACTACCTGGTGATGGCGGCGATGCTCATCGAGATCAAGTCCCGCATGCTCCTTCCGCGGGCCCGGGTGGAAGATGAGGCGGGTGGAGAGGATCCGCGGGCCGAACTGGTGCGACGCCTGATGGAATACGAGCAAATGAAGCTCGCCGGCCAGCGGATCAACGCGCTTCCCCAGGCGGAGCGGGAGTTCTTCTGGGTCGAGACCCTGGTCGAGAAGACCCTGCTGGTCCGCTACCCCGAGGTCAGCTTGGACGACCTCAAGGAGGCCTGGCTGGCGGTGGTGCGTCAGGCGAGCCTGAAGAAGCGCCATCAGATCGGACGGGAAGAACTTTCGGTGCGGGAGCACATGGGGATCATTCTTCGCCAGCTTCAGGCGCAGGGGGGATTCGTCCGTTTCGAGGCCCTGTTCGACGCGGCCATGGGCGTTCCCGGGTTGGTGGTGCATTTTCTGGCCCTCCTGGAACTGGCCCGCGAGAAGCTGGTCCAGCTGAGCCAGACCGAGGCTTTTCAGCCCATTTATGTGAGGGTTCACGAGGGTGGAACCGACGACGGTCAAGAGAATCCTTGAGGCGGCCCTGTTGGCCGCCCGGGAGCCGATGACCCCCGCCGAACTGCGCCAGATGTTCGACGAGGATCTGTCGGTGGATACCCTGCGCCGGCTGCTCGACGAACTGCGGGAGGAATGGCAGGGACGGGGCGCCGAGTTGGTGCAGCTGGCTTCGGGTTGGCGCTTCCGGACGCGGGCCGAATACCTTCCTTACCTGGATCGCCTCAATCCGGAGAAACCGCCCCGCTATTCGCGGGCCGTTCTCGAAACCCTGGCGATCATCGCCTACCGGCAGCCGGTGACCCGCGGCGACATCGAGGAAATCCGCGGCGTGGCGGTCAACGCCAATGTCGTCAAATCCCTTGAGGAGAGGGGCTGGATCGACGTCGTCGGGCATCGGGACAGCCCCGGGCGCCCGGCCCTCTTCGCCACTACCCGCCGCTTCCTTGACGATCTGGGCTTGCGCAGCCTGAGCGAGCTGCCTCCCCTCGAACAGATCGGCCAGACTCTGGAGCTTGACCATGAAGCCTAAACGTACGCCCTTTCGTCCACCTCGGACTGCCTCCTCGCCGGCTGGCGAACCGCCGGCCCAACCCCGTCGCGGGGCGGGTCGAAAGGGTGGCGAAGACGACGAAGCCGCCCAGTGGCAGTCGGAGAAGCCGGCGCGCGGCGCGGCGCGTCCGCCCCGCAGTCCCGCCCGGCCGACCGGCGTCCCGGCCGCCAAGCCGGAGCGACTGCACAAGGCACTGGCCCAGGCTGGTGTTGGCTCGCGACGGGAGATGGAAGAATGGATCGCCGCCGGCCGCGTCAGCGTCAATGGCGAGGCGGCCCAGATCGGCCAGTTGGTCGTGCCGACCGATCGCGTCAAGGTCAATGGCCGCCTGGTCAATCTGCGGGCGGCGGCCGGGCGAGGGCCGCGGGTGCTGCTCTATCACAAACCTGAAGGCGAAATCGTCTCCCGCGACGATCCGGACGGCCGCCCTTCGGTATTCGCCGCCCTTCCGCGTCTGCGAGGTAGCCGCTGGATCGCCGTCGGTCGGCTGGACTTCAATACTTCGGGACTGCTTCTCTTCACCACCTCCGGCGAGCTCGCCAACCGGCTGATGCACCCCAGCGCGCAACTCGTCAGGGAGTACGCGGTGCGCGTCCTCGGCGAACTGCCCGAGGAGGGCAAACGACGGCTTCTGGAAGGCATCGAGCTGGAGGATGGCCCGGCGGCCTTCGAGACCTTCCAGGACGCTGGCGGCGAAGGCGCCAATCACTGGTTTCGCGTCAGCCTCTTCGAAGGCCGCAACCGGGAGGTAAGACGCCTGTTCGAGGCTGTGGGTTGTACGGTCAGTCGCCTGATCCGCGTGCGTTACGGCCCCTTCGTCCTGCCCCCGCAGCTCAAGCGTGGTCGTTCACGGGAACTGAGCGTCGCGGAGGTACGGGCACTCCTGAAGGCCCTGGATCACGTGCCCGAGCGCGATTCTGGCGTCGACGAAGCTGGTGCGTCCGGGGCGGAATTGCCGGTAGCCGCTCGGGCGCCGCGAGCGCCGTCTCCTGCGCGTCCCACGCCTCGCGTCGCGCCGCGGGGTCGACGAGCCCGTCCGGCGCGCTGAGTCCTGCTGGCGGACGGCCGAGCCCGAAAACATCGTCGGGGAGGGGGGTTCCCGGATCCGTGGGAGATAGTGTTCGCCTTCAGTGCTTCCTGACCAGGAGGGTGGAAACGGGGGAAAGGCGAACCACCTGTTCGGCTACCGAGCCGATGACCAGACGTTCCAACCCACGGCGCCCGTGGGTGCCGACCACGATGAGGTCGGCCTGCCACTCCGTTGCGGCATCGACGATCACTTCCGAGACGCGGCGGGTGCTGGCTTCCAGCAGCCGGGTCTCGATGGCGACGCCCGCGGCTTGCCGGCAGGCTTCGTCGACGAGCTTCTGACCGGCGTCGACGATGGCCTGGCGGGCGTGGTCCAGGTCGAGGGTGGTGTTGAGTGTCCGGTGGTGCATGCCCATCAGGGTTTCGTCCGCCACATGGACGATGCACAGGGTGGCGCCGTAGGTCTTGCCGATATGCGTGGCTTCGGCCAGGGCGCAGCGGGAGGTTTCGCTGTCGTCGATGGCGATCATGACTTTTTTGTACACGGGGGCTCCTTGGTTATCTTGAAGGGAGAAAGTTATCAATTCTTCGCTGGCGCGACTGTTGGGGAAAACGCTCAGCAGGGAGATTCCAGGGGGCGGCTGCACTCTTCCAGCAGATACGCGATGGAACGATAGATTCGGCCGGTTTCCGCCGTGAGGCCGATTTCGCAGGTACGGTTGGTGGAAACACCACAGGTGCAGGAGGCCGGCAACTCGTCGTGAATCCTGCGCAGGGCGTGGGCGTTGAGTTCCGGCACGGCGAAACCCCGGTCGCCGCCAAAGCCGCAACAGCTCACCCCAGCAGCTTCCACCACCTGGTCCACGCAGGCGGTGAGTACCTTGCGCAGCTTGGTGTCGGAAGCGTTTTTCCTGACGCTGCAATTGACGTGCAGGGCGACCGGGCCGGGCAGTTTTTGCAACGGCAACCTGGGCAACAGGGCATCATGCGCAAATTCGTGGAAATCGTAAAGTTTGAGGCGCCCGGCCAGATGCTGCTGCATGCGGGCGCTGCAGGTGCTGGCATCCATGACCACGGGCAGGCGGCCGTTGTCGCTGGCGGCGAGGAGGGCGGCTTCCAGGCGCCTGGCCATGCCTTCCGCCTCCTGCGCCAGGCCCTTGCTGGCCAACATCTGGCCGCAACAGAGTGCGTCAAAGCCCTCGGGCAGACGAGGTGCATAGCCGGCCCGTTCGAGCAAACGGATGACGGTGTCGGCGAGGCCGGCTTCCCCCTTGGTGGCAGGGCCGAAGATGCGGCCCCCGCAGGCGGGGAAATAGACCACCGGGTCGCCACCGCCGGTCGGTGGGGCCGGCGCCCTGCCGGGGCGCGGCATGGCATGCTTCCAGGCGCCGGAGGAAAGGGCTGCGAGGGCTTTGTCGCCGACCAAGCGTACACCGAGGTGGCCGATGGTCAGCCCGGCGCGGGAGGCAGCGGCGACGATGCCAAAGTGATCTCCCACCCAGGCCCCCAGACGGCGGGCGCCCTGACCCAGGTGGCGGCCGCGCAGGCGGCGGGTCAGATCGCCGGTGTCGATGCCCACCGGGCAGGCAGTGGAGCAAAGACCGCAGCCGGCGCAGGTGTCCAGGCCCTGGTAGGCGAAAGCGGCGCCCGTGGCCCCCGCTTCTTCGCCGGCCGTCGCCCGGCGCGATAGCTCGCGCCAAGTGACGATGCGCTGGCGTGGTGACAAGGTGAGGCGATGGGAGGGGCACAAGGGCTCACAAAAGCCGCATTCGATGCAGCGGTCGACGATGTCCTCGGCGGCGGGCAGCGGCTTGAGATGCTTGAGGTGCGCGGCCGGGTCATCGTTGAGGATGACCCCGGGGTTGAGGCGGTTGTCCGGGTCGAAGAGCCGCTTGATTCGCCGCATGAGCTCAGTGGCTTCGCGGCCCCACTCCAGTTCGACGAAAGGGGCCATGTTGCGGCCGGTGCCGTGCTCGGCTTTCAGCGATCCGTCGTATTTCTCAACCACCATTCGGCAGACGTCTTCCATGAAGCGGGCGTAGCGCTCCACTTCGGCCGCGTTCCCGAAATCCTGGGTGAACACGAAATGAAGGTTCCCTTCCAGCGCATGACCGAAGATGATGGCCTCGTGATAGCCGTGGTGAAGGAGGAGGGCCTGGAGGTCAAGGGTTGCGGCGGCGAGGGATTCGACCGGGAAGGCCACGTCCTCGATGATGACCGTCGTGCCCGTGCGACGCATGGCGCCGACCGACGGGAAGGTGCCCTTCCTCACCTTCCAGTACATCTCGCAGGTGGCGGGGTCAGTCGAGAACTGCGGCGATTCGATGGTGGTGATACCGGCCAGGGCGCCAAGGGCAGCGTCCATGCGGATTTGCAGCGAAGCCTCGTCGTCGGCGCGGACCTCGATGAGCAGGGCGGCAGCCTCTTCACCCAAAGACCGGATCGCCGGTGGCAGCCCAGGTTTGTTCTCCACGGAATGGAGTGCCGGGCGGTCGAGCAGCTCGACGGCGGCCACCGGCTGGGGCTTCAGGCGAATCACCGCCTGACAGGCTGCCTCGATGGAGGGGAAGAACACCAGGGCGCTGGCCTTGCAGGCCTCTTCCACGACGGTCTGGTAGGTGATGCGGGAAATGAAGCCCAGGGTGCCTTCCGAGCCGATCATGAGGTGAGCCAGGATGGCGACGGGGTCCGCAAAGTCCACCAGGGCGTTGAGGCTGTAGCCGGTGGTGTTCTTGATCTTGAACTTCTTGCGGATGCGCTCCGCCAGACGCGGGTCGTTGCGGACTTCGGCGCCCAGGCGCTCCAGCTCCCCAAGGAGCACGGCATGACTCCCGGAGAAGGCGGCGACACTGATGGGATCCTCGGTGTCGAGGACCGTACCGTCCACGAGGATGACGCGCAGGCCGGCCAGCGTCCGGTAGCTGTTCTGGGCCGTTCCGCAGCACATGCCCGAAGCGTTGTTGGCAGCGATGCCACCGATCTTGCAGGCATTGATGGAGGCCGGGTCGGGGCCGATCTTGCGGCCGAAGGGCGCGAGCCGGCGATTGGCTTCGCCACCGATGATGCCCGGCCCGAGGCGCACCGTAGCTGCATCGGGGGCCATGTCGCAGGTGGCGAAGCCCTCGCCGATCAGGACGAGCACGCCGTCGGTAATGGCCTGGCCGGAAAGGCTGGTGCCGGCGGCACGGAAGGTGACGGGGCGGTGGCAGTCCCTGGCCGCCTGGAGGACGGCTTGTACCTCCTGCTCGTTCTCGACGACGGCGATGACCTCGGGGATGAGGCGGTAGAAGCTGGCATCGGTGCCATAGGCGAGAAGGCGCAACTCATCGGTGATGACTTGGTTTTTGGGGAGGTGGTGGAGGAGGGTGTCGATTAGTTGGCTCACGGGGTGGGATTTCTCAGGCGTTAGGAGTTGCTGAGGCGCTGTTTTCCGCCGTTGACCGGCGTGTGACTTTCTTTTGGCGACCCAAAAGAAAGTCACACGCCGTCAAGGCGGAAAGCAGCGCTTGTTCAACCAAGACCACCCTCACTTCCCCACAATATCCCGCAACCGCCGCGAGGCCGGCTTCAGCGGTACCCGTACCGAAGTCCAGGCCCCTTGCCGCGTCGGCGTCAGCCAGTTGAAGCGGCTCGCCAGCCACGAATACATCCGATACAGCGCCGGCTGCGCATAGACCCAGGCCCAGCCTCGCCAAATGGCGGTCAGCAGCCCGCTATATCCGGCACCCTGGCCCTGCAAGGGGCTTCCGGCGCCAGGCTTGGCGTTCACCTCGGTGCGCAGGCGGATCAGCAGGTCGGGGATGGGGATGCGCACCGGGCAGACTTCGCCGCAGGCGCCGCAGAGGCTGGAGGCGGAGGGCAGGGCGGCGGTGGCTTCCAGGCCCAGCAGGTGTGGCGAGATGATTTCGCCGATGGGGCCGGGGTAGGTCGTCCCGTAGGCGTGACCGCCGATGTGGGTGTAGACCGGGCAGTGGTTCATGCAGGCGCCGCAGCGGATGCATTGCAAGGTCTTGCGCAACTCCGGGTCGGCGTAGGGTTGGGTGCGGCCGTTGTCGAGCAGCACCAGATGGACTTCTTCGGGGCCGTCCAGCTCGCCGGGCTGGCGGGGCCGGGAGATCATGTTCACGTAGGTGGTGATGTTCTGGCCGGTGGCGGAACGGGTGAGCAGCGACAGGAGCGGCGGCACGTGATCCAGCCTTTCCACCACCTTCTCGATGCCCGTGATGGCGACGTGCACCTTGGGCGTGGTGGTGGACAGCCGGCCGTTGCCTTCGTTTTCCACCAGCACCAGGGTGCCGGTTTCGGCCACCGCCATATTGACGCCGGAAAGCCCGATGTCGGCTTCCAGGAACTTCTGCCGCAGCACCTTGCGGCCAATCTGGATGAGAGCGTCCACATCCTCCGTATAGGCGACGCCGGGGAGCTTTTCCTCGAACAGCCGGGCGATCTGCTGCTTGGTCTTGTGGATGGCCGGCATGATGATGTGGGAGGGCTTTTCCCCGGCCAGCTGGAGGATGTATTCCCCCATGTCGGTCTCGATGGCTTCGACCCCCGCCGCTTCGGCGGCGTGGTTGAACTCGATCTCCTCGCTGACCATGGACTTGCCCTTGACCATGCGGCGCGCACCGTGTTTTTCGCAAATGCCGAGGATGATGGCGTTGGCCTGTTCTGCGGACTCGGCCCAATGAACGTGGACCCCATTGCGGGTCAGGTTGGTCTCCAATTGGTCGAGCAGCGCCGGCAGCTTGGCCAGGCTGTTCTGGCGGATGGCTTCGCCCAGCGTGCGCAGGCTTTGCAGCTCCGCGTCGTCAGGGAACTGGGCGGCCCGCTTGGCCATGAGGAAATCCATGGCTGCGCGAAAGCTCTTCTGCAGGAATTCGTTTTCGACGACGGCTTTGGATCGTTCGCGAAAGCCCTCGGTGGGCATGAAGTGCAGCGGCTTTTCCTGGGCGCCCATCATTTGTCCTCCTTGAGCAGCACCACCAGCTCCTTCGGTCCGTGGGCGCCGTAGGCCAGGGTCTGCTGGATGTCGGCGGTCTTTGACGGGCTGGAGATGAGGAGCGCGTTGGCAGGCAGGCCGGCGGCCCAGTTTTCGGCGGCCATGGCGTCGATGAGGGTGGCGTGGATGCTGTGCGCCTGCAACAGCACGATGTGCAGCGGCGGCACCAGGGACATGAGCCGCGGCTCCTGGGCGTCTGGCCACAGGATGAGGCTGCCGGTCTCGGCGATGGCGCCGCGGGCAGCGGTGAGGCTGGCCGGCACGTCGTTGAACAGTTCGGCCTTCCAGGCTTCGATGGGGCGGTCGTAGGCCAGGCAGGCGATGCCGGCAGTGGCGAGGCCCTGCATCGCCCGGGCGCCGTGGGGCGTGCCGGGGGCCAGCAGCAACTTGGAAAGGCCTCGGGCGGCAAGCACTTCGCCGAGTTTTTGCACCCAGTTTCCTGAGCTGACCCGGTGCAGCTCGGCCCGGGCTGCCTCCATCATGGTCAAGAAGCGCCGGGTGCGCTCGTCGCAGGATTCACGGCGGTCGCGGGCGGCGTACCACGCGGCGGCGTCCGGCGCGGGATGGAGGCCCTGGGCCTGGGCGGCGTTGAGGCGGGCGAAGATGCGGTCGCGGGCGTTCATCGGCTGCCTCCGGTGCGTTGCAGGAGGAAGGTGGCGATGTGTTCGCCGGGCAGGCTCGGCTGCGAGCGGCCTTCCTGCTTGTCCCGCCAGGCGGCGTGGCCGAGGATGTTCATCAGGCAGCCGCAGTCGGCGCTGACCACCCGCTCGGCGCCGGTGGCCTTCAAGGCATCCACCTTGTCCTTGACCATGGCGCCGGAGATTTCCGGGTGCTTCACCGAGAAGGTGCCGCCGAAGCCGCAGCATTCCGCCTCGTGGTCCTGCCGGGCGACGGTGACCTGGCCGAGCTGGTCGAGGAGCGCCCGGCCGGTGAGGTGGACGCCCATTTCCCGGCGGGCGGAACAGGAAGTGTGCAGTACCACGGTAGCCGGTGCGCCGCGGTCCTCCAGGCGCACCCCCAGCACCTGCACCAGGAATTCGGTGAATTCGTGAATGCGGGCCGAGAGCGCCTCCGCCTTGGCCTTTAGGACCGGGTCGGCAGCGAACAGGGTGGGGTAGGCGTGCTTCATCATGCCGGCGCAGGAGCCGGAAGGCACCACCACCGGCCAGGGTTCGGGAAAGAGATCGAGCTGGGCGCGGGCGACTTGCCGCGCCTGGTCATGGAAACCGCTGGTATAGGCGGGCTGGCCGCAACAGGTCTGGTCGGCGGGAAAATGGACCCGCAAGCCCTGCCGCTCCAGCAGGCGGATGGCATCCAGGCCGGCGCCCGGGAAGAATTGATCGACCACGCAGGTGGCGAAGAAATAGACATCCTTGACAGGCGGCGCTGTCCGGCCGGGTTCACTCATGGAGCCTCCACGTTTGATTCGAGCCGTGAATTATTGCACGGTAAAATGGTCCGACCAATCAGCGTCGGTTTGTGAAATGTAATTTATATCCGATAGTTAGTCAAATATATTGGGGATAACCCAGCCCTTGCGAAGGGCACGATGCTTCGCTAGAATTGCGTGGTCTTACCAATCACAGAATTCGCTAGGCGGCGTTTAGTCGTCATTCAATATGCCACAGACCCGGCTCCAGGTTCCCCGCATCTCCGACGCCATCGCGGCGTCGCTGGAGGCGCGCATTCTTGAGGGCTCCCTCAAGCCCGGCGATCGCCTGCCGCCGGAGCGCGAACTGGCGGTGGATCTCGGCGTCTCGCGACCCTCCCTGCGCGAAGCGATCCAGAAACTGGCGTCCAAGGGCATGGTCCATAGCCGCCAGGGCGGCGGCACCTATGTCACCGACCGCCTGGAAGCCAGCTTCATCGATCCCTGGCGGGAAATGTTGGGCGCCCACCCCAACCTGCGCGAAGATCTGCTGGAGTTCCGCCGCATGCTCGAAGGGCAGGCTGCGGAGTGGGCCGCCGAACGGGCCACCGAAGACGACTTGCGTCGCCTCGATCAGGCTTTCGAGGAACTGACCCGCGCCTTCGCCGCCGACGACCTCGCACGCCGCTCGGCCTGCGACATCGGCTTTCATCAGGTCATCTGCGAAGCGGCCCACAACGCCATGGTCGGCCACCTCTCGTCGGCGCTCTTCCGGCTGCTGCACGACAATCTGCATCTCAACCTCGGGGAACTGCGCAACGTCCCCGGGGCCATCAATCTGCTGCACGGCCAGCACACCGCGCTCTACCACGCCATCCGGGACAAGAAGCCGGTGGCGGCGCGGGCGGCGGCCGAAACCCATATCGCCTTCGTCCAGGAAACCCTGGCCCAGTCCCTGCGCACCGCGGCCCGCCGTGAGTCTGCGGCACGGCGCCTGGGGGGCTTCGCCCTGGGCGACGATTCGCTTTCCAACCCCACTCTCGAACAACACTGAAAGGACCAGGCATGGAAGCCCTTGTCATTCCCTTTGAAAAGCTGCGCATGACCGACGTGGACAAGGTAGGCGGCAAGAACGCCTCACTGGGCGAAATGATCAGCCAACTGGCCGACAGTGGCGTGCGGGTGCCTGGCGGCTTTGCGACGACCGCCCACGCCTATCGCATCTTCCTGGGGCAGTCCGGATTGGACAAGAAGATCAATGCCACCCTGGATGCCCTGGATGTCGACGACGTCAACGCCCTGGTCAGGACAGGCGCGGAGATTCGCCAGTCGATCCTCGATACGCCCTTCCCCACCGAGCTGACCATCGCCATCACCGAGCAGTACCAGCGCCTGGTGGCCGAATCCGGCGACGACATGTCTTTCGCCGTGCGCTCCTCCGCCACCGCCGAGGATCTGCCCGACGCCTCCTTCGCCGGCCAGCAGGAGACCTTCCTCAACATCGTCGGCCTGGAAAACATCATGCACGCCATCAAGGAGGTCTTCGCGTCGCTCTACAACGACCGCGCCATCTCCTACCGCGTGCACAAGGGCTTCGTCCATGCCGACGTGGCGCTTTCCGCCGGCATCCAGCGCATGGTGCGCTCCGACCGGGGTGCCGCCGGCGTCATGTTCACCCTCGATACCGAGTCCGGCTTCCGGGATGCCGTGTTCGTGACCTCCAGCTACGGCCTCGGCGAAACCGTCGTCCAGGGCGCAGTCAACCCGGACGAGTTCTACGTGCACAAGCCCATGCTCGCCGCCGGCAAGTCGGCCGTCGTGCGCCGCAACCTGGGCTCCAAGATGATCAAGATGGTCTTTGCCGCCGAGAAGGTGGCCGGCAAATCCACCATCACCGAGGACGTGGCCGAGAACCTGCGCCACCAGTTCTCCATCAACGAGGCCGAAGTTCTGGAACTGGCCCGCTACGCGGTCATCATCGAGCAGCACTACGGTCGCCCCATGGATATCGAGTGGGGCAAGGACGGCGGCGACGGCAAGCTCTACATCCTGCAGGCTCGCCCGGAGACCGTGCAGTCCCAGGCCGGGGTGGGCAAGGTGGAAAAATTCACGCTGAAGCAGTATTCCAAGGTCCTTGCTTCCGGCCGCGCCATTGGCCAGAAGATCGGCATCGGTCCGGTGCGCATCGTCCACGATCCGAAGGAGATGGATCAGGTGCGGCCCGGCGACGTGCTGGTCGCCGACATGACCGACCCCAACTGGGAGCCGGTGATGAAGCGGGCTTCCGCCATTGTCACCAACCGCGGCGGGCGCACCTGCCACGCCGCCATCATCGCCCGCGAACTGGGCATTCCTGCCATCGTCGGTTGCGGCGACGCAACGGAGACCCTGAGCGACGGCGAGACGGTCACCGTGTCCTGTACCGAAGGCGACACCGGCCATGTCTACCGCGGTCGTCTCGATTACGAAGTGGTCAGTCGCGACATCTCCGCCATGCCGGATGTCCCGGTCAAGGTCATGATGAACGTAGGAAACCCCGAGCTGGCCTTCGAATTCGCCCAGTTGCCCAACGCCGGCGTCGGTCTGGCGCGGGTCGAGTTCATCATCAATAACGTCATCGGCATCCACCCCAAGGCGATCCTCGACGTGGAGCGCCTGCCGGCCTCCAAGCGCGAGGAAATCAAGCGCCGCGCCCGCGGCTACGCGAGTCCCAAGGAATTCTTCGTCGAGAAGCTGGTGGAGGGCGTCGCGACCATTGCCGCGGCCTTCTGGCCCAATCCGGTCATCGTCCGCCTGTCCGACTTCAAGTCCAACGAATACAGGAAGCTCCTGGGCGGCGATCTCTACGAGCCGGAGGAAGAAAATCCCATGCTGGGTTTCCGCGGCGCATCCCGCTACATCGCCCAGGGCTTCCGCGATTGTTTCGAGCTGGAATGCCGGGCCATGAAGAAAGTGCGCGAGGAGATGGGACTCACCAACGTCCAACTCATGGTGCCCTTCGTGCGGACCCTGGGCGAGGGCCAGGCCGTCGTCGACCTGCTGGCCGAGCACGGTCTCAAGCAGGGCGAGAACGAGCTCAAGCTCATCATGATGTGCGAAATCCCCTCCAACGCGCTGCTGGCCGAGGACTTCCTCAAGATTTTCGACGGCTTTTCCATCGGTTCCAACGACCTCACCCAGCTCGCCCTGGGTCTGGACCGGGATTCAGGCCTGGTCGCCAACCTCTTCGACGAACGGGATCCGGCGGTGAAAATGCTGCTGGCCATGGCCATCTCGGCCGCCAACAAGGCGGGCAAGTACATCGGAATCTGCGGCCAGGGGCCTTCGGATCACCCGGATCTCGCCGAGTGGCTGATGGATCAGGGGATTTCGTCGATTTCCCTGAATCCGGACACGGTGGTGGATACCTGGACCCGCCTGGGCACCCATCGGGCCTGATGTGGCGCGGCCTCAGGCCGCGCGGAGAAAGCGCTCGGCCGCCTCCGGCGGTTCGGGCGCCGCGAAGAGGTAACCCTGTCCAACGGTGCAGCCGAGGGCCAGCAGCAGCTCCCGCTGAGAATCGGTTTCCACCCCTTCGGCGACGATCTCCAGGCCCAGGCTGCGGCCGAGGGCGACGATGGCGCGCGCGATGGCGGCGTCGTCCGGGTTGCTGCAAATGTCGCTGACGAAACTGCGGTCGATTTTCAAGGTGTCGAGGGGCAGCCGCTTCAGGTAGCTCAGGGACGAGTAGCCGGTTCCGAAATCGTCGATGGCGATGCGGATGCCCAGGCCGTGCAGGCGGTTCAGGGTGGCGATGGCTCTTTCCGGATCGGCCATGACGGTCGATTCGGTCACTTCCAGTTCGATGCTCTGCGGCGAGAGTTCGTGGCGGCTCAATTGCTCGACGACCAGTTCCAGCAGTTGGGCATCGGCAAACTGGCGCGGCGATAGATTGATGGCCAGCCGCGCCGTCAGAAATCCGGCGTCGCGCCAGAGCCGCAATTGGCGGCAGGCTGCGGCCAGCACCCAGGCGCCCAGGGGTACGACCAGACCGGATTCTTCGGCGATGGGGATGAATTCCGAAGGCGGGATGCTGCCCAGTTCCGGGTGCTTCCAGCGGAGCAGCGCCTCCATGCCCAGGATGCGTCCGCTGGCCAGATCCACCTTGGGCTGGAAGGCCAGCGACAGCCCACCGGAATCCAGCGCCCGCCGCAGGGACGACTCCAGCATCATGCGCGTCGCGCTGCGCCGGTCCATCTCCGGGTCGAAGAAGCGGAAGGTTCCGCGCCCATCGGCCTTGGCCTGGTACATGGCCATGTCGGCGCTCTTCATCAAGGCCAGCGGGTCGGTGGCGTCCTGGGGGTAGAGGGCGATACCGATGCTGCCGCCGCTGTGCAGTTCCTGGCCGGCCAGGGGAATCGGCGCGGCCAGCGCCTCTATGATCCGCTCGGCGCTGTGGGCGACTTCGGAAGCATCGGAAAAATCGGCCAGAACGGCGACGAATTCGTCCCCGCCGGTCCGGGCGACGGTGTCGCTCTGGCGCAGGCTGCCGGAGAGGCGGCTGGCGATGACCTGGAGCAGTTGGTCGCCGACGTCGTGGCCCAGGCTGTCGTTGATGAGCTTGAAATTGTCGAGGTCCAGCACGAGAACGGCCACCGCTTCCCCGTTGCGCGCCGCCACGTCGATGGCGTGGCGCAGGCGATCCTGCAGGAGAAGGCGGTTGGGCAGGCCGGTGAGCGCGTCGTGGTAGGCCTGATGGCGCAGGCGCTCGTCCTTGTGGTGCAGTTCGGTGACGTCGTTGAACACCGCCACGTAACGGAGTGGTTGGCCATCCTGGCCGGGGACGACGCTGATGGTCTGCCATTCGAGGAAAGCCTCGCCGTCCTTGCGGCGATTCCAGACTTGCCCCTCCCAGAAGCCTGTGGTCCGCAGCTCTTGCCACATCGCCGTGTAGAACTGGGGGGGGTGATGGTCCGACTTGAGCAAGCTGGGAGTGCGTCCGATGGCCTCGTCCGAGCCGTAGCCGGTGATGGCGGTGAAGGCGGGGTTTACGGAAACGATGGTACCCGCGATGTCGGTCACCATGATGCCTTCGGCGGTGTTTTCGAAAACGCTCGCCGCCAGACGCAATTCCGCCGTGCGTTCGGCGACGCGCTGCTCCAGCTGGGCGTTGCTGACGGCCAGTTCATCCCGCGCCTGGGTCAGTTCGTCAGTCAGCCGGGCACGGCTGACGAGGCTATCGCGAAAGGCCAGCAGTGCATGGTAGATGGGGCGCGTTTCACCGGGAAAATCCTCGCTGCTCAGCGCCACCTCGGTTTTTCCTTCGGCCAGGCTGAGGAGGGCGTGCGACGAGGTGCTGAGGGTCTCCTGGATACTGCGGGCGATCCCGTAGCCCAGAAAAAGTATCGCGGCGATGAGGGCGACCGTGATCGCGGCCGCGATGCGCAAGTCGGCGACGGCGTCGCCGTAGGCCCGGTCGCTGGTGGATACGATGCGTTCCTCGACCAGGCGGGCGACGAGATCGACATCGTCGATGAGGCCGGTCAGGAGGCGATACCAGTAAGCTCCCCCGGGCGAGACGATGGGCCGGTCGGAGCCGGAGCGGGCGACATCGGCGCGCAGGCGCTCGATCTCCTGCAGGGTCGGGCTGGCGAGCAGCGTGCGCAGCCGCTCTGCGATGTCTTCCGGCGCGTACTCCGCAAACTGGGCCAGATAGGCGTTCTGGGCGCCGACCGTGCTCAGGAAGCGGGCGAGGAGCGTGCTGTCGAAGCGGCCGGCCGAGAATCCCAGAGAGCCCGCCGCGCGATGCTGGCCGAGATGTTCCTTGGCCTGCAAAAGGTTGGTATAGGCAGAGACCAGGGTCGCCAGTTGGACGTCGGAGGAAATGCGCCCGAACAGGGCGAGGGAGCGCAGCAGGAGGGAGTTCGCGTCTGTATAGAAAGCGGCCTGAGCGTGCGGGCCGACCGCCTGGGCGTCGGCACGCTGGCGCTGACCGCCCAACTGGTCGAGGGTGGCAGAAATGCCCGCCATGTCCCGAAACAGCGCCTCGTCGAACGGTCGCTGGGCGGAGTCCGCCAAGAAGCGGCGCCATTCCGCCAGCGCTGCATCCGTCCCGCGGCGTGCGACGGCCATTTCGCCTGCGAATTCGCGGCCGCGGCTTCCTAAAAAAATGGCCGTCGCGCCGCGCTCGGCCGCCAGGCGGTGAACGAGGTTGCCGCTCACCTGGGCGAGACCGGCCATCGTGTGGACACGGCGGAATTCCGTGACTTGCCGCCGCTTTTCGTCGAGATGGAGGGAGGAGGCCAGAAGCAGCAGGACCGCCGGCAGCGCAACGGCGAGGTGGATGCGGGTCGTCAGGCGCAGGCGGCGAAGCATGGGACGATGCGGGGGAAGATGCCGATTGGGCTTCAGGGAGCGAACATCATACCGCCGCCGGGCGGCGGAAGAGCGGACGGATTTGCGGGGCTCCTAAAGACAGGAGCGGGCGTTGGTTGCCACAGTCGTTGGCCCCGCCCCAGGGGGCCTTCCGGCGACAACGCATTCCGCGAGCACCGGCCCGCGTGACACGCCGTTCTCCGTTCAGCGCACCTTCTCCTTCATGGCCCGGGCGGCTTCGCGTTTCGAATCCTTCTCCTGCGCATCAGCGCGCTTGTCGTACTGTTTCTTGCCCTTCGCGAGGCCGATTTCGACCTTGATGCGGCCGCGAGTGAAATGCAGGTCGAGGGGAATGAGTGTATAGCCCGCCCGCTCCACCTTGCCGATCAGTTTCATGATCTGAGTGTTGTGCAAGAGCAGCTTGCGGGTGCGGGTCGGGTCGGGATGGATGTGGGTCGACGCGGTGGCCAGTGGCGTGAGATGCATGCCGACGACGAAGATCTCGCCCCCTTTGATGACGACGTAGGCTTCCTTGATGTTGACCCGACCGTCACGGATGGATTTGACCTCCCAGCCTTCGAGGGCCAGGCCGGCCTCGTATTTTTCCTCGACGAAATAGTCGTGGAAGGCTTTTTTGTTGACGGTGATGCTCATGCCTGCGGCGATCCTTTAAAATCGCGCATCTTACAGGATTCGGAGAGGCCAGCTTCGATGGCGGTGGTTGAAAAGACGGTGCTCATCGCCCATTCGGCCCGGGAAATGTTCGATCTTGTGGATCGCTGCGAGGACTACCCCGCCTTCCTGCCCTGGTGCAGTCGTAGCGAGCTCCAGTTTCGCGATGAGCACCGCACCGTGGCAACCCTGCACATCAATTACCACAGCGTGAAATCCGCCTTCACCACCGAGAACTCCAAGGAGCCCGCCAGGCGCATGGACATCCGCCTGGTGGACGGGCCCTTCCGCCGTCTGGACGGATCCTGGAATTTTTCCGCCCTGGCGGAAAAGGCGTGCAAGATTGAATTTCGCTTGCATTACGAATTTTCGAGCAAGCTGTTCGAAAAGATCATCGGCCCGGTTTTCGGGCATATCGCCGGTACTTTCGTCGATGCGTTCGTGCGCCGGGCGGACCAGGTCTATGGAAGCGAGAATGGCTGAGAGCCTAGAGGTGCAAGTCTGCTACGCGTTGCCGGGCAAGCAGGAACTGGTCGAACTGACGCTCCCCGCCGGCGCCACGTTGCAGTTGGCTTTGGAGCGTTCGGGACTGCTGGCGAAGTATCCGGAAATCGATCTCAAGAAGAACAAGTTTGGCATTTTTGCCAAGCTCGCGAAGCTGGATACGGGCTTGCGGGACCAGGATCGGGTAGAAATTTACCGCCCTCTCATCGCCGATCCCAAGGAGGTCCGCAAGCAGCGGGCCGCGGAGGGAAAGGTCATGAAGAAGGGGGCTGGCGATTCCGAAACCGCCGAAGCCTGAACGCGGGCTTCACGGTGACCCGGGAAGGCGCGGAGAGCGCCGGGTTTACTTGCAGTTGTCGGCGACGGCGCGACGAGCACGCTCGGCTTCTGCCTGACGCTCGCTGTCTTCGAGAATGCGCCGCTCGCCCGCCGCATCGACGGTCGCCATGCGCTGGCCGGATTCGAGAATCTGCAATTGCCGCTGGGCGTTCTCGCAATTTTCCTTGCGGTTGGCCGCAGCCATTTCGTCCTTGGCGGCCTTGTCCGACTTTTCCTTGCCATCCTGCTGCCGCTTTTTGAAATCGAGATCCTTTTCAGCCGTCGTCTTGGCGGCGGCCGCAGGCGGCGCGGCGGGCGCCGGTGCGACACCCGCCGACCCGCCTCCACAGCGAACGTCGCGAGCGTTACCGGGGGGCGGCTGGTCGGAGATGACCGTTCTTCCGGCCCCATCCTTCCATTGGCAGGTCTCCGCTTGCGCTGCGGCCGAAGAGAGGGCGACGACGGTGAGAACGAAGACGGGAAGGGCTTTCATGGGCGGCTTGGGCGAGGACTCGATGCTGTATAATATCCATTTGTGACCTTGGAACAAAGGCCATGCGACTTCTGCAAAAAGCGCTCACCTTCGACGACGTCCTGCTCGTCCCCGCCCACTCCCAGATTCTCCCGCGCGATGTCAGTCTCTCTACCCGATTGACGCGCAATATCCGAATCAATCTGCCGCTGCTTTCCGCGGCCATGGATACCGTCACCGAAGGTCGCTTGGCCATCGCCCTCGCCCAGGAGGGCGGTATCGGTATCGTGCATAAGAACCTCTCCGCCCGGGCTCAGGCGGTGGAAGTGGCCAAGGTAAAGCGTTTCGAATCAGGCATCCTTAAGGATCCCATCACCGTGGCACCGTCCATGACGGTTCGCGACGTACTCGAGATTACCCGCCAGCATCGGATTTCCGGACTTCCGGTGATCGACCGGGCGGGCAAGGTGGTGGGCATCGTCACCAATCGGGATTTGCGTTTCGAAACCAACCTCGATCAGCCGGTGAAGGCGATCATGACTCCAAGAAAGCGTCTGGTGACGGTGAAGGAGGGTGCCAGCGTGGAAGATGCCAAGGAACTCATCCGGCGCCACCGCCTGGAGCGGGTTCTCGTCATCGACGATGATTTTTGCCTGCGGGGCTTGATCACCGTGAAGGACATTCTCAAGTCCACGGAACATCCGCTCGCCAGCAAGGATGCCGCGGGGCGTCTTCGGGTTGGAGCCGCGGTCGGTGTCGGCGCCGGAACCGAAGAGCGGGTCGAAGCACTGGCCGAGGCCGGCGTCGACGTCGTCGTCGTCGATACCGCCCACGGGCATTCCCAGGGCGTGCTCGACCGGGTCGGCTGGGTGAAGCGGAATTTTCCCCACATCGAGGTCATCGGCGGCAATATCGCCACCGCGGAGGCCGCTCGGGCGCTCGTCGATCACGGAGCCGACGCGGTCAAGGTCGGCATCGGGCCCGGCTCCATCTGTACCACCCGAATCGTCGCCGGGGTGGGAGTTCCGCAAATCACGGCCATCCAGAACGTTTCCGATTCGCTTAAGGGAACGGGCGTGCCGATGATTGCCGATGGTGGCATCCGCTACTCTGGCGACATCGCCAAGGCGATCGCCGCCGGGGCGGACACCGTGATGCTGGGTGGGTTGTTCGCGGGTACCGAGGAGGCGCCGGGCGAGGTGGAATTGTTCCAGGGGCGCTCCTACAAATCCTACCGCGGCATGGGTTCCCTGGGTGCCATGCAGGCGGGTTCCTCGGATCGTTACTTCCAGGACAACACCTCCAATGTGGATAAATTTGTCCCGGAAGGTATCGAAGGGCGTGTGCCCTACAAGGGTCCGGTTCTCGCGGTCATTCACCAGTTGATGGGCGGTGTACGCTCGTCCATGGGCTATCTGGGTTGTGGAACGATCGAGCAGATGCATGACCAGGCCTGCTTCGTCGAGATCACCTCGGCAGGTGTTCGTGAATCTCATGTCCACGACGTGCAGATCACCAAGGAAGCGCCCAACTACCACGTGGATTGAGCGATGTCCAACTGGCCAAGCTGGCTGAAGGTGCTGCTTGTCATCGTCGCGCTTGGCGGCGCCGTCGGGGCGTCGCAGCTCCTGCTCTACATCGACCGGATGAGCTCCAGTAAATTCGATCTCTGACGGGTGCCGAAAATCCGGCACCTTCTCTTCTGCTGCAACGATTCCTGCGCCATGTCCCACCAGAAAATCCTCATTCTCGATTTCGGTTCCCAAGTCGCCCAGCTCATCGCACGCCGTGTGCGCGAGCAGCAGGTGTATTGCGAACTGCACCCCTTCGACGTTGCGGCGGATTTCATCCGCCAATTCAATCCAAATGGGATCATCCTATCCGGTGGGCCGAACTCGGTTTATGAGGCGCTCGATTGGAAGGCGCCCTCCGTGGTGTTCGAGTTGGGTGTGCCGGTACTGGGCATCTGTTATGGCATGCAGAGCATGGCCCAGCAGCTTGGCGGCAGGGTAGAAACTTCGGGGAAGCGCGAGTTCGGGTACGCAGAAGTCCGCGCCCGCGGGCATTCCCGGCTGTTCAACGGCATCCAGGACAAGACCAACGCCCAAGGGCATGGCCTTCTCGACGTCTGGATGAGCCATGGGGATAAGGTCACCGAATTGCCACCAGGCTTCAAGGTGATTGGTAGCAGCGATTCCTGCCCGGTGGCAGCCATGGCCGACGAGGCGCGTGGTTACTACGCCGTCCAGTTCCACCCCGAGGTCACCCATACTCTCAAGGGCAGGGAGATGATCGCCCGCTTCGTTCACGAAATCTGCGGCTGTGGCCACGATTGGAACATGCCGGATTACGTGAACGAGGCCATCGACAGGGTGCGTACCCAGGTGGGAAGCGACGAAGTCATCCTTGGGCTTTCCGGCGGCGTCGATTCCTCGGTGGTGGCGGCTCTGCTGCACCGGGCAATCGGCGATCAACTGACCTGCGTCTTCGTGGACAACGGCTTGCTACGCCTCAACGAAGCCGAGCAGGTGATGCAGACTTTTGCCCGCAATCTGGGCGTCAAGGTGATCCACGTCGACGCGACGGATCAGTTCATGGGGCACTTGAAGGGCGTTTCCGATCCCGAGCAGAAGCGCAAAATCATCGGCCGCGAATTCGTCGAGGTCTTCCAGGCCGAGGCCGGAAATCTTCCCAACGCCAGGTGGCTGGCCCAGGGCACAATATATCCGGATGTGATCGAGTCGGCCGGTGCCAAGACCGGCAAGGCACACGCCATCAAGAGCCACCACAACGTCGGTGGCCTCCCCGAAACCCTCAACCTCAAGCTTCTGGAGCCCCTGCGCGAACTGTTCAAGGATGAAGTCCGCGAGCTCGGCATCGCCCTCGGATTGCCTCACGAAATGGTCTATCGCCACCCGTTCCCGGGCCCCGGCCTGGGGGTGCGCATCCTGGGCGAGGTGAAGAAGGAGTTCGCCGACCTGCTGCGCCGGGCCGATGCCATTTTTATCGACGAACTGCGGGCTGCGGACTGGTACGCCAAAACCAGCCAGGCCTTCGCCGTCTTCCTGCCGGTCAAGAGCGTCGGCGTCATGGGGGACGGCCGCACCTACGAATATGTGGTTGCCCTACGTGCCGTGCAGACTCAAGATTTCATGACGGCGCATTGGGCGGAGCTGCCTCACGGCCTGCTGGGTAAGGTCAGTAACCGCATCATCAATGAGGTGCGGGGTATCAACCGAGTGGTTTACGACATATCCGGGAAGCCGCCAGCGACGATCGAGTGGGAATAAATTATCATCATTTCAAGTCGTCTCACGCCGTCCGGATTTTCTGAAATTTACCCGCTATAACAACCAGTTAGCGTCTCATGGCGTCTCACGCCGTCCTAGTAAAGCCCGACTAAAGTGTCGGTATTGCTGACGGTATCGAGATCTGGTCCTTGAACGACCCAAGTTGATACCGTCAACTACGTTGACGGTATCGGTTGACGGTATCAGTTTACGGAGGATCAGATGCTCACTGACATGCAGTTAAGGGCGTTGAAGCCCACTGGGAAGATTTACAAGGTTGCTGACCAGCAGGGGCTCTATG
>WBZV01000026.1_pt1 | contig 118196 bp, 115 predicted proteins | sample 5204221 | NCBI WGS metagenome assembly WBZV01 (sample SAMN12344360, study PRJNA552823) | activated sludge metagenome | biome: Activated sludge suspended growth; feature: Nitrification reactor; material: Wastewater; isolation source: activated sludge from nitrification reactor of wastewater... | reverse complement strand
CTTTCATTATTACCTCTTTTTAGTTTGTTGGATAACAAGGTAAACATATTTTTGTTTTATGCAATCTTTATTTACAGACCTGCCAACTTTAATGAATCATGCTATAGCATTTATACCCGATAAACCATTAATAATTGTTCAGACTAATGGCAAAGGGCAGTTTAAAATAAAAGATGACTCATATGAACCAGGTTTTCCTAATGTCATAATGTCAATTTTAGTAAACTTAAAATACCCAAACTCTGTTTATTGTGGAGAGATTCTAACAAGAAAAAGCAGAAAAACAGGTAAAGAAGAAAATGTTAGAGCTGTAGTTAATGGAACTCAAGACAAAAGTGTATGCTCAAAAGTTACACAATATCTCCAATTCTTAGAAGACAATCGATAACACAAAAAAACGAGGGTAAAAATGAAGTTATTGCGCTATTATGTTCTTACAGTATGCTTAACCGCAGGACAAGCATTAAATTGTTCGCAAGATCAAGATCTTGATTTGTTGCAATTAAAATATGGGGCTGATTACGTACTATCACAATTACCGGGAACATATCAAAAGCCATTGTACACAACATTAGGCCATGACTCACCTGGATCATGGAAATACCGCCCTTTTTACACCAAAGAAGTAAAAGAACCAGGCCTTTGGCAGCAATTTGAAGAAACAGTACGAAATAGCCCAGAGTTAAGAGAGCGATTCAGAGCATCATCGGAAGATTTTGCTACATGGTTAACTCAAAAAAGGGATAAATGGCAAACTGCTAAAGATGTTGCTTATCTGGGAGCTTTGGCTGTTACTATTCCTGCTATCTCTTATTTAACCCTAAAAGGTGGTGGAGCCGCTATAGATATCATAAAACACAAACTTACTGTTCCAAAAGTAGAAATTATACAAAAAGAAGCTGGTCCGGTGTATGGCCGCTGGGACAGGGTTGCACGCTGGTGGTCTGGGTACAAAACTCCAGCAATAATTTTTGATCCATCTGTTAAAAATCATTCAACTGAAATTAACGAAAAAACAAAAAATATTAAAGATCATATTTTGAGTGGCGATAAATCCCTAACATATACTAATTTGTTATTGTATGGTCCTCCAGGTACCGGTAAAACCATGTTTGCAAAAGCATTAGCTGATTATACCGATATGGACTTTATACCAGTAACGGCTGCATCTTTAATGCAAGATCCTGTCGCATTTAGCAAAATTGTGGAAATGGCCAACCGTAGTTCATACGGAGCAATTATTTTTATAGATGAAGCTGATGCGCTCTTTTTAGATCGCAATGCATTATTAAAATCAGGTGCACCTGATGCATTATCTCAATATAAAGCGCTAAATCATATTTTAGCGATTCTTGGACAACGAAATAATAGATTTATGGTTATTGCAGCAACCAATTTTCCTCATGTAATGGATGAGGCTATGAATCGTCGTTTCCCAGAAAAAGTTAAAATGCCTCTTCCCGATCTAGAAACACGTATAGCTTTATTAAATCTTTATATTGAATCAGCACTATTTAACGAAAAATATAATAGTAAAGATTTTTGTCGTGCCGCACGCACACTATTACCGCCTGCTCTGATACATCAGCTCGCTAGAAATTTAGAAGGACTCTCGCCTGCCGAACTTGCAAGTTTAATAGAAAGCATAAGAAATGCAACGTATAAAACAAAAGAACGTACGATCAATAAAGAAATTATTAGGAATGCTATCGACAGGGCTGTGACTACCCACCAAGAATTTGCAAAAGGCCTTATAGAAGGGGCTTCATAAATCACATTCTATCACTTTCACGAATTACAAAAAGCTCCTGCAAGCACAGGAGCTTTTTTATTTTGACTCAACCTTTTTCACAATGCGCTCAACGATGCGCCTCATCAGCGCATAATAATCTGGAATACGCAATGCAATGTTCTCTGCCGTTTGTGCATGATAAATATGTGATGTTTTGTTACTCGCTTCAACCATTTTAATGCACTCATCCCCCTCATCTTCTGTTAATAATCGTGCTTTGACCGCATCACGCACCACACCACGTGGCGAGAAGATCTCAAGTTCTATTTTTTCAACGTTTTCCAGGTAAATTTTCAATACTTTCCAGAGCAGGTCCGTACAATACCCAAAGCGCTTAATCATAGAATCACGTATGGCCAAAAGAAGTCGCTTGTTCTTGTCTGTTGGCTGCTTTAGAAACAGCTCTTCATATTCATCAAAGAGCCCTATCACTTCCTCTAATGCTTCTAAAATTTCAATAAAAACACCGACTCTAGAAAACATTAGACCTTATGCGTAATTAGCAAAAATAAAAAACCGTTCGATTAACCCTTCGACAAACTCAGGGCGAACGGAACGGAAAATATTTCTATAGTCCTTCTAAATCGTTTTATTCCTCCCGTTCGGTCTGAGCTTGTCGAAGACTTTCCCGAACGATTTTTGTGTAAAAAATCAAAAAAGTATATCAAATTTAATTACGCATAAAGTCTATTATATAGTTGTCTTTTTTTTCTGTAAAATTATTCACTAAAATACCTTTATTTTCTATGAAACTGACATATTCTTAGCAGCTTTTTATTCAAACATACGGCTTGCCATCGACTTGATCAAGGAAAAACAACAAAAAACTACCCTCTTGTTCCCACTTTACCCTTGACACCTCCCCCCAGCATGTTACAGTTAGAATATAAAATAATATTTTCATATATATAAAATAGGGAAAACTATGAAAAAAATTATACAAATAGCAGCGCTCATTGCACTTGCAACCGCAGGAAATAGTAATACAGTATCGTGGAGCGATATTAAAGGGTGGTTTACACGAGAACCGGGACCTGAATATAAAAAACTGGAAATAAAAAGAACCAAAACAGCGTATGTGCCCATCCCAGAAGCAGCGAATGAGCCCGAAAAAAAGAAGTGCTTTATTTGTCGGGACCCTTTGGTTCAGCAACTCAAAACAACTATCAATACACCAATTATACGTATTTTAGAATATGATCCACATATAACGTTTTATCCGTCTACCAAAACAACGGTAAATGATGATCAGATCACTGTTTATGTGCATGGTTGGGGCGAAAGTCAAAAGGCAATATCTTTTTTACAAGCAAATACAGATCTTCTTCCAGGACATGTTATAGGTTTTGATTTTAAAAATGCTTTGGTTGATTCTGTCAAAAAAAGCGAACTCTTAAAGACTAGTTTTTGCCAATCCGATGATATTGCTGCCCTTCTTGTAACACTTACAGCGCTAGATCAGCACGTAGAAGCTTTTCATCTTGTTGGTACATCACAGGGTGCAGGAACCATTCTTACTGCAGTGGCGCGCCTGATTCGCTTCAATCATCATAAGAAATTTTTCAAAAAATTAGGACTATCATCAGAGCTAGCAACCAGAATTCTTGAAAAAATAAAACTGGGCACTATTGTACTCAATTGCCCTCTTCTTAATGTAAAATTTTCACTACAACACAAGCTTGAACCCTATCATGCAGCGTGGCTTGGTCCTTTGATAACCTATGGCATTCTGCCGTGTTTAACAGACTATATCCCTTCACAAGATTGCCCACTAAAAGTTGCACATCATCTTCAAAAACTGAATATTCCTCTGCTGGTGCATTTTCAAAAAAATAATCTCCTGTTAGGCAACAAAGGAGAAGCGCAATTTTATCATAATATACAGGGACCCAACACTTATCTTGTTCTTGGTGATGATGGCGGCTATGGACATCGCGGAGAAACACTGGCGCCAGCACTTCACGCGTTCAGAAAAAAATATAATGGCCCACATTATAATGCACCATGGTTGCTACGTACAGGTACCACACTTCTTGAACAATCACCAAAACAAAACAATGATATTAATCAGCACATACAACAAACCTATGCAAATAGCACCTATACATGGACACCCAAGGATGATTGCTTGTGGCAAAAACAGTTCGCTCAGTATAATACAGCAGAGATAACCAAAACATTAGGATACGATCCCTCTATACGATTGTATCACAGCGATGTGCGAGTGCATGGTAAAAATAACGTTACCGTGTATGTTCATGGATATGGCGATAACTATCAATTTACTATCCCATTTTTTGTACTCAATTCATACATGTTGCCTGGCACACTCATTGGTTTTAATTTTCAAGATGTTACAGAAAATGCATTTAAACTTAAAATCGGTAAATCAAGCGTTGGTCAATCAAGCGATATCGCAGCACTTTCTCTTATGCTTAAAATGCTTGATGAGTGCGGCGTTGAATCACTTAATCTTTTTGGATACTCTCGTGGTGGCGCGACAACAGTTACCACTCTTGGTCGATTATGCTCATATGATCAACATCGTCCATTTTTTGAACGCATTGGCATAACCAAACAGCAAGCACACAACATTGTTACCAAAGTACAAAAAGGCACTATTGTGCTCAATTGCCCATTAGTTGACTCAAATGCTGTTGCACGTTATTGGTTTGGTGAACGTTTTGGGAAATTCTTTATGAACTCTATAATTCCACGGATAATGGAGCACAGAACAGATGAAGATCAGGCAATTAAAGCAGCAAAAACAATTCAAAAAATGAATTTTAACATATTGGTTCATTTTCAGAAAAATGATACGGTATTGGGCAATGATCCTTCTCTTGATTCCATGTTTTACAATAACCTCAAAGGTCCTCATACATATTTAGTCATCGCAGATGAAGGAGGTCATCTTCACTCTGGAAAAACACTCGGCAAAGCAATACAAGCATTTCACAAAAAATATCATGCCCCCTATTATCTTACTGATGAATTAATACACGATGGTACACTATTACTTGCATCATCGCCACACAGCGATATTGAAGTACTTGAATATATCAAAAAGATGTATACATAGCCTTTGACAAAGAAAATACCCCTGGTATGCTGTAAATATACAGATAGAAATTTTAAAAAATATCAGTACTACCAGGGGAAATATTATGATTACAGCATCAAATCGTTCAAAAACGATATTATTAGCACTATTATCATCATTCATAGGCATTAATAGCATCTCAGCATTTCCAATCTCCTCATCAATTGCATCATATTCATCTTCCATTAAGCAACGCGCCCTTTTTGCAAAAGTTATGCTCAAAGCGCTGTGGAAAGGTGGTATTCAAAAAACCGATTACACCATAATCGAAAAAAAACTAGCCGAGGCATATGCTATCGCCCTTTCACCGAATTATAGCGTTGAAAGTGCGGTTTTTGAGCTTCAGCAAGCTTTAAGCAATAGCCTCTGGAATATCAAAAAATTCTTTCTTGGCGCATCATCTTCTGCATATCAAGTTGAAGGTGGCTTAGATGAGACTTCTGCTGCTGCACGTTATTATAAAAATAAAGCACATTTAGCAATTGCAGGTGATGCTATTGATTTCTTTAATCGCTTTGCAAATGATATTAAACAGATGAAAGAAGAGTTACACATTAACACATTCAGGGTGTCTATTGCATGGAATAGAATACAACCAGTATGCGGCATATTTGACCAAGATGCTCTTGAATTTTATCGCGAGGTAATTACTACATTACTCGCTTACGACATTACTCCTATTGTCGTATTTCATCATTATGATTCACCAACGTGGTTTGAAGATCTTGGTGGTTTTGAAAATGCAGAAAATGGTATTTATTTCAGAGAATTTTGTCTGTATATGTATTCTAATCTTGCCCAAGAACTAGGTGATTGCTTTATCTCGATGTGCAATGCGCCAGAAGGCCCTGCATTTAAAGGATATTTCACCGGAGAAGGCACACCAGGAGAGAAAGATAATCTCCATAAAACACATACCGTTATTGCAAATATGTACTATGAACTTGTTGAAACTGCACTTCAGATTAAAAAACAGTATGCCATCTTAAAAAACGATAACCCTGCATTAAAACAACCGCATATTGGTACACAAATCAACGTTCTTTTCTTTGACCCATATGAAGGGAAAGATTGTAGTTTTTTTAAACGCATAGCATCAACCCTTGGGTGTGAAATCGCTTCGTATGTACAGTCTGGCGGTACTGCAAATTTCTTAGTAAGTGGTGAATACCGCATGTTTATGCCAGATTGGAGCTTTCTACGACAAGCAAAAAACGTCAATGTCTACCGTCAACATAAAAATGCGCATAAAGCATTTGATTGGATTGGTATTAATATTTATTCAAATAACTTTTTAGATGGCTTCAAGCGCGTCAATGGAAGTACATTAGTAGAAAAAGACGAAGAACGTTACACAGATAATCCTAATTACCGCAACTACCCAGAAGGTATTTACCGAGCGGTGCAATTTATTACAGAAACTATTACCCAACCTCTTGGTAAATTACGCAACAAAAATGGTAAACCATTACCCATCATTATTACTGAAAATGGTATTGCTACCAAAGATGACACAAAAAGAGATCGTTACTTTAAGCGCGCATTATGCACCATTACAGAACTCATCAAAGATGGATATTATGTCATTGGCTACACACCATGGGCATCGCATGATAATTATGAATGGCCAACTGAAGCAAATCCACTCGGATTTGCTAGTAAGTGTTATGGTTTTTTTGCAGTAAATTTTGATAAAAATTCACCAGATTATTTAAAAAGAACGCTCAAAAAAGGTTCTGGGTATTTTTCTCATTTTGCTCAACAGCTTCTTACATAAAAGATTTTTTCTGCGTTATTGAGCATTCTATTTCAAATTCAAACGCTCAATAACCCTTAATACAGATTTATCTTTTATTCTATTATTCGTACTTGAAGCTGAATCCATGACGCGATAAAATCGTTCTTGATTTTCATCTTGATACACAGTCAAAGGATACCAATGCCCTGACGTTCCTGTCATTTTATCTTTCGATTCTACCGTATGTTCCATGGTGCCAAGAATAAAAATAAAATAAAACGGCTGCCTACTATCCCAATATTGTTTTATATTTTTTTCCACGTATGACGTAAATTCATCACCAATGTTACCCCCAATTAAGCTTGGATCTAAAATTACTTTGAGACCACATACACTATTTTTAGGAACGAGGGAATCTTTTTTATTTTTTTCATATTCCCATAAAAATTCTATTTCATCGGGGTACAGCCAATCTCCTTTAAGGTTATTATTTGGATCTGGCAGACGATTCACCGTCCTGAGCAATGATATTCCATCTATACGATCTTGACCTAAAAACATTTTGTCTCTTATTGCAGAGAAATTAATATACTTTTGCATCGTAACATATTTTTTTAATTCCCCAAAAACGTCTACTGCTAGGTTTATTTCTGTATCTTCTGGATCTAATTTTTTATATAAAATTCTGTCCTGTTTTAATTTCTCTAGACCTTCTCCTATATAACTCACTAGAGCCCTATCGTCCACATCATGATGTTCTTGTGCATCATAAAGCCAACCCAATATTGTTATTTTAAATTGATCCAATGCAGATTTATATAATTCACTATTTGCGCTATTTTCACTTGATTTAATAAAGGATGACCTGTTATCTTCAAATTGCTTTTTCACTATTTCCTTTTTTCGCCGCATAATAATTTTTTTACGCCAATCGCTACGCTCATTACCAAAATATACTTGAATTAGATCGGGAGACATTAAATCATTTTTTAATGTTGCTTCTGGTTTATTGCTACTTTTAGAGTGTATTAATTGCAGAGAGCGCAATAATGCATGATATCCGCAACTTGCACTTCCTCCGCCATTATCATCAAACTGGTTATATACCTGATACTGCTCAAGATTATAAGAAATTGCTGACAAAACTGGCTTTTCATCAACTTTTTTTGACTTTTTACTCATCCAATAATAAAGTCCCATTAGTGTTGCTGCTGCTATTGCAACAAGAGATAGTTTTTTTGTTGTCTCTTTATCGATAGACTGAGTAATAGATTGTATCGGTGCTTTTTGGACTATATTCTCCCACCACGACCACGTACACCATATTGTTTTTGAAAAAAACAATGTAATTACCATTATTAATGACAAAAGTTTTCTATTCCTCATTTATATTCCATTGTATAAGTATAGAAAAAATAATGCTTCATATAAATGCTATCATGTTTAACGTGAAAATTTCAATAAGAAAAATTATGATCGTTGTTGACAATAAAAAAACGCAGTTGATAAAGTAAGCATCAATAAAAAATAAGGAGTGTTTTATGTTTAAAAAAATGATTATCGTAATAGCATTGTGCACCTCGTCGCTCTTTTGTATGGACTTTAACATAAAAAATCTCACGCTAGAGCAAAAAATTGGACAGCTCTTTATGGTTGCTGCTGTTGCAGATGAAACCATTGCTCAAGAATGCATACAACAAAAACCTTACAAAATGGACAAAGATTATGTAGAAACATTAATTCGGAGACATCATATCGGTGGAATTATCTTTTTAGGAAAAAGTGATGTTGAAAAACAAGCCGAAAGAACACGATATTTTCAAGCAAAGAGCACTATTCCTTTATTAATAGGACAAGACCTTGAGCCGGGAAGAGTCGGCGCTGCGCGCTTTCCTACTCTTTTTACCTTTGCCAACAATAAAACATTAGGTGAAATTAATGATACTAAAGTCACCAGAACAACAGGACAAGTCATTGGACAAATCTGCAAAGAGCTTGGCGTACATATTAATTTTGCGCCTGTTGCTGATGTTAACAATAATCTCTCAAATCCTGTCATTAATGACAGATCATTTAGCAGCAAACCACATATTGTTGCCGAACACTCCATTGCTTTTGACCAAGGCCTTGCACAACAAGGAGTTTTAGGATGCGCAAAACATTTTCCTGGTCATGGCGACACTGATACTGATTCACATCATAATTTACCGGTAATTAATCACAACAAAGAGCATTTACATGCTATCGAGCTATACCCCTTTAAAAAACTTATTGACGCTAAAATAGTAGCAATCATGGTTGCTCATATATGCATACCCGCATTAGAATCGCAAAAAAATCTTCCTGCCAGTTTATCAAAAGCAATAGTTACTGATTTGCTGCACAATGAGATGGGATTTAAGGGGCTTATCATTACTGATGCCCTTGATATGGGAGCGATAACAAAAGCGTACACTCCTGGTGAAGCTACCGTTAAAGCGCTATGCGCAGGTAATGACATATTACTATGTCCAGTTGATGTTAAAGCAGCGATAAACGCAATAAAAAAAGCGCTTATCGATAATATGATCACTGAAGCTGATATTGACATGCACGTTGAGAAAATTTTAAATGTAAAACAGATGATTTTTGGTTCTTAATACGCCAACCCTGTTTTTAACCACACAGCCCACTGCGAAGATGCACTATTATGTTCAGGATTTGTGTTAGCAATTTCTGCAGAAATACCACAACCAACATACGGATCCCAATCATCCCTGTTATTCCATATATAGTTCATGTATATAAATGCTTTGTTTGATAATGCGCGTGGCAAAATACCTGATTCATTATTAATATCACTATCTTGCAAGAACACCGCGGGGCTAGAACCCTGCACCTGTGCTTGCGCAATTTTAAGCGATTGTGAATCAACTTTATTAAGTTGAAAGAATACTGTTCCATTTGGTAATGTTGCTGCTGCTGGTTGATTATCAGCATTTAAATTTTGAAAATTGCTATTACCACTACCCTGTCCACTAAAAATGGTTGCCGCACTTTGTGTCGCATTTAAAGGAACAATAACTGTATCATCAAGAGATGAAAAACCATATATTTGCGCATCTCCTTTTAACGCAAAGCGATTACTAATAAATTTTTCTCGCCCGTGCATCTTTTCTTTACTTGTTCCCCAAAAATTGTACCCACAATCAAACTCAAAGTTATCCCGCTGATATGCTAACTTAAGAACAATATCTGCCTGCACACCAATGCTTAATTTGGTACTAAATGTTGTTTGATTGATTGCCGGCAATAACTTACGAATATACTGATTCTCTGGAGTCTGACCATTAATGAGCAGCCCCTGTGACGGACTTTCTATTTGCTCCAACAATATATACCTACTTCCCGGTCCATTTTTGGTAAAATCAAATGAACGTTTTTGCTTTGATGAACATAAATGAGAAATATGCGCATCAAGATACATAGCTAAACACTTTCCTTCCTGCTTATTTTCCCACATATTCACATGACCTGACAGCCCAACGCCTACGTCCCAGTGATGACGATTACCTACAATATCTTCAAATAAAAAGTGTGCATTCGTGACAGTTCCTGTGGGTGCTCCAACACGAAAACTTACTCCTGCGTGATACCATGGTGCATTATAATTATACCCAATGGTTGCATACACTTCAGCAACACGATTGCTTTCCTGACGTCCATTAACTTTACCAAACTGTAACGGATCCTGCATATCACCAAATGTTACATCTCCCATCAATGCCTGCGTAACGCTTTGTGGCAAATCAGCGGCATTAATACGTGTATCACTCATGTATCCTGCAGGGAAAAAGGCATTACCTGGTTGAATTGCAATCTCTTTCATGTACAAATTCCACTTGGTATGCGTTATAGGCACATGAAACATCATAAAAAAACCGGGCAAATGCGCATCAAATGCCTGGAAAATATTTAAATCAACTACAACATCACTAATACGCGGAGACACATGTATACGGCTTGAAAAGCTCGGCGGCAACCCAAAATAATCGGCCAAAATATCGCCCTGTTGCCTTTGCGCCATACTTCCACTAAATCGCACCGTCTGTCCACCAAACAAAAACTCTGCTATTTGCTCTGGCCTAAATGAGCGATCATATTGAATAGTTGCCGCCACAGTACCAAAATTTCTGTTTTGATCATATTTAAATATACATTTTTGCCAACCACACAGCTCACGAACGCTATCCAAGCCTTGCGAACGAGTGCCAAAAATAGTTCGTTTTCCAATAAAACACTCCATTTTTAAAAAAAACATGCATATAGCTGCTGGTATTAACCACATTGTTTTCTTCATAATCACTCCTTATGCCTATAAATCACACTACAGCCTAAAATAAGCAACTCTTGAGTCGCAATACTTTGCAACAATTGCACCAAACAACACATTATTATTGTTTTTATTTACAAATAGAACGACCCACTGATATGCTGATGTAAGAAAAAATAATAATTAACACAAGGGAAAACTATGAAAAATAGATTTAAAAAGACACTTTTGTGCTTAATGAACATATTCTGCATGACAATACAAATAAATGCAAATGGCAACGATTTAATAACAGATAATCGAAAAACATATCAGCTCGCTGCCCAAGCAACACAATTCTATCTGCTCTATAATTATGAAAAAGGCGCAAAACAAAATACATGCTCTCCACGAGGTTTAACACTATGCAAAGTGCTGAGTAACCTCTCTTCAACAACACGTCGTTTTTACCAACCAGCACGCCATGACCTTAAACAGCTCGCAAAAGAAACAGAAATGAATTTTAGATATTTCGACCTGAGCGGCAGCGATAATGACAGAAAAACCTTTATTCGCAGCCTCATCAACTTATTGCAAGCAACTTCGCCGCTATTGGAGGGCGCTGAAAGTAGTGAATGTAAGGGGTTAATTGATCAACTTTCTCAAAAATTGTAATAAAACCCTTTATTTCAAGGGAAAAGCGTGGCATATTTCACATTGAAATGTGTCATGCAAAAAAGGATAAGTACTTAGTAAATAACACTGGTAACAGAACAAAAAAGGGTAAGTTTAAGCTTACCCTTTTTTACTTTAATGATTTGCCAAAAAATATATGGTATACTACGATAATTGGAGGCTATGAAAATACGCAATCAAGCCAGGATTGCATATATTTTTTGATGGATTAAAAAATCATGAAAGTACGGAGAAAAAAAGGTTATTTTTCAATATCAGCTGTTGCAAAGATGTTTTCGGTGCACCAACAAACAGTGCGCCTTTATGAAAAACAGGGGTTAATTACACCAAAACGCTCAACTGGTAACACGCGCCTCTTTTCAGAAGAAGACATAGATCGGCTGGAAGAAGTTATTTATCTTACTCATGAAATGGGCATTAATCTTGCTGGTGTTGAGATGATTTTTCGCTTAAAAAAACAGATCAAAAAGATGCAAAGCGATATGAATAAACTCTTTAATTCAACGCAACAAGAATTAGATTTAGAAAGTGAAAAATCAAAAGAAGCACTACGCAGCAGCTCGCAACAACTGCTTCATCTTAAAAATAACCCCGTTACACAAAAATCTGAAAAATCAACTCAGCGAAACTCAGACGTTGATAAAAAATCCATTGATGTAGACGTAGATGACAACTGGGAAATTGAATACGAAGAATAAGGAGCTTTTTATGATCACCAATATAATTAAAACAACGCTACTGTTAATCATCCTCAATGGATTGTTACTTTTTGTAGGCAGTATGATCGGTGGAACGACCGGTATACAGATGGCCCTCTTATTTGCTCTACTCACCAATGGCATTGCCCTCTTTTTTTCAGACAAAATTGTTCTTTCTATATATGGTGCACAACCATTAGACCGATCGCAATACAATTGGATTTATGAAATAGTGGAAGAATTATCTCAAAAACTAACTATACCTATGCCAAAACTCTGGCTTGTTAACACACACGTTGCTAATGCTTTTGCAACAGGGAGAAGTCCTAAGCACGGTTCAATCGCCGTAACTACTGGCATTTTAAAGTTACTTGACGAAGAAGAACTGCGCGGTGTTTTGGCGCATGAGCTTGCGCATATTAAAAATAGAGATACATTAATTTCTACAATTGCAGCAACTATCGCTTCTGCAATTGGCTATTTGGCGTACATGCTTCGTCACGCAGCGTTTTGGGGATCAATCAATGGAAACAGGCGCAAAGAAAATCCAATAGCTCTTTTTATTGTGAGTCTTTTGATTCCATTTGCAGCAACGCTAATACAATTGGCCATTTCACGCTCACGTGAATATGCTGCGGATGAAACAGGCGCTCATTGTGGTCGCAATCCGTTAGCGCTCGCATCTGCATTAGAAAAATTACACAATCATGTAAAATATGCACATATGGATACAGAAAACACACAACACACGAGTACCGCAGCACTGTTTATTGTGCATCCATTCACTGATGGTTCATGGGCAACACTATTTTCAACTCATCCTCCAATGAGCAAGAGAATAGCACGCCTTCATCAACTTTCTAAAAAAATGTTTTCATAATGTATACAAATTATGCAAGATGATTCTGAGTAGTATAAAATTAATTCTAAAGAACGAAAGGCATTATATGAACAATGATTCATTTTCACATGATACCAACTCGCAATTCGCACTTTCGTATGAATTACTGCATCTTCTTCAATGGTTAGGAAGACATGATGCAGGTAGGTTGAAAAAGTTAATATCTAAGGCAATTGCGCAAGGGTTACATGATGAAATTCAACGATTTGATACTGCAACAAATCAAAACAACCTTCACGATATGCATAATAATATGATTGATTTTTTTGAATTACTGGATGAACTTCTGTGTGAAGCAATCAATCAACATGTAGAAAAAAAAGCACGAGAAAAAAATCTTTTACCGGCTATCGATCATATTGATGGTAGCCTGTGCGATAATGAAACAGTACGATCAAGCGTAGAAAAAACAACAAAAAAACTCGATCATTACCCAAACACTAATGCACAAGAACAGCTTTACAAAGAATTGCTAAAAAAGTGGAAGCCATTTGATAAACATAGTATTAATTAAAAAGAAGCGCTGGTTATTCCAGCGCTTCTTTTTACTATTATTATATTCGCCCTTTATCATTTGTTTGCAATCAAAATATACAATTGAAAATAGCCCTCGCAATCTTATCTCTCGTATCAATTTATTAAAAAGCTATGAAAAAGAATAACAATCCTCTTTTTAAGTAAAAAGAACTAGAATATCCTCAAACAATTTGTACACAAAAAATAAAAAATGAGTAACAAAAAACTTAATGTATTACAACAGAAAAAACAAAATAACGAGCTAAACGAACAGTACAAAAAATTATATGTATTATAGCCTCAAAGACTTAATTATATATCCTGCAAACCCCCCCCACTCTTCTGACTGCTCAACTCCGCTCAATTGTAACCATTGTTGAAAAAATCTGACCAATTCTTCATTTCTATCCAATTTAGCAAGATCGAGCGCATCGCGTCCGTCATTATTTTTTTCCCGCAAATCAACAGCACGCCATTGAACCATACGCATAATATGACTATTTGGAACTTTACTTTTTATTGCTACCAAAAAAGGAGTATCTCCATCTTTGTTGCGCGCACACATCTGCTCCTTACGATTTCGTATCGACAATAGACTCTCAGCAGCATTAAAACGGTGATAACGAATCGCAAGATGCAATGGAATTTCTTTGTCATTATTACGTGACAAAGTCGATGATCCATATGACAACAAAGTCTCAACAACCCCTGTGTATCCATTTCCAGCCGCAAGATGCAGCGGCGTAAAGGCATTGTCATCCGCAGAATCAACATTTGTGGTATTTGTCATATGCATCAATACCATTTTCACAGCATCAATCCTTGACCCCCCTGATGGAATAGTCATTTGACTACTACACAATCTCAAAAGGGCATAATTTTTATCAGGATGCATCAAAACATCATGCCAATTCTGTCTTATTTTCATATCTTTGCACTCATCCATACCAAATATCATGCTATGCAACATAAAAAAAATACCCACAAGCAGCATTCGAAATACAAACATCTCATATACCTTTCGTTAATCAAAAAAACCCACTTTTTCTAAATTTTGCCGAACTTCAAACAGAGGCAGCCCTACAATAGCCGAGTATGACCCATGTACCACTTGTAAAAACTGATTGCCAAATTTTTCAACTGCAATTGCTCCTGAAACTTGCAAATACGGAGTATTTTCAAGATAAAATTCTATACATTTTTCTGGCACATAATACACAAATTCTGCAGACACAACATCTACTATCCGCTCTACAAGTTCCCACCTTCCTTGACGCCATGTTTTTTTATCCAAGCAATATGCTGTACACAAAAACGAGCCTTCTCGCGCAGCTCTAATTTTTGCTAATGCATCATTTCTATCAACCGGCTTTGCTTGTATTTTACCCGTTTTGTCATGCGACATGGTGTCTGCAGTGAGCACAAAGCAAATTTCATTTTCATACGTTCCAACAGGGAGAACAACATGATCCATTTTTGCATGTGCAATATGAGCAACAAGCTGCGCCAATGGCAATTTCCAATCACATGCCGTTTCATCTGCGTCTTGTTCAACGAGGACAAATGGAATTTGAGCGTCTTCTAAAAGCATGCGACGCGATTGTGATTTTGATCCAAAATATAATATGTTTTTACTTATTTGGTTTTTATTCATTAATATTCCATTTAATTATTATGATAGACAATAATACCGATATCTACAACAAATTCAAGCATTGTGTTTTTTTTAAAATTATGATCAACTATAAAAAATACACAACATATTAAACCACGTTTTTATACAAATAATGAAACTTGAATACTATCACCAAGACACCATCATCGCCTTACCTCATAATAAAAAAATAGTACTGGTAGGTGGCTGTTTTGATATTTTACATTTTGGACACATGCATTTTCTACAAAAGGCAAAAGAATCCGGAAATTATCTTATAGTTGCCTTGGAACCAGATGAGCGTATTTTTTTGTCTAAATTCCGCATGCCGTCGCATACTCAAGAAGAGCGCGCGCATAATCTTTTGGCACTTCGATTTGTTGATAAAGTCATACTGCTACCCATACTTAATGGGTTTGAAGAATATAAAAAATTAGTCCAATCTATCAACCCTCATATCATTGCTGTTACCGCAAATGATCCACACATAAAAAATAAAGAAAAACAAGCCGCATGCATTAATGCTACCTGCTTAATCGTAACAGAGCGCATTGGTACATTTTCTAGTTCTGCTATTTATAAACAAAAAACTCAAGAAAAACAAAAATGACCTATCTCATATAGATAGATCATTTTATACCTACTGGCTGGGGCGGAAGGACTCGAACCTCCGATCACAGGACCAAAACCTGTTGCCTTACCACTTGGCCACGCCCCAAAATTTATAGCACTACTACATTTTTTTAAAATATTTTTTATTACTACTCTTCGTCACTCTCCATATGACTTACACCACGCTCTATGACGTCTTTATAAGATGCTATCACACGCTCTTCAATCATGCGTCGTGTTTCAGGGTTTAAAGGATGAACAACATCTCTAAACGTCCCATCTTTTCGTTTACGCGACGGCATAGAGACAAACAATCCCTTGAGACCTTCAATTACTTTTAGGTCACGAATGATAAACGCATTATCAAAAACTATGGTTGCATATGCCTTCAGCTTTTCGCCATCCGTCACCGGAAATACTTTTACTTCCGTAATTTCCATTGCTGTAATCCTTAGCGATAGTTACATTGTTTTGCTTCGTTTCTACTCGTACTTTAATGTATAGAATTACTGTTTTTTGTCAAACATATCTTTGTTTTTTTACTTATTTTTTCTTACTTTTTCAGAAATTTATCCTAAAAAACGCGCAACTCTCAACTTGGCAGAACGTGATGATGGATTGTGAGCACGTTCCTCAGGTGTAGCGGTTATCACTTTTTTGGTAATAATTTCCAATTGCCCCTCCGCAGCTTTGTCTTTAAAAAATCGTTTCACAATACGATCTTCAAGCGAATGGAAAGATATACACAACAACAGACCATGAGGGCGCAACACCTGCATAGCTGAGGATAAAAAACCATAAATATTATTCAATTCATGATTTACATGCATACGCAATGCCTGAAAAACACGTGTCGCGGGATGAATTTTTGCCCCTTGTTTATTTTTAGGAACTGTTTTTTCAACAATAATTGCCAACTCTCTTGTTGTTGTAATTTTTTTGTTTTTTCGTGCCTCTACAATAGCATGTGCTATTTTTTTTGCATGCGATTCCTGTCCAAGTTGCCACAACAGCTCACATAATTTTTCTTCTGAAAATTTGTTAACTACATATTCTGCCGTAGTTTGTTGATGAGCAGGAGACATCCTCATATCTAAAGGAGAATCTTTGTAAAAAGAAAATCCTGGTCGTTCTTTGATATGCATCTGGGAAGTGCCAAAATCAGCAAGAATTCCATCAATTTTTTCTATCTTAGCTTTTTTTAAAATGCGATAAAGCTGAGAAAAATTACCCCATAACATTAACAATCTGTCATGATATTGTTCTTCTAATGCTGGAGCATATGCTTCTATTGATTTAGCATCCCAATCAAGAGCGACAACCTTGCATTCAGGCTGTCGCTCCAAAATAGCTCGTGTATGTCCACCAGAGCCAAACGTAACATCACAGTACAGCTTGTGCGGCTGTGGATTTAAATACGACAGCACCTCATTAACAAGTACTGTCTTATGATACATAGGCCCTACAAGCTGATCTTTGTTGTCCTTATTCATTCCCCATTATTCCTGTCACTTTACCAGTAAGCTTTTCAACCAAATTATCAAGACCAATTGCCCGTGACCCTTTTACTAAAATAGCTGGCTTATTTTTTAATTCTTGCTCAATTTTTTCCATAGCACCTTCCCATGTTGGAACTACCTCAACAGATAATCCAACCGGCGCTGTTTTTTTAACCAAAGACATAAGATTACCGACTAAAATCACTTTACTCAGCGAAGGAACTTTTCTTAAAAATCTTCCTACTTGTCTGTGCCAAAAAGGACTATTCACGCCCAACCCTAACATATCACCAAGTATAGCAATCTTAGGAGATTTTGTCTCTATTTGCTGAAATGCTAATAATGCTGCTTTCATACTTTCTGGGTTGGCATTATAACAATCATTAATAAGCATCCCCTGCGCCCCAAGAACCTCTCTTTCTTCAAATCGCCCAGACACAACAACTGATTTTTGAATTGCTTGCACAATTATGTCATCAGGAACCGCTAACCAATGCGCAACCGCTGTTGCTGCAAGCGCATTAAAAACTGCGCCAACATGCGGACGATCCAATTGTATTGAATATTTATTTTTATATATTTTTAACATAAAACTAATACAAGAATCTGCAACCTTCATCTTTCTTGCTTGAATCTGATTTGTTGTTTTTAATCCAAACTTAATGATTGGATGTTGATATGAAACATGTGCCAAGATTGGTTGGTCACCATTCACAATCCCAATGCTCTCTTCTGTTAAATGCTTAAACACATCGCGTTTTTCAAGCGCAATATCATTCAAAGAACCTAAACCATCCATGTGTTGATGCCCAATATTAGTTATTACTGCGGTCGTCGGTCGCACTATTTTTGCTAACTCCGCCATTTCACCGCGTTTGCTAATACCAATTTCAAAAATAGCGCATTCATGATTTTTCTTCATACGCAACATATTTAATGCTATACCAATTTTTGTGTTCTGATTACCATGCGAAACAAAATAATTTTTACCATAATGGGACATGATTCGCGAAAGAAATTCTTTTGTTGATGTTTTTCCTACCGAGCCGGTAATTGCAACAACAGGATAATTGAACTGTGCTCTCCATGCCATCGCTAAAGAGACAAGTGCCTCAAGTGGATCTTTCACTATCAACACCACTTTTTTGTCCACATTTTTGATTGCGTTTAATACATTTTTTTTTGATTCTGCAATAATACAGCCCGCTGCACCATTGTTGAACGCATCTATAATAAATTCGTGCCCATCGTGACGTTCGCCTTGTAAAGCAACAAAAATATCAGTTGATAACACTGTACGAGAATCAATAGAGAAAGTTATATTATCGGAAAAAGATCCATAGGCAATCACTGCATCGGGCAATATATTAGTTACAAATTGTTTGTCAAACAGCATTGATAAATCTCCGTTGAAAAATAAAATACTACTACACCTACATTCACTACATTCTAAAAAATATTATCTTCTTTTAGGTGAAAACAACATGTTCTTTTTTTGAACATTTGTCAAGTAAGATTATAAAAATAACAGTTGTTCGTATATCACCGAATTACCTTTCTCGTTTTTCCTCCATCCTGAGGCATTATTAGTCCTTGCGATTCAAGAATATCTATAATACGAGCTGACCTATTGTATCCGATCCGAAATTTTCTTTGCACAAGTGATATTGATATTTCATCTACTTCATTCAAAAAAAGACATATATCCTGATACAAAGGATCATCAATCGAAGATGCATTTTGTACAGACTCTCGAATTTCATTATATATATCAAGGTATTCAACATGTCTTTGTGAGCGAATATGATTAACTATTAAATCAATTTCTTGATCGGAGACATATGCTCCATGTACTCGTCTTAGTTGTGATGTTGAAGCATCCAAAAACAACATATCACCCCTACCAAGCAATCTATCTGCACCAACAGTATCTAAAATTGTACGCGAATCAATACGGGAAGCAACCCTAAAAGATATCCTGCTGGGAAAATTTGCCTTAATAAGACCAGTAATCACATCAACTGAAGGACGCTGTGTTGCCACAATCATATGAATACCTGCCGCACGCGCCATCTGGGTAATACGCGTAATTAAATCTTCAATATCTCTACCAACGGTAAGCATTAAATCAGCAAGTTCGTCAATCACCACAACAATAGAGGGCAATAATTTATTACTCTCTCCACGAGAGAGTAATAAATTATTGTAATCGGTAACATTACGCGCACCTCTTTCTGCCATTTTTTCATAACGATTTTCCATTTCCTGTACCACCCATCGCAACACTGGCGCTGCAAGATTGGGCGATGTAACAATAGGAAAAAGCAAATGGGCAATATCTGCAAATGATGAAAATTCTAATCGTTTTGGATCTATTAAAATAAGTTTCAACTCATCTGGATTTAATTTGCACAATAAACTAACAAGAAGAGCATTTAACGCTACGGATTTACCAGAACCAGTTGAGCCTGCAATTAATACATGTGGCATACGTGCTAAATCAACAATAACCGGCTCGCCAATTGTACCTTTTCCTAAAATAAGCGGCAATGCTCCCTTAAAATCTTTGTACAACGGTGTTGTAACAATGTGCGAAAAAAGCACGTCGTTACGTTTTGCATTAGCAACTTCAAACCCAACAACTGCTTTTCCTGGAATCGGTGCCAAGATACGAATACTCAGCGCCTGTAATGCCATTGCAAGATCATCTTCTAATGCAAGAATTTTACTCAATTTGATATCAATGTCTGGCTGATACTCAAACAGCGTCACAACTGGTCCTCTTTTTATAGCAACAACTTCACCAGACACCCCAAATCGTTTTAATTTATCTTGCAATATAACAGCACGCTTTTGTAATTCATGCTCAAGATCATGATCATCTTTTTCATTTTTTTCATACACAAAAATATCTGGCGTAGGCAAAGCGTATCGCGGCACTTTCGGTTCATCTAACGGTACATTTTGTACATTTTCTTCTACCAATAATTGAACAACCGATTGTACCGGTGGTTCAATTATTGATAATGTTTCTGTTGGCATTTCTGCATATTCAACAGTACTAAGTGATACAAATTCATGTGTATCGTATAATTCACCATGACCAGGAACCAACAAATCTGTCTCGTCAAGCGCGGTACCATCATATAACGATTGCATAAAAGCATACAAAAATTGCAGTGGTTTTATAAAAATAAGTTGTAAAATAAAAAGGACTCCCATCACACAACGTTGCACTATGCGATATTTTTTTATGCTTTCAACAGACAAAGTACTCATGCGCATAAGATAATGAATTACACGCATAGATGAAAATCGCCAACTCATAATGCAGACAGCAAGTAAACTCGTGTATAAAAAAAATAACCTACCAAGAGAATCAAAATAATATTCTAAATAGTATGCCACGCGCAAACCTACAATACCACCAGGATACGGGCTCCAGGAAAAATCTACCATATACGTAGCAAGTAATGCACAATAAACATATATTCCATAACACAGAGCCGTAACACGCTCCCACTGACAACTGAGATTGCATCCACGCATCAATAAATACACAAAAAACAACAATGGAACACACCATAAAAAAGCTGCGCCACCAAAAATATAAAAAAAGAGTGCTGCGCATTCTGCACCCAAAGGTCCACACATGTTTGCAATATCTTTTGTTTCACTTGTCACAAAAAATAAAGATGGATCATGCTTGTTGTAAGTAACCAAAGAACAGAAAAAAAAGAGCAACACCGTGCACAACAATACCGAACAACAAAACCTTATTAAAAAAATTATCTGATTTTCTTGCATTTTCATAAAATAACTCCTTTTATTATTTTTATCCTTCTATTATTTTTTTATTAAATTTTTTTATTATTTATCACACAGGAAAAATTATAAAAAATAAAGAAAATATAGTGAAACAAAGGGCTATTTTCATCCATTTGATACACGTAAGAGTCCTGCAGCAGCATGATCGCTTTATATTTTCTCTTTACAATTCCGATTTGGCCATACTATATTATACAGAGATACAAAAATAAGAGAGAAAAAAATGTAATGACATGAAAGGAGAGACGCAAGAAAAAAGAGAAAAACAAATATACGCACTATTACTACCGTTACTCAATATGTGTAGTAAAAATTAATTCCAAGAAATATATCTGTAGTGAGTAAAAGGAGTTGGGATTATGAAACAATACTCAAAAAAATTGTTTTCAATCGCTATGCTGCTTAGTACAGCAGCAGCAACTGCAAATGTTTCCCCATATTTGCAATTTCGTTCTCAAGGTAGAAATACCGCACGTAAAATAGTCGGTGAAACATCTTTTGCAACTGATCTGTATGATATGGAGTCATGGTACGGAACATTTGATGTGACACTAGAATATGACCGTTCATTCAGACCACAAAACATTACTAACGCACTCTTTGGTGCAGATGCAGTAAAACTATCAACCGCAACAACCAACAACAATGGTTCAAGCAATGGTTCAGGTAGTCACGGAAGATCAATTGTAGTTTCTGGAAGCCAGTTAGCAACCCGTACAGCCGCAACAGACTGGATGGCGGAAAACTTCTTACTTCCAAGAAATTTCCAAAGTATCATGAGCTTCAAGCCACTTGTGCAAAACATCTTAGTTAATTTTGACTGGTACATGGGACTTGATAACTGGGCAAAAGGTCTTTATTTCAGACTCTACGGTCCTGTTGTTAACAACAGAACAAGCTTACGTTTCAATGAAAATGTGATATCTAAAGGCTCAACTGGCTATGATTCAGGATTCTTTACTGATACGAACGTGACAGTGGAACAACTATTTACTTCAGCAGGCCAATTCTTTTCTGGCCAACAATTGGCAAAACCGATACCAACTGATACCGCTGGTGTCAATGTCACTTTTAATCCCCTTCAATTCGCTAAGTTCAATATAGACGGACACAAATCCAAAACAGGATTTGCTGAATTGCGTGGAGAATTGGGTTGGAACTATTTGCAAGAAAAATATCGTGTAGGTTTTAATATTCAAGCAGCAGCACCTACAGGCACACGTCCTAAAGCTGAATGGATGCTCGAACCAGAAATTGGTAACGGCAAACACTGGGAACTTGGTGTAGGACTCAAAGGCTTGTGGACAATGTGGCGCAGTGAAGATGAAGAGAAACATTTTGATTTTGTCGTAGAAGCTGACATTACTCACTTGTTTAAAGCAAAACAAACACGTACTTTTGACCTGATTGGTAAGCCAAACAGTCGTTACATGTTGGCAGAAAAATTAGCTGCTATTGATGCAACTGTTTTTCCACACCTTGATACAGCAACAGATCCAGAACAAGTACAATTTGCCAATGAATACTCGCCAGTTGCAAACTTCAGTACACGTAAAGTTAACGTAAGTATTGGTGTTCAAGGGGACGTTGTTGCAATGTTCACCTATGCAGTACGTGGATTTACTTGGGACATCGGCTATAACTTCTGGGGAATGTCACATGAGAAAATTTCCTTCTCAAGTTCTAGCAACAGCAGTAGCGCAAGTGACAACAGCCTTCCATTTCCAGACAAAACATGGGCACTTAAAGGCGATGCTTCTGTAGCAGGTGGAATTACAGGAAGCATAGCTACGGTATGGCTTGCTGCAACAGAAACTGGTGCAAGCAACAATAATGGTGGCGCAACTATTCACGTAGGTACCAATGGTGCTGCTACAGACAACAATCCTAAAGTTGACAATGCCGTGGCAGCAACGGCAACACCTTCAGCAGGGGCTACTAGCGTTCCAGTTGTTGTAGATCCTGGTGCAACACCTCCCGTTGCTATCAACACATCAAATCCACCGGTATTCATTTCAGCAGCTATGCTTGATTTAAACGGTGCTGCAGTACGTGGATACTCTAATAAAGTATTCACTCACTTTGGATACACATGGAGTGAACGTGAAAAATGGATTCCATACGTTGGTGCGGGTGTAAGTGCTGAATTTGGTAGTCATAGCGGCAATGATAACAGCACTACAAGCAGCGTGAGAGTCAACAACAGTAGCAGCGGAAGCAGCAACAGCTTTGGATTATCTCAATGGGCTATTTGGTTGAAAGGTGGGGTATCCTTCCACTAATTTAGATCGTAATCTTTTTTAGTAGTTGGGTAAATAATACCTAGCAAAGCAAATAATAACTAGTACTCAAAAAGGCTTAGCGAAAACGCTAAGCCTTTTTGTTTTTAACCCCAATGTCGTTTCACTCCATTGGGGACCCCGCTTAAGATAAGCATAGAATAAAGAATGCATGCAACGAGACAAATCATGTTGCAATAAAATGCTATTTAATTTAGATTAAATGCAATCAGTCCCGATTCTGAATGTTAAATACAACAGAAAAGTAAAGTATATTCATTGTTGTTGCTACGCAACTAAAAAAAAGGATTATTATGAAGCATTCATTGCAAAAACTTTGTCTTTTAACAATTACCTGCAGCACTGCACTCCTTGCAGATGCAGTTGTCACTCCCTTTTTACAGTGGCGCTCACAAGGGCGTAATACCGAACGTAAATTAGTAGGAACCACCAGTCATCATGTTTATCTTGATGACATGGAATCATTTTATGGAACATTCAATGCAACACCACAGTACGACCGTTCATTCAGATCACAAGAAATAACACAAGCGCTGTTTGGCTCAAGTCTTTTTGCAACACCTACTGCAGGTGATGCTGCAAGTAGTTCTAAAAATAGCGGACGAGCGCTCATGATCTCTGGTTCATTAACTGAAAATAGAAACAATGCAAAAGATTGGATGGCAGAAAACTTTATACTTCCGCGTGATTTTCAAAGCACCATATCATTTTCACCTCTTGTACAAGATTTTTTAGTTGATTTTAATTTGTATGTTGGCCTTGATGAATGGGTGCGTGGTCTCTATTTTAGAGTGTATGGACCTGTTGTTAACAACCGCACCAATTTGCGTGCACAAGAAACAGTGATTAGCCCTGGAACAGAGGGTGCTGGTAGTTACACGCAAGGATATTTCAGCGGACAAAACCAAGTGACACCTGATCAGATGTTTAAAAGCGCATTACAATTTTTCAGTGGCAGTCCTTTAATTGCACCAATTGACAGCATAACGTACAATCCACTCTTATTTGGAAAAATAACACCGTCACACACACAAAGCAAAACAGGATTTGCTGAATTACGTGGTGAATTTGGATGGAATTATCTTCATGAAGATTATCATTTTGGATTCAATATCCAATCAGCTGCACCAACAGGAAAACGTCCTCATGGTGAATTTCTTTTAGAACCAGAAATTGGTAATGGTAAACACTGGGAATTAGGAATTGGGCTCAGCGGTCACTGGACAATGTGGCGCAGCGAAGATGAAGAAAGACATTTTGATCTTGTTTTAGAAGCAGACATTACTCACTTATTTAGAGCAAAGCAAACACGCGTTTTTGATCTTGTCGGTAAACCAAACAGTAAGTATATGTTGGCAGAAAAATTAGTACCTAACACCGGAAGCACTGATCATTTAACAGGAGCATCTGATGCAGGTGTTGAATTTGGCAATACCTACTCTCCCGTTGCAAATTTTAGTGCACGTGACATAAGTGTTACTATTGGTGCGCAAGGCGATATTATTGCAATGCTCAATTACACGTCACGTGGATTTAGCTGGGATCTTGGATACAACTTCTGGGGAATGTCACGAGAAAAAATACATCTTTCAGATAATGACGCATTTCCTGAAAACACCTGGGCACTCAAAGGTGATGCTTCTATAGCTGGTCAATCATCTGGAACAGGAACCCCGACCATTTTACTTGCAGCCACTGAAACTGGTGCAGAAAATAATGGCGGAGGAGCAACAATTCATGGTGGTACAAACCAATCAAAACCAAATCCACTCACTAACCCAAATATAGACAATGGTGTTCCTGCAACAACTGGCACACTTGGTGACACAAATGTGTTCCAGTTTGGCACAACATTACCAATTTCTACTTCAAAGCTGCCTGTGTACATAAAAGAAACAAATCTTGATTTAGAAGCAGCTGAATTGCGTGGGTATTCAAACAAAATTTACACATACTTAAGTTACACATGGATTGATCGTGAAGATTGGATTCCTTATTTGGGTATCGGTTTTAATGCAGAATTTGGCAGTCATAATAATAATAATGACAACAGCATTTCTGCTGTGAATAATGGTGGCAGTGGAAGTAGTATAACTTTTGCTCTTTCTAAATGGGCGGTGCTCATGAAGGGGGGAGTATCTTTTGATTAAAAAGTGCACGCACTTTTTAATCACACATAAGGAATAAATTTTTATAATAACACAATAACATGCGCGCTCGTCCTGAACTTGTTGAAGGATAAAGCGCGCATTAATTATTGCCTTTTGCACCCCAACCTGCTAATGCTGATTACTGTACTGTTGAATACGAATAAAAAAAAAGGATGCACTATGAAAATTCGCCACCTCTCTTTACTCGTACTGACAACTATTACCTCTCAAAATGAAGCTAAACAGCACTTAGCAACATTTTTTAATCCACGTTCAATTTCACGCGATGCTGCACGCGACCTTGCAGGTTGGACAAATTATATTAACAAAAATAATAATGGTTCATCTGTGTATGGCGCAATGAGTTTAACCCCAGAATGGACGCAAACTTTCAGAAACAATCGAATAACATCATGTCTTTTTGGTGATAGTCTTTTCAACTCTTCATCATTAAAAATCTCTGGGTCTCAAGTAGACAACAGAGGCCCAAAAGATTTACTTGCGGATTATTTTTATCTTCCCTCTGATTTTGAAAGTACTGTTCAATTTAAACCAGTTATAGATAATTTTATTATCGATTTTGGTTTTTATCTCGGACTCGATGCCTGGGCAAAAGGTATCTATTTTTGGCTTCATGCGCCATTTGCACATACCCGCTGGGATTTGAATATCAATGAAACTGTCGCATCTCCTGGTGTCAATAGTTACAGCCCAGGATATTTTGCACCAGATAGCATTGAACGTGGCACATTACTTGAAAATTTTACTGATTTTGTAAATGGTAAAACGTTACCAAATATTGATGCGATAGCTTTTGAAGAACTTAAATTTGCAAAAATGAGCACAAACAGACTTGTTAAATCTCGTGTTGCTGAAATACGCTCTGGTATTGGTTGGAATTTTTTTGCAGAAGATGATTTTCATGTAGGCCTTAATGGTCAAGTTGCTTTTCCAACGGGACTGCGCCCCAAAGGAATCTTTTTATTTGAGCCAATTGTTGGTAACGCTCATTTTTGGGAATTAGGATTTGGCCTGAACGGACATTATACATTCTGGAGAAATCAAGATCTCACCCGTCACTGGATGTTTTATGTTGACCTTAATGTCACGCATCTTTTTACAACGCGTCAATCAAGAACATTTGATCTCATTAGTGCTGGACCATTAAGTCGTTACATGCTTGCTGCCGAAATGAAAACTCCTGCCACCAATTTGCGTGGTGAAAACGGTTCTGTACCTGTCGCACAATTTAATAATGAATACCTGCCAGTTGCAAACATCACTACACTCAATGTTGACGTGGATATTACCATTCAAGCAGATCTTGTATTTATGTTTACGTACACATCAAATAATATTAGTTATGATTTTGGATATAACTACTGGGGACGCAGTGGTGAAAGTATAAAATTACAGAATATTGAATCATTCACTGAAGGCGTTTATACACTCAAAGGTGACGCACAAATGTTTGGTTTTATACGCAACACACCAACAGCTGTGGCTCTTTCTGCAACAGAATCCCAAGCAACCGTCTACACTGGTACCAACATGCCTTCAACAGGAAGCTCTGACCCTATTATTATAAAAGCAGCACAACATAATCCTGATATTGATTTTCCTGTTCTTGCAACAACAAATCCAACTACCCCCGCGCCACCTGTTGCTCTGCAATATACACCTAACAACAATGTACCAACCGATCAAATCAACACATCAATTCCCCCGGTATTTTTAACATTTAATGATATTGATGTTGCCGATTCTGGATCACATGATTCATCATCAAAAATATTTGCACATATTGCATACACATCAGTTAATCATAAACAATGGCAACCTTATATTGGTGTGGGTGGTTTTGTTGAATTTGATCATAGCCCTAAACATAATACAAGCAACAATAACACATCTTCTTCGTTTGGTGCGTCTCAATGGGGTGTGTGGATTAAAACGGGTGCAACCTTTTAATTAATACCATGATCAAAAAAAATAAAAAGCTCATTTGTTTGTTGATCTTGGCAGCGCAGGTGCGCTGCCAAGATCAACAAATTGTTACTTTTATTTCACCACGCTCACAAACAACCAACGCAGAACGCATGCTTGCAGGATGGGAAAATGTCATTTATCAACCAGAGCGTTACAAACAACCATATGGCGCACTCGCATTCACCTTAGAAGCAACTTCATCATTCAGACCTGAACGTATTAATCAATGTCTTTTTGGAGAAGATATTATTAAATGTCCCGATCAAAATACCGAATGGATAGATTTTATTACCATATCAGGAAGTCAAACAGAAAATCGCATACCACAAAAAGATTGGCTTGCAGATTATTTTGGACTACCAACGGATTTTAAAAGCATTGTAAGCTTTAACCCGCACGTAAATAATTTTATTCTCAACACACACTTTTTTTTCGGTCTTAATAGCATCAAGGATGGACTGTACATACGCTGCGAGTTCCCTCTTGTCTATGCAAACTGGGATTTGACCATCAAAGAAGCAGTGCTTCAAAAAGGTACCAATAGTTACACTCCCGGTTATTTTAATGCTACCGGCATAAAAAGAGAACAATTACTGTCTCATTTTACTACATTTATTTCTGGCAGCCGTGCACCACAGGTTGACAATCTTATTTTTCACCCACTTAAAAATGCAAAAATGGACCCTCATGCACGACGTCTATTCCGTTGCGCAGATTTTACTACCATCATCGGCTATGACCATTTTATGAGCGGTTATCATCATATGGGTATCGGTTTACAAGTAACTGCGCCTTGTGGCAATAGGCCACAAGGCTATTATTTGTTTGAACCAATCATTGGCAATGGACACCACTGGGAATGTGGCCTAGAACTTTCAGCACATTTCCGTACATGGACACACCAAACAGAAGAGATTTTTACAGAACTGTTTTTTGACGCAACAATTGCACATATTTTCCCCGCAGATCAACGACGCTCTTTTGATTTAAAAGGCAGCTCAAACAGTAGATATATGCTTGCGCAGAAATTGTCTACGACAATTTCTGATAATTTAACAGGAGCTGGAATAACACCTCTTGCACAATATGCGGTAGAAGTTGCGCCTGTTGCAAATTTAACGACATTTGATATCACTGTTTCCAATAATGTACAAGCTGATATTGCATTTATGTTTTCATACACAAAACAAAAAAATACCTGGTCATTCGGCTACAGTTTGTGGCGACGAGGATGCGAAACAATTAGCATAAAAAATTCTGAGCATTTCTTATCTAATGCGTGGACATTAAAAGGCGATGCTTATATGTTTGGTTTTGTTGCACAACAAACACAACTTAATGATTTACCAGCAGGAACTCCTGTACCACTCTCTGCAACTGAACATAACGCAACGATCAACGTAGGAACTAATTTCCCTAAAACGGGTGTAAGTGCCGAAGCTGCAACTAAGCAACAACAAATTGCGCTCGCGCAACGCAATCATGCAATCGATAATCCACGGCCTGCCTTTGCTGGTAACAATCAATATCTTATTGCATCAATGAATGACACCTCTGTCGCAAACCAAATAAATACCTCAATTCAACCAATTTTTATCACATTTGATGATATTGATAAAAACAGCGCCGCAACAAGCGGTTTTTCACAAAAAATATTTACTCATTTTAATCACAAAATAGCGCAAGGTTCTCGTATTGAATCTTATTTGGGAATTGGCGCTGAAATTGAATTTGGAAGACAAGCAGGACCAACTCCTGCCATCGGTGCTGACAAATGTATTAATTGCGCACTTTCGTACTGGGGAATGTGGCTAAAAGGTGGTATTAGTTATTAGAATAAACATTCAAGATTATACCTTATATGCGGTAGTATTAATTTTAAAATATTATCATTAACATAATATCTTATTTCATTAAAAATACAATATGTCATTGCCTCCATGCTCATGATTAAGAAGCTCACGCATATGCATTGTCATATATCCCACCGCCGTACAAATTGATCCTTGACAATTGTTTCAAATAGAATATCATTAAAAATGAAACATAATTTTAGGGAAAGGTCAAAATCAGGAGATTGATTATGAAAAAAAATATGATAATCAAAACTATAGCATTTCAAATCATTTTTTTAGGTGTTATTGGCAATATTATTTGTGATGAACTTAAAACTAAATTCGAAGGCCCTATAGGAGTATTAGCTCCCACAACAACGACATATGGTAAAAATACGAAGAGATTCGAAAAAATTGAATATTTTCTAAACTATTTAAGAAGTAAAATATCAAAGTATTATAAGGAACTATAATGAAAAAACTATTTTTTGCACTACTTACTACATCCATGTCAATTATTACATCCATACAGGCAAATAAATTACAAGAATCTGTACAGCAATTATATGATAAAACAATTCAATCCCATCAACCAATTTTAGCTGAACAACTCGCTTTAATAAAAAAGACTACTCCTCATGCAGGATTTCTAGGGCTTTATAGTTATCTTGATGAAGAACAGGAATTATTAAGAAAAAGCCCTGAAACAAAAGAATTTTTACGTAATTTTTATATCTATGAACCTCAAGCAATGGGCATAGAGTTTTGCCATCAATGTCTGAAAAAAAACGAAAATCCTACATCACAAGACTTACAAACATGTTTTGAAAAATGGCAAGAAAGTAGCTACCGTCGATCTTCATTTAAAATCGCAAAAGCAAATGAAAAAAATTTTGGTTTTGATCATAGAGAATTGAGAAATGCATTGCATCAAGGAAATCATATTTTTGAAAAACGTATACGAAAAATCATTAAAGAACACTCTCAGGAGCAAAAGTAATATAATGAAAAAACTAATTTTTTCACTATTTACATCCATGGCGATTATTACATCCATACACGCAAATAAGTTTAAAGAGGATATGCACTATTTGCGTAATGAAGTAATTCCAGAAATGAAACCAGCTTTGGCATATGTTGCAACAACCGGTCTGCTGCATGGCATAGGAAAGGCATTCTATTCTTATTCAGGAGCTCAAAGATATACTTACAACATGAATGCTATCTATAATTCAGATCTTAATATTTTTGACTTTCCACAAAAACAATTAACTAATAAGTGTGAACAAATAGGACGTAAAGTGCTTACCCTAAGTTCAATTCTTCATGCACCGCTTCGTTCTTTCGTGGGGACACTTACACTGTTACAGCCAGGGGGATGCTTATTGTATTTTACGGGACATCCAGCAGAAGACTCTTTTAAAAAATAGCTTGGTCAGCATTAAAAACTCCACGATACAGCCTATATCTTCTTACATCAGCAATTATAGGAGAATCAATATACAAAGAAAAAATATCACCTACAATTGAACGCCATCAAAGAAACAGCCGCCATGAATAAAACATTATTTGTGTCTCATATTATATTCATTATCAACACAATTATTGCAATGGACCAAGACCAACCATACCAGCTAAAAAATGGTATAGTGAATAGAGTCAACATAAGAGATTACATACAAGATTACCTGGACACTTATTAGGAACAACCGATTGTACTATATGTTCATTATCAGCGCAATAATTATTCTCACAATACCTTACTAAGAATTTTACGTATATCATAAAAATGAGCATATTTAATGCACCTTAGCTACTGCACCTTGTGTTATAGCAACAAGCGCTGAAGCGGGTAATGAAAATACCGTATGTGGTATTCCTAGACTATCTAGCCCTGGGTATCTATGTATAAGAACGTAGTATCTGTATGCAATACACATAGCCGCACCCAATACGCAAAGAATTGCCCCACTGGTTTTAAAAAACTTTTTACTTCGCACGCTAAATCTATCCACATATTGACTACATCCATACAAAAGATGTTTACAATATATACCAAACTTATACATAGATACCCATAGCCGATCAAATGAAGATAGATTGTCTTTATGTAGCAAGACTGTCCGTGTTTTTGCCAATAACACTTTCAATGCATCTGGCATGTTATTCTGATAAATTTCTGTTTCTTCCTTATCTAACTGCATCACAACATCATGGTTTTTTAAAATTTTATCCAACAAAACTATTCCCAAAAATTTTTTATCCAAAGAAAAATAGTTATCCTTGCAACGTAAATTAAGATAACGCACAACTTCTTCCATTTTTTCGTCATACCAAGACAATAATGTTGTATGATTTAATAACCATCCCGATCTGTCTGTTATAATCGCCTGGTTACCATTGCAAGATGTAACAACAGATTTAGGATATTTATATCTATTATTCTCACTCCAACCGTTGCCGGTAGAAAGGTTTACAAAGGCATGTTGATTACCTGCAAAATGAGCGCTTCCCATTCTGCCATCATCAATATCTTGATAGCGATAACTGCACTTAAGAATTAATAAAAAATCATCGGTGCTCCAAAATAACTTGCTTATATCGCTCAAGCATGATTTATTAACGCAATATTCATAAGATTTTAAATCATGATTTCCCTGCAGTTTATCAGAAATTTCTTCAATGGGACAATCTTGTTTTTTTATATGATATAAATATACTTTGGCATCTGAATCATAATCATACCATTTGTAACTTAAATATCGTTGCATAACCACACAGAGTACCGTTCCTGAATTATTGAGTGATATTTTCTTAATAGAACGCTCTACACCCTCACTATTTGGTGCATCTTTTACTTTTGTAGCAATACTATTATTCGGAGAAATAGTTATAAAAAAAAGTTGTTTGCGTGTTGCAACAATAAGCTCGGTATCAGCATTATTACCTACCATTCCTACAACTTCTTGTTGTGGCACTCCTTGCAAAGTACCAAGCACTACTTCTGTTTTTGTTTGTAGATGTATGGACCTAATAATTATATCAGTACCACCATCACATGCAGCACTATATACATAATTGTTACCAAAACAACTTGCACCACTACTTTTTTGTTGATTAATAACATGCGTTATATTCGATATTGTCTCAGCTGTATCCTTTGTCAAATCAATATAATCACCAACATAACTATGATCACCAACATAACTATCATGCACCTCGTTTATATAATCTGTTAAAGCATATAAACCACTTGGATGCATGGTGGTATTTATTAGCAAATACCCATCTCGAACTAATCGTAAATTAACTTCTTTTTGTACATACCCATCCTTTTTAACCAACAGTTGTGCAAGACGAGGAAATTCTTTAATTATGGAAAATCGTGGTAGATCATATCCCCTATAAACTTTTATATCGTTATTAAAAAACAATAATTTCTCCACAGAACACTGACGAATATTATTATCTACTGGCTGCGCGCGGGTAATTTGATCATCACTATATGGTTTTAAAAGTCGTATATCTAAACGCTCTTTTTTGACAAGCAATCGTCCCAAAACATATTGTTTATCTGGGCTTAATGTTCTTATATTTTCCCATCCTATTTCATGTTTCTCCAACTTATCGTACAATACATTTTGTAAGCTCACGGAAGGGGAATCAATACGAAAAAAATCTTCGTAATGAGACAAAGAGACCAATTCTTCTAATGATAATTGACCATAATCAATATCTGGTTGATAGATTTGTGCAAATGCATCTAAATGATCTTGAGTCACCAGAGAACCATCTAAAAGCTTTAAGGGATACTGTTGAAAATCCGCTTGTCCCTGATTTACAAGCATTTTTAGTAAATCACTATGCTCTGCAATAAAAGACGGTATGATTAGTCCTTTTTGTTCGGAACCTTCCATACCACAAAGAGACAGATATAAAAAAGTAAAAATAAGAACAATTCTCATAAAACAAATAACCTCACAAAGTGCATCTTAAAAATTCATCCGCTTATAATCCACGTTTTTTCCACCATTCATCACTTTTAAATTCCTTAGGAATTAGTTTTTCTTGTTCATCACAATAAGGATCATCAAGATGATACTCTTTTGCTAGAATTTCAAACCATTCTTCTCGCACGCTTTTTGGTAACTTTGTACGACACCAGGGACAGTAAAATAAACCTTGTAATGCCGTTATTTTTCCTTTATAAAGCAAAGCAATATCGTATTCTCTATACAAAGAAGAATAAAAAAGTGGAATTCTAGGATCGGCTAAAAACATATCCATCATCTCACAACAATGCTGCTCATTATTATTAATTTTTTCATTAATAGAATTTGGTAATTTCCTTCCAGGGATAGCCGGTCTTTTGTAAAATAATGGATCTCTTTTCACATATTTCCTTACGCATAATAATTAGATCTTGTACGATTTTGATACCCTATATAGTGTCATAGTTTTCGGATCAATTGAACCCAAATGCAATTTTGCCTTAGAATAAGCTTCTACATCACCATGCAAATGATCCCATTTTAGATATTCAGCATTTTCTATGCCTTTGGCTCCTGGTTTTCGTTTATACATACCATCTTTCCAATACTCGTACTGACCTTTGACTTTTTTAAAAAACTCTGTTTTTGAAACAGATTAAATTTACGTTTTTTATGTGGATCATCATCATTATTTGGATCAGGAGTTCCTCTGATTACCACTTATTAAATATTACTGCTGATTTTGTAATAGTATAGCAGAAAAACTGCTAGCATGATACACTCAACAACAGTACCGCTTATACACAAAACGCACATTTTTTAATCACAGGATTATAGAGTAATGAAATATTTGCCAACCGATATTAGTACCTTTCATACCATGATGACTGGAAACTATATCTATGTTGATAAAACACAATACATCTACAATCTTTTTTCTGGAGGCACTCGCCTTTATTTTTTATCCCGTCCTCGTCGTTTTGGAAAATCTTTGTTGATTTCCACCTTAAAAGAAATGTTTTTAGCAAACCGTTCATTATTCAAAGGATTATGGATTGATTCTAGCGATTACCAATGGATTGCCTACCCAATTATTCATCTTGATTTTACGGATATATCTTAAGTAAAAAGATATCATTACTTCCTATAATCCACGCTTTTTCCACCATTCATCTGTTTTAAATTCTTCAGGAATTAATTTTTCTTGTTCATCATACCGGGGATGATCAATCCCATATTCTTTTTCGAGAATATCAAACCATTCCTCTCGCACGCTTTTTGGCAACTTTGTACCACACCATGGACAATGCGTAATTGTATATATTATCATTGGGTGGTTTGTTTTAAGATAATACTCACGATATTTAGGAGAATAACCCATATAAACTCTTTTGTCGGCTAATGCTTCTTTCATAAAAACACAATCATGATTTTTATTATGCATGGTAATACCTCACAACATTTTTCTAAATTTTGAAACAACTTTGTATATTTTTAAGGTCTTCGGATCAATAGACCCAAGAGGTATTTCACTTTTGCTGTAAGCTTCTACATCACCATGTAAATGATCCCATTTTAGATATTCAGCATTTTCTATACCTTTGGCTCCCTGTTTTCTTCTGTAAATTCCCTTTTTCCAATGCTCATATTGATCTTGAACACTTTTAAAAAACTCTGTTTTTGAAACATTGTTAAACTTTCTATTTTTCTTATTTGGATCGTCATCATCATTTGGATCAGGAGTTCCACCACCAACATTCTGAAGATAGGGAGTGACAACAATTTTAGATTTATTGTGTTTATGTTTATGCTTTTTTGATTTACATAACCTCAGACCAATGGCTGTTCCTGCTATAATTGCTGCAATATTAAATCCAGCAAATTCGATTGACCCCAAACCGAAAAGCCACGATACTCCCAAAACTATTGGGAAAAAATTATGAGTTAACACTTCTTGATCTGTTACAAAAAATGTGTGCGGTGCAGTTGTAGAAATTTGATGCATCTTTGTTGGAGCAATAGAAACAATTCTTACATCAATACATTTCACATGCTGCAGTTGAGAATTCAGTAAATAATTGCTCGTTGTTATGTTCTGCGCAACTACCCATCCCTTTATCACAGGATCATAAAATAACTGTTCTGGGGCAGCTTGTATGATTCCCTTTTCTGTCGCAATTTCTATCACCGTATTAGTTGTGACTACAGCTACTTTTTGCACAATACACGTTTTTATCTTTTTATCATCAGAATAGGATATTAATTCGTCATCACACTTAATATTTTCTGCTAACGTAAAACCATGTGCAGTTTTTATTAATGAATCAACAAGTACTGCTGAATCTGCTAAGCTGCACCAGAATAAAAAGCCATGTAAAACAATGATACGTATAAAAATGTTAGTCACGAGATTCATTACTTTTTCACACTTTCACTTTCTGCGCAATAGAAGACCAACTTACCACATTGCCTTTTGATCTTTTCTGATTATGCTCACCACCATAAATAACAAAATTATTCTCAGCGGAATTTTCAGATATTTCATTCCATTTTTCAAGCCCAGTAAAAAAATCAGGATTTATTGTGTAACCAGATTTAATTTCAATCGACAACATCTGTCCTGCGCGCTCTATAATACCGTCAACTTCGTGACCATGGCTATCTCGCCAAAAATAGAGGTTTGGCTCCTGTGCACTATTGTGCGCATTTTTTATCAATTCACTCAATACTAACGATTCAAACAAACCACCACGTAAATAATGACCAAACATTTGTTTTTCTGTATCAATTCCTAATAAAAATGCCGCAAGGCCAGTGTCATAAAAATAAAGCTTTGGTGACTTAATAAGACGTTTACTAAAATTTTTATAATACGGCTGTAATAAAAATACAATATAACTAGCTTGCAAAATTGATAGCCATGCTTTTGCAGTATTAACACTAATGCCACAATCATTGGCTAATGATGAAAGATTCACAATTTGTCCAATACGACCCGCGCATAATAACAAAAATCGCTGAAAATTACTTAGATCTGTAATATTAGTAACAAGACGCACATCACGTTCAACATACATACGATTATAAAATGAGTACCATGGCCCCGGTGCAAGTTTTTTTGCATAAATACGAGGATAGCAACCTGTGAATAATAATTTTTCTGGTGTTGTTGGTAGTTTTTTTGCCTTGGACAATTCATGAATGGAAAGTGGCAATAATGTAATAACAGCAATTCTTCCAGCCAAGGTTTGAGCCGCTGTTTGATAAACCATAAAATTTTGTGAACCTGTTAAAATAAAATATCCCACAACATCATGCTTATCTACATATGTCTGAATATATGACAAAATGGAAGGTACATACTGAATTTCATCAAGGATAAGTCCATACTTATTTTCATGTTCAACAAGAAACCGACGTGGATCAGCTTGAGCAAACTGTCGCATATCAATATCTTCAAATGAAATATAGATATGCTTTGGAAAAAGTTGCTGTGCTAACGTTGTTTTACCCGACTGACGGGGGCCTAAAATTCCAATAACTGGATATTGTGCGGCAAATTTTTTCAAAAATGGAGAGACATCACGCGCAATCATAATTTCTTACCTTTCTTGTGTAATTTTGCAATCTAACTGCATAATTACACAGAAAAAATTTTTTGTCTATCATGAAAACGTATCATTACCACGATGATTGTTTGCATTTCATGCTTGACTTTACCTTGTACACAGTAGTAATTGTATATATATTTTTGAATTAAAAAATTAACAAAAAGCCCGAAGATGCTTTACAGCAGATTATGAGTAAAAAATATTACGAAGCGTTTACAATATATAATAAACAAATAGAGCTTGTCGGTCTTTCATTTATAATCAGTGAACATAGTTTTGTTATAGAATATGCTTCACATATTATGAATACGGATATATCTTAAGTAAAAAGATATCATTACTTCCTATAATCCACGCTTTTTCCACCATTCATCTGTTTTAAATTCTTCAGGAATTAATTTTTCTTGTTCATCATACCGGGGATGATCAATCCCATATTCTTTTTCGAGAATATCAAACCATTCCTCTCGCACGCTTTTTGGCAACTTTGTACCACACCATGGACAATAATCAAGTCCTTGCAATGCTGTAATTTTACCCCTATATGATAATGGCATAAGATACTCTCTAAAAACAGGATCATAGTTTAAAGGAATTCGTATGTCTTCCAAAAATTCATCCATTAATTCACAGCAATGAACTATTTTTTTATTCATCATATCTCCTAAACTTCAAGATTTTGGTAAATATCTGTTATGAACAGGACCTTTGTACAATCGTAAAGTTGCTGGATCCAAAGATCCTAAATGTTTTTCATTTGCGTGAAACACCTCAACATCACCGTGTAAATGGTCCCATTTAAGATATTCAGCATTCTCTATCCCTTTAGTGCCATGTTTTTTTTTATAAATTCCTTTTTTCCAGTACTCATACTGACCTTTGACCTTTTTAAAAAACTCTGTTTTTGAAACATTGTTAAACTTACGTTTTTTATATGGATCATCATCATTTGGATCAGGAGTTCCGCCACTAACATTCTGAAGATAGGGAGTGACAACAATTTTAGATTTATTGTGTTTATGTTTATGATTTTTTGATTTACACAACCTCAGACCAATGGCTGTTCCTGCTATAATTGCTGCAATATTAAATCCAGCAAATTCGATTGACCCCAAGCCAAAAAGCCACGATACTCCCAAAACTATTGGGAAAAAATTATGAGTTAAAACTTCTTGGTCTGTTACAAAAAATGTATGTGGTGCAGTTGTAGAAATTTGATACATATTTGTTGGAGCAATAGAAACAATTCTTACATCAATACATTTCACATGCTTCAATTGAGAATTCAGTAAATAATTACTCGTTGTTATGTTCTGCGCAACTACCCATCCCTTTATCACAGGACCATAAAACAATTGATCTGGAACAGATTGTATCGTTCCCTTCTCAGTCACAATTTCTATCATCGTATCAATTGTGCCCACAACTACTTTTTGCACGATACACGTTGTCATCTTTTTATCATCAGAGTAGGATGCTAATTCGTCGCCACATTTAACATTCTCTACTAACGTAAAACCATGTGTAGTTTTTATTAATGAATCAACAAGAACAGAAGATATCGTAGAACTACTCCACAATAATACGGTATGTAAAATCACTAGGCGTATATAAGATTTAATCATTACCACTCCAGACACTTTATGCAATAAATAGCTCCATTATATAATCTATTGTTTTTAATAACAAAGACATTCTATGTTAGTAGCAAGACGCAATGAAGGAGATGATACTATGAAACAAAAAAATATACTCTCTATATTTTGTTCATATTTGATAGTAACATCACTTACCATCTCTGCTTCAGAACAATTGCGCGGCATCTCCATTTTCAGTCCACGTGCACAAAATGATAACGCTGCGCGTGACATTTCTGGTTGGCATCCTTATATTCACCGTTATGATGCAGAAAAAAATTACAAAGCATTTTCTATAACACCTATTTTTAATCAATCACTCAGGCCAGAAAAAATGTCTCTCGTGATGTTTAATAGTGATACGTATACGCTTACCGGAAGCCAGGTAGACGGACGTGAAGACACACAAGAATTACTTGCTGATTATTTTGGATTATCACCTGCATTTTCTGCTGATGCTTTTTTTAAACCATTGATACGCAATCTCATGATTGACGGTGCATTATACATTGGTTTTGATTCATGGGTAAAAGGATTGTATATGCAATTCCGTACCCTTGGCGTGTGGACCCAATGGAACCTGAATCTCAAAGAAAGTCTTTTAGAATCTGGTGAAGAGGTACCATATCCTGCAGGATACATGGATCAAGAAGCTATTTTTGCGCCATATGTTTCATATACAGAAGCTATGACAGGAACACGCCGTTTTGGTGAAGTGGAAAAATTGCAATTTGGTAAAATTCGTGGAGCGCAAACAAAGAGTGGTTTTGCAAGTCTTGAATGGATCTTTGGCTATGATTTTATTAGCAAAGAAACGGCGCACTGTGGTCTTAATTTTCGCGTAACTGCGCCAACTGGGTCACGCACCAAGGGAAAATATTTTTTTGAACCGCGCGTGGGAAATGGTAAATTATGGGAAGTTGGTTTGGGACTCACGAGTCACGTACGCATCTGGGAAAAAGACGCAGAACAAGAATTAGGATTTTTCTTTGATGTTAATTTTACGCATTTCTGTAAAGGTACTGAACGCCGCTCATTTGATTTCACTAAAAATGGTTTTTTCAGCCGCTATATTTTACTCAAACAATATGACGCTGATGGCATGTTTGCGGAGAAGGTGTTGCCAGCAATCAACATCACAACACTCAAATGTAAGGTTTCTGTTGATATTCAGATGGATGCAGTATTAATGTTTGGCTACACATACAATGATTTCATCTTTGATATTGGTTACAATGGTTGGATCAGAAGTAGAGAAAAAGTAAGTATTAAGCAAAAAATCCTTCCCAATCGTTATGGTTTAAAAGGCGTACAATTTGTTGCAAATCCTATGACAGGAAATCCTGTTAATACAACAGAAAGCACTGCAACTATTTTTGAAACACAGCCTATTATTCCTGACGAAACTCCAATATTTATTTCCACCGCTGATTTAAATCCTAAATCTGCCGCATCACCACTGCTGCTTACACACAAGTTCTTTGTTCATATTGCTCATACATTCATGAACAATTCACGCTATCCAATATCACCATTTTTAGGAATTGGTGCTGAAATTGAATTTGAGGGATTAAATAGTGGCAATGTTGCACAACCAGACAGGACCACCATGGGGCAAGCAAGTGTATGGTTAAAAGGTGGTATATCTTATTAATTTCATTTATTTCCGTAAGCCATGAACATAATTAATAAGATCTTGAACATTTTTCAATTTCTCAACAACCTCATCATTAATTTCTACGCCAAACTCTTCTTCTATTTTCATGATAATTTCAACCAAATCCAATGAATCTGCACCAAGATCTGGTAAAGTTGAAGTCATTTGCACAGCAGATACATTAACATCCAATTGTTCAACAATAATATTTACTATTTTATCTGCAGTATCTCTTAATTCAATTGCCATAATGTTAAATCCTATTCTTCTGTATCAGATTGCGTAATGCCATGTACCATTTCTTTAAGTGCTTCAATATCAGCTTTTTTTTCTAATGTAACAACATTTTTTTCTGGATAATATTCTTTAATTATTTTTCCTACATGCAGCGATGGCGCTGCTACCATAATAAGATCAAAATCTTTTAATGCTTGCAAGACCGCATCCACTTTAAACGGTAAAAGAAAATGATTAATAAAACGCTCCTTAATTTCTTGTCCACTTACTACTTGGGCTCCATCAATACCACTAATAACAGGGATGGTTACATCTTTAAAATCAACTTTTTCCAGATATATTTTAAACTGATCAGTAACAGCATCCATCAATTGCGAATGCAAACCAATTTCAGAGGGAAGATAATCAAGCGTTACGCTTTCATCAGACTCCAAAGACCCATGTAAAGCAGCTAGCGTATCCGACTCGCCAACAACTATAAAATCTTTCTTGTCTTCATAAAATGCAAAAAATATCTCTTTTTTTTTGCCAATTTTTTCAATACTATCTTCAAGCTCTTTTTTTGTTTTACCAAGAATACGTAAAGCAGTAACATCCATAGTATCAAGCAATTCTTCAAAAAAAGAACAAAATTTATTAAGCAAATAAAGACCGTCAGGTAAACTAAAACATCCTCCTGCAAAAAGCGCTGTTACTTCACCATTATTGAATCCTGCAACAACATCAGGAGCAATATCAAGCTCTTTAAGAACTGCATACACAGAACCACCGACTAAGAACAAAGACATGTAAGCATTAGCTAGCTTACTGAGCTCGGTATCAGATGAAGCAAAACATAATTTTACAAAATTAACATTTGAACAGCTTGAGGCTTCTTCAAAATACTCTTGTACAATACGATACTCATCATATAATTCTTTTCCCATGCCGACATACTGACTCATATAGCCAGGAAATACTAATGCACTTTTCATATCATCTCCTTGTTCTAGTATTCAATTATACTACAACAAAGTAGCACGCAAGGCAGTAAGGCGCGCAAGACTTTCGCTTTTTCCTATGACTTCCAGTAAATCAAAAACTCCTGGTCCCGATGCTTTACCAATCAATGCAAGACGAACCGGCTGTAATAATGTAACTAATTTCACATTCAACACAGTTGCTACATTTTTAATTGCATGCGCAAGATTGTCATGCATAAATTCATCAATACCCTGTAATGCATTAATAAGTTCGCAAATATGTCCAGGCGTTTCTTTGGTAATCCATTTTTGTGCGTCTTCTGCATCAAGAGTTGAAGCGCCATTATATACGAGCAGTACTTCTTTTTCTAAAGATTTTAATGTTTTTACCCGCTCTTGATACAATGCAATAACGTTTTTAATTGTATCATCAGACCATAATGGCATGTGTGATATAAATGCTGAATTTATGTCTTTTATAATTGCATCTAAAAGACACTCTGGCGTTGCCTGACGAATATACACACTATTTACCCATGCAAGTTTTTCAAAATCAAAAATGGCACCTTTTGTACCGATATTTTCTAACGAAAAAAATTGAATCAATTCTGAAAAAGAAAAAATTTCTTGATCGCCATGCGACCAACCAAGGCGCGCTAAATAATTGAGTAGCGCCTGTGGCAAATATCCTTCTTTACGATATTCAATCACCGACGTTGCTCCATCGCGCTTGCTTAATTTATCTCCGCTTGGCCCTAAAATAAGAGGCAAATGTCCAAACTGCGGTAGCTGCCACCCACACGCTTGATATAATAAAATTTGTTTTGGTGTATTAATAAGATGCTCTTCACCACGAATAACATGCGTAATACGCATAAATGCATCATCAACAACAACGACAAAATTATACATGGGGTACGCACCAGACCGTAAAATAATAAAGTCATCTAACTGATCAAGCGCAAAAGAAATAGGGCCTTTAATAAGATCTACAAATGATACTTCTGTTGTATTTTCTGGCAATTTAAAGCGTACAACATGGGATTTTTTATCATCATCTGACTGCGCAGCTCTTCGACGACAATGACCATCATATTTTACAAAAGCTTCATCATTTTTGTGTTCTAGTGTGTACCGCACAACAACATCTTCTAGTGAGCAAAAACAGCGATATGCTTTGCCCTGCTCAATTAACTGTTGTGCAACCTTTCTGTGCTCTTCTATGCGCTCACTTTGTGTTACTATTTCTTCATCATACTCAAGTTGTGTCCAGGCAAATGAATGTAAAATAGAATCACGATATTCAATTGTTGAACGCTCGAGGTCAGTATCTTCTATGCGAAGCAAAAACGCGCCACCATGATGACGCGCAAAAAGCCAATTAAATAATGCTGTTCGTAATCCACCGATATGCAAATGTCCTGTTGGCGATGGAGCAAAGCGGACACGGACCTGCGTTTTTATATCCATATGATCCTTGTAGTGTTACACAATAACTAAGGCGAGATAACCTTTAACCTGCTGCGCCCATGGAGAAGGAGCTATTTTCTCATTTGCCTGTTCATCAACAAGCTTCTGCCACACTTCCCGCGCTGCACCGATATTGTCATGTGACCAATAATACTGGCCAAGATAAAATAATGCTGCATCATGAAACTGATTAGACTCATCATATGCTAATGCGCGCAAATCATCTTCTGTTTTTTTTAATTGTTCACCCTCTGCTGTGTCTAATAAAACAAGCGCACGCTCTAGCTGGTACAAAGGTAACTGCGCAGATGCTTGCGTATCGGATATGATCGTATCCAGCAATTCTACTGCTTCATTATGCTTATTTTGCTGCAGCAAAATATCTACTGCGTAATCTTTATAATATGGTGTTAGTGATGAACCAGAATGTTTTTCATACCCTGCTTCAAATTTTTTCAATAGTGATGATAGATCAGCACTTTTATCCTGTTTTGCCTGATTATATTCCATTACAAGAAGACCAAAGTAACGTTGAGCAGATTTATTTTGTTCGTCTTTCCAAAGCATATATCCAAAAGCAAGTCCAATGAAAAAAAGAATCAATCCGACAACAAGAATTACCTGTCGCGTATTATTTAATAATGCGTCGTACAATCTATGAGAAAAACCCTTACGATATGTTCTTTGCATAATCATTGTATATCTCCACAATTAAAATATTTTTTATAACCACAATCCTTACACCTGCGCCTGGCGCAACAGTGATGGTTTTTTATGCCCTTTTACCAAATCAGCATTTTTTGCCAAAAGAGCTCTTAATGTTTCATTAAATACCGGCACAACTTTCTGTTGCACGGTACTATGTGCAAACAAAATAGCCTGAGTAATTGCTAATGCCTTAGAAGATCCATGCGCAATAACAACCGGCTCATTCACTCCCAACAATAAGGCTCCTCCCGTGCGAGCATAATCTATTCTTTTTTTAATACGCGTAACAATTGGTCGCGCAAAGCCCAATAATATTTTCGATAAAAATGACCGCGATGACTCATCTTTCATCCAATCCATTACCGCATTTGCCGTTCCTTGAATAGCCTTGAGTAAAATATTTCCCGTAAAACCGTCAGTAACAACAATATCAGCACATCCTGAAAAAATATCTCGCGACTCAATATTACCAATAAATTCCAGTTTTGTTTTTTGCAACAAATCAAACGCCTTTTTTGCTAACATAGAACCTTTATATGGCTCATGGCCATTAGAAAGAAGCGCAATTTTTGGTTGAGCAATATGCTTAGTAAGACGTACATAGGCATACCCCATGTAGGCAAATTGAACTAAATATTCTGGTGTACAATCAGGATTGGCTCCCAAATCCAAACAAAACAGAGAACCTACGCTTGTAGGCAAAAAAGTTCCGATTGCTGGACGCATGACACCTGTAACGCGTCCAATCACAACACTTGCGGCTGCCATGACCGCACCAGAATTGCCAGCAGAGACAAAAGCTGTTGCCGCTCCCGAGCGAACAGCATGCAAACCCCTTACAATAGAAGAATCTTTTTTTCGTAAAATCGCGCGGACTGGATCATCATTCATATCAATAACATCTGAACAGTGAACAAGTTCAATCGGTAGCAACCGCCACGTAGAACAGTAATATGAAAGCAACGGCATTATCTTATCTTGATTGCCAAATAAAATAAGAGGAACGCCATTTTTCGCGGCAGCTAATGCGCCTTGTACAGCTTCTTGCGGAGCATAATCGCCCCCCATAGCATCAACTGCTATCATAATCCGTTCCTCTTTTCACTCATTAATCAAAAAATGTTACTCTGCTTGTTCTCTTTTTGCATCTGCAGCAGCCTTTTTGGCTGCATCTTTTTTGCTACGAACAGACAGTCTTTTGACCATTCTTTCTGCTTTGGTTGTTAAAACCTTTGCCCCTTTATAAAAACCACACTTTTTACATGCAGAATGAGGAATGAGTGGACTCGTGCAATTGGAGCATCCAGTGATTGCTTTCACTTGAAGGCCTTTATTTGCAAAACGTGAATCCCTGCGCGCTCTGGAGCGCTTACGCTTAGGTACTGGCATAACATATATCCTAACAATACTAAAAAATTGTATATAATTACTGTTTTTTACCTATAAAATTATTACTTATTATAAAGGATTTCTGAGAATAACGCAAAAAGAGATCATGCTTAAAAAACAGATTGTATCTCTTCTATTCCCACCACCGATATCTTTGCAGCCAGAGGATAGGACACCTTGTGTGGATAAACGATATACAAATGATCCAGCTTTAAATCTTCAAGTGCTGTCATCATCGATCTGGTTAATTTGGGGGTGTCGGTATATTTAATTTCAAATCCTATGCGTCTACCATCTTTAATAATAAGCAAATCAAGCTCTGCTCCGCTCTGTATCCCCCAAAAAAAGCACTCTTCCTGACTTGCATGGTTAACTTTAATAACTTCTTCTAATGCAAACCCTTCCCATGAGGCTCCAAGGCGCGGATATACATGCAATTCATCATTATCATGAACCCCAAGAAGAGTGTGCAGTAAACCACTATCACGAATATATATTTTTGGTGTTTTTATCTGGCGTTTGCTTACATCCTCAAACCATGGTTCTAAAATTCTGACCATAAAAGTACCGGACAAAACCTCTATATAATGACGAACAGTGTGATGGGTAATTCCTAATGCAGTACCAATTTCAGAATAATTCAACATATTTCCATGATTATGCGCAAGCATCATCCATAATCGACGCATTTGTGTAGCGGGAATATTAAAACCTAAATTAGGGATGTCGCGTTCCATAAAGGTTGAAATATATGCTTGTCTCCACGCATAACTTTCTTTAATAGAGCCAGCTAAGTATGACCGAGGAAAACCCCCTCGCAACCATAAATTTTTATATTCCCCTACTTCCACAATTGAAAATGGTGTTAATTCTATATAGCCTATACGACCCGCAAGAGTTTCAGAAGATTGTCGTAATAAATCTCGTGAAGCACTACCCAAAATAAGAAATTTGCGCGGTTTTTGATCCACTAAAACGCGCAACACAGGAAACAGTTCTGGTTTACGTTGAATTTCGTCAATCACAATCAAATCCGCATCTATGTCAGATAAGGTAAGCATAGGATTTTCAAGACGCGCCACATCAACAGGATTTTCAAGATCTATAAAATGAACTTTCTCGTACTTTTGCGCATATTGTTCTGCCAAGGTAGTTTTCCCCACCTGTCGTGGTCCCAATAGCCCACATACCGAGTGAATTTTGTATTGAAAATCTATCTGATTAAGAAAATAGGAGCGTTTAATTGAAGTCATAAAAATCCTGTAATTTGGAAGTTCAATTTCCAAATTACAGGATTTTTATTCAAAAAACAATGAAGTTAGCTAACTTTTGTGTTCCGCATCCCACTTATCAAGATATTCTTGACCCATAGCTGATCTTACTGCTGATCTGGGATGAAAAGGATCATCTATGAATTCACGCAACACCGCGCTGCTACCTATGTAATTCAACGCTTCTTTGTCCCATATTTTTTTAAATATTTCTAATTCTTCTCTCGATTCAGCATGCTCATACGCAAATCTATCGGCCTCTCTTTCCTGATGACGACAATAAGTAATAAGCCCAAAAGACGATACTATGAACTTTGGAATAATTGCTCCAGTTGCCATTAAAGACCTACAAATAACCGCTCGTACCGATCTGGGTACTTGTCTGTTAAAGCCCTTGTTAAATCCATAGGTCAACCCAGAACTTATCGCCTGAACAGAACAAGGAATGACTACAGGAGCATATATCATCGCTTTTTTATAATCTTTGTTAAGTAAATGTTTTGCTTCATGCTTCATTATTGGCTTAATTTTTTCAAACATCTCTACATCGCCCGACACTATCGCCTCTGCGCTTTTTTTATTAATACCGATTACTTTATCGTTATAAACCCCAAACAATAGAAACCCTCCAGACCTATATACCACTGGAACTGCTTCATAATGAGGAACATTGAGTTTTCTCAACTCCTCATGAACAAAATGCGTCACAGGCGCAGAAGCAAGGCATCCTTGCATGACAATCTCAATATCATCATATTCTTTATGGTTCATATAAGCTAGCTTTGCCCCAGCGCCTATTACTACACCAGATGTTGCTGCTTGCACAGCACGAAAAATTGCAGCATGCATGGCAATCAACGACTTTGCAGAAAAAAACGCCACACTTAGCAATATCGCTATTTGTTTTTTATTCACGAAAACCCTTTTAGCTTACTTATTTTAAATACTCTTTTATGGTATCAGTTTGTTAAAAAAATGTAAAAATGTAGTATTTACTACCGATTCGCATAAACAGCACCAAAACAAATAATAGCCCCGTTGTAGTGGCAATAGAGCCCGCAATGGACACATCAGCACATGTTGCAAAAAAATACCCACATAGCGCTGAAAGCGTTGCTATAGCAACGCTTGTAAAAATCATATTTTTGACGTTATGCGTCACTAAATATGCTGTTGCAGGCGGAGTAATCATCAGCGCAACAACCATAATTGAACCCACAATGTCAAAAGCCGCAACGGCAGTCAGACTAGTGATAATCATCAGTAAATAATATAACACCGCTGGCGAAAAACCACTTAATGTTGCGAGCGTCGCATCAAACGTAGTGATGACTAGTTCTTTGTACAGCACAAAAACAAATAAGCTATTTATGAATAAAGAACATCCAATTATCCACAATGCATAAGGACCACAATCGATATCGTTTATAAATAAACGATTAAAAGGGGAAAAAGCAATTTCTCCTAGCAACACCATGTCTACATCAATATGAACATTGCGCGCATACTGGGAAATTAAAATAACACCTACAGAAAAAAATAAGGGGAAAATAAGTCCAATTGCAGCATCTTTTTTTAAGCGATTACTTTTTATGATCATTTCTGTACACAAAACGGTAAGCACGCCTGCACACGCTGCACCAACAATAAGCAGTGGCGATTCTAATTTTTTCACCCACAAAAACATGGCCACAATGCCTAATAAAATTGCATGGCTAATTGCATCACTCATCATCGCAACACCACGCAGCACCAAAAAAACTCCTGGTAACGCGCAGGTAACTGCAGTTAACAGAGCAATTAATAAAATTTCTAATTGCAGTGTTAACATGAAATAGTATTCCTTTTTGGAGCGCATACTAGCGAAATCATAACAATGGAACTTGCAACAACGACAATTGTAGGCCCCGTTGGTAAATGATCAATAACACTACTCAAATAAACACCGCCAGCGGCTGCACTACCACCAAATATTCCGGCAAGAACAAACATTGTTTTTAAACGTTTTGTCCATTGCCGAGCTGCAGCAGCAGGCGCAATAAGCATGGTACTCATGAGCACCACACCAACAGTCTGCAAACCAATCACAATAGTAAGCACCAACAGCGCTGTTAATAAAAATTCTATAACACGCGTTGAAAAACCGAGCGAGTAACATAAAACTGGATCAAAAACATACAGCAATATCTCTTTCCAAAAAAAAATACACACACTGACAAGCGCGATCGCTATTGCTTTAATAATTAACAAATCAAAGGGTAATAATGTTGCAACCGTACCAAATAAAAATTTATTTAAAATTGCTTGTTCTGCAATAGAGTACTTCTGTACAACCGTCATTAAAACAAGGCCAAGTCCAAAAAATACTGACAACACTATACCGAGCACCGCATCTCTTTTGAGCTTTGTTCGTGCAAGAACAGAGTGAACCATCCACACACCAAAACTTCCGACAACAATACCACCCATTAATAGTATCCAAGGATTTTTACTGTGCGTACACAAAAACATAGCAACTATACCAGGAAATGCAGCGTGCGATATAGCATCACCAAGCAAACTTTGCTGTCGCAACAACGCAAAAACTCCTATCATTCCTGCAATGGTACCCAACAGCGCCGCTCCCTGTAAAACAAGCGAAAACGTATAATCAAGCATCATAAAACACTATCATGTTGTTGAAGATAATCCCACGTGCAGGTAATTAATGACGTACCATATGTTTGCTGTAAAAAGTGTGATGTTAAAACATCTTTTGTGTATCCATATGCAATACATTTTTTGTTAAGCAAGAGAATAGAATCAAAATAAGCAGGCGCTGTTGCCAAATCATGATGCACTGCGATAATTGTTTTTCCTTGCGCGCATAATTCTTTAAATAAGAGAATTAAAATTTTTTCTGTTGTAATATCAACACCCGCAAACGGTTCGTCTAAAAAAAATATTTCTGCTTCTTGCAACAAAGCGCGCGCCAAAAATGCACGCTGCTGTTGACCGCCAGAAAGTTCTCCGATAGGAGTATCAGCTTTATCATATAATCCAACTTTTTTTAACGCTTCATACGCATCATATTTGTCACACTCACGCGGTCGCTTAAACCACCCTAATTTTCCGTAGCATCCCATCAACACCATATCAAATACCGTTGCTGGAAAGTCCCAATCAACTGCACTGCGTTGCGCAACATATGCTATTTTTTTTCGCATGTACGCAATGGTATTGCCTAAAATGGTAATTTTACCAGAAGAAATGGGTAACAATCCTAATATAGATTTGATAAATGTCGTTTTGCCTGCACCATTAGGACCAACAATACCAAGCATTTTACCTTGGGCAATGATAACGGAACAATCTGATAAAACTACTGTATTATGATACTTAACCGTAAGATGAGACACATCTAACGCTGGTATTTTTGATAATGTATTCATGTATTAAACTCCAGCAACATAATTTAGTAATTATAGTACGTAAATTTTACTTATTCGCCAAGTGAATTGAGTATCGCATTAACATTATGCATAACCATACCAACATACGAACCAGCTTCTATTTCCGGAGAGCCAAGTGAATCAGAATATAATTCTTCACCAATTTCAACACTCCATCCTTTTGCAGCAACTGCATTTTGTACCGCAATAAGCGCACGTTGCGGTATTGATGATTCAACAAAAATCGCATGCACTTTTTTTTCTAAAATATAATCAGATAATTGTTGTATATCTTTAGTGCTAATATCTGAATCTGTACTCAACCCCTGCAAACCAATCACTTCAAACCCATATAAAGCACCAAAATACCCAAATGCATCATGGGCGGTGATAAGCACTTTTTGATGCTCATGCATATGAGAAATTTTTTCGACAATATATTCATGTAATGATGTAAGTTTTTTTATATAACAATCACCATTATTGTTATAAGCGTTAGCATTTTCAGGATCAATTATCATCATATGATATTGTATATGCCGCACAATTTCAATCCACAACAAAACATCAAACCAGACGTGTGGGTCGTACATATCTTTAAAATCAACAGCACGCAGTCGTGTTTTTTCAAGCGCATCAGTAACCGCAACTGTTTTTGTAAAACGATGCATACCTTCTAACACATTCCCCATTTTACCTTCTAAATGCAGACCATTATAAAAAACAATGTCCGCACTGGCTAACGCATGCACATCACTTTCACGCGCACGGTACAAATGCGGATCAACACCTGGCCCCATTAATTGGTAGACATGTGCATAATTCCCAACAATATTTTTCACCGCGTCTGCGATGATGTTAGTTGTTGCAACAACGGTTAATTTTTTTTTGCATGTGTGGTTGATTTTTTTTTCGTGCAAAAAAACAATCTCAGCACACACAATACAGAGTAATAAAAATAATATAAATTTTTTCATAGTAATACACAAAGAAATGCATAGACCTTTAAACAAAACCATATACAATAAGATATTATTAATCAAACAAAAAGTTAAGGCTTTATATATGTTCAAAAGATATATTGTTTCACTTTGTGTTTTTACCTGTAGCGCAATAATATCGATGCAACAAAAAGAAAACAATGTTAATGATAGATTTCTTGTTTTATGCAAACAAGCAGATACCACACCACTCGTTAATTTTCTCACAGAGCATGAAAAAAATAGTAATTTTAATATTAATTATTGTGATAACGACGGTACATCTGGTCCTCTGCATGCTGCAAGGAGTGGTTACTGGAACAATGTATTCTATTTATTAGACAATACATCTGCTAATATACAGATCAGTTTGCATGCATTAACCTATTAAGCCTCTTAAAAAATAAAAATCTGATTGAGTCGACGTGCTCAATCAGATTTTTGTAATCCACATGCCCGTAAAATCTTGCTCAATCAAACCTTCAAGCTGCATGCCAAACAACTCAGCTTGAACAACACACAACTCTAACTCTGTTTTTTCTATAATTTCATCAAGTGATGTTGCGTGTCTACAGGCAGCAATAATTTTTGTCTGCGTCTCAGAAAGTTTCTGGTTATCACGTTGTTGCACTTCATGCAGTGTAGTTTGCACATCGCGTATAACAGGATACGCCCCACCAATTTCTTGAATAATATCATGTGCTGACATTACCAAATGCGCACCTTGCTGAATTAATGAATGACACCCAGCACTTAAAGGATCGTCAATTGCTCCCGGAACAGCAAAAACTCCTCTGCCCTGTTCTAATGCATAATACGCGGTAATAAGCGCGCCACTTTTTTGTGCTGCCTGCACGACCAAACATCCGTGTGACAGCCCAGCAATAACACGATTACGCGCAGGAAAATTTCCAGGTAATGGTTCCATCTGTAACGGAAAAATGCTCATTACTAGCCCATTATGCTCAGCAATTGATGTAAATAACTTCCTATTTGATGCAGGATATTCCTTTAATAATCCAGAACCAAGAACAGCAATAGTTTTACCACCGCTTTTTAGTGTTGCTTCATGCGCCAATGTATCAATTCCAAGCGCACCGCCACTAACAATAGTTACGCCTGCTGCAACTAACTCTGAAACAAGCTTTGCCACAACACGAGAACCATATGTGTTAGATGCACGCGAACCTACCACTGCAATATGTTTTTGTGTGTCCTGAAAAGTACCTCCTTTCCAGTAGATAACTGTTGGTGACATATAAATTTGGCACAATAATGCAGGATACGCATCATCAAGAATAGTAATCCATTGTATTTTATGTTTTTCAATTAAATAGAGCTCAGTTTCAAGAAGTTTTTCATCTGCAAGACCTGCAACTATTTTTATTGCAGCATTATGCGCAATGCCGCAATAATGCATCCAATCTGCTGCAGAAAAATGATATAATGAAGACTCATTATGATCAAATTTTATAGTGCGTATGATTGTTTGCACCGTTATAGGGCCAATGCCGTCTATAAGAGAAAGGTGTAGTAGTAAGTTTTTATTAAGCATGTGACAAGTGCGCGAATGAACGCGCACTGATTATTAATTTATTCTTCTGTGTCAATTTCATCTTCATCAAACTCTTCAAAGACTTCCTCATCATTCCCATCATCTTCAGGTGATGATTCAGATTCTTCAGATGGTTCTGTTTCTGGCAATGTTCTTGTTTCAATGCCTGCGCTAGACTCATCCTCGTCACCTTCATCAGCAGATGAATCATCACCACCTTCAAAAGCAACAACATTATGTAGTTTTTGATCAGAATCTAATCTGATAAGGCGAACGCCTTTTGCTTGACGTCCCATGGCACGAATATCTTTTGCAGAGAGACGAATAATTTTACCCGCTTGATCAATAAGTAAAATATTTGAATCTTCATGTACAATTGCAAGACCTATGACAATACCATTACGTTTGTCAGTGGGAATGGTGCGAACACCCATGCCACCACGGTGCGCAATGCGAAAATCTTCTACGCGTACTTTTTTACCATAACCGCCTTCTGTGGCAAACAAAATTTCACCATGGTCAGAAATAACTTCCATGCCAACAACACGGTCATTTTTCTTCACGCGAATACCCATCACACCACTCGCTTGACGTCCCATGCAACGCACTTCATCTTCTTTAAAACGAATACCCTGTCCGCGTGCAGTAGACAAAAGAATAGTATTTTGACCATTACTCAACGCACAGAACACTAACTCATCACCTTCACGCAGCGTAATTGCACGAATACCTGTAGCTCTAATTTTTGAAAATTCAGTTGCATCGGTACGCTTAATAACACCATCACGAGTCACCATCACCATAAATTTACCTTCCATGGCACGAGAAGGAAGTAATTTTACTACATATTCACCTTCTTGTAATGGTAATAAATTAACAATTGCACGACCACGTGCAACACGCGACGCTTCTGGCACTTCAAACGTATTCAGGCTGTACACACGTCCTAGGTTAGTAAAGAATAAAAGCATGTCATGCGCTTTGGCGACAAATACATCTTGGACGATATCGCCTTCGAGCGCAGTAAGGCCCATTTTTCCTTTACCACCACGACGTTGTACGCCAAACGTAGTCAGTGGAACTCGTTTTACATACCCTTTCATAGTGAGTGTTACGACAGCTTCTTCATCGGGAATTAAATCTGCTTCAGTTAGAATATCTATTGCACCCTCAATTTTGGTGCGACGCCCATCACCATACAATTGTTTAATGCCTTCTAACTCTTTAACAATTTCTTTTTTCAGCACTAATTCATTTTCAATAATAGATTTAAAATAAGCAATTTTTTGTTTTATTTCTTCCATTTCTTGGTGAATTTTTTCTTGTTCAAGACCTGTCAAGCGCTGCAAGCGCATTTCTAATATCGCTTTACCTTGCGCTTCTGAAAGTAAATAGCGCTTATTGAGAGAAATAATCGCTTCTTGAGCAGATGATGATTTTTTAATCAATGCAATTACTTCATCAATATTATTAAGTGCTATAATAAAACCAGCTAAGATATGTTCACGCTCTTGCGCTTTGTTCAAATCAAATTGCGTACGACGATAAATAATCTGTTGGCGATGATACAAAAACTCGCTGAGTAATTGTCGTAGACTAAAAATAAGCGGTTGATTATCCAAAAGACCGAGCATTAAAATGGAAACGGACGTTTGTAAGTTAGTATGTTTATACAGCTGATTTAATACAACGCTTGGTATCTCACCACGCTTAAGTTCAATAACAAGGCGCATGCCTTTTTTATCTGATTCATCTTTAATATTTGAAATACCATCAATAATTTTATTTTTAACAAGATCGGCAATTTTAATGGTCAAATCAGCTTTATTAACTTGATACGGCAACTCTTTAATAATAATAGAGGCACCTTTACTCTGCTTTTCTTCAAACTCAACAACGCCACGTAAAATCAGATTACCACGTCCTGTTTTGTATGCCTTTACAATTCCTGCACGTCCGCAAATAATACCACCGGTTGGAAAATCTGGACCAGGGATAAGATCAAAGAGTGCTTCTTCTGAAATATGCTCATGTGCAAGCATAGCAAGCAAAGCATCTACAACTTCATTCAAATTATGTGGTGGAATAGATGTCGCCATACCCACTGCAATACCCGCAACACCGTTGACGAGCAAATTAGGTAATTTACTCGGCAATACTACCGGTTCAACCGTTGATTCATCAAAGTTTGGCATAAACGCAACAGTCTCTTTTTCAATATCTGCCAATAATTCTTGAGCAATTTTTGCCATACGAACTTCGGTGTAACGCATCGCCGCTGCGTTATCACCGTCTACAGAGCCCCAGTTACCTTGACCGTCAAGTAATGGATAGCGTTTTGAAAATGTCTGAATAAGACCGACCATAGACTGGTACACCGCCTGATCACCATGAGGGTGAAATTTACCAAGCACGTCACCCACTACACGCACAGATTTATGGTACGGTTTGTTGTAAAAAAAACCAAGTTGATGCATGGTATACAAAATACGACGATGCACGGGCTTTAAACCATCACGAATATCAGGCAATGCTCTGCTCACCACAACAGACATTGCATAATCAAGAAAAGAGTCTTTCAACTCTTTTTCAATCAGCATCGGTTTAATAAGAGAATTTTTATTGTTAACAGGCGCCGTTGTGTTTTCCATTCAATTAACCCTTTATCTCGTATCAAAAACCGCACTAAAAATTGTTTAGAATTATACTATTAGTATAGTAAGAAAGCATAATTATGACAAGATCACAGCACATTTTTAACACCCGTGTCAACATTACCTTTTTTCCTAAAAAATAGTGGCATAATGAAGTGTTTTATAGTACTTGATAAAAATCGCGGCCACAATAACCCCAAAGCCTCCCACAACAAGATACCCCTTGTATTTATTCACCGCATTCCATATCTGAGACAAAGAACCATGTGATTTTTTTTCTATTTCTTTTTTTTCGGAAACTACAGGAGCAACTTCACCAACTTCGCTTACTTCGGCTGTCGCAGTTTCAGTTGGCTCAATCTGCCCAGCTGGGTCATTCGCTTCAAGTGTTTCAGTAGGTTTTTCTTCACCACTATTATTATCAGAATTTGAAGATTCACTACTGAAGCTACTACTAATATTATTTCTTTTCTCTGTCTTATTTAATCCCTTAATTAGTCTTTGATAATCTGTGTTTTGGCGTTCTTCTTGATAAGGGTCAATGCTGTCTATGCTACCTGTTTCGTCACCGCTGTCGTTATTTTCACTATCCTCAACATGTAACCTTGGATTTCTGTCAATTAATGATACAATTATTGCCGCATTATCTTTACTACCTTTGTTATATATCGCCAAATAAAGTAAGCGCCTTGCTATGTCCGGAGAATAGTCACTATCCGATTCTTCATCGCTATCACTCACTAACTCATCATCCTCACTTATAGGACCAAAAAAAATGGGGTATTTGTTATAAAAATATTTGTGCTGTAAATTTTTGGCATCCCATAAATAATCCTTTATTTCATTTTTTTTAATAACCCCCCAAAAACCATCTGTTGCTAAAATCACGTATGAATAAAACTCATTATCACGACTTTCATGGTGGTGTTTATATATATTTTTTTCTTTATATTCAGGGCTAAAAATAAGCTGTGGAATTCTGCTTTTAGCAGAAGTATCCCCTAATAAACGTGTTAATTCAATTTTTCTATCTAATTTATCGTTAATAATTGTACCACTCTCCCGCTCTACTCGATCTCGCTCTTGGGCATTCATACAATTATGATCTGTCGTCATAAATTCACCATTTACCAAAAGACGCGAATTTCCTATCCATAAATAGGATAATTTTCCAGAATCCCTTTCAAGGCACGCAGCTAATAACGTTGAGCCAGCACCGCAAAAGCCTTCACCTTTTGCAAGTTTTTCGCACTGATTATATGCATATTTTAAACTTTCTTCAACAGAGTTTTCGCGTATCTTATCAGCAAAAAAACGGCTAAATTTATTTTCTATTAATTCTGAAACACCTTTTCCTGAATGACCACCTGTCACCCCCCATAGATCATAATTTTCTGTTTTAATCTCAACATTCTCACCCTTTATTATGTCTATCCGCAACGAAAAAAATTTATCTTCTTGTTTTTCTCTTTTACCGTTTGCAGAACGCCTAAACATTTGCACAGAAACTTCTTCTATCTCCATAGCTAACAAAAACGAAAAAGACAGTAGATATAATAGAATAATGACAATCATGACATCCTTTTTTTAGTAAAAATCTTACAACTTTTTATTGCTTTAAGCGTTGTTCAAATTGTTCTATCTGTTTTACAAGTACCGTAACACGTTCAGGATCTGAATGTATAGGCATATAAAAAGGACTGCCTGCAGAGGGAAAATATAAACAAGAAGATCGACTCGTATATTGACTTTTTGTTAAATCCTTGCTGACATACGTATTTGGAAGGCTATTGTTTACCAATAAAAAATGGGCATGCATCATGTTGTTTTGAGAATCATACGTAACGCGTATAGTATATCTATCCTCCCAAACTATAGACTCTTGTATTGTGCCCTTCTGCTTAGTAGCCCCAATAAATTTTTCCATTGCATTAAGACAAAAGCGATTGAATGCTAAAAAAAAAAGTGATACATTTTCATGTAAATTCTCCTGGGTTATTTTGATGCCAAGTATACAATAATGTAATTTTTAACACGATAGATATTAGTATATATTTTTGGCATAGTCTAAGCTATGATTTTTTGAAAAGGAAAAACATGCGATTTTTACAAAAATTTGCCCTTATGACACACGTAATATGCACACTTTCATACACGTGCCAAGAAAATACTATCATTAGATTAGCAACCATCAACGATTTAGACGCAATCGCTGAACTCACAAGACAAACGTACTACGAGCACTATAAACCATTGCTTCAACAAATGCCTGCCATAACAAGCCTCAATACAGAATTAGATCATTTCATTGAAGAAAAATTACAACAAGCTAAAAAGGCAACTCAAGAGTTCATCATAAAACAACAAAACAATGAACCATACAGAGTCTTGGTTGTGTATAACAAAAACACTAACGCGTTAATGGGATCCTGCCGCTTTAACAAAAAAGACCACGAAACTCTTTATATTTATTCATTTTTCATCAACAAAAATTTTCAAAGAATGGGATTAGGAACGCAGCTCTTATCTGCTGCACATAACATGTTTGAAGATGTTACACAATGTAAGTTACGAGCATTTATTAATAATACGCAAGCTCATAATTTTTATGAAAAACATGGCTTTCAAAAAGTCGGTATCGTCGCTCTCAATATAGTAACAGGCGCCGTTGTTTCTGATCCAACAATCCCACCAACTCATATTGATTATCAACTTATTTTACGCAGGTAAAAAATGCGCTATTTTCATCCACAAACCAAATACACAAAGAAACGTTAAACCTATAAACAATTTTTTTGAACCAAACATGTGAGAAAAAAGACCCTTTTTTTTCAGATCACTATTGTTTTTGTCATCTTCAAGCAAAACCAACGAACCATCTGTATTATTTAATTGTTCTTTAAAATCTTCTTTCAAATACTGCTGAAATTTTGGAGATATGTGCATGTGTCCTGCGTCACTAGTAATGTGTAGATTAACTGCACCACCAAAAACCTCACATAATTTTTTTAGATCATCATCGCCCCACTCCATTACGCAGTCTTGTTCAGTAAAATTCAATGCTGCTGGACACGTAATTTTTCCTTTTAAAGATTCGATATTATCGATAGGGTCTTCATGAAAAGGATTATAATTAAAGCGACTCAACACCGGCGCCACGCCATATTTAATCATTGTTGCATACATATTTTTGAAATAACCACCGACGGTACACGACGCCAATAAACCTGCACCCATCAACCCCACAGCCAGAGCTTTTGTATCGTCCACAACATCAACTTTGTGACAAGCCGCTGCTGCCATGGCAGCCAGCGTTAATCCACTTAAAACCGCTGCAGGTAATGCAACCGCATTGTGCTTTTTTATACTCATCAAAGGAACAATACCAACAAAACCACCATTGTTTATTGCCGCTATGATTTTTTGGGCACCCCCCTCTTTTTTAATAAAGGTATCTTTAAAGTAATCCTGATTTTCATTAAAATTTACTAATTTTTTTAAGCAATTAATTGCAATACTTGCACCAACGCAGGGGCCAACAAGAACAATTTTTTTACGATTTCCGGTATTCACTTGATAATATAAATGATCTGCCAAAGCACAAACATTTTTTTGCATATATAAAGACCACGAACGTGGTTCACCTTCGTAAAACGGCATTGATAGTGAATCACCCAAATGCGCAAATTTCATCGCATGTGAATTATAAAAAGTTGTGTCGTCATCACCTATTAGAACATCTTTTCCACTGGAGCTTTTGATTGTTTTTTTATCTTTAAAAGTTATCTCTCTATCCGGCACACTTGAACAGTCAAGCCATTTTTTTTCTGTATGATCATATTTTTTACATGTAGTATCTTCATACCATGCATGAGAATAAACAACGTGCATACCTTCGGCACATTTTAGAAAAACGGGAAATAATGTAATACCAAATATAAAAACTATTTTTTTAATCATCATTTTATTTCTTAATACTGTTAAATAACAGCGGTAACATACAAAGCACAACAAGGCTAATAGCCCATTTTTTTGATGACCACATTTTTGATATAAAACCCCATGAATATATTTTTTTTCTCAATTCCTCTGTTGATGGTCTCAAACCATCTAAGCTAACACCTTCCATATTATCTTCACACTCACCATCTATATATTTTTTCTTAAAAGCATAAAGCATTTTCGTAAATTGCAATGAGTACCCATTGTGCCATGAGTCATCGGTTATAATAATATGAGTTTTATCTCCCCTTAAGGCATCGTATATTTTTACAGTATCATCATCAGGATTTTCAAGCACACCATCTTGAGCGTTAAAATGTAATAACATTGGACAAGTAAGTCTTCCCCTTAATCCTTCAACCACATCAAGAGGATGTTGATGATTAGAATCATAATAATTGTTACTAATTCTTGTAACAATAGAGCGTATTATTAATCTACTGTATAAACTTTTTATCAAATCACCTGCGCCTGCGCAATACGTTAACAGCCCAGCATTTAATAGGCACAATTGTGCTACCTGAGTAGCAATAGCACTCATACCAAATTGAGTATAAAAATACATTCCCAACATTGCTCCAGTGATCGTCACCCCTCCTATAATATCAGAAGAAATCGCAATTAAATTTGCCTTTTTTAAATGCGTAAATGGAGCTGTGGCAATAAACATTCCATTATTAATTGCCTCAATAATTTGACTTGCTTCCTCTTGAGACTTAACGTTGCTTTCGCTAAAATACGCAGCATCATAATTTATGAGCTTCTCTAGACAATTTATAGCTATTCCCGCCCCACACGAACGCCCAACAAGAACAATAGATTTATCACTTTTCAAAACAACTCTATCATACAAGGCGTTTGCCAATATATGTACCGCTGGCTTAGTATAAAACACAGCTTTTTTGATCTGCCCTGGAGCATCAGGATAATTTGGAACTAATAATTGCTTTGCTAATGACACAAATGACCCTGAATCGTTATTGGATTGATCTTCTCCAAATCCATGTGAATATATCACACAATCATATTGCCTTTTTTTAGGCAATTCTTTCTCTGTTGCATACATAAAACAATTCAGCATCACCAATAAAAAATATAAACTTGTATACCTATTTTTGATCACGTCTATCATCCTTTTATTAATTCTTTCAACAAAATTAATATAATTTTACCCCCCCCCTCGATTTTGTCAAATTGAATATAAGACAAAGAATAAAATCCTCTGCGCATTACCAAAGAAATGATTCAAAATTTACAATCCAATGGTATCCTCTATACTAAAAATATAATTTCCATTGATAATTTTCATAACATAATGAGAAAAACATGAGTCAACGCATTCCCAATTTACAAAATTTTACCCCAGATAGAATTAGAAATTTCTCTATTATCGCCCATATTGATCATGGCAAATCAACACTTTCAGACCGGTTACTAGAAGTTTCTGGTACTATCACTGAACGTGAAAAAAAAGAACAATTTTTGGATAAACTTCAAGTAGAGCGCGAACGTGGCATTACGGTCAAGGCGCAAACAGCATCCATGTTCTACGAATATAATGGTGTTAAATATTTGTTAAATCTTATTGACACCCCGGGGCACGTTGATTTTACGTACGAAGTTTCACGCTCATTGTATGCATGCCAAGGAGCACTTTTGTTAGTTGATGCTGCACAGGGCGTGCAAGCACAAACAATGGCAAATTTTTATCTTGCCTTTGAACAAGACTTAACCATTATTCCCGTCATGAACAAGGTTGATCTTCCTAACGCTGATCCAGAAAAAATTTACGCACAACTTGTTAATCTGTTCGATTTTAAAAAAGAAGAAATCATCAAAGCATCGGCTAAAATTAATCTTGGAATTCCTGAGATTTTCAAAGCCGTCATTGAGCGAATTCCAGCGCTGAAGGTATCTGCTGAAAAACCACTGCGCGCATTGCTTTTTGATTCATGGTTTGATGAATATCGCGGTGTTGTGTGCCTGATCGCTCTGCACGATGGTGTTATTAAAAAAGGCGATGTGATTAATTTAGCGCAAGCACGTTCACATTACGAAGTTCTCGAAGTTGGTCTTATGTACCCAGAACCCACACCTACAAACATATTGTATGCAGGACAAGTCGGGTATTTAATTACCGGTATGAAGACCATCAAAGAAGCACAAATTGGTGACACTATTTATCACGCAAAAAAGCTCGTCACACTTTTCCCTGGTTTTAAACCGGCAAAACCGATGGTCTTTGCTGGCATATTTCCCGTAGACAGTGATGATATTGGATTGCTTGAAGAAGCAATTGAAAAATTAACACTTAATGATGCAAGTGTTTCTGTTGAAAAGAAAACTTCTGCCGCTCTTGGCATTGGCTTTCGCTGCGGATTTCTTGGCATGCTTCATATGGAAGTGTTTAAACAACGACTTGAACAAGAATATAATATTGCTGTCATTGCAACTGCACCAAGCGTGTTATATAACATAAAAATGGCACACACGGGAGAAGTTGTAACCATAGAAAATCCTTCAGAGTTTCCTGAGCGCAATCATATTGATGAAATTCTTGAACCCATGATTGATTCTACTATTATTGTGCCACAACAATACCTTGGCAACGTCATTAAATTGTGCGAGGAAAAGCGCGGTCGCCAACAAAATCTTACCTACCTTGACGAATCGCGCATTATTTTAAAATACCGTCTGCCACTTAATGAAGTTGCAATGGAATTTTATGGTCAACTTAAATCAATAAGCTCTGGATATGCTAGTTTTGACTATGAAATCTCTGGATATGAGCCTGCCAATCTTGTTAAAATGGATATTTTACTTAACGGAAAGGCTGTAGATGCTCTTTCTATCATTGTTCACATGGATAAAGCCTACTATTTAGGCAGAGATTTAACGCAACGCCTGCAAAAAGTTATCCATCGACAGCTTTTTGAAGTTATCATACAAGCAGCTGTTGGCGCTAAAATTATTGCCCGTGAACGCGTTGCCCCGCTACGTAAAGACGTAACCGCTAAATGCTATGGTGGCGACATTACACGAAAACGCAAACTTCTTGAAAAGCAAAAAGAGGGAAAAAAGAAAATGAAACAAGTCGGTTCTGTTGAAGTTCCTCAAGAAGCATTTTTATCTTTATTGAAAAAATAGCGTTAAAACCTAGATAAATTAAGGCTTTTTTTGCTATCATCATAGTGCCTATTGGTAATATATATAAGAAGGAGCCTATGATGAGCAAAAAACAAAAATCAATTTTAGTTACTGTAATGTTATGCATATTAAGTATAAACAGCATAACTCTTCTCCACGGTGGTGGTGGCCATGGTGGAGGCAGAGGCCACGGAAGAGGCTTTGGTGGAAGTGGAGGTAGAAGTTTCAGTGGTGGCGGCAGAGCTGCCACAGGTGGAAGACGTTTTAGCGCTAGCAGCAGAGGCGTTGGAGCACGCAACACAACTGTTGCTCGTGCACAAACAGCCGGTACAGCTCGCACAACAAGTGTGAGCAGAGCTGGAACCACCAGTAGAGCGGGCACTGTAAGGAGCAGCGCAAATGTCTCTGGAAATCGTAGTCGCGGTGGTTATTATGGCCGTGGCGGCTATCGTGGTCGTGGCTATTATGGCCGTAGCTGGGGTCGTGGCGGCTGGGGAACAGGCTGGTACTGGGGTGGCTTTGGCGCCTTGGCATATACAGACTTTTTACTAACGTTAGGCCTTGCGTCTGCTTTAACATGGAGCACTGCATATCCATATCACTCTGACTACGATGATCGTTATTACAAAACACAAGAAGACGCAAGACGCGCAGAAGAAGCTGCACGTAAAGCTGAAGCTGCTGCAGAAGAATCAAAAGCATCTGCAGAATACACCAGAGGTTTTGCTGAGGGAGTTAGTTCTCGTATGAATAGAGATTAACATATAAAAACATTGAGTAAAATCAAAAAAGTAGAAAGGTGTATTGAAAAAATACGTCTTTCTACTTTTTTGATTATTTGATCAATCTCCTGATCTTTTGTATGCTCACAATAAGTGCCTTACTCTATATAGGAGACTACTGTGGATCCTTTAACGACTGATCACATATTTTCAGGAAATATTCTTTTTTTACATGCCTATGATATTGGTGATGACATTAATCTTGACAAAATTGAAGAATGTCGCGATATCATTAAAACCCCCCGACATCTACCAAAACATTTTAAACAATACCACGTACCACTAAGCATAGAACTTCCACATCCCCACTCAACTTCACATTGTGTAAGTAGTACCATTCACAACTTTGGTGCAATTTCATTAATCTACAAAATACCATTCAATGATACTCTTGAAAATTTACGTGTTGATTTTAATGAATTAGCTAATAAATACCAAGAGCAGAGCGTTATTGATGCAAAATCAATCTACCGCAAAATATATCCTTTTATAACACAGCCAAAATTTTTTCAGACAAATGCTGCATACACCATCATACAGGTTGATCCTCAACCACATGCGCTTGACTTAACACAATTACAAAAGGAGTATGGCGGCACCATCGCCTCTATTTTACGTTTCGAAACAGAAATTTTATCTGAATTACAAAAAAATGAAATTCTTGAATCTGCCATCGGTTATTTCCGCGGTAGCTTAATCGTCATTGATATTGATGCCGCCTTTGTTTATGAAGAAGACTATGATGACATTATTCATCTCTTTGAGTTTGCAAATATTCAACAACTAGAGTTACGCTTTTTTGACCGCCTTCTTGATCAAAAACTTCACCTTATGTATGAGCACGAAACAAAAAAATTACCTTGGGGAGCGTACTTACCCTTTTTTGGTACATTTTTCACTGATCCCGTGGGCAAATTGCGTAAATTAAAAGTAGATATTTCAGTCATTACCGAACGCCTTGCAAGTAGTATCAAAATTGCTGGAGAGCCCTATTTATCAGAAATTCATAATGCTCTTGTTGATAAATTAGATCTTAAAAACTGGTCTGAAGGGATTGATAGAAAATTGCATATTATTGAAGACGTTCAAACTGTTTACCAACAAAAAATAGATACTAACCGAGAAGATATTTTCTCTATCTTGGTAATCATTTTAATTTTTGTTGAAGTTGTTTTTGGCTTTCTTAACTATTTACGGGGATAAAAGCCAGGGCCTTTTTCTTCAAGCCATGCTTTAACACAGTATCATACGTTTTCGGACGCGATTTTCCATTTTTCTTTACGCTCATAAACGTAATTTTGGCATTCCTCAGTGCATCAGGTTTTTAAATAAAATAATCGTTCATCGTGTGGAAATTTTTCTATTGCATATCTGAGCATAGTTCGTGGCATTGTTGATGCATACTCACCAAGAAAAACTCTCAACATTTGTATGTCTTTATTCCCTACTTCACGCAACATCCATCCTACCGCCTTATGAATAAGATCATGTTTATCATGTAACAATACTTTTGCTATAGCAAAAGTATATCCAAAATCTAACTTTTTAATAAAATACCATGTTGCAATAATTGCAATACGACGTTCCCATAAATCATCTGACTGGGCAAGTTTTATTAAAATATCATTGTCATAATCATATTGATGTAGATATGCACCCAGAATATGATGCGCCGACTGATCTACCAAGTTCCAATTATTTACGTATTTTAGATTGTACAGATAATAATCATATAGCACTTTATGCTGCTGCTTATCACCTTTTTGGTATTTCAGCACTAAAATAAAAAGAGCGAGCAATCTTTCTTCATTGTATGGTGATGATAACAAAACAGATATTTCATCCAACGATAAAGAAGCAAATTGCTTGCTCGCTTTACGAACAACGGGAACAGAAACACCTAAAAATTTATCGTGCTCTGCATATTCTCCTCGTCCCGTTTTAAAAAATAATGGATTATCTTTGTAATATTCGTTCACGTGCTGCTTTAGCTGTGATCGAATACTAGATATGGGATCAATTATTCTTTCCATTCAGGTACCAGCTGAACAAAAAACTCATCTTCATTTTCATTAAAATAAGTCACAGTATTGTTCTTCATATCAGCTTTATAGTGAGAGACTCCTTGAGCTGCCAGCGCTACCAAAAATTCTATGTATGTTATTTTTCCTTGCGCTCGCTCAGCAATAGCTGTTTTTATTCCCTCTTGTGAGAATGTATCTGATAAAACAGGAGAAAAATATTCTGGAAAAGTTGATTCTTGCCATGTATCATTATCACCCTCGTACAAAGAATCAAAACTATCTATAAAACTCACTTTTTGAGTCAATACCCCATTATTCTTAAGCATCGCAAATCGCTTTGGATATGGCCAATTATCTCTTTTTGACTCTTCTACTATCGCTTCTATTTTATTCATGCGAATCCTTTGTAAATAAACTTATTTTGCAACACTAACAATGGCAGGACGAATGACTTTTTCTTGCATGGTATACCCTTTTTGTAATACCTGCACAATGTCGCCTGATTGATGATCTTCAGAATCAACTTGAACTAATGCTTCATGATATTTAGGATTAAATGCAGCTATATCAGTAATTTCCTGAACACCAAATTTTTGCATTAACTTTTCAATAGACTGATAAATCATCTCAAAGCCTGCAAGCCAGGTATTTTTTTCAGTATTTTCACTTTTACGTTCTTGCTCAAGAGCCCGTTCAAAGTTATCAACAACTTCCAAAAGTCCCAAAAATACTTTTCTTTGTGCCTCAAGAGACCACTCAGCACGATCACTATCAACTCGTTTTCTATAATTTTGAAAATCTGCAGTTAAAGCCAAATATTTATCATGCCACTCAACAATTTCAGCTTGAGCTTTTTCTAAGGCCTCTTGATCTGCTACCGGTTCTACGCCAGTATGCCCATTGTCGCTAGCAACCTCTTGCCCCTCATCATTTCCGCCAAAACCAAAAAACTTCTTAAACTTTTCACTATCATTCATAAAAAATCCCCCTTATGGACTGTGTTGCATAAAAAATACCTATTAATTTATTATAGCAAATACCGTATACTGAGCAATGACTACAGTAAAATTAACCATTTTTTAGGATAATGTTTCACATGAATGGTGTGTTAAGGACAAGCGCGTATTTTGCTCCTATTCTTCAGGTCATAATGGTGCCGGCCACTATATGTATCGACAACCCTCATTTTTATCGTGCAACTAACATGTTTCTTGAACCTCGCATTGAGCATGACTTTCTCACCACTATGAATATAACAATGGGTAGCGGTTCTACTGATAAAAGTCACAATGGATCAGGCTCAACTGTCCCCCTGCTAGACATCTACGGCACTTCGGCAATCAATACACTTGGCCTTAATCTTACAGATACCAGCCACAATCCTTACACAGAGTTACTGAAAAAACTTGCTCCTATTGCGTCAGAAAACGATTTTGCAACACTTTCCATTGACGGACAGTTTAAAATACGGGAATCTAACATCTTTTTTGTCCAGAATTTTACTAAAGGTTTCTTCTTTTTATCCCATCTACCAATACGTAGTTTACACATAAAAGACATAACATTCACCGATCTTTCTTCCCTTAACGCGTCTATCCCCAACCAAAAAACACCTGAATGGCAAGCAGTTTTTAGGTCATTGAGACCATTGTTGGCTTCATTTGATATTAGTGTCAGACCCACTAAGGAAATGGGACCGGGGGATTTCTCGTGTCTTGTTGGCTGGACGCATAACTATCAAAACACCTCAACACTCGATTTTGTAGATGGAACAATTGCCACTGGTTTTCTTGCGCCCACCGGAAAAAAACGAAATCCTTTTCACCTTTTTTCGCTTCCCTTGGGATATAATGGACATTGGGGTTTTCCCTTAAGCGCAAAATTATCACTCGGTATGTATGAATGGATAACAGTGGGAGCCTCAATTGATGCAATTATTTTTGCAAAAAATAAGCAAACTATTCGCCTTAAAACTGCACCAGAACAAAAAGGAATAATAAAACTTGCATTAGGCGACGTTTCTGTAAAAAAAGGGTCCATTTGGGATGCGGGTCTTTTTTTTAAGGCAGACCACTTTATGTATGGACTTTCATTCACCGCAGCGTATTCATGCGCAGGTGAACAAAAAGATAAACTAACGCCCCATAATTCAACACTTTTTTCTAAAAAAATTATTAATACTGACACATCATTAAAAAATTGGTATATGCATACACTGCATGTAGGCGGAGAATATGATTTTGCAAAACAATATTCAAAGACTGGTATACGAATTGGTATTTTCTATAATTATCAGTTAGGCGGCGTACGCGTATTTGACACAAATGTAGTCGGTGGCTCATTTGGTATTGATATTGCAGGTGACTTGTAACGCTTTTTTGATTGCTCCAACAAGAGAAAGTAAACACGCTCTCTGATCTTTATTGCCATCTTCTTCAAATTCTGCAGAAGATATACTCACAAGTTGTTCTTCCAAAGCGATAACCATCGCGCTAAAATACATGCTGTCTTCTGACTGTGGACATTGCTTTTTTCGATGCATTTCTTGCAGACAAAAATGAGCAAAAATACATTTTCCCAATAAAATATCACATTCCTGAAGAGAAAGATGTTCTAAAGATGGTTCATCTAGTATTTTATTACACACAAAAATAAGTGAATTAAAAGCTTTTTCATGCCAGCTAAGTGGAAAGAGGGTGTCGAAAACCAATTCGATGCATGACACCGAATTGGCAAATAAAATGAATATTACCAAAAATATACTTTTTTTTTGCATGATACACTCCCCAACAATCATCCCCCTACACACCTTAATTGTGACAAAAAACAATGCGGATAGTCAATTAATATGCAATTAGAAAATATCAAGATGGTAAAAAATCCCGCTTTTATGCGGGATTAAACTTAAAACGGCAATTGATCTTCAAATGGAGGTTGATCTTGAAAATCAATTTCACCGGTAGACACAGAATTATCTGCCGTCTTTTGAGATGCCGTATTTTTTGCAGTTTTAACGCGAGTCTGCGCTTTTTCTAGCTGTTCAAGCAAATCGCGTTCAACGGGATTGTTTGGATTAAGTTGAATATCGTCTGTGGTAGATTCCAAACTTGAGGCATAAGACGCGGTCATGTCCGTTGTTTCTGCTGTTGTCCCATTTGACAAAAATACAACGCGCTCAGCTACAATAGAATGTTTTGTTCGTTTTTGACCAGATTGATCTTCCCAAGATTCCAATTTTAAACGACCTTCAACTAAAACAGGTCGTCCTTTGTGTAAGTATTGGCGGCAACTTTCTGCCTGGGCTCCCCACACATCTGCGTCAATATAGCAAACTTCTTGTACCATAGAGCCAGTCTGTTTATTTTTAAATTGACGATTTGTTGCCAAACCAAGACGACACACTCCCTGTCCAGATGCAAGCGTACGATATTCAGGATCTCGTGTGAGATTACCAACTATAATAACGCGATTAAATGCTGCCATTGTCAAACCTTTCACCTGTTGTATGATGCATAAAAATTATAAACAAAAATCTTATCTTTTTTTGATAATAGCAGAAAAGTATCTTTTGCTAAGCACTTTTTGCATTAAGACTCAAAAATGGATATTTCATAAACATATTGTGTACTATGCTTCGCTTTGTCTCAACGCTAAACTTATTCGATTCTAATTTTGCAAGGTCAATAAGAAAATCGGCACGCATATCAGCATTTGTCAAATAACGCATTGACTGAACCTTAAGTCCTTGCAAGAGGTAAATTAATTTACCATAATCATAATCACTTAATGGTGCTGTTGATTCTATAAATAAAGAATTAATATCTAACAACGACAACCGTATGGAGGAATAATCACGTTCCATCATCCAATGATATAATTTATTGGCTCCTACGCCCACACCAAATATAGGAATCAAGGTTAATAGCGTCATATTTAACGCATTTGATTCTACAAAATGCGCAAGAAGATCGATCGTTATTTGAGCAGATGATGCAATAGGAGGTAGAAGTGCTACAACATCTGATGTTATACCAAGAGCATTATTTAAATATTTCAGTTTAAATAAAATTAATTCTAGCTTACCTTTTAACAATGGATTCAGCGCTCGACTTGTCTCATTAATAGTATTTTCTAAGGAACTGAATTTACGTGCTTTTACATCACGCAGAATATTATCACGTTCTTCTTTATTCCATCCAAAAAACATTCCACTGCTTTTTGTCAAAAGATCCTCTAATTCTTCTTCGGCACTCGGGCCTTCTCCTAATGATGTGACAAGCATTTCTTTCTTTTCTTCAAGACCGGGTAATATGCGTGATATTTCTTCTGCGTTTTTTTGTAAAATACTTTCTCCCTGGGAAGCTTGCGGGATCGAGCGACCCAAAATAATATCCCGTACTCTTTGTATAGGCTTTGTTGTAATCCCCCACAAATTCTGAACTTCGGTGATTGATCTTGCTAATGACTCATTAATAAGATCTTTTTTTGTAATATAAAAATTATGCGCTTGATATGCACCAAAAGCCGCTATCATATACAATAACCAATTACGCGCAATATGTCCTGGTTTTACTGCAGACTCAATTTTAGACATAATAGTATTTTTGTACTGATTAACAACCGTTAATTTAAACTGTATTTTTTCAGCTACACGATTAAATCTGCTCTTCTTATCGTGAATATCTTGCCCAAGCCCTACGCTTGATAAAATAGATAAAAGAGAATCCAACCATGCATATGTAGTATCAAGATTGCCTTCAACTTCAAAATTATAAATATGCTTTATGAGTTTTCCCAATAAAACACGAATAGTATAATCTAATTTTTCAAGTTTTTTTATGTTACTTGCAACCTCATCCGCCTGTCGTTTTCCCTTGACCCACTTAATAGGTGACTTATAAAAAAAATATTTCACAGGATGCTGCTGTTGATCTTTCCAATACATCAAAGAATTGTTAACTTCATCTAAAATCATTAAAAATTGAGTACGTGCCATATTTGTCAAGACAACAGAGCATTGTAATACAATCATCCCATATGCCCGTTCCTGCCATGTATCACTTTCTTTATAAGAAGGATTATCTTGTATCATAGCTTTATGCGCAGAAATAGCACGAGTCATAACAATAATCGCCTGTTTTACGGTGTTGACCTGCTCTAAATTTTCCAAAAGATAATATAACTCTTTGTTGTATGATGCCCCCTTGCTCAGATCTTTTTTAAGCCAATTCATAATAGCATGCTTCATATGGGCATTGTGACTAGCGACAGCATTTTGTATATAAATGCCAGACGCTACCGGTACATGGTCTATTTTATAATCAGAACTAAAGGTCTTTTTCATTGATTTTTGAATAAGATCTTCAGAAATATATGATACTTTGGGAATTGGTAAGATGCCCTGTTGAGACACGCTCATAAAGAAAGGCACTAAAAAAAGGACTAACCATATTTTTCTCATATAAACAGCCTCCGGCACTCATTATAATAAGTGCTGCATTCACCTTTACAATAAGAATATCAAATAATATACAGATTTCGCAAGAGCATGGTAAAATGGTGATTATGCGGTAATCAACACCAATTGATTGAGTATTTCTTGAAGTTTTAACTTCATTTTCATTTTTTTTGCATACGCATCTGCTCGCTGTTTTTTATCGGCACTATTAATAAAACATTCTTTATCACCATTAACATAATCATTAATTTCTCCAATAGCATCCCTTTGAATGCCAACTAAATACTTCAAAACTTGATTACACAGGTCAACCATATCAGCATTAAGCACAGTGTACTGCTGACATGAGGGATAAATTTTTTTTTCTTTTGGCGTTTTAATAAACTCCTGTTCTCCTGAAAAAGAAACAGATATCGCACACAATACCGCCAACGCACCCATCATAGCCAATTGCTTGAGCATAAAAAACCTTTATTTTTGTAATCGTATAAGCCACATATAACCATACTGCACAAATGATATCCCCATACACATCGTCATACTTATTAAAAAACTATGATACAAAAATGGGCCTGGCACATAATTAATAAAATGACAACAAAATAACCAACCAACAAAACTTATGTACATCAGCATTGCAACTTTACCCCATACACACGCTTCTATGGGTACAAAACCTTTTTTTACATACAAAACAAGCGTACCCAGTATTTGCATCAGCTCCTTTGCTATCATGAAACTGATAAACCAAAATGGAACGTAAAATACCGCAGAGTTAATAATAAAAAGTGCAAAAAAAAGAGAAATTATGAGTGTTTTATCTGCTACCGGGTCAAGACACGCACCAAAAAATGTTTTTTGATTAAGATAGCGCGCTAAAAAGCCATCAATAATGTCGGTGCAAGCAGCGATAATAAAAAGTACGCATGCACTGTTCCACCAATTTTGAAGCATACAATACACTATAATCGGGGTCAGTATAATACGGGATATGGTGACGAGATTTGGGATGGTAATTTTCATACTATTATACCACCGCCCAAACACACATCCCCTGCATAAAACACTGCATATTGCCCAGCAGCAATCCCTTGATCACGCTCACTCAACATTACCTGCACAGTCCCATCATCATTGCGTACAATACGACAATGATATTTTTGTTCCCCATGGCGTAGTTTTACCATGCATTCGCCTATAAAGGGATCAAAACCTGCAAGCCAATGAACAGTATTAACACTAAAAGCGTCGCGCTGCTTATCTTCTGCATAGTAATGACGAGAAATATACACTCTATTTTTTTCAACATCTTTTGCGACCACATACCATGGCCCGCCGCCAAGCCGAATACCCTGTCGCTGACCAACGGTATAAAACCAAAAACCATTATGTTTTCCCATCACTGCACCAGTTTCTTGCTCAATCAGATCCCCTGGTTGAATACCCACATGATGCCTAATAAAATCAGAAAACTTAAATTTACCTAAAAAACAGATTCCTTGACTATCTTTACGATCTTTATTGGGTAAATTATAGTAATGAGCAAGTTCGCGTACTTGATATTTTTGTAAGTGACCAATGGGAAACAACACCCGTTTTAATTGTTTTTGGCTCAAATAAGAAAGAAAATAGGTCTGATCTTTAATCAAATCCGAAGATTGAATAAGTTCAACATGGCCATTATTTTCACGCATTTGGGCATAATGCCCAGAAGCGATTTTTTCAAATCGCTCATTAATGGTATCTAAAAAAAGTCCAAATTTAATACGTTGATTACAAAGAATATCAGGATTTGGTGTCCTACCAGCTTTCACTTGCGCAATAGTATATGCAACAACTTCATTTTTATATTCTTCTTGAAGAGAGACTATTTCCAAAGGAACGCTCAGTTGATCACAAACAGCAGTCACATACGCTAAGTCTTCTTGCCATGGGCAATCACCCAGATAAGAAAGTTCATCTTCTAACCATATTTTTAGGTAAAAAGCAGTAACATCATAACCCTGATTCTTTAACAACTGTAAAGCAACTGAGCTATCAACACCACCAGAAACAAGAACCGCAACTTTCATTTTTGCCTCAAAAAATACACCTGTCATTATTTTTTTTAGTGTATCATTTTCAGCTTGAAGAGGCAAAATTCGGCGCGCAGGCACAAAATTTTACTAACCTACCCTGGTAATGCGTCCTTGACCTTCAGGATACCCACCGCTTGTCATATAATTCCAATATCCAGCAGTGTACATATACTCGTATGTATCTGCAAAAAGCCTAATAATTAATCCCATAGACGTTACTTTAATAGAAAATCCTTGTAAAAATTCATTACCATTATCCCACCTAATTCCGCTTTGAAGTACGCCATATATTCCCGTATCAAACGTATACGACGATCCGTAGGGAGTGGTAGCTTTTCGACTCTTTGACCCCATGTTTTATCAAAAAGAACTTCAACAGCAATATCTTTACCGGTGTAATTTTCTATAGTAAAACGCGCAGCGGAAAGTTCTTCAATACCACAAACAGCTACAAAGAATAAAAACATAATCTTATTTTTCATATTCATTGACATGGTCCCGCAGTAAGTTGAGGCTCTGCGTTTCCATAATAAAATTTGTAATAAAAAGGAACAAAAGTATGCTGGTAATAACCATTATCCAAAATAGAAAAATCCCTTTTTAACGTCAGTCGCGTGTCAACATTTCTTAAATCTACTTTATACCACTGCCTACCAACGCACCAGTTGATTTCAAGTAATGCATGAGTTCCCGTATTATATTCTTTTGTTGTACTACCTGGTAACAATATCAACCAGTTTTCATTACTGCGATTCCATACAGGCCTTACTTTTATATCACTTCCACTATAATTAAGAATTCTAAAGGTTGCAGCTTTGATGCTTGTTGATACAATCATCAAACATACCATAATTATATATTTCATTATTTTCATTTTTTTCACCCCTTTTTAAGGAATTACAATAATCCAATCCTTTAATTCTTGCTCTCCGGGAACAATATCCAGACCAGTATTTTTTAACTCAAAACGCTCCCCTTGTTTTCGATATAAATTCGCAGCTACCAAGTAGCCTTTGCTTTCGATATAATGCTTTACATTGTTTTTATTTGGATAATACTCATAACGGCTATTTTCATATATTTCTATTAACGCCAAATCATTGTAAAATGAAACTTCTGGCATATCGGTGGTAATATAATCAAGGGTAATAAAACTCTTGCGATCTCTATTGACCATCGATTTTTTCCAGCGAATACCTTTAATCGGATAAATACCCGAACGATATGTCACCGCCTTACCTGGTGCAATTGAGTACTTAAATTGCGTAACATATTCATCTTTTGTGTTTAAAACAGGGTGTACTGCCAAAGGAAAAGGACATTGATTTACTATAACAAGAGTAGCTGCATGAACAAAATGAGCGCACAAAAAAAATAAAACCACCATCATTTTTTTAATCTTCATACACTTCTTTCCTTTTTATTTTTTTCTCATTATCGCTGGATTGACACAGGATATACCTCTATAGATCTCACTTTTTTGTTAGATGCACCCGATGCATCAAAATTAAGATCATATACGCCGTTAAGGCGTAAAACTACTGTCTCCATAAGCACTGCTCCCGTAGACGGAATTTCAACACTCTTACATGAACACGTCCAGATGAGGTTAATTCATACTAAGCCCATTGGCCCATATCCAAATGGTAATAAATTTAATAAATAAAAAACAAGAAAAGAGTAAATATTTTACATTTTGTCAGGACAGGTAATACCCAAAAGATATAAGACAGTTTCAATTGTAGTACGCACAATTGTCACTAAAAGAAGCCTACCGCGCGTTTTATTGATATCTTCAAGATCAATGACTCTCACGTGGCTATAATAACGGTGAAAGAGCTGCGCCAACTCTAAAACATAGTAGGTCAAAAGATGAGTTTGATGATTATTGCTAATGTCATGCAATAGTTGTTCCAAAAATATAACTTTTTTTAAAAGAAGAGCTTCTTGTTTTCCCACAAACTCCGCATCAGCTGCGTTGATATAACACAACCGTTCATCATGCGCCGCTTTTGCAATAATACTGCCCGTGCGAACGTACGCATATTGAACATAATAAACAGGATTTTCTTCGGTTTTTTTTAATGCCAAGCCAACGTCAAACTCAAGCTGCGCATCCGCTTTACGATTCAAGTAAAAAAAGCGAGCTACATCTTTACCAACTGTGTTGATAATGTCTTGTAGCGTTATCATCACACCCGCACGCTTAGACATCCTCATCAGTTGGCCATCTTCACTAATTTTCACTAATTGATATAAAATAACATCAAGTGGTTTTTTTGCACACCCTAACGCCTGCTTAACCGCATTTAAACGTGCAACATAACTGTGGTGATCATAACCAAGAACAAAAATAAGTTTGTTAGCTCCACGCTCAATTTTATTTTCAAAATAGGCAACATCTGCTGCAATATAGGTATACTCTCCCGTTGATTTTTTTAACACGCGGTCTTTGTCATCACCAAATTCAGTTGTCTTAAACCAGACAGCTCCACCTGCTTCATACAACAGATGTTTGCCTTGTAACATGCGTAGCGTTTTTTCTATTGCACCACGCTGGTGCAATGTACGCTCCGAAAACCAGACATCATATTCTATGCCATAATCACTTAGTGTGTTTTTTATCTGTTCAAGCAAAATATTTTTTGCGTATTCAGCAAAAAAATTGTCTGCCTCCTCAAAGACTTTATGTCCGTATTCAGCAAAACAGTCCTGCGCCATGTCGCACAAATATTCGCCATGATAGCCATCTTCTGGCAGCTGCGTATCTATTCCTGCAGCTTGCAAGCAACGAATTTTAAATGATTCACCTAATTTTTGAATCTGATTACCTGCATCATTAATATAAAATTCTTTTGTAACCTGGTGTCCCATAAAACGTAAAATATTTGCGAGCACATCACCAATAATGCCCCCCCTGCCATGACCAAAATGCAGAGGCCCGGTTGGATTTGCACTCACAAATTCAAGTGATATAGTATATCGCTCATCAAGAACATCGGGTTTGAAAAAAGCCTCTTTTTGTTCGCACAATTCTTGTGCAAGTAATTTAAATGTATCATCAGTCAAATAAATATTAATAAAACCAGGACCAGCAACGTCCATTTTTGCAATCAGTGGATGAGAAAAAGAAGAGATTATATCTGTTGCAACAGCTCGCGAAGGGCGCTGCATTACTTTGGCAACGACCATCGCGATATTCGTTGTCAAATTACCAAATTCTTGGCGCGCCTCATCAACATTTAAATGTAATCGCATATGCTCATATGTAATATCTACACAAGGAAATAATACTTTTATATGCTTCACAAATGCTTGTTGAATATGTTCTATGCTGTTCATAACTCATCTTTTTTTAAAAATTTATATTTTTTATTTAAGAAAACGTAGAAAACAAATATTATTGGCTATAGATCATTAAACCGGCCACAGCAAATAGACCCATTATGCCTGCTACCACTGGGTTTATCCTCCATGCTACATTCTCTGCTGCCTGCTTTTTTTCTTCATCATCAATCAGAGTATCACTTTTATCCACTACTGTCTGATTTTCTGTTGCGTCAGAACCTGGTGAAACTTCGTCAGTGCTATCACCAGGCTTATTTTCAGCTTCACTTTTGGCAGGTTCTACAATAACCAACGCCTCAGTATCAACATAATTGGTCACCGCATAAACTGTTGCCAAGAGAGACACCAAACACCCTACGCCATATTTAACAGCTGGTTTTTTGTACCACGGCATCGTTTTTTGCTTTTTTGGCATATTTTTTGCTACAGCACCCTGACTGTTAGATGGCTTTTTTTCAAGAGGGGGCTTAGTCTGCCAATCATTATTATGAGCACTAAAAAGCGCTCCCGATGGCATTAAAAAACTTAAAAAAAACACAAATGAAAGTACTCTTTTCATAAAAAATTTCCTGAGTATTTTTTACCTATGTATATTTCACAAAAATATTCTTATTAGTAAGTATACCACATTAAAAAACTTATCCAACTCCATGTATTATTTCATCTTTTTTCTCATAACACGCTGCAAAAGAACAGATTTATCCGTAATACCTTCATTGATCTGAAGATCATATGCACGTGCAAGAAGTTTACCTATTTCAGGTCCTGGAGCAATATATGGCAACATATCTGCTCCGATCAACACCGGCGCCTCTTTATACTCAAAAACCCCTGCTTTCTTTGCTTTCTCCCTAAATTCCTCAACTTCCGCACATGGACCTGGCAATGGTTCATGGGATGCGCCATTTCTTCCACACTTGTCTGCGCACACTAAATCTGATAAAAGGCTTAATGACAATGCATTTCCTAACTTATTTGCCAAGCGCTTGTAAGCAGCACGGTGCGATTTTTGTGCAACAAGTTGCAGTGGAATCATATGATATTTTACTAATGCAACTATCGCTGCAATTAAATCTCCGTCATGAGTAATACGCCGCATCATTTTTTTTACACTCTCCACTTCTCTCTCATGACCTATGCTTTTAATAACACCATTATTAACAGTCGTTGTAGTAACTTTACCTAAATCATGACATAACGCTGCATACAAAACAAGCAGTTTATCATGCTCATTATCATATGATTGTACTATACGTGCAGCAGCATCGAGAGCTTGCATGGAATGTTCAAAAACAGTGCCTTCTGGATGCCAGTGTGGATTTTGCTCCACCGTCAGCGTAGCAGCCAATTCTGGAAATACTTCCTGTAAACGACCAATTGAATTAATCCATCGCAATCCCAATGATGGACGCCGTGATAAGAGTAACATTTTTTTACACTCTTCTTCGATCCGTTCACGCGACACTGCTTCTATTTCTATGCATGAACACAACTCATGTAATGCATTATCAGGAAACATTTCAAATCGACTGACAAAATGCATTACGCGATAAAAACGTAACGGATCTTGGCCAAAAAGCGTAAGATCAGGAGAGCGCAACAGCCTGTTTTCAATATCACGCATACCACCAAATGGATCAATCAATTTTTCTGTTTTTAAATCAATCGCCATCGCATTCATAGTCAAATCTCTGCGACGAGCAGCATCTGCTATGGTCATCAGTGGATCAATAGTCACTACTGGCTTACGCCCAGCGCTGTCACTGCGCGGCAATGACCAATCAACATCCAACCCATGCACACGGAGCACACCAAATGATTTTCCCGTCACGCTCACCCGACCATACTTTTTTAATACTTCTTCTAAATCTTGTTCGGTTAACTCATGAACTTCTATATCAACATCTTTGATAGGAACACCCATCACCATGTCTCTCACCGCTCCACCAACAAGATAGGGCCGACCACCATAAGCAATAATTTTTTTAACAATTGTACCCACAAGAAGATATTTTTCATCTATTATTTTCACGTATAATCCTTATTTTTTTACACCGCTTTTTTCGCGCCGCTCACCCCGCTGTATCCGACATAGCCTTGGCGATGTCGGAAGTTTTTTTGCTCTTGCAAAAAAGTATCGAATGGTAAACAATTTATCATTGCGCTTTGAATGAGCGTAACAATTTTTGTATGCTACAAATACATAAAAAAATCCTCAAGAAAAAGAAGCTCCGAAAGGAATCTGTCATGAACTACATGCTTTATATGCTACTTTTACTTGCCTTGTATTCACAGCCCCTGTGCACACAATCACGAATAGAACGCTACGCACAAAAAATTAAATCTTTTTTTTGTCGACACACAACAAAAAAAGTTGATTACAAGGAATTTCCCGCTGCATCACTCCATTCTCTTTCTATTGAAAATAGCATCGGCCCCATCACCATAAAAACAGGATGGAAAAAAAATTATCTCTGCCTCAAAACAATCAGACGCGCAAAAAATCAAACACATCTTGATGCACTTAAAATAGTTGCACAACGCATTCAACCCAATCATCTTACGCTCACAACACAAGAGCCTGAATCTTCATCACATTATGTTGAGTATGAACTTATTATTCCTGAATCCCTCACTATCAATCTCTCCACTCGTGAGGGGACTATTACTATCAATGACATACAAGGCTCAATCTCTGCGCATACACAACGGGGAGATATTATCATCAATGATGCATGTAATAACATAACAGCACATGCAAAAAAAGGAAAAATAAACGTCTCTTACAAAGAACTTTCCCCCACCAGCATTGTTGATCTTGAAACAGTATCGGGAACTATTGCTCTTGTTTTACCGCTCCACTCACACGCAACAATAGATGGAACAACAATAACCGGCACCATCAGCTCTGAACACTACATTACCCTCAAACCCTGCACTACACAGCTTAATTCTATTGCATGGAACAAATTAAAAAAAGAACTTCATGGTACCATTGGATTAGCAAGTGCATCAATTTCCTTTTCAAGCGTCTCGGGAAATGTTAAAATTCTTGAGAAAAAAACAACATAAAAAAAAAAGGATCTTTTTATGAGAATTCTCTTAATCGCATTGTTTTTGTTAATAACAGCAACTGCATCATTCTGCCTGCTCTGCTCATCGCACAAACAATTACAGGTTGGTGGCGTTGCCCCCGATTTTCTTCTGCCCGACCAGAATGGTATTGTACAGTGTTTATCATCACTACGCGGAAAAAAAGTTGCACTCTATTTTTATCCAAAAGACAATACTCCTGGATGCACCACAGAGGCGTGCAATATACGTGACAATTTTTCTTTATTAACAGATGCTGGCATTACCGTTTTGGGTATCAGCAAAGGCTCCATCAACAGTAAGCGTTCTTTTTCTCAAAAATATACTCTGCCATTTACACTGCTGAGCGCCACACAAGACGTTCTTGATGCGTATGGAGCTAGTGGATCGTGGAAAAGATTGTGGATGCCTCAGCGCTACACTTTTTTAATCAACGAAAAGGGTATTATTGTTGCAATACTCAAAGATGTTGATGTTAACAATCATGCACAGCAAATTATTGATGCATTTAAACATGCACAATAATATCACCATCACCACCACGCATCACAACGAGCTTTCGCAAGACATATCATTTACATTTACCATTCCAAAAAAGGATTTTTTGTACAAAGACTACATTTCATTTACTGCTGCACACCCCTTAGTACATATAACGCCATGGAAAACGGATACCATGGCGATTCCTTATTATGATCCGCTTTTTAAGGGAACAAAGGAAATTTTTAAAAAAGACACAACAATAACCGTAACAGTAGCTGCGGATGATTTTATTCCCGAACCAGTACAATTATACTATACGTACTACCAACGCTCAGAAAAAAAAATAAACCAATGCATCTATGCACTGTCATTTACACAAGAAGAATCTTTGCGGGAAACATCTGAATTACTGCAAACAAACATAGAAACAAATAGTTGTGCACAAGAAAGAGATCATGTATTTATAGAAGTCAAAAACACTATTTCTTCACCTCCAATCCCCATCCACGCAACTCTCTTTTTTACAACACTTCTTTTTTGTTTATTTTTAATTTTTTTATCTCTTCGTTACAAAAAAAGAGTACGCTCATCGCAAGTATATGAAGCTATCATCATAGTTCTGGTTACAGCGTCTGTGCCACTTATATGCAAATCTTTACAGCTACTTATAATAAATTTTTTGGAAAAAATTTGTTAATTTGTTAACGCTGTTTTTTAAATTCATCATGCCGACCAACTGTTTTTTTCTTATCATCAATCTTTCTTTTTTCTTCATGCAATTTGCGATACATAACATCAATCACACGGTCCAATGCATCATAAAAAGGAAGCCCTTCATGCTCGTACGTTGATTCTAAATTATGTGATCCAAAACGCACATGTAATGCAATGCGATGGTGTTCGTTAACATGACTTGGCTCTAAATACAAATCAACAATATGCGGTGTATTAAAATGTTCAATAAATTCTTCTATTTTAGCAAGCTGCTGATGGGCATAATTTTCCATGGCATCAGAATGTTCCATATTACGAAAAACTATTCGTTTTTCCATTGTAAATCTCCTGTTCTTTTATTCATGCTCTGATTGTGCTGATTTCATTATATGGCTTTTATTAGTTTTGCACCAGTGCGTTGTAAAATTTCAACCATTTCAATGCTTTTATTATAGTTTACATCTTACCTGATTTAAATGATTTTGTTTTTCTTGTTTAATTGATATGCTTGTAGTGATAAAATTAAACTATACAATTCATCCAAAGAATATGATGTATGAAGATATTAATAAAATATTAAACACTCCAAACAAAGGTCCAATTCTCGCTGCTTTTGCAACAACTATACCCTTTTTTATAACTCGCGGTTTTTGGACACAATGTTTTAATGCGAGCACTAAGGGGGTTGCTCTCGTGGTGTTTCTTGGGGCAATGATATCAATAGGATCTTTTGGTTGTTATCAATAGTATCGATGGTATCAAGCAGTGCTATGAATAAATCCATTTCGCGCTAATTAGATCGCGATCGAACAATAAATTTAATAGGAACACCACGCAGGTCAAATTTCTTTCTCAAAATCTTTTCAAAATAAGCCAATTGTGATGGACCATACCAGAGCGGTTCATTGACTTTCATCAGAATGGTTATAGGTGCTGTACTCACTTGATGAGCAGAATAAAATACTAACAATTTTTTATTATGATACAGTGGTCGCTGTATGGAGGCTTCTTTAAACAATTGAGTCAACGTATTCTGATCAAATTGTTGCGAATGGCGCTCCCATAATTCTTTGACTACAGGCAAAACTTTTCCTATATTTTTACCTGTTTTGCATGAAATGGACAAAGACACCAATTTATCCAAAAAGAATTCATACTCTTCAATGCTATGGTCCAAGCGAGCTTTTTGCGCTTCTTCAACAAGATCTGCTTTATTATAAAGAACCATTAATGCTTTATACTGCTCTTTAAATGCATAAAAGGCTAATTTTAGTTCTTGATCTGCCAAATTTTCTTCACTACCATCAATTAACAATAAAACAATATCTGCATCTTTTAATGTATGCATAGTACTTTGCACCATCATTGTTTCTAATTGTTCTGTTACTGAGCGCATTCTGCGCACGCCAGGAGTATCTGCAAGCTGAATATCTTCTTGATAAAATGTTACGCGTTCAGCCAATGCTTCTCGCGTTGTTCCAGGCTGTGCCGACACAATTGAACGCTCTTTTTGTAGCAGTAAATTCATTAATGATGATTTACCCACATTCGGTTTTCCCAAAAGCATAACTTTATAAGCCGGCTCAGTTACTTCAACCATTTTAGGTGCAGGTAAATGACGTACAATATTTTCTAATAAATCAGCGATATTTTTACCATGAGCAGCAGAAATAAAATGTTTATCTTCAAAACCAAGACTATCAAAATCATACATATTTTCTTCTGCTTGCCTTGCATCAACTTTGTTAATTGCTAAAATAATTCTTTTTTTGTGCTTATAAAGCAATTGTGCAACTTCACGATCTTCCGTTACCAATCCAGTTTTGCCATCTACAACAAAAATAACTATATCTGCTTCATCTATCATAGACAAAGCAACGGCACGCGCCTGACTCAAAATAGGGTCCATTGTTTTTCTTAAACTAATTCCACCAGTATCCACCAAATCAAAAGAGCGGCCCTGCCACGAAATGGTGTCACTCAAAAAATCTCGCGTAACACCTTCTACATCTAATGCTATTGCCTTCACATTATCAGAGAGGCGATTAAATAATGTTGATTTTCCTACGTTGGTTCTCCCAACAAGGACAACTGATGGTAATTTTACTTTTTTCATCTATTTTCACGTATTTCGGTAACAACACCAGGAAAGTGTCGTAATAACATTGATGCAATTTTCCATTTATTCTGATCTGAAACGTCACACATAACTTCATTTTTGTCAGATGACATCATTCTTTTTTTATACTGTTGTTTTTGTGGATTAAACGATTGATCTCGCGTAAACACAGGGACTGTTGCTGGCATTATTTTTTCTACACTATCTTTGTGGTACGTTCTTTCTGTATGTTTTTGTGTTTTTATAGTACCAACCTGTGCGCCGGTAAATTGCGCTTGTAGTTCACTATCACTGGAAAACAATTTTTTCACAATCGGCTTCCATAGATGAGAAGCTTTTTCAAGCCATTCTTTAAAAAGAACAAGATCTTTTGCCATTTCTACAACAACTTTTTTTGCATGTTCATCATATGCAACAAAACGCGCTCGTTTAAATAATGAGTTCAACAAAGGATCATTCAAACATACTATCTGTTCAACACATTGTAACCACATGTGTTGATAATCAACATCACCCAAAGGCTTAGTCTGCGTGCATTGAGTATCTAACATATCATCAGGCGTACCTTCATTCTCTTCTTCTGTTATCAATTCAGTCCCTGCAGAATTAAGCGAACATGGCGCAGAGCCACCATCACTGTTATTGCGTGGCTTTTTTTTATCTCTTTGGCAAACATGCAATAAAATCATCTCTAACAATACATGTTGCATCGGTGTTTTTAAAAATAACTCTTCATGATAATACAACTCTTCTATCATCTGATAAATATCTGACAATGAGCACGTCTTTGCCATTTCCATTAACGCATCTTGAGACACATCAGATCTTGTGGGTACAACACCATGTTTTACCCACACAAGCATGCGGAGTATCATCATTAAACGCTGCCAAACAAAATCTGCCGCATACTGTTCAATGCCTACACGCTTAAGCGTAGATAACAGATCTACAACAGAGCTCGTCAAGGTGACTCTAATAATATCAAGCATAAAATAATCATCAAGATGTCCAAGTAATTTTAAAACTGAAGTTTTATTAACACTCGGACTTGAAAAGCGAACTTGTTCTAACACATTCAATGCGTCCCGCGCAGAGCCCTGTGTTTGTCGAACAATAAGATCTAATGCTTCATCGTCATACACAATAGATTCTTTTTTACAAATAGTTTGTAAATGCTTTTTTAATGAATCATGTTCTATCGGAGAGAAAAATAATTGAAAACAACGAGAACGCACGGTATCTATAATTTTATGTGGATTTGTCGTCGCTAAAATAAACAGCGCAGAAGTAGGCGGCTCTTCTAAAATTTTTAATGCTGCATTAAATGCCGCTTTGCTTAACATATGAGCTTCGTCAATAAGATAAACACGCTTACATCCCATAATAGGTAACAAAGAAGACGATTCTATGATGGTGCGCATGTGATCAACACCAGTATGTGACGCTGCATCAATTTCAATAAAATCAGGATGTTTGCCATTCTGCATAGCACAACAAGAATTACATAACAAACATGGTACTAAGACTTTTTTTGGATCTTGTTGAAAAGAGGGAAGTTGTTCACAATTAAGAGCAGCTGCAAAAACACGTGCTGTCGATGTTTTTCCACAGCCACGTTGCCCTGCAAAAAGATAGACAGGAAAATAATGCCCCAGGTACAAACTATTTTTAAGAATACGTACAGCCAAATCTTGACCAACAATTTGATCAAAATTTTGAGAACGCCATTTTCTGCTTAAATTTAAAGAAATAGCTGCCGTTTTCACTGTAAATTCCTTACATCATAAGTATCACGGATCAAAAAAAGAGGAAAGTATCTACAAGCATACCATACCCCTGCTGCTTCCTTTCGGACCTGACAGATTCTGTAGTGTATAACTTTATCTACTTTCCTACATCTTTAATTATGCCATATTTATGGCATAAAGTATAAAAATTTCATGTCAAACCTAAATCTTCTATGGCCGTGCCATACAAAGCTCGTCAGAGCGTAGTATGGTGGAGAGAGAGGGATTCGAACCCTCGATGCCCCTTTCGAAGCATACATGATTTCCAATCATGCTCCTTCAACCACTCAGACACCTCTCCTATATCGCCCCAATGCTCATTACATTCACCGTTGGGACCCCTTGTAGAGCAAATTTCATTATTGAAAAATTCTTAATTATAATAAATCAGAGTCAACGTCAAGTTCAGAAAGCGTCAATTCTTCTGGAAGAATGGCTTCTTCTGTTTGTGTTGCCACCTTAGCTGCTGCAACAGGTTTTTCTACCTTAGCACCTGCAGATTTACCTTTTTCAATGGCTGTGACTAAATAATTAAGAATTAAATTAATTGCCTGAGGAGAATCATCATTTGCAGGAATAATAAAATCAACTTCTGATGGGTCTGAGTTTGTATCAACAAAACCGACAACCGGAACACCCATAGATGACGCCTCTTTAACCGCTGAACGCTCTTTATTAACATCCACAACAATAACTGCTGCAACTGGCAATGTTAATTTTCTAATACCACCAACCGTTTTTTCTAATTTTTCAACTGATTTTTTAAAAAGATTCAATTCTTTTTTTGTATAAAAAGGATTTTCTTCGGCTTTTGCAAGAATATCTTCATAGTGCAATAAGCGAGTCAAAGATTTTTTCACCTGTGTAAAATTAAGCAATGTACCGCCAAGCCATCTATGATTAACGTATGGCATACCTAATCTTTTTGCAGCACTTGAAATTGCTTCTGAAGCTGCTTTTTTTGTGCCTACAAATAAAATAGTTCCACCTTCAGCGGCAATGGACTCTAAGAATTTTTCTGCTTTTTCTAGCTGTATGGCCGTTTGGTGAACATTAATCAAATGTACATTATTTTTGTACCCCCAAATATACGGTTCCATTTTAGGACACCACCGAGACTTTTGATGGCCAAAATGAACCCCAGCCTTTACCAATTCTCCAAACAATTCTTTAAAATCTCTCATTCAAAAATCCTTTATACAGTTATTTCATTCATAGAAAGTTTATCAAAGGTTAAAAAAAATGCAATGCATGCTGCATTTTTTTATCATTTTTCTTCTTCAGCCCCAATAACCTCACCGTTTGCAATTGCCCTATCAAAGCGCCTTCCCAAGAAAAACGCCAGAAAGAACCATAAACCTATGATGCTTGCAAAGAAAAATGAATGCATCGGAAGCATAAACGTCGAACCCATTTTTGATGCTGCAACATTAAACAATGACCCTGATGACTTAGCGATTTTACTCCCAAACGCATCAATCCACGATTTTGATTTAAATTTAATTTCCTTGACCGTCGGCAAATAAAGACTTTCGCGCACCGGCATTAAAAATGCATAGTGAAATGCTTGAAAGGCCACAAAGGCATTAATAAGTGATTGTGGGGATGTTTCAAACACCAAGTAACATAAAAACAATCCTATTGAAAATGGTACCAAAAGAAGACATATACGCGTGCCAAGACGCGCAAGTAACGCCTGGGTACCTATCACAGAAATAAAAAAACCTACACAATGGGTTTTGAGAGCAATTTCAAAAAGCACACGTGAAACATCAGATATTGAAGACGAATCTGCCTGCGCTACCCCCAAGCGTAAATACCCTAGCACCGTTGAAATAACTTCGTAAAAAAAGACCATTCCAAATACACCAAAAACATAGGGGTGGCGAATAAACATTTCAAGGCCTGCAAACATACCCAATCGAGATTTTTCTTTTGTTAACCGCTGTTTTTCTAATTTGTAAGCAGCCTCATAGCCATGAAGCATATGTCCAGGAACTTTTTTAATAAATAAAACAACTACCAATGGCACAAAAGCTAAAAAAAATGTAGACACAACAAGAACAGCCTGATGCGCAACTACATGCGTCAAAAAGGGATACAATGCTTTCGCGCTCAAAGAAAAAAGATACCAGGCTAAATATGCAGTCGTAATGCCACCAAGCTTAGAGCCTGCTACCATATACCCGTAATTTTTTTTTGCTTCATCAGGGCTCGTTACTGAATTAGCCAACGCCCAAAAAACACTTACCACAAACGGCGAGTAGCCCTCCACAAACATGTAAAAAAACCACCCAAATAAACGCCAAGGATGGGCATCGGTATTTAAAATACCAACAGTAGGATGCCCTATATAATAGGCAAAAATAAGATTAGCAACACCAAAAAATACGCTATAAAAAATCAACAATTGATAACGGCGAACCCTATCAACCAAACGGGAATAAAAAAGAATAGCAGGAATAAGCATAAACATGGAAATCATTTTAGCCCACGGAATATACTCTTTTCCAACAACTGTCAAAAAAATAGAGCTTTTAAGATCTCGCGTAATGGTATAGGAACCAACAACTAAAAAATAAAGAAATGCCAAAAAAAACAATTTTAATCGTTCTTGTGGTTCAATATCAAACACCTTACCAATTGCCTGTTTTATTCCTGATCCCATACTAAACCTACCCCTATCAACACTCTAAAACATTACACTATTTGCCTACAAAAAAAGCCTTCTAAAGTGTTTTTTAGAAGGCTTTTTTATTTTTTTATCTAAAACATAAAAACATTAACACACTATACGTTTTTCTTTAATTGCAGCATCATATGATTTTGCAACATAAATTGCTGCCAACAACCAAATACCAATACATCCAAGAGAAATCATAGAACTAAATGTTAAAAATTTAGCAACACCATCAACCAATCCATTTTGTGTTACTAATGGGGCACGCCAGGTATTGATTAATGATCCTGTACCCTTGGATAGGCGACCACCAAATGTTTCAATCCACGCCATTGCTTTATATTTAGTATCTTTTGATGTTGGAATATACAATTGCTTTAATGTTGGCTGGTTCAATGCATAGTTCACAGCTTTAGAAAATACCATAATCCAAAAACCAATCACTAACGACTGCGGATTGAACTTAATCAAAAGTACCGCTAACGCCACCAACGTAGGCAACATAAGCAATGATGCTCTCATACCTAAAACACGCTGGATGCTATTAATACCAAATAATACGCATAGCGTTGAAACAACGCCGGTCATTGTTGCATAAGACGCAAGATATGCATTAACATCAACTTCATTTACAAATGCTGTTGAAACACTCATTTTAAAATGAAAATCAAAAATGGTCACAATTACTTCAAAAAAGAAAATTACTAAAAACAAACCAAAAAGATACCCTTTAGTGACGAGCAACTTAAGTCCCTCAAAAAAACCTGGCTCACTTTCAACTTCAACTTCTCCCTCTGCCCTGTACCCTTTAAGCTGTTCTGCAGGCGTAACATGCATGAATACCCAAAACATAAAGCCTATAAGAACCAAAAGCCCTGCCAAAATACCTACCACAGGTGCACTGTTAGTGAACCCTAACCTTTTAGCATTTAAAAAGTATGGCCCAACCATATTGCCAATCTGACCAAAAAGAGCTACGAGAGGAAAGCCTCTTTTTGCTGATTCAGGAGCAGTAATATCCGTCACAATCGCCCAAAATAGTGCAACCATCAATGAACCAAAGCTTTCTACCCATACATACCAAATCCAACCAATAATACGCATCGGGCTTTTTACTGTATTTGTAAGACCAATTGAAGGATCAGAAAAACAAAAATACATAACAAGCGCTATAGCTGCATAAATACCGGTTAAAAAGTAAAACACTTTATGGCGAGGGAACATATCAACTAATTTGCTATACAAAATAACGAGAGGAAACATAATAAGAAGAGAAAGCCCTTTTGCGTAAGGCTGCCATTCCATACCAATGAGTGCATTAAAAATACTATCTTTCATTGGACGAAGAGCCCAATATATAGCAATAATTCCACAAAAAATAAGTGCTAAAATACCAAATTTCTTGAGTTCATCTTTACTCTCGAAATTTCCCCATAACATTGAAGCAAGACGTTTTAACATCGAGCAATCCTTCCGAATAAAAATAATATTATTACCATACTAACGTAGTATACTTAATGTAACTTATCAGATGATTAATCATTTGTAAAAATTATGTTGTATATTTCTGATTTCCCCAAGTATTCGCCAAAACAGATTTACAATTAGAAAAAATATTTTGATTGACAAAAAAGGACAATAATTTACTCTAAATAAAGAAACTGGTATTTGCCAATATACAAAAAAATTAATGTTATTAATGAGCTATGTAATGGCTCATTAATACAATGAAGGCGCCATGAAAAAAGAAAAAAATAAATTTATTGAACAATCAACTGAGATCACAGCAGGCTTTCTGCCCCTACTGCCCCTTAAAAATGTCGCTATTTTGCCAAAAAGCATTATTCCAATTATTGCTGGTCGCGATATTTCTATTAAAGCAATAGAATATGCCTTAAAGCACGATCGAATGCTCTTTATCGCTGCACAAAAAGATGCCAATACTGAAAACCCTTCTGAAATGGATATCTATAACCATGGAACGCGCTCAATCATTTTACAAGTAATGCGCATGCCAAATGGCCCTCTTAAAATATTAGCAGAAGGCCTTTGCAGGGCACGAGCCACACAGTTTGAAGAACATGAAGAGGGTTTTATCATGACAGGGTATGAAGATTTACCTACAACCGGCCTTGAAAATACCGTTGAACTAGAAGCAACGTGGCGTGAACTGTGTCATATGTATATCACCTACTCAGGTTTGAGCGAAAAAGCGCCATCTGATCTTCTGAATCATGTAAAAACGGTACAAGACATGGACTACATGACAGACACCATCACGGTCAACATCAATAACCTTAACCTTGAAGATCGTCAAACAATTTTAGAGCTACCTAATCTAAAAAAACGAATGCTAAAGCTCTGCTCTCTTTTGAAAAAAGAAATAGATATTCTGCAAACAGAACAGCGTATCAGAGGACAAATTCAGACGCAAGTGGATAAAAACCAACGCGAATATTATCTTAACGAGCAAATGAAAGCCATTCAGCGAGAGTTGGGACGCGAAGACCAAACCGATGAAATTGAAAATTTACGACAAAAAATAAAAACTCTTGGTTTGAGCAAAGAAGCGCTACAAAAAGTAGAAAACGAATTGAAGCGCCTTGAACAGATGCCTCCTCTTTCTCCTGAAGCTGTTGTCAGTAAAAATTATATCGATTGGATCATCTCTATTCCATGGCAAAAAACAAGCAAAGACACCATTGATATTGTTGAAGCTGAAAAAATTCTTGCTAAAAATCATGCTGGACTTAAAAAACCAAAAGAACGAATTGTTGAATTTATTGCAGCAAAAAAATTCTCACCCCAACTCTACCGTTCACCGGTTATTTGCCTAGTCGGTCCTCCCGGCGTTGGTAAAACGTCTCTGGCGCGTTCTGTAGCAGAAAGCATGGGAAGAGAATTTATTCGTATTTCATTGGGCGGCGTGCGAGATGAGGCAGAAATTCGTGGGCATCGCCGTACCTACATTGGTGCACTACCCGGTAAAATTATTCAGGCAATGAAAAAAGCAAATAAGCTTAATCCGGTTATTTTGCTCGATGAGATAGACAAAATGTCTCGCGATATGCACGGTGACCCTGCATCTGCGTTACTGGAAGTTCTTGACCCTGAACAGAACAAGAATTTTGTCGATCACTTTATTGATGTTGGCTATGATTTATCACAAGTTATGTTTATCGCAACTGCAAATATGATGGAACACATTCCCTATCCTCTCTACGACCGTCTTGAAATTATTTCACTGTCAGGATACTCAGAACAAGAAAAGCTTGAAATTGCAAACCAGTTTCTTATTCCAAAAAATCTTAAAGAATATAATCTCACTAAAAAACAATTTAAAATAAGTGATGATATTGTATTGCTTCTTATTGATGAATACACAAAAGAAGCGGGCGTTCGTCAACTTGAACGTATTCTTGCAAAATTGATGCGCAAAGTTATTCAGGAATTACTTGAGCATAATAAAACAAAACAAATTACTGTCACTAAAGATCTTATCCTTAAATGGCTTGGAACAGCTACGCACAAAAAAACAAGCTTGAGCAAAAAATCAAAACGTATTGGTCTTGCAACAGGTCTTGCATGGACAGAAGTTGGCGGTGATATTTTAGAAATAGAAACTGCGATGTTGCCAGGAAAAGGTGGCCTTACGCTTACCGGACAGCTTGGTGAAATAATGCAAGAATCTGCACAAGCTGCAATGAGTTACATTAGATCTCGCGCAAAAGAGCTTGGTCTTAAAAACTCATTTTACACATCGCATGACATTCATTTGCATATCCCCGAAGGCGCTACACCAAAAGATGGCCCTTCTGCCGGTATCACTATTTGCACAGCGCTTGTATCTGCACTAACCGATAATCCTACTAAAGAGCACTTGGCAATGACAGGTGAAATTACCTTGCAAGGTCGTATTCTTTCTATTGGTGGTTTAAAAGAAAAAATTCTTGCAGCAAAACAACATGATTGCACTACTATTCTTGTTCCACAGGAAAATAGTGATGACATTCAAGATATTAAAAAAGAAATGTCACTTGATGGGTTGTCCATCATTTTTGTAAGCAACATGGATGAAGTGTTAAAGCATGCGTTACAAAAAGATCCATTTGCAAAAAAGCATCCTACAGCAAAAATATCCAAGAAAAAAACAACAAAGAAAAAAGTAAAATTTTCATAATTCACAAAACGGAGTCACTCCATGAATAAACAATTCGCTTCATTACTATGTTTAGTGCTTCTTACAACAATGCCTGCATGTCGCAAGAAGCGTAAAGAAGAAAAGAAGCAGCACGATGAAATTAATACCCTGATTGAAATTGATAATAATTTTATTGAAGAAGAAATAGAAGAAAAAGAATCTAACGCAAAATTCTAAAAATATTTATTTAACGAGAGTTCGGTTTGAAATATTTTATCTTATTTCCGCTCCTCCTTCGCTGAAGATACGGCGGACACTCAGGACGAACGGGTTTTAGAATAGAATTCACGTTATTTATGGCGACTGATAGAATCTTCATAAACAAACCCATAACCCAAAGCAAATATCATGAAAAAAAATTTTTTTATTGTTCTTCTCTGCATCAACATTGCACCCCACATCAATGGCATGCAAAAAACTAATCCCGTCGATGCATTATTGTCTGATCCTCTTACCATACTCAATAATATACAAGTTGTGTCTGCGCTTTGTACATATGACCCAAAAGTTAGAAACGCTTTTACTATAACCGACCCTACTGAAGCGCGAGCAAAACTCCAGAATAAAGTAACAAAATATGAAAAAAAACACCCTCTCTTTCTGATAAATGAATGCCCATACAGACCAGGAGATGAAACGTGTCCTTCAGCAAGAAAGAATAACCCCCACATAAGAAGTTCTTTTGAAAAAAAAATAAGCAATGAACTGGTGAAAAAAGTAGGTCTCAACTCACCTCTTTTTCTTGCGAGTTATGTTGGCTTTGGTTCTGGATCAGCATTTTCTGATTTTGTTATTCTTGCACAAACACTCAGAAAACAACCACGTGCTCATCTTCATATTCATCTTATTGATCCAGAATATGGTGTATTTATTCGCTCAAACAATTTATTAGCAATAGACGACTTATCGCCATTGGTGAAAAATCCCAACATTATCAATGGTTCACAACAGATCGGATTAAGTACAGAAAACTCTTTATTTTCTTGCCTAGCACTTAAGCATGTATTATTCACACAAGCTGCTCTATTAACTAGTGGAAAAAAATGTTATAACCCTAACACAATAATGAAATCCTTTCTATCCGCATATTTACCAATTGAGGCTCAACATAAACAATTTACCCATCATTTAAAAACTGCATTTGCTGAAGCACAACTTAAATTTTTTATTCATGATTCATACCTCAGCTATCTTTCTTACATTGAGCAAAAACAACTTCCTGTTGCTGATGTTATTGCAGCATCAGACATTGATAGCGAAAAAGATAGAGACAACGGATCTGTTAGCGAATATGGAGGACTTTGTCTTGCTATTTTACACACACAAAATCCCCTGTTATATAATGGTATGCTCGAAGTTAGGAATAATGTACCCAAAAGAACGTTTGTTTCATTAGAAAAAATTAACGATGATTCAATACCAGTTGCTTCAGAGTCAGGCGACATAGTCTATGGCTATTTAAATGAAGAACCACTATAATAATTTTTACTTTGCTTATCTCTTTTAATTATATTGTCGTGCTTGTGCACGGCAATATAAAAATCCAATAGAACAGTGCAATACTACATTCCTTTTTTATATAACTCTCTTCACCACACCAACCATGATATCAAATGTCTGCTGCAAACTTAAATCACTGTTATCAACAACAACCGCTCCCGCAGGAATAATGAGTGGTGCTACCGTGCGCTCTCTGTCTCGTCTGTCGCGCTCTGCAATTCTTTCAGTAGCGTCTTGTAACACATAATGGTGCCCACGTTTATTTTGATCTGCAAGCCATCGTTGCGCACGCGCTTGAATGGATGCGGTTAAATAAAATTTTACTTCTGCATGAGGAAACACTACAGAGCCAACATCGCGACCATCAATAACAATATTATAATCTACTGCAATTGCATGCTGCAACTGTGTTACAAAATGACGTACATATACATTAACGCTGGTGATTGAAGAAATTTTATCAATAAAGCTGTCTTTTAACAGCGGCGTTATGTCATGTCCATCAAAAAAAACACGCTCTTGTTGTTCTTCATCATATACATACTTAAAAAGTTGTGGATCAAAACATGCAGCAATATCATGCGCTTCCACATGCGCTACCGTGTGCTCCGTGTAACCAAATTTACTAATTAACAAATATGCAAGAGATCTATACAACAAACCAGAACAAACATAATAATAATGAAATTCATGCGCGAGCATACGTGCAATGGTTGATTTTCCACTCGCAGTAGGACCGTCAATAGTAATAATCATGCGTTTTCTTTCAGAGCAATATCAACACCTAATAATTCAATAGAAACTCTCTCCTGCCAATAATTTTCTGATACACGCACGGCTAGAGAAAAACTTTTTTCATACTGTTCGTTTAAAAACGAAAAAAGTTGTGGCCTGTTAAAAAAAATCACCGGTTTAATAACACCATCTGCAAACATAAAACATTTTACATGCAGATCTTTTAATAGCTGAGGCTTTTGTACCTGTACCACATCATGAATATAAAAAATCGGCTGATCATTACTGTTACCAAATGGTTCAAGATGCTCCAAGTCTGTTATAAATTTTTTCGTCAAATCTGACATAGCCACTTCACCATCAATTTTAATTTTAGGCCGCAGATCATCTGGAGTTAATTGTGCAACAATTAATTTTTCTAATCGTATTTTCAACTCAGGCAACTGAGTTGATTTAAGTGTTAATCCAGCCGCTACAGAATGCCCACCAAATTGTATCAATAAATTAGACGCTGCACTTAGCGCATCAAACATATTAAATTCAGGAATGGAACGACACGAACCTTTTGCCAAACCTTTGTCAGTAATATGAAATAATAATGTCGGTTTTCCGTACTGAGAAACAAAACGTGAAGCAACGAGTCCAATAACTCCCGGTGCCCAGTTCTTGCTTGCCGCAATAATAATATTTTCTTTTTCTACATCTATCCGTTTTGTTCTGATCAATTCTTCTACTTCATCCACAATAGAACGCTCGATCATTTTACGTGTTTCATTCATCTCCAATAATACTTTTGCAACCTGACGCGCATGCTCAACATCAGAACCAATCAGAAATTTCACTGCCTGTCGTGGATCTTCAAGGCGCCCAAGCGCATTAATTTGCGGCGTAATAGAAAAACCAATATCTGTTGCTGATACTTTTGCCTTTGTTACCTTTCCATTTGCTTTCAGCAATTTAAAGGAAGTGCTTTCAATACGATTAACGTACTGTAATCCATGGCGCACCCAAAATCTATTTTCATCAAGTAAAGGAACGACGTCTGCAATAGTACCAAGCAACAAAAGCTCATATGCTTTTGCAGGTAGCTGCATATTCTTTTTTTCATACAATAAAGAAAGAAGCTTAAATGCAACACCAACACCCGCTAATATTTTATACGGATATGCGCAATCTTTTTGATGAGGATTAATAATGGCGTATGCATCTGGCACATGATCATGCGGTCTGTGATGATCAGTAATAATTAAATCAATGCCAAGTTCTTTTGTTCGCGCAGCTTGTTCAATGGCAGTAATACCATTATCAACGGTGATAATTACTTTGTAATTATTTTTTGCTGCACGTTCAACCGTTTTCATCGACAATCCATACCCATCTTTAACCCGATGTGGCAAAAAATAATTAATTTTTGCACCAAGTGGCAATAAACAAATCATCATCATAGCAGATGAGGTAATGCCATCGACATCGTAATCTCCGCTTACGAGTATCGGTTCTTGTTTTTCTATCGCTAGCAAAATCCTATCAACCGCTTTTTCTGCATCTTTAAGTAAGCGTGCATCTGCAACACTTGTTTCAAATGTGGTAAATAAAAATTTTTCAATATCTTGTTCGCACGTAAATCCGCGAGTACACAGCACTTGCGCAATAGCAAATGATACATTGTATTTTAAAGCAATTGCAGCAATTGCTTGTTGATCAGCTATGGGCAATTTCCAGAGATATTTGTGGCCAGATATTATTGTTGTATTCATAGAATTTTAGTTTAAAATAATGTTCACGTTTATCAAAATGAATAGAATTATATTAATATAATTTATGAATAAGGCAAAAAATAAAATTTTATTATTTATTTGTTCCTTTTGGGCCAAATAAATAATAAAAACATCGATAGAATCGCAAAATCCAACACCACTTTGCCTAATTGATGAGTCATGTTCATCTTTAAAAATGGAAATAGTCTTTTTTCTATACCACCATAATCAATGATAGGAAATTTCAGACCACGTTTTCGGGCCTGTGCTTCAGCTTTTTTCAATGCACCGGGTATGTTACCTTTGGAGCAATCAAAAAATATCAGTACATCTTGCTTTCTCTTTTTCCTTTCACCGCTGACAGGAAGATAGGGTAAATTACATTCAAGACCAGCATCAACTAGCTTTAATTGTTTATTCTATTGCCAACTTTATTGTTTTGTATGTCAAACATAAAATTGGGAACCTTAGCCCAAAAATGCGCGCATTGGCAAGAAATTTATTTTCAAAGGCTTTATTGACCATTTTTTTAAGTGCACCATTTGCAACCTTACGCTCACTACGTCTCCAGATATGCCCCACGTGTGTTGCAAATACTGAACCAAATACACCAAAATGAAATCCTAAGCTTTGCTCAGGGGCATAATCAGTTGAAACACCATTATTAAAATGGCGACCATACGCCTCTGCATCCACCACCACCGCACACTATCGCTATACGAGGTGTTTTTATCATCTATCGACAAATTTAACATTTTTTCAATCGTAGCATGCACTTTTTTTGTACGCCTTTCTAAAAAATCTTTCTCTCCGACAGACAGATCATTACCAAAGCGTAGCTGCGCTTGTGTAGAAGCATATTTATTCGTACGCACCGCACGCTCTCGAGAAAGAATAAATTTTTTTGGATTAAGCACTGCACGAGCTCGTTTTAGGAAAAAAAATTTTGCCGAAAGCGCTCCCGCAATGAATAGATTACTCATCATAAAATATATGGAGACGTTTTATCATAAATGCCCCTTGATTTTATGCTTTATTTCGCTCACATTTCTTGCCGCAGTATCAAATGTAATACCAACTAATACTATCTTTTTTCCTGATGACAAGTACGATTGATAATATTTTTTTTCTTCAATTTGTTTCATAGCCTTAACTACAGGTGCGTTAATTTTAAATTCAATAATAAAGCAGTAACTTTTTGTTTGTAAAACAGCATCAATACGACCAACATTTGTCGGCTGCTCAACAATAATATCGGCACCTATCATTTTTAAAATAAAATAAAAAATCTTTTGATAGTCTCTTTCTGCATCAAGGTGTATGGTATACGGTATCTCTGAAAAAAAATGTGTTAACAACTCAAAAGCTTTCGTAAAATCCAATTGATCAAAAGACTTCAAGAGTCTTACAACTAACGAATTAGTGCTAGCGAGAGAAATTTCTGCCATTGCCTTAATAATGTGCTGCCCAAGAGAATCAACAGTTTCTTTGTTTACATATCCTAAAACATAATTGTGTGATTCTGCATCATATGACTTAATTGTTAAATAACCAGTCTGAAAAAGCAGTGTTTTAAGATCAATATTTTCGATATCAAATTGCCCCAATTCTCCTGCTGAAGCTTCAATTCGTTCAAAATTTTGAACAGGATAGTTTTTTACTTTTAATAATTTAATTAAAAATGTTGGCGTTCCCGTTTCAAACCAATAATTAGAAAAAGCATGTTTTTCTAACAATAATAACAAGGAAAATGGATTATAAATTTTAGCAAGATCTTCATTGTGACAGAATAGATATCCGTCATACCAAAGAGTTATGTTGGCTAACAATTGCTCTTGCGAATAATTCATTTTGTGAGCCAATACAACAAGATGATCATTAAAAGAAGTAACAATCTCTTCTTTTGTATATCCCACTAAAGCATTATATTTTTCTGATAAACTAATGTCATTTAAATTATTTAGTCCTGAAAAAATAGATGTTTTTGAAAATCGACTTACTCCTGTCAAAAAAACAAATCGAAAATAGGGATCAAGATCTTTAATGGTAGAATAAAAATCTCGCAAAACAGATCGTATCGATTCTGCTTGATCAGGCTTATGTATATGCTGTAAAATTGAATAATCATATTCATCAATTAACAGCACAACTTTATCTTGTTTTGACAATTTTTTTACTAATACATACAAAATTTCACTGGGCTTTAATTCATTATCAACAGCAATATCATAATCATCAGCTATGTCTTGCAAGCGTAATTTAAGACCTTTTATCAAAGACGTAGGCGATTCACAAGAAATTCCCGCAAATGACAGGTGTATCACCGGATGAACTTTCCAATCATATGGCAACTTACTTATTGCAAGGCCAGCAAAAAGTTCTTCTTTCCCGGAAAATAGTGCGGATAACGTAGAAATTAATAATGATTTGCCAAATCGACGCGGACGCGAAAAAAAATAATACGATCCTTGTGTGATTAATTGATAAATCAAAGCTGTTTTATCAATATAGACACAATCTTGTTCGATTAGATGGGAAAAAGTTTGTAGGCCAATAGGTAATTTTTTCATATATCTTCCATTGTTTTTACGCTACATTAACATATTATAATATATTATTTCATATATTACATTACCATTAAAAACTTTAAAAGATTAAAAGATCAGACAAATAGCGATCAGATCGTAAAAACCAATACCTCTTTGACTATTTTGAAAATATGCGGCAAGCTAGAAATAGCTTTAAAATATTTAAAATAAATGGAGAACGCAGATTATGGCTATCAAAAAAATGCTACTTTTTATAACATTATTTAGCTACTTGAACACAAGTGCGTTTTTATCTCAACAAAGAGAATATGCTCATTTAGAAAGAGTACCGGTACTTCATGATGCTTGTGCTCAAATATCAAAAAATAATAAGGATAGGTTTTTTCGTACCAGAGGAGAATCTGCTTGCATCTATTTCAACAGAGAATTTAAAAACCTTGCAGAAACGGGTAATTCTTTTGGTCTGAAACAAGATGAGAACACATCTGAATTCGATTTGCAAACACTAAGAGATGCGTCCACGGGAAAAAACGCTGTACATCTCTATAATATTTATACAGAATTACCAGTATGGTCTACTTTAACTGAAGATGGAAAAATACTTGCTGTACGACATATGATACGTGACCATAAAAAATCATTAGAAAAAGAATGGCGAGAAAAAAATAACAAGTAATTATATTAAAGAGGCCTGGGAAACCAGGCCTCTTTAATATAATTAATCATTCTTTATTCTCAATGTCGGAAACAAGATAACATCACGAATTGATGGAGCATTAGTTAAAAACATAGTCAAACGATCAATACCAATACCAGAGCCGACAGTCGGTGGCATGCCATATTCAAGTGCTGTCACAAAATCTGCATCATAATAATGCGCTTCTGATTCACCTGCCGCACGCGCTTGCGCTTGTGCATGAAAACGCTCTGCCTGATCAAATGGATTATTCAACTCACTAAAGCCATTTGCAAGCTCCATACCCGCAATATACAACTCAAAACGATCTGCAAAATCAGAATTTTCGGGATTACGCTTTGCAAGAGGAGAGACTTCGATAGGAAATTGCATAATAAATGTTGGCTGAATGAGTGTTTTTTCTGCAAGCTCTTCAAACAATATATTTAATTTGTATCCCCAAGATGGATTTTTTTGCTCAAGACGAATGTTATAGCGAGAAACAACATCATCGATTTTATCCCCCTCAAGATCTGCCGGCGTGCAATTAACTGCACGCGCAACAGCTTCTTGCATAGTCATGCGCGCAAATTGCGCACTAAAATTAAGAATATAATCACCAAATGGCAGTTCATGATGCTTGCACACCGTAGTAACAATATGGCGTAATAATTGTTCAGTAAAATCCATCATAAAATGATAATCATGATGTTCAATATAATATTCCACCGTCGTAAATTCTGGATTATGACGGATGGAAATTCCTTCATTTCTAAAACATCTATTAATTTCATACACCCGCGCAAAACCACCCACAATTAAACGCTTTAAATAAAGTTCTGGAGCAATTCGTAAATACAACTCCATATCCAATGCATTGTGATGTGTTACAAATGGTTTTGCAAGCGCTCCACCAGGAATGGGGTGAAGCATCGGCGTTTCAACTTCTAAAAAGTCATGCGTGTTAAAAAATTCACGCATTGCAGCCACGATATGACTACGTTTTTTAAACCGCTCTCTACTTTCAGCATTAGTAATCAAATCAAGATAGCGTTGTCGATAGGCAATTTCTTTGTCCGCAATACCATGAAATTTTTCAGGCAACGGATGAAGACATTTACTTAACAGCGTAAATTTTTCAACTTTTATCGTCACTTCGCCTGTTTTTGTACGAAATGACTTGCCCTCACACCAAATAATATCACCAATATCAATCATGCTGTTAAACAGCATGAATTCATGAGAACCAATAATTTCTTCTTTTATATAAACTTGTATGGAACCTGCGACATCTTGCAATGTCGCAAACGCAGCTTTGCCATGTTTGCGCATGGTTAAAATGCGACCAGCAATAGAAAGATCTTGTGATTCTTTTTCATCAGAAAAATTACTCAAAACCTGCTCGCTGGTAGCATTCACTTCTTTGCTAGCCGGCCACGGATCAATGCCAGACTCAGTCATTTTTTTTACTTTTTCAACACGAACTTCATATTGCTCTTCAGAAGCACCATGTATAGTATTATGTGGTTCCATTACAAATATGTCCTAGATAATAAAAAACGTAAATATTCTTTCTATTCAGTATAAAATATTCGCGTTTTTTTACTACTGACCTTTTCCCAAATATTTATAAATGTGATTTTCTGCAGCAATTGCTGTTGACTCTAGCGTAAATGCAAGAGTATAAAGAAGATTCTGCGCATCCGTTTTATGCTGACTATCAAAACTCATCATTTTTATTGTTTCTGCTAAATCAGCCATTTGGAATCTAATACGACTAAATTCATTTGCACAATCGGTAACAACCGCGTTATTACTAATTGATTTTTGAGCCTTTCTTATATGCTTCACCAGCTCAAAATTTGCTTGTTCTATAGTATGCAGCGCATTCATCAGATTTTTATCCGTCGTTATGCCAAGCCTGTTTTTAGCATTCAACTTTACATAATTATGCACGTGGTTAATAGCCTCATGCCATACCTTCACGCCATCAGCATCTAATGGTTTTGCAAAAAGATCGTCCACAGAAAAAGCTCGTATATGAGCACCCATTACAATGCTTGTCATTTCAGAAAGGTTTTTTTTCTTGTAGTCCACACCACTAGACACTATATTTGCGGTATATACACCCATGCACGCTATCAATAAAAGACATTTCTTCATTGTTTTCTCCATTGAATCATTAAAACTATTCCATTTATCCCCATGGTATCATTTTCAAATAGGAAAAATCAATGAAAATATTTAAAACAATCGCATTATTGCATATAAAAACAAGCCTTGTCTTTATATACTCTTATGGTAACCTAATTCTATTACTTGTTATAGAGAAGCACATGGATTATGAATGCCAAAAATATTACCCATTGGCGTTTCAACATTTGAAAGTATCATCAACAGCAATGCTTTATATGTTGATAAAACACGCGTTTTATATGAACTTATCAAAGGACCCGTTCCCAAACGGTACTTTTTTTCACGTCCTCGCCGTTTTGGAAAATCATTAACCTGCTCCACTTTAAGTGCAATTTTTAATGGTCGCAAGGAATTATTTAACAATCTCTGGATTGAGCAATCTGATTATGAATGGGAAAAGCGGCCAGTAATTCATTTTGATTTTAGTCAAATTAGCCACAAAACACCTGAAGATCTTATAGTGGGATTACATGAGACACTTGATGCACATGCAAAGACATATGGCATCACTTTGCTCAAACAGACTCTCAAAGCAAAATTTGCTGAACTTATCATAACTCTCGGACAAACAATTGCTCCAGTTGCAATTATTGTAGATGAATATGATAAACCCATTACAGATCTCATTGAAAATATACAATTAGCCGAAATCTCACGCAACGAATTAAAAGATTTTTATGGTACACTCAAAGGAGCCGATCTTGATGCGAATGTACACTTTCTGTTTGTTGCGGGTGTCAGTAAGTTTTCTAAGGTGGCACTTTTTTCTGAGCTTAACAACCTTGATGACTTAACTAATGATGAACGTGCTGCAACCCTTGTTGGCTACACAGACCAAGAAGTTGATCATTATTTAACAGAACACATTCAAAAATTTGCAGAGAAGCGTCAAGAAAAATATGAAGTAACTCGGCACATTTTAAAAAAATGGTATAACGGATATCGTTTTACCGATGAAGACATTACCGTTTACAATCCATTTTCTTTACATAATTGCTTAACAAAAAACAGATTGTATAATTACTGGTTTGCAAGTGGCACACCAAGCTTACTCATCAAATTTATTCAAAAAAATCCACTCATCGCTTCAGATATCGAAACAGTTGACGGATCATTTTTTGCGCAATCAAATTTAGAAACATTTACTCTTGATTTGTATTTCCAAAAATATAAAACTCTCCTTTTGCAGACAGGCTATTTGACCTTTATATCAGCATATAATCCTGCAAAAAACGGCTATATCATCGGATATCCCAATGAGGAAGTTCGTTACTCAATGACTGAACAAATTATGGAGTATGTTGGCGGAATAATGCCAGAACAATTTGGTGAGTTTGGAGATAGATTTCGCACAGCATTAGCAGCTGATGATCTTGAATTATTTTGCAAACACCTACAGGATTTTATAAAATTGATTCCGCATAATATTCGTGTTGATCGTGAAAAATTCTACCAACAAGTTTTTTTTATGATCTGCATACTTTTTGGACAACGCCCAGCATCAGAAGTTGCAACGGAAGACGGCTTCATGGACCTTCTTCTTGAAGGAACAAACAACACATTTGTTATTGAATTTAAAAGAAATAGTACTCCTGATATCGCGTTAGCACAAATTGAAGAAAAACGTTATTGGGAACCATATGGTATCCTTAAAGAAAAACAAATAGTTCTGGCTGGAATTACTTTTAATACCACACCTGAGGGCATTGTTGTTTTATGTAAAACAAAGAAATTTACCTCCGTGGAAAAAAAATAAGGCTGTTATGAAAATATATAACAAAATATTCAGTACATTATTTCTCATCATATGTACAAGCATAATAACCGCTATAATCTCTCGTACTTATTGTATCCCACAAGCAATATATAGAGCACAAATAGGCTTTGATGAACCATCATTTGCATTTCAATTTTTGAGAATTATGGGATCAGCTGTTTATCAACAAGCAGATATCAAAGAATGCACTGAAACAGCTTCTCACATTAAAGAAGGCGATTTTGAAAGTTGGTGTAAAGCATGGTCAAAAATTGCCAAGCGCTTGCATTCTGAAGCAGATAATGTGTTTAAAAAAAATAATAATCAAAGCGCTTTGGAATTATATTTGAGGGCAAGTACATATTATCAAGCTGCAGAATTTTATCTTCACGGCAATCCTCATGATAAACGCATTAAGCAATTATCACGACATGCTCGTCACTGTTTTTCACGCGCTGCATCGCTGTCCAGTTCACCGATTGAACCTCTTCTTATTCCCTATGAACACACCACTTTACCAGGCTATTTATATCGCTCAACAGCACAAAAATCTTCTCCTATCATTATTGCACAAACCGGATTTGACGGAACACAAGAGGAATTGTACGGGTTTGCTCAAGCTGCATGTAAGCGTGGTTATACCGTTATCACTTTTGAAGGTCCAGGCCAAGGAGAAGTTATTCGTGAACAAGAAATAGCGTTTCGTGCAGATTGGGAACACGTCATACAAAAAGTCATTGATTATGCTATCACAATTCCTTCTGTTGATCCTGATAATATCGCATTATATGGTATTAGCTTTGGCGGTTATTTAGCCCCTCGCGGCGCTGCATATGATCACAGAATTAAGGCTCTAATTGCAAATGGGGGCATCTATGACCCTCTTGAAGGTATTGTAAAAAATATTATGACTTTTTTACCTACAAAACAAGCATTAATAGAATTTATTGAAAATAATCCTATAGCATTTGATGAAACTATGATTAAAATGATGAACAGTCAACCATTCATGCGTTGGTTCGTAGAACATGGCATGTATGCATTTAAAGTTACTACTCCACATGATTTTTTTCTTCAATATGGTACATGCACCCTCAAAAACCTTGCTCAACATATCACCAGCACTACACTCATATGTGATGGAGAAGACGAAATGCCGGCCCTCAGGGGACAATCAATGGCCTTATATTCCAATATTCAAGCACCAAAACAATTCTTGTTGTTTCGCTCCTCCGAAGGAGCTGGATTACATTGCCAAATTGGAGCATCATTATTGTCCCATCAACGCATTTTTGACTGGCTTGATACAATAATGATCCATTAATACAATAACGTAAAATATCCTAAAAAGGCACGCTAATATAATTCTGCTTGAGGCTGTATCATTTTTATGATACGCTAAATATCGAATGAAAAATTAATAACCACAAATTCGATGATGCCAAAATTATTATAACAACACGAGTTCGATCCTAAATTTTATTCTCTTCCGCTCGTCCTGAGTGTTCTACCAAGCTTCCTAGCGTAGTAGAATGTATCGAAGGATGAGATCCCTAATAATAAAAGCAAAAGTAAATTATACAAAAAAAATTAAAGAGGGATCCTATTATGACTAAAAAAATAAAATCATCTGTCGAAGAGCTTATCGACTCATTAAGCCCCGCGGAACGAAAACAGTATAATGAGGAATATAAAGAATTTGTTCTATCCGAGTTGATTCTTGCTGCTATGGCAAAAGATAATGTGTCAGTGAGAGCTCTCGCAAAAATGGCAGGGGTATCTCCAACTATTGTTCAAGCAATGCGCTTAGGAAGTAAAAAAGATTTTAGCATGCAAACCTTTTTTAAAGTCTTAAGAGGGCTTGGATCAAAAGGATTTATGATAGAACTCCATGGCCACCATATTCCCCTTGGAGTTCCAATTTCAAATAAGAAGTAAAAAGAAACTTACTGCATAGCTACCCTATAATTTTCTTCCACCTGTTCCCAATTAATCACATGCCACCACGCATCAATATAATCAGGACGTTTGTTTTGATAGTGTAAGTAATATGCATGCTCCCACACATCAAGTCCCATTATCGGTATACTATCATATGATAATGGACAATCTTGGTTTGGCAGCCCCGTTATCACTAATGAACCACTCTTATGAACTGACAACCACGCCCAACCACTTCCAAACACTGCTTTTGCTTGCGCAGTAAACAATGATTTAAATTCTGCAAAAGAACCAAAATTTTTTTTGATGGCATCAGCAACAAGCCCCACCGGCTCACCGCCACCATTCTTTTTCATTATTTTCCAAAAAAGAGAATGATTATAATGTCCTCCTGCATTGTTGCGAACTGCAGTGGCAATACTTTCTGGAACAAGAGATAAATCTATCAATAACGCTTGCGTGCTTGTTGTTTGAAATTCTGGACATGTTTCAAGAGCTACAATCAAATTATTAACATACCCCTGATGATGCTTGGTGTAATGAATCTCCATAGTTTTGGCATCTATGTATGGTTCTAATGCATCATACGCATACGGTAGCGCTGGCAACATAAATTTCATAAAAATTCCTTTGTTTATTTATCCAATATAAAACAATCTATCACCCTTGCGCGCCATCTGCAATTGCTCACGCGCAATCTTTTCCTTATAAAAATCATTTGTTTGCCATACATAAATATCAGATTCTAACACATCCGTCTCCTGTTGTAACTGGATAATCTGAAATTCTAATGCCTGCACGTCCTTTTTTTGCTTACCTAACAACTGCAGGCCATTTTTTCCACAAATGTACATATAGCCAAAAAAACAGATCTCTATGCTTAATAATAAACGAATACATACTTTTTTTACGTGCATTTTTTCCCTCCTGTCAAACTCAACATACGTTATTATATTGACTTATCCCACCCTCTTTCGTTTTTACTAGAATAAGAGGGGGCCCTATGAAAAATATCAAATACAGTTCATTTTTTTTTATTGTAGCGCTGTGCGCACTCCATATTTCAACAATCGTTAACAAAACCACCACTGAAAATGTCACACCTGAAGACTATTTTGAAGAAACCATTTTTGACTGGTCACGAACATTTGCACAAACCATGGATATGGCGCATAAAAAGCACTACAAAATAGCAGATATCAAAGAAAGTATGATAAAAGCAATTGATGGTTTTGTCAGCACACTTGATGCACATTCTGGTTTTTTAGATCCTAAAACATACAAAGATATGCTGGAAATGACCTCGGGAGAATTTTTTGGTATCGGCGTCATGATAGATAACATGCGTAAAAAGAAAGATAAATATTTAACAATTGTTGACACCATACCAGACGGCCCTGCAGACAAAGCGGGAATCTTGCCCATGGACAAGATTGTTGAAGTAAATGGCAACATACTTGAAGGAATGCCAACAGAAAAAATAATAGCTCTCATTAAAGGTGAGCGCAATTCTACCGTCACCATCAAAATATTACGTGAAAACAGTCCTGATTTATTATCATTTGATGTCGTTCGTGATGTAGTAAAAGAACAACATTCACTCAGCTTTCACATACAAAATCATAATATTTTTTACCTTTCACTGAGCATGTTTACCGATCTTGCGGTAAAACAAATAGCTGAACTTTTACAAAAATCACAAGAAAATCATGACAAGGGACTTATTCTTGATTTACGCAATAATTCTGGTGGACTTCTTACTGCTGCCATTGATATTGTTGGTCTGTTTCTTAAAAAGGGCAGTCTTGTTGCTATTACTAAAGATAAAAACAATAAAGAAACAGAACGTTATTCAACAACACGAGAACCTATCGCGCATCAACAGCTGCCTATTTTTATTCTTATTAATAATTTCACCGCATCTGCTGCTGAAATTCTTGCAGGAACGCTCAAAATTCATTCAGAAACACACAATAACAATCTTGTTTTTTTAGTCGGTACACGAACATTTGGCAAGGGTTCTGTTCAAGAAGTTATTCCCATAAGTAATGATTGTGCGCTAAAAATAACAACGCATCTCTATTTTTTGCCCAACAATACAACCATCCAAGGAATTGGTATTGAGCCTGATTTTTTTGTCGAGCGTACCGTTGCCCCCACAGAACAGGTATTATGGTTTACCAAGCATTACGGCAGAGAAGAATCGCTTGAAAATTACATAAAAATTGGTGAAAATACTAGACTATCATCTGAAAAAGAAAACAATAAAAAAGAAGATTCAGTGGATAAAAAAAATAGTAGGCACAAAAATAGAGCGTTAGAAATGTTGCAAAAGGACAATCAATTGCGCGATTGCATTATGCTCATTAATATACTTCATGCAGCTCAGACAAATGTGCCAGAGCTTGTAAAAACACGACCGCAGGCTCTTTCATACCTTAAAAATATATATGTCGATACTAATACATTAGAAATTAAAGAAATAAAAATATAGAATTGTTGTGAAAAAAGTTAATCCTACTCTATTTTTTATTTTTCTCTATTTTTACCAACAAAGGCCCTTATCATGGAATCTAATACTTTTGATATACTTGTTGAGCATGCAGATCAAGACACACTGGTTATTTTTGATATCGACAATACTCTTGCACGACCAGAAAACAGCTTGGGAAGTGATGAATGGTTTTGCCACACCGTCAATGAAAAAATTAATCAGGGCTATGATTATCTGAATGCCGTTTATTCTACGCTACCCGTTGCCTATTATCTTCATTTTAATCTTCCCTTGGTAGTCACCGACCCTCTCATTCCCACCATCATAAACAATCTTATTGCACAAAAAATTAACGTTATCGCTCTCACATCACGCGGTCTTTATCTTGCAGAAAGAACCCATGAGCAATTGCAAAGTATCGGCATTTCCTTCTGGATGGACCATAGTCATACCGAATTCCTTCTTTCTTTAACCCACCCATGTCTTTATAAACATAATATTATTTTTACCAGCAATAATGACAAGGGCGAAACACTTCTTGCATTTCTTGCTATGCTCAACTATCATCCCAAAAAGATCATTTTTATTGATGACAAAATGCACCATGTAGAATCGCTTGAAAACGCACTCAAAAACATTAATGTTGACATTGAATATGTTGGCATACGCTATTCAGGGTGCGATCATCACATCCATAGCTTCGATCCCCTGCAGGCAGAAATGGCCTTGTTGTCGCTAAAAGAGAGCAATAAGGCTGTATAAATTAGCCTCCGTGCATGCGCCTTTCTACCCATGCTGAAAGCTGTGTAAGCACTGCAGACATAGACAAATAAATAACCGCTAACAACGTATATATTGTTAGCGGATTCATTTCTTGAACAATAATATTTCTTCCTGCACCGGTTAATTCTAACACACCAATTGCCGATACAATAGAAGTACTTTTAAGTAACTGATCACACTCGCCGACTAATGCTGGTAATACTATTTTTAGCATCTGTGGAATAATAATATACCGCACCGTGTCCAGCGTAGAATAACCAAGCACCTGCGCCGCTTCCCACTGCCCAACAGGAATAGCATTAATGCCACCCCTGACAATCTGACTCACGTACGCGGCTGAACATAATCCAAGTGATAATAACGCTGCGCTATATGCAGAAAAAGATAATCCTATGACCGCTGGGATCACAAAATAGACAATAAGAAGTTGTACATAAAATGGAACGCCACGCAATATAAACGTTATTCCATCCAATGCGGTAGAAACATACGGCATGCGCAGCACTCTGCTGCGCATTGTACCACATACAATTCCCGCCACGCATGAAATAAATGATGCTGTCAACCACAACCATAACGTGGCACATAAACCTTGCATTAACAACACATAATACATGCTCACTCCTCCAACTGCCATTTTTGTTCAAGTTTTTTCATTGTTTTATCTGCAATCATTTCTTGAATAACACGCGTAACTTCTTCAGCAAGGATATTATTATTTTTACGGATGGCAATGCCACATCCAAACACCTGAAATGCTGGTGGCAATGACACCGGCAACAATCGCAACTCAGGATTTTGTCGTGCAAGTCGTGCTGCCATGCGCGGCTCTATTATTGCAGCTAATGATTTTCCAAAACGTAAATCTAAAACTATATCAACCAAAGAATTCATACGTTTTTTTGTTACAAACCCGTAGCTATCAAGAAATCTTTCTTGTGCAGAACCAGATTCTACACAAATAACTGCATCAGAAACATTACGCATATCTTCCATTGATTTTATTTTTTCAGGAATAGTATCCCAAAAAACAAGATCAAATGATGTTGTAGTGTTACCCGTGTAATAGACCATATTAAACGTATCACAACGCTTTTGAGTAATATCAAGACCGGACATAATCATATCAACGCGTTGCTGATCAAGAGCAATAAAACACGCAGCCAATGATCCTAAATCTTGTATTACCACTTTTTTGTTAATCCTACGCGCAATTTCCCGCGCAACATCTATATCAAAACCTTCATATTCGCCTGAACCATTAATACTCATAAATGGCGCCCAACCACTCATCATGCCAACAACAAGCTGATTGTTCGTGTGTTTTTGCGGTGAACGTACCATCATCACCAGCAGCAATCCTAATATAACAATACTCATCACAACAAAAACTTTATACATCTTCATAAAAATCCTTAACAATAATTAAATAGGCACTTGCGCATATTACACGCACAGCACTTTATGACACATTATTAAAAAAATGGAATTATTAAAAAAAATAGAAATTAATGGAAATAAGAATGATGATGGGAATGAGAATGAGATGCATATAAGTATAAACAGTTAAAAAAACGGAATGAAGTGCTGTAGAGCGAAAACATGGAAGTATTCATAACCTTTCCTCTAAAATCGTAAATATAACCGTTGCCTTACTCTTTTATGGTAGCACAAGCATCACACATAGTCAACAAAAAAGCATTTTTATGACAGAGGGTCATAGAAATGCTTTTTTGTTTTAGTTATTTAGATTTTTTGCCACATTGTTGCGCTTCCTGGCTTTTATTAGCCTGCGACCGCTTTGCGGGTTGAATCTTATTATTATAGCGTGTATTTTTATGAAATTTTTGTTTTTTCACATATGTTTCATGGTTCCTTTTTTTATCTGGTGAATAGTGCAAAGGTAGAGGTCTTGCTTCACCTTCTTGTGAGCATAATACCGGTATTCCCACTAACAAAACCATTACTTGAAAACAATAGACCATCTTCATAAAAAACTCCTGCAATGAAATATAATGTTTGAAAAAACAAATCAAAATTAACGTTTTACGAATTGAAACTTACGACGAGCACCTTTTTGTCCGTATTTTTTACGTTCTTTTTTACGAGAATCTACGGTCATAAGGCCATGTTTTTTCAAGACAGGCTTTGCATTTTCGTCAAATTCAACAAATGCTCGTGCAATCCCTAGTTTTACCGCGTCAGCTTGCGCAGTTTTTCCACCGCCACACACATTCACTTCTACATCAAAATCTGCTCCTAGTGGACATACCTTAAAAGGAGTTGCCGCGTTGCTCGCTGCAAAAGGAGTATCAAAATATTCTGTGTAATTGCATCCATTTACTTTAATATTGCCCGCTCCACGACGTAACCAAATACGCGCAACAGCAGTTTTTCTACGACCAACACCATGTGCAACGGGGGATAGAGAAGCCTTTGTCATTTGTTTTGCCATATCGAATTATAACCTTTAGATACGATTTAATAGGAATTTTTTCTCAATTTATCTTAACGTTTAGTATAAAGTGAGAAGTAATATTTGTCAAAAAGAGTTTTTTGGTTTAATTTACATAGTCACATTGTGATCTTGACCAGATTGCACTTCAAAGGCTTCTTGGCACGTCAAACAGCGCGTTGTATCAGGAAAAAGCTGTAAACGTTTTTCTGAGATAGGGTTACCACAATCTACACACAACCCATAAAGACCTTCACGAATCTTACTTAATGCACTGACTATACGCCGATACTCATCCACTTCAGCATCCTGCAACGACATACGTAATGCTTCCATAGTTGAGGTAAGTGCTTGATCCCCTGGGTCTTGGACTTGACCGTCAGATAATTGTTCTTTTGATAAAGATGCTAGTTTTTCTTCTAATTCCCACTTGCGATGCAATAATTGATCTTTTATTTTTTGCAGATCGCGTTTTTCACTCACTGTTATTCCTTTTTTGTCTAAAAAATTTTTTCAGCATACTCGCCGATTCATCACTACATACCCCTTCTATAATCGAAAAAGTATCCCTTTTGTATACCGAATCTTTATCTATTTTGTCAAGCTGAAAACCAAATAAAGGCGACGCAGCACCATACACAACACCAGCACAACGACTTAATTTTATAAGATTAATACACATAACACACGGCTCTAAAGTTACATACACCCAGCAACCCTCCAGTCTCCAATCACGCAAAGCCTTTCCTGCTTGCTCTATAGCAATTTGTTCAGCATGCGATCGTTGCGTACAATCACGTTCCACCTGATTATATCCTCGTCCAATTATAGTGCCCTTCCCATTAACAACCACAGCACCTACTGGAACTTCATCCATTTCATACGCTTTAAAAGCCTCCACAAGAGCTTCTTTCATAAAAAATATATCTTTTTCTTTCCCAAACATTGTTTCAAGCATAACGCATTCCAATTTAATTAAAAAATAATTATATCACAAATTTCCAAATTGTATACTTTTTTTAATGCTACGCGTGATACTATCACAAGAAATAGGGAGAATAGCATGATTAAAAAATCATTCATAAACAACTTATTTCATGGATTGATGCAGTCAAAATATTACCTGAAGCAAAAATACTTTTGCAGAAATTAACGCAAACAGCGTTGAATGACATAAATATTCAAGCGCATTCGCCTAAAAATCAGCGGACTAATTTAATTGAAAAACAACAAAAAGCAGGTCAACACAAGAAAGACCGTCTTTAATACAAGCTTCCGTTAATGAACGTTACCATTTTATAAAAAAAACTGTTGAACTTCATCAAAAAAAAGAAGCTCAACAGCAAAAAACTCGACCTCTTTTTGCTCCAGAAAAAGAATAGATCTTATCGACTTTTTCCCCGTATTCACTTATAATATTAATATAATTGAAAGTACACCTCAATATTGTTTACATTCGACTTACAAGTCATTCTCTGTCACTTGAAAGAAAGGTCGGTTCGCTATGTCAAAAGAAACTAAAGAATATCAAGCTCAGTCCATTCGAGTCATGGAAGGCCTTGAGGCTGTCCGCAAAAGACCTGCCATGTACATCGGCTCTACAGGAGCACAGGGCTTACATCATTTAGTATATGAAGTGGTAGACAACTCAGTGGATGAAGCGTTAGCAGGATTTTGTAACACTATTTATATCACGCTGCACGAAGATGGTTCATGTTCTGTTGAAGATAACGGTCGCGGCATTCCAACTGACATTCATCCAACAGAAAAAGTTTCTGCAGTTGAAGTGGTACTCACCAAATTACACGCTGGTGGTAAATTTGATAAAGATACCTACAAATTTTCTGGCGGACTTCATGGTGTTGGTATTTCTGTCGTTAACGCGCTCTCAAGCTTACTTCAAGTCACGGTATTTCAAAAAGGCAAAATTCATTATCAAGAATATGAAAAAGGTCATCCAAAAGGTAAATTGACCGTTATTGGCGAAACAGACAAACGCGGGACACTCGTTCGCTTTAAACCCGATCCTGAAATTTTCACTGAAACTACCGACTTAAGCTTTGAAACACTATCAGCACGCTTGCGTGAGCTTTCTTTTTTAAACAAAAATTTAAAAATTACCATCACTGATGAACGCTCAAATAAAGAAAATGAATTCTATTTTGAAGGCGGTATCGTATCATTTGTTGAGCATATCAATAAGAAAAAAACACCCATTTCAGACGAAATCGTTTACTGCGAAAAAGAAGATGATAAATACGTTCTTGAAATGGCACTGCAATACAATGATGGCTACGGCGAACAACTATTCTCGTTTGTAAACAATATTAATACCATAGAAGGCGGAACCCACGTTTCTGGGCTTAAGGGGGCGCTTACTAAGGTATGTAATAAAAAAGCACAAGAATTTGGCGTACTCAAAAGCGGTGAAAGTTTTTCTAGCGAAGACGTGCGAGAAGGTCTGGTCTGCGTTTTGAGTATTAAAGTTCCTGAGCCGCAATTTGAAGGGCAGACAAAAACCAAACTTGGCAATAGTGAAGTAAAAGGTATAGTTGAGTCATGGATTTTTGCATATCTTGATATCTTTTTTGAAGAAAATCCAACACTTGCACGTAAAATTGTACAAAAATCAGAAATTGCACGCCGAGCTCGCGAGGCTGCCCGTAAAGCACGCGAACTTACTCGCAGAAAAACAATACTCGAGGGTGTTATTTTACCGGGTAAGTTAGCAGACTGCTCCATTGAAGATCCATCGCAAACAGAACTATTTATCGTTGAGGGAGACTCTGCAGGAGGATCAGCTAAACAAGGAAGAGACAGAAATAATCAGGCTATCTTGCCACTCAAGGGTAAAATTTTAAATGTTGAAAAAGCTCGCTTAGATAAAATTTTATCTAATGATGAAATTAAGGCATTAATTTCTGCAATTGGTAGCGGAATTGGTGATGATTTTGATGTCAGTAAAGCTCGTTACCACAAAATTATTTTAATGACAGATGCTGACGTTGACGGCTCTCACATTAGAACGTTACTCTTAACATTCTTTTTTAGGTACATGAGACCGTTAGTTGATACAGGCTATCTCTATATTGCTCAACCACCATTGTATAAAGCAAAAATTGGAAAAAAAGAACAATACTTAAAAGACGATATCGCGTTCATCAAGTTTCTCTTTGATTGGGCACAAGAACAAACAACCTTGACAGTCGATGGTAAAATCATTGAATCTGCAACATTTTCACAGCTATTGTCTGATATACAAGTGTATGATGCAAAAATTAATACTTTAAGCAATGATTATAAAATTTCATTTGACCAGTGCCACGCGCTTATTGCAAGTTTGCACAAACATCCATGGGATAAAACAGAAAGTGTTGATACGCTTCTTTCTCATTTGAAGACATTTTTTGTTGGATATTCAGTACAACTTGATGTACCACAAGCAACGGTAGAAGAAGAACGTACAGATGAAGACAAAGAAGAAGGTGAACGGCTCACTCGCCATCATCACATTTTCTTTAAAATGATGAGCAAGCAATGGAACATTCCGTTATCGTTTTTTTCATCTCTTGAAGTATACAAAACCGTGCACATGCTTGGCAATCTCAGCACACTCCAGGACAATATGTGGCAACTAGCAATTGTTGGAAAAGATCGTTCCATTTCAGGAAGCGGTGCGACGGAATTTCTTACTGCTATTAAAACAATCAGTAAGCCGTTCATGACAATTCAGCGCTATAAAGGTCTTGGTGAAATGAATCCTGATCAACTCTGGGAAACAGCAATGGATATGTCTTCACGTTCTTTACTTAAAATAACGGTAGAAGATGCTTTAGAAGCTGATAAATGGTTTTCTACACTCATGGGAGAAGATGTCAAGGGAAGAAAAGAGTATATCGAAGATTTTGGTAAATTTGCTAAAAATTTGGATGTGTAACTAGTCAACATGTTAATTAATCGTATCAAAACCTTCATCGCCACACATAACCTATTTCAACAAAATGACACCATTATCATCGGGCTCTCAGGAGGGCCCGATTCAATATTTTTGTTACACGTACTCATGTACGTGCAACAAAAATATAATTTGAAACTGATTGCAGCGCATTTAAATCATGAATGGCGCAAGGAATCTGATCACGAAGAAGAAATGTGTAGAAAAATAGCACAACAACACAACATTATTTTTGTTTCAACAAAAATATCACAACTTTCACATCCTTTTAAACACAAAGGATCACAAGAAGAATATGCGCGTAAGATTCGTCGTTTTTTCTTTGAAAAAATTTTACATGAGCATAATGCACAGCATATTGCCCTTGGCCATCATGCACAGGACCAACAAGAAACATTTTTTATGCGCTTAATTCGTGGCACAAGCCTTGCCGGCTTGACCAGCATAAAACCACACCATGGTTTTTACATCCGACCATTACTGGAAACAAATAAACAAGATATTCTTGATTGGCTACAAGAGCACAATATTACTTATGCTACTGATATAAGTAACGCATCTCCGTTATATTTGCGCAACCGCATTCGCGCAACAGTACTGCCAGCACTACAAGCATGCGATGAACGCTTTAATGAAAATTTTTTATCCACACTGCACCATCTTCAACAAGAAGATAACTATTTAACACGCATAACGCATCAGCTTTTTAATGACATTACCACCATTGAAAATAATAAGCGCTTTATTGATGTTGCACAATTTTGTGCAATTGACAAAGCACTTCATTATAGATTTATAATTCATTGGCTTATAAAAGAAAACGTACCATTTTCTGTCTCGCAAGTCTTTTTTGATGAAATTATACGTTTTTTACAATCACCTCGCGGGGGAACTCATACCGTTAATACAACATGGTCGATTGTAAAAAAACAAAATAAAATTTTTATCGTAAAAACTACTGCCCAATAACAGTTCGTCCCGCATCTCTCCACTGCACATCAATATTCCATCCTGAAATAGCAGAGCTTGGATAGACAACTATAATTGCATCTTTGTTGCAGAGTTTATTTTCATTACAAAATTGTCGGTATTGCAGAGGAACGCCCATGCCGGCACAGCATGAATTAATTGCATTGCTCATTGCCTCCAAATAACCATTTAAAGAAGTGTATCCTGAAGATAAATACCGCGTAGTTGCAATAACAATATCAGTGACATATTCAAATCGTTGCCCCACATTTTTTGCATGGGGAATGACACCCAAAAGCACCCTTTCCTGGTTATTTATCACCGTATCTTTGTTGCTCATAAGCCTATCTCTTTTTGTAGTATTATTATTAAAAACCCTGCACTTAATAGGCGCACCGTAATGATTTTCTAAAAAAAGCCTTGATTGTGCTGCAACAGAATGAACAATTGAACAAAACAGCGCCATAAAAACAATTATTGTTACCTTCTTCATCATTAACCCCTCCATATAATAAAGCTTTTCTTTATAAAAATACCACAAAGCCATTACTATTTGCAATATTTTTTCTAGCTATTTCATTTCTCATAATAAATGCTATACACTGTATAAAAAGGGAAATAATGGATAAAAAATATCTTCACGATAAGCAATCTGCCCAATTATCATTACTTGTTTCTCTTCTTTTTCACCTCGTATTCATTTTTTATCTCTTAATGAACAATCATCATACTATTTTAGAGAGTAAACAAACAAAAATTATTCAAGATACTTCACGCAATGACACTATCGAATGGATTGAAACAAAAACAAAATTATCTACACACATTCCCGTCTATTTTCATGATGACTACACAGAAGATACGCTTACAGCTAAAAACGGCACAACAATAGACACTTATCAAGACATTCAAGATAATCACTCAGACATTACGCAAAATCCACCGCAACAACAACTACAACACAACACAACAGTTCAAACTCAACAGATAAAACAAAAAAAACATGCTACTCATCAAGCAGCACGACCAGCACCATCATCACAACGCCAGTTACCCTCGCTTTCACAATTAACGCAGGGCATGATGAATTACATGAAAGAAAATGGAAAACATTCTGTTTCTATGCTTGGAAAAAAAACAGGTATACCCACCGATGAACAATTAAAATATGAATGTTATTTAGAGAAACTTAATCGCTGTTTACACAACTCATTTGCTATTAATTCTCACAAACAACCCCACTGCGCTCCACCAGATTCACCAATTACAATGTATCTTGCTCTTAATCAAGATGGCAGCATTCACAATTTAAAGTTGGTAAAATCATGCGGAAATCATCAGATAGATCATTTTGTGATGTATGTGCTGAGAGAAGCAAGCAGTTCATTTCCTCCCGTTCCACACTATCTTCCTCATAATCCTTTTGCGATACATTACATCATAGAATCAAAACATCTGTAAAAAACTTTTCCATTGCCCCTAAAGTATACTATGATCTATTACTGTATAGTCACATGGAGAGAAAAATGAACGTATATAGTATGATAGCCTACATTACAGGCAGCTTTTTATTGTGCACAGCTGCATTTTCTTCTGATCGCTTTAACATTATTGTCAAAGCAAAATGGCGCGATCTTGAATGCGATAATAAAAAAAATATTGATTTTGGAGGAAGGTGGATGCTCGTTGGCAGCATCACCTTCAAAAAACAGTGTAAAGATCCGCTGTCTATTACTGCCATCAGCTTACACTGGAATGGACAAGCGATAGACAATCTTGTCGCCTCCCTTTACAAAAAAAGCTTTTCTAAAGAATTTTTACCTATTGAAAAAAATCTCATCTGTGATGGAACATGGAATAAAGCAAAACAAAGTCTCATATTCAATTTTGATGAAAAAGAAACGTTACTACCAACAACCACCTTTTATCTTGTTCTCACCATACCAGCAGAACTCGAAGACATACTTACAAACGGCACCTTCTCTCTTGAAGAACATTATTTACCAAAACCCTTTAAAAAATGTGTGCAAGCAACAACACAATTATCTCTTGGCATCAACAACACTCCCACACTATCAACAACAACCTAATGCGCATGCATAATAAATGGCAGCGAAATATGATGATTGCTGTGCAACCAATATAAAAAAAATGCAATAAAAGTTACGCCAACTGCGCCAAACGCCAAATATATATTTCTCAAAGATGGTGCTGGCTTTTCAGATAGATTCTGAGGTGGTATTTTCATCGAAGAATTATTGTTTTCCTCTGACCCTTTACTGCTGCGACTTTTACTACTATCATTTATTTGAAGCGATATTAGCGAGGAATTGATAGGTTCTCCATTACTAACTGGCTGGACAACCACGTCAGTCAATTCTTCAATAACATCATCACAAATATCATCAGAATATGTTTCAAAGTATACTAGATCGAAATCCACAAATTCTTTACCCACATCACGCGAACTAGATTTTTTCTTCTCTTTACCCTTATCAATCGTACTCCAATATTCTCGCATTTGTTTTCTCATGCTTTTATCGTCAGTCGATTTTTTAATAACATCAACCCAGCTTATGCCTGAACTAGGTAACCTCATTTCTACCATCATGTTTTTCACCATTTTTACTATATTGGGTACCAAGGCATAATTAACTTCATGATTGAAAAATTCTGTTATGGTAGAAGATTTTGCCGTAGCTGGTTCATCTGAACCATCAAAATTCCCATTATAGAATTCATTCCCTGGTACAGAATTGGCATCCCCAGCAAATATTGTATACAATAAATAGTTTTCATATCGTTCTGGCAATTTATCAAAACGATTATTTTTGGTTATAAGAACCTCAACACCCAATTTTTTCATGTTTTCAATAAATTCCTGTCCAGCAGAGCTGTCTTGCCATTTTTGCATCGGTCCTTCAGGAAACCAACCGAAGTTAATTACTTTTATTTGGTCAAATTTTTTCGACGCTATGAGTTTTTGGTACACCTTCATCATTGAACATATCTGCGTGTAACATGAAGACAAATCATGATTCCCATCCTTTGCTGATTTTATAACAAGCCATTCACCAAGGCCAATCCCTGCAGCATAAAAATATACCTTATCTTTTTTGTCTTTTTTTGCTCGAGAGCAAGCATCTTCCAATGCTACTTCAATTGATATTTTTAGTCGTTCTTCATAAACAAGCGTATCAAATTTCTTACGCCCTGGATAATTATTCTCTGGTGGAAGTTGCTCAAAACGATATTTTTTGCACCCCTCATCTTGTGCGCAATTATAGCATGATTCATTAAAGTTGGCAGGTCTGTAAATAAAGATTGCATAAAACAAAAATATGTTTACCTTGTTATC